>Ga0326597_10000088_pt1 | contig 157790 bp, 144 predicted proteins | sample RVTome_12_FD_203789 | JGI IMG/M metagenome (GOLD analysis project Ga0326597, IMG submission 203789) | Soil microbial communities from uranium-contaminated site in the Upper Colorado River Basin, Wyoming, United States - RVT100D185 | ecosystem: Environmental > Terrestrial > Soil > Contaminated... | reverse complement strand
CCTCGCGCTGCTCCCCGCTCGCCGTCACAGGAGATTTCCCCGCCATGTCCCGCCGCCCTCGCGAATCAGTGCGACGATGGAATCATGCCGAAGATTCGTTGGTCAAGCTGATGGAGTCTGCTTAGCTGAAGCGCGGTCGGCCGTTCCGCCAGCAGCAGCACGGCGAAGAGCACGGCGAACACCGGCGTCAGGTTGCCGAGCGCGCCGGCGACGTTCGGTCCCATCCGGCGGTTGGCCTCGAAGGTCAGCAGCGTAACCGTCGCCGGGAACAGCAGGCCGACACCGGCGAAGATCGCCACGGCCCGGGCGTCGGCTTGGGCGGTGTCGAGCATGAGCGGCGCCAGCATCCAGAACATCAGGGTCGAGGTCGGGATGCTGACGGTAGCGCCCAGGACCGGGGGCACGTGGCGCAAGCCGAACTGCGTCAACACCAGCGCGGCGGCGATGCCGAGCGCCGCCGCCAGGGCGCAGAGCCATGCCGCGAGCGCCATGCGGGTTTGCCCGAGACGCTGGACCGTGACCCCTCGCTACGCCTCTTCCATCAGCTTCTTGAAGTCCTGCGCGGTTTCCTCGGCGGCGAGCTCGAACAGCGCCTTGCCGGCTTCCGGCGTGGCCAGCCACGGGTGCGAGCCGATGCGCCCGTCGGGAAAGCGGCGGCGATAGTCCTCGGCGTCGGTCCAGCCGCCGCGGTGCGCCGACGGCGGGCCCATCTCCTCGCCCACGGTCTTGATGTGCTCAGGGAACAGGTGCCGGGTCACCGAGACCTCGGAGATGGTGGCGTGGCTGCCGTCCTTGTCGCCGAAGAGGGCCTTGATCTTCGCCCCCGTCGCCTCGCCCTGCCACCAGTTGCGCAAGCGGCAGACCACCGGGCGGCGGTTGCCGGCGGCCTCCGCCGGCGCCTTGGCGGCCTTGTCCAGGCTCTGCTCGGTATAGATCTCCTGGAAGGCGGCGTTGATGGTCGAGATGTTGCCGCCGTGGCCGTTGACGAACATGAAGCGGTCGAAGCCGTGATGCGCCAGGCTCTGCACCCATTCCTTGATCACCAGGATCAGGGTCGAGGGCTTCAAGGTCATGGAGCCGGTGAAGGCCATGTGGTGCTGGGCCATGCCGACGCTGATCACCGGCGCCACCACCGCCCCGGCGCGCTCGCCGGCGGCCTGGCCGATGTACTGGGCGGTCAGGGCGTCGGTGCCGATCAGGCCGTTGGGACCGTGCTGCTCGGTCGAGCCGATCGGCACGATCACCCCGGTCGAATGCTCGAGATGGCGCTCCACCTCGGCCCAGGTCATCATTTGCAACAGCATAGCCGCCTGCTCCCCTCTGCCGGCACCCGGCCGGCGCCGCCTGTTTCTTGTGCCCGAGATGGCGCCGACTGTCCACCAGGGTGCGGGTTGTCGAGGCGCGGGTTTCCTCTGATAATCCCGCCCCGAGACTTGGGAGGAGCGACGCGATGTCGGAGAACCTTACCTTTCCCGTGCCGGCCGAATGGCAAGCCAAGGCCTGGGCCGACGACGCCAAGTACCAGGAGATGTACCGGCGCTCGATCGAGGATCCGGAGGGCTTCTGGGGCGAGGAGGGCAAGCGCCTCGACTGGATCAAGCCGTACAGCAAGGTCAAGGACGTCAGCTACAAGGCCGAGGACCTGCACATCAAGTGGTTCTACGACGGTAGCCTCAACGCCGCCGCCAACTGTCTCGACCGGCATCTGGCCAAGCGCGGCGACCAGGTCGCCATCATCTGGGAGGGCGACGACCCCAAGGAGGACAAGAAGCTCACCTACAGGGAGTTGCACGCCGCCGTCTGCAAGCTCGCCAACGGGCTGAAGTCGCTCGGCGTCGGCAAGGGCGACCGCGTCACCATCTACCTGCCGATGATCCCGGAGGCGGCGATGGCGATGCTGGCCTGCGCCCGCATCGGCGCCATCCATTCCGTGGTCTTCGGCGGCTTCTCGCCGGATTCGCTGGCCAACCGCATCCACGACTGCGCCTCCAGCGTCGTCATCACCGCCGACGAGGGCCTGCGCGGCGGGCGCAAGGTGCCGTTGAAGGCGAACACCGACCAGGCGCTGGCGAAATGCCCGACGATCGAGAAGTGCGTCGTCGTCAAGCGCACCGGAGCCAAGGTGGCGATGCAGGAGGGCCGCGATCTCTGGTACCACGATCTGGTCGGCGATCAGTCTGCCGACTGCCCGCCGGAGGAGATGGGGGCGGAGGATCCGCTGTTCATCCTCTACACCTCGGGCTCGACCGGCCTGCCCAAGGGGGTGCTGCACACCACCGGCGGCTACATGGTCTACACCGCGATGACGCACCAGTACGTCTTCGACTACCACGACGGCGACATCTACTGGTGCACCGCCGACGTCGGCTGGGTCACCGGGCATTCCTATATCGTCTACGGGCCGCTCGCCAACGGCGCCACCACCCTGATGTTCGAGGGCGTGCCGAACTATCCCGACGCCTCGCGCCACTGGCAGGTCTGCGACAAGCACAAGGTCAACATCTACTACACCGCGCCGACCGCGATCCGCGCGCTGATGCGCGAGGGCGACGGGCCGGTGAAGAAGACCTCGCGCAAGTCGATCCGCCTTCTGGGCACGGTCGGCGAGCCGATCAATCCCGAGGCCTGGCTCTGGTACCACAAGGTCGTCGGCGACGGCCGCTGCCCGATCGTCGACACCTGGTGGCAGACCGAGACCGGCGGCATCCTGATCACCCCGCTGCCGGGAGCGATGGTGCTGAAGCCGGGTTCGGCAACCAGGCCCTTCTTCGGCATCCGGCCGGCGATCGTCGACCACGAAGGCAACGCGCGCGAGGGCGAGGCGGTAGGGAATCTCTGTATTCTCGACGCCTGGCCGGGCCAGATGCGCACCGTCTATGGCGATCACAAGCGCTTCGTCGAGACCTATTTCGTGCAGTTCCCGGGTAAGTACTTCACCGGCGACGGCTGCCGGCGCGACGCCGACGGCTATTATTGGATCACCGGCCGGGTCGACGACGTCATCAACGTCTCCGGCCACCGCATGGGCACGGCCGAGGTGGAGAGCGCCCTGGTCGCGCACGAGAAGGTGGCCGAGGCCGCCGTGGTCGGCTACCCGCACGAGATCAAGGGCCAGGGCATCTATGCCTACGTCACCCTGACGCTGGGCGAGGAGCCGACCGACGAATTGCGCCAGGAGCTGGTGCAGTGGGTCAGGAAGGAGATCGGCCCGATCGCCTCGCCCGACCTGATCCAGTGGGCGCCCGGCCTGCCGAAGACGCGCTCGGGCAAGATCATGCGCCGGATCCTGCGCAAGATCGCCGAGGACGACTTCTCGAACCTCGGCGACACCTCGACCCTGGCCGACCCGGCGGTAGTCGAGGATCTGGTCGAGAACCGGATGAACCGCAGCGCCTGAAACACAATCCCGGAGCGCGGCGCAACGATCTTCGTCCGATTCTCGACGAAACTTGTCGTAATGGCGCGAGACGGACGGCTTCGGGCGCCTTAATATGATGAACCTCTACAGCCCTGCCTGAGGCCACGGCCGTGCAACGCGACACCCTGCGCATCCTGTTCCTGAACGCCGGTCACTTCTTCGACCACATGTTCATGCTGCTGTTCACCACCGTGGTGATCGCGCTCGAGGCCGAGTTCGGCGCCTCCTACGGCACTCTGCTCTACTTCTCGACGGCAGGCTTCGTCGCCTTCGGCGCCGGCGCGCTGCCGGCCGGCTGGCTCGGCGACCGCTGGAGCCGCGCGGCCATGATGGTGATCTTCTTCATCGGCATCGGCGCAAGCTCGATCCTGACCGGATTTGCCCAGACGCCGCTGCAGATCGGCCTCGGCCTCTTGGCCATCGGCATCTTCGCCTCGATCTACCACCCCTGCGGCATCGCCATGCTGGTCGAAGGGCGCGAGCGGGTCGGCCGAATTTTGGGCGTCAACGGGCTGGCCGGCAACATGGGCGTGGCCGCCGCCGGCCTGGTCGCCGGCGTGCTGACCGACCTCATCAGCTGGCGCGCCGCCTTCATCATTCCGGGCCTCGTCTCGGTGCTGCTGGGCCTGGCCTTCTGGGCCTTCGCCCGCTCGGAGGCGGCGGCCGGGACCTTGAAGCGGCGCGAGGCCAGGCGGGCGCCGACCGAGCGCGCCGTCATGGTCCGCATCTTCTCCGTCATCGTCGTCTCGACCACGCTCGGCGGCATCATCTTCAACGGCACTACCGTGGCCATGCCGAAAGTGATCGACGAGCGCGTCGCCAGCTTCGCCGCCGGGACCTCCGATGTCGGCATCCTGGTGGCGCTGATCTTCGCCGTCGCCGCGTTCAGCCAGATCCTGGTCGGGCACCTGATCGACAAGCACCCGGTGAAGCCGATCTTCCTCGTCGCCCTGAGCCTGCAGGCGCCGCTGCTGCTGCTGCTGACCCAGCTCGAGAACCTGCCGATGTTCGTCGGCGCGCTGTTGCTGATGTGCCTGGTGTTCGGGCAGATCCCGATCATCGACACGCTGATCGCCCGGCATTCCAGCGACGAGTGGCGCAGCCGCATCTATGCGGTGAAGTACGTGCTGGCCCTGGGCGTCGCCGCCAGCGCGGTGCCGCTGGTCGGCTTCCTGCACGACTGGACCGGCGGCTTCCACATCGTCTTCGTGCTGATGGCCGGCTTTGCCGCCGTGATCGCCGCGGCCGGCCTGCTGCTGCCCGGCGGGGCCCAGCCGGCGACCCAGGCCGCGGCCGGGGACTGAAGGCAACCGCGCGTCTCAGCGGGCCTCCAGGTAGGCCGGATCCCAGATCCGGTCGTGCTCCATCAGGTAGGACCAGGCGAAGACGATCTCGTAGAGTTCCGCCCGCTCGCGCTCCGAGAAGACGGCCTCGGGCCGCCGGCTGGCGGCGAGCTCGGGAAAAGCCGTCTCGATCCAGGAATCCCAGGGCCGGCTGCGCTCGACGTAAAGCGAGCGGCCGGCGCGGTCGAGGCGAAGGCCGCCGCCGCGCACCGCCAGGGCCGAGACGCCATTGCGCGGCCGGCCCAGAAGATCGCGGCCGAGCGCGGCACTGGCCCGCCGGTCGCCGATCAGCGCCAGGAGCGTCGGCACCACGTCGACCTGGCTGGCCGCGCCCATCAGCCGGCGCGGCGGACCGATCATCGCCTCGGGGGCATGGATCAGGAAGCCGGTCCAGACCGCGTCGTCGACCGGCAGGTTGGTGGTCTTCTTCTGGTCGACATAGTTGGAGTGGTCGCCGGTGACGATCAGCACGGTCTGCTCGCGGCGCGCCCGCGCCTTCAGGTGGGCGAGAAAAGTGCCCAGATGCCGATCGACGTAACGGATGTTGTGGCGATAGTTCTCCGGCAGCGAGATTTCCGTCGCCCAGGACGGCGGCTCGCCGTCCCGGGGCGTGATGTAGGGCAGGTGCGGGGTGTCGGTCTTGACCATCAGGAACAGCGGCCGGCCGCCGGCCTTGGCGTCCCAGTCCGTGAGCGCCTGGGCGGCGTCGGCGAAAAGCCGCTTTTCCGATTTCGGGCCGCTGAGCTCGATGCGCTCGGGGAACAGTCGTTTGAGCCAATGGTAGGCGCCTTCGGAGTCCGGCGAGTGCTCGACGTAGAGCGTGCGGTAGCCCAGGCTTTCCAGGCGAGGGGTGAGCCCGTCCAGGTGCAAATCGAGGAAGTCCGAGACCACGCGCTTGCGGTAGTGCGGCCACGATCCGGCCAGGAACGAGATCAGCCCCGGCCCGGTCGGGAAGCCGTTCGAGATGAACTCGGGAAGGACCACGCTTTCGGCGGCCAGCCGGTCGAGGTTCGGGGTGGCGCTGTCGGCGCCGGCACCGACGACATAGCCGAGATCGGGCGCGCGCAGCGATTCGATCATGACGACGACGATGTCAGGCAAAGTCTCGGCCGGCGGCGTCAGCGCGCCGCCGTCGGCGGCCACATGCACCAGCGGATGCCGGCCGTTGAGCCAGCGCCGCCCCGCCGGCAGCCCGACGAAGTCGCGCAGGCGCCCGATCGCCGCCCGTTCCGGGCCTTTCAGCTGCACGCCGTCGAGGCCGGCCAGTTCCTGCAGGAAGGCGACCAGTACCGGCTGGTCGGCCGAGCGCGGCGACAGCCGAAAGGCGAGGGCCAGGATGAGCGCCGCCAGCACCACCGGCAGGCTCACAGCGGCCCAGGCGAGGCTGTGGTCGGCACTGCGCCGCTGCAGGCGCCGGGCCGACCAAACGGCCCAGGCGAAGAAGGCGAAGATGGTCGCCAGCGCGGCCGCGATCGGCATCCAGTTGGCCGCCACCGGCTGCCAGAAATCGGTGTCGACGAAGAGGCGCGGGCCGACGAACTGGCGGAACAACGACGGCGTCAAGTGGTCGCCGATGATATGGAAGACGATGAGGTCGGTCATAGAGACGAAGAGAAAGACCGGGAAGAGCAGCGCCATCAGCGCCGCCACCAGAGGACGCAGCGGTCCCGCCCCGCGCCACAGCGCCAGCACCACGGCGCTCAGCAACAGGGTCTCGCCGAAGAGATAGAGCGCGCCGATGCCGAAGGCGGGCAGCCACTTCAGCTCGCCAAGGCCCGAGAGCAGCAGAAAGCGCAGCAGCAGGGCCAGCAGGCGCAGCAGGAACAGGACCAGACCGAGATGCAGGATCGGGTGGGATGACAAGGCTCGCGACACGGTTTGGGCTCCCCGCCGAATCAGTGACGTATGAAAGCGAAGCCGCGCCCTTTGGTCCACCGCCTGCGCGCGCCGGTTCGGCCGACGGCGGATACGGTTCCCTTCGCCGAGGAACATGCTAGCTTGCTGGCCGGCAGATGGCGGGGCGTAGCTTGAGCGAATTGCAGGTCGAAACGGTGGCTGGCGAGGCGCCGATCGCGGCCGAGGCCTTCCGGCCCTACTGGCGCCGGTTGCTCGGCCGCGCCGAGGCGTGGCCGGGGGAGGAGCTGTTCGCCGCGCTGTTCCACAGGTTCGTGCGGCGGATCGTGCATGAGGACGCCGCCGGTTTCGCCGCCCTCGGCGCGCGCCCGCGGCTCTATCTCGCCAACCACCAGGTGGCGATCGAATCGGTGCTCTTCGTCTGGGCCCTGTCCGCGGTGACGGGCGCGCTGGTGCGCTCGATCGCCAAGGAGGCGCATCAGACCACCTGGCTCGGCGAATGGCTGCGGCACACCTTTCACCATCCGTCGATCTCGCCGCCCCAGATCAACTTCTATCGCAATGAGTACGCCGCCGCCTCGCTGGTCGACATGCGCGACGACATCGAGGCGGCGCTGGCGCGGGACGGCAGCTCGTTGCTGGTGCATAGCGCGGCGACGCGGGTCCTGAGCTGCCGCGTGCCGCTGAGCGTGCTGAGCGGATTTTTCGTCGACCTGGCGCTGAGGCTGGAGCTGCCGATCGTGCCGGTGCGCTTCGCCGGCGGCCTGCCGGTGGAGACGATGGACGACTTTCGCGACTTCCCGATCGGCTTCACCGGCCAGGACTACTATCTGGGGCGCGCGATCGGCCCGGACGAGCTGGCCCGGGAGCGTCGCGAGCAGCGCATCCGCCTGCTTCTGGATCGGATCAACGGCCTCGGGCCGCGGTCCGGCGAGGAGGTCCCGAACCCGCCGCAGCCGGTCTTCCGCCGCCGCATCCAGGACTGGATCGGCGAGGTCGGCACGAGCCAGTTCAAGGCAGTGGCATTGTCGGCCCTGGAAAGCTATCCCCGGCGCTCGCCGATGACCGAACGGTTGCTGGCGGCGCTCGAACGCGGTCCGCTCGTCGTCGGCGAGACGGACGACGAACGCTGGTTCGGCCAGTGGGCGCAGTGGCTGACCGACGGGCGCTTGGCGGTCCGGACGCTGCCGGCGGCCGGCTGAACCACGCGCGCGTTTAGAGTGGGTGGGCGTCGCCGCCTTGCCGCGCGTAATGCCGCAGGATCAGCAGCGCATCGAGCAGGAAGATGCCGTTCGACAGCATGAAGACGGCCGTGATCAGCCAGTGCGGCGTCGCGAACAGCACGGCGGCGAAGAACACGGTGCGTATCAGGTAGAAGGTCTCGCCGTAAACCTTGTAGGCGCCCTTGCTCCAGCTCTTGAACAGCGGGCTCTTCGAGAAGGAATCGGCGTAGAGGAAGTAGAGGAACTCGGGCGCCAGGCGGGCCAGCATGTAGAACAGCACCGGCACCCAGTACTCGAGCCTGAAGGCGATCAGGATGGTGAAGACCACCAGATAATCGCAGATGCGGTCGCAGAAGAGGTCGAGCTTGGCGCCGAACTCCGAGGTCGTGTTCATCCAGCGCGCGACCATGCCGTCGAGATAGTCGGTGGCCCAGTAGAAGAAGAGGAACAGCGCCAGGCCCCAGTAGCCCTCGCGCGCCAGGTCCGGATCCTGGATCAGCAGATAGCAGAGCACGCCGACCACCGCCGGCCGCGACAGGGTGATCAGGTTCGAGGGCAGCAACAGCAGAGGCATGACTTGACTCGGGCCCGGGGGCTGCGTGGCGCTGACCTTTTTAGCAGCTAAAGCCCGGCGACGACATGCCGACGGCCCCGCGGCACTGGCCGCATGGCCTCAAAGCCCCAGCGGGAAGGTCGAGAGCGGTTCGGCGCCGCGCTCGCCCAGCAGCACCTGCTGCTCGAGCTTGACCGCTTCACGGCCGCCCCGGCGTCCGACCAGCGATTCGACGCAGAGGGTCATGCCGGCCTCGAGGATTCCGTCATAGCCGAATGCAGCCATGTCCTCGGCGTAATAGAGCGCCGGGTATTCGTCGCAGAGTCCGACGCCGTGCGCCAGCACCGAGTAGCGGTGCGGCAGGCAGTCTTCCGGCAAGCGGTAGCCGCGCTCGACGAACTCGGCGAAGGACAGGCCCGGCTGCAGGAGGGCCATATTATGGGCGATCTGGGCCAGGGCGATCTCGTGCAGCTCGGCCTGCGCCGGACTCGGCCGCCCGGCGCCGCGGAGCCAGCTGCGCGAGATGTCGGCGCAGTAGCCATTCGGGCCGATCAGGTCGGTGTCGAAGCTGACCAGGTCGCCGGCTTCGATCCGGCGAGGCCCGCACTCCTGGAACCAGGGCAGGGTGCGTGGGCCCGAGGTCAAGAGCCGGGTCTCGATCCACTCGCCGCCGAGCTCGATGTTGGTCTGATGCAGGATCGACCAGAGCGCGTTCTCGCTGATCCCGGGCCTGAGCGCCGTCCGCATCCGGCGCATGCCTTCCTCGCAGGCGGCGATCGCCTCGCGCATCGCCGCAAGCTCGGCGGCTCCCTTGATCAGACGGGCGGACGCCATCACTTCATCGCCGTCCATGACTTCGACGCGCTGCGCCTGCAGCGCCGACAGGCCACGCGGCTCCAACCGGTCGACCGCCAGGCGGCGGTTGCCGCCGCCGTGCGACGCCAGCAGATCGGCGATCTCGGCAGCCCAATGCCCGGCCTGTTCGGCGGCCCGGGGCCCGGCCTCGAAGTGGTCGTAGGCGCGGGCCGGGCGGACCTCGTCGATCGTCTCGATGGCGGCGGCCAGGTGCGCCGAGCCGTGGAAGTCGAACAGCACCACCGGTCCCTCGGTGGCGATGAAGGCAAAGCGGACGCGGTTGTGCAGGGTCCAGACCTGCATGTTGGCGCAGTCGGTGGCGTAGCGGATGTTGACTGGGTCGTAGAGCAGGATGCCGGCGTAGTCGCGGCGTTTCAGCTCGGACCTGACGCGTGCCAGTCGGTAGGCGCGCAACTCGGCGCGGTCGACCTCGGAATGGTGATAGACGGTCATGGTGCTGAGGCGCGGCCTCAGCAGTTGCCGGTCATCACCGTGGCGCCGCCCGGGTGCAGATAGCCTGAACATTCGCCGTCGCTCATCAGGCCGCCGCCGGGGGTGTTGCGGTTGTAACCCCCGCCGCCGCCCCCGCCGCCCCCGCCGGCGGCACCGCGTGCCGCGGCGCCCAGGTCGAAGGCCGGCGGGCCGCCCGAGGTCAGCGCCTTGCGCGCCCGCTTGCCGCTGATCCGCTTGAGCTCGGCCTCGCGCTCGGCGCCGCTCTTCAGCTTCACCGGGGCATTGCGGGTCAGCGTCCCGGAGAAGCAGGAATCGGCGATCACCAGAACGTGCTTGGCCGCCAGCGCCTGCAAGGTGTCGGTGATCGTCGAGACCGACAGCCAGTTGGCGCGGCTATCCTCTTCGGCGTCGATCGGCAGCCAGTAGCCGCGCTGGGTGGCGCGGTCCAGGTGGCCGTGCCCGGCATAGAAGATCAGCAGGTTGTCCTTCTCGGTCAGGGTGGCCAGCTGCTGGTCGAGGGCGCGGACCAGCGCCGTACGCATGGGGTTGAGCAGCAGCTGCGACTGATACCCGTACTCTCGGGTCAACAGGTCGTGCACGGCGCTGGCATCGTTGACCGCGGTCTGCAGCTTGGGCAGGTGCTGGTAGTCGTTGGCGCCGATCACCAGAGCGAAGTAGCGACCGAAGTCGATCGCTTCGGCCGAAGCCGGTCCAGAGGTCTGTAGCAAGGGTACAAGGAGCAACGCGAGAATGCTCAGACCGCGTTTCATTGGCGCCTCCCCCGGCTTCCAATGCCGTCACAGTCTACACGAAACCGGCGCGCCGCCGCCAACTAGTCCTCGGGGACGGCGCCGCCCTCGGCGACGCGACGCTCGACGAAGGCGTCGAGCTCCTCGCGGATCGCCGGCTCCATCGGCGGCGGCTGGTATTCGGCCAGGATCTGCTTGTAGAGCGCGTGCGCGCGCTGCATCGCGGTCTTGGCCCCGTCCTCCTGCCAGGTCTCGAAGTTGCGCCAGTCCGAGATGAGCGGCGTATAGAAGGCATGCTCGAAGCGCTCCAGCGTATGCTGGGCGCCGAAGTAGTGGCCGCCGGGCGCCACCTCGCGGATCGCGTCGAGCGCCAGCGAGGCGTCGTCGACCGCCACCGGCTGCAGCATCTCCGAGGCCATCTGCAGCATCTCGGCGTCGAGGATGACCTTCTCGAACGAGGCCGTGAGCCCGCCCTCGATCCAGCCCAGCGCGTGCTTGACGCAGTTGCAGTGGGCCAGCAGCACGGCCCAGATCGACATCTCGCTCTCGTAGACCGACTGCTCGTCCGGCGCGTTCGAGGCGTTGCAGTTGGAGGAGCGGTACGGCACCCGATAGCGCCGCGCCAGCTGGCCGCCGATCAGCACTGCCTTGGCGTATTCCGGGGTGCCGAAGGCCGGCGCCCCGGTCTTCATGTCGACGTTCGAGGTGAAGCCGCCGTACATCACCGGGGCGCCGGGGTTGACGATCTGGCAGAAGGCCATGCCGGCCAGGGCCTCAGCGTTCTGTTGCACCAGGGCGCCGGCCAGCGTCACCGGGGCCATGGCCCCGGCCAGGGTGAACGGCGTGACGATCACCGGCTGGTTGCGCTTCGCCAGCTCGATCATGCCCCACAGCATCGGCCGGTCGTACTGGCGCGGCGAATTGGCGTTGACCACGGTCCAGATGCTGGGCTCGGCCAGCAGCCGTTCCTCGCTGATGCCGCGGGCGATGCGGGCGATCTCGATCGAATCGAGGATGCGCCGGCGCCCGAGCGCATAGCCGTAGAGATTCTTGTCGGAGAGCGTGGCGGCGGCGTGCTCGGCCTTGAGGTGGCGGATCGGCGGCGGCACGTCGACCGGCTCGACCGGGTAGCCGCCGATGCAATGGGCGATGTTGAGGCTGTAGCCGAGGCGGATGAAGTCGCAGTAGTCCTGCAGGTTGCCGGCGCGCCGGCCGCGCTCCAGGTCGGAGGCGTTGGGCGGGCTGGAGACCAGGCAGAAGCTGATGTGGTTGTCGCCGAAGGTGCGGCTCTTCGCCGGGTTGCGGGCGTGCATGGTGAAGCGCGGCGGCACCTTGGCCATGCTTTCCGCGATCAGGCCGCGCTCGAAGCGCACCGTGGCGCTGCCCTCGCTGACCTCGGCACCGGCCGCCTTCAGGATCTCGCGGGCCTCGGGCAGCAGGAAATTGATGCCCAGCTCCTCCAGCACCGTCAGCGAGGCCTCGTGGATGCGCTCGATCTGCTCGGCGTCCAGAATCTCGAAGGGCGGATAGGGATTCTTCAGCTCGCGGATCGGCAGCTGGCGCAGGCCCTCGAGTTGGCGCTGGCGGCGGCGCGCTTCGGAGGCGGAAGACTTGCGTCTCGGCATCGGCGGTCCTCGGCAGTGCGCGGCGCGAAGAATTCGACCCTAGCTCAGGCCGGGGGCGGCGGAAAGATGCTTCGCCGGCTGCACCGGCGGCGCACTCTGGGGTAGGCTCGGGCGTTCCCCGGCGAGGAGGGAAGAGGCGTGCCCTGGCACCTGCGTCCGGACCAGATCGAGGCGCTGCCGCGTCCGGTGGCGGCGCTGGCCAACGACTACCCGGACGGCCATCTGATCGCCCGCCACCGCCATCGCCGGGCGCAGCTGGTCTACGCCGCCCGCGGCGTGATGACGGTGACGGCGGAGGCCGGGGCCTGGGTGGTGCCGCCGCAGCGCGCGGTCTGGATGCCGCCGGGGATGATGCACCAGGTGCAGTGCGCCGGTGAACTGGCGATGCGCTCGCTGTTCATCGAGCCGGCGGCGGCGGCAGGCATGGGCGCGACCTGCCGGGTCGTCAACGTGACGCCGCTGTTGCGCGAGCTGATCCTGCGCGCCGTCGATCTGCCGGGCCTGTATGACGAGGATGGGCCCGCCGGGCGCCTGATCGCGCTGATCCTGGACGAGGTCCGCAACCTGGAGACGGCGCCCCTGCACCTGCCGCTGCCGCGCGATTCCCGGCTGGCGCGGATCACCGAGGCGCTGCTCGCCGACCCCGCCGACGGCCGCAGCCTCGACGACTGGGCCCGGACGCTGGGCCTGAGCGCCCGCACCTTGGCCCGCCACTTCCAGCGCGAGATGGGGCTCGGCTTCGCCGCCTGGCGCCAGCAGGCGCGGCTGCTGCAGGCGGTGGCGCGGCTGGCCGAGGGCGAGAGCGTCTCCAGTCTCGCCTACGACCTCGGCTACGACAGCCCCAGCGCCTTCATCGCCATGTTCCGCCGCGCCCTCGGCGTCACGCCGGGCCGCTATTTTCGGCGCCAGGACGACGGCGAAGGCTGAGGCCGGGACGCCGCCCGCCTACTCGCGCGGCGAATGCTTGGCCAGGATGCGCTGCAGGGTGCGCCGGTGCATGTTGAGGCGCCGCGCCGTCTCCGAGACGTTGCGCCCGCACAGCTCGTAGACCCGCTGGATGTGCTCCCAGCGCACCCGGTCGGCCGACATCGGCCGCTCCGGCGGCGCCGGCCGGCAGTCGCCGTCGGCCAGCAGCACCGCCTCGATGTCGTCGGCGTCGGCCGGCTTGGCCATGTAGTCGACGGCGCCGAGCTTCACCGCGGCGACCGCGGTGGCGATGTTGCCATAGCCGGTCAGCACGACGATGCGGGCATCCTGGCGCTGGCGGCGCAGCGCGTCGACGACGTCGAGGCCGTTGCCGTCGCCGAGCCGCAGATCGACGACGGCGAACCTGGGCGGCCGGCGCTCGGCTTCGGCGATGCCGGCCTCGACGCTGGCGGCCAGCGCCACGTCGAAGCCGCGCTGCTCCATCGCCCGGCCCAGCCGCTTCAGCCACAGCTCGTCGTCATCGACCAGCAGCAGGCTTTTCTCGGCCCCGGCGTTCTTTCGGTTCATTTCGGCCGTTCCCCCGCGTTTCGTCTACCCGCGCCATTCGATCGCCGGGCGCGGCCAGGCGATGGCGATGCGGGCGCCGGCGCCGCGGCTGCGGTTGGCGAAGCGCACGTGCGCCCCGGTGCGCTCCAGCAACGTCTTGGAGATGAACACGCCGAGGCCCATTCGGCCCGCCTCTCGGCGCGTGCTGACGTAGGGTTCGCCCAACACGCCCAGGATGGAAGGCGGAAAGCCCGGACCGTCGTCGGCGATCTCCAGGCGGATCGCCTCGGCGTCCCAGCCGACGCTGATGCGGACCTCGTGGCGGGCGAACTCGAACGCATTCTCGATCAGGTTGGCCAGGCCCTGCTGCATCTCCGGGCTGCGCCGGACGATCGGCTCGGGCAGGCTGCCGTTGGCGCCGACCTCGGTAAGGAGCTCCAGGGCGACGCCCTCGCGCCGGAAGGCCTCGGCCGCGCTCGCCACCATGCTGCGCAGACCGGCCCGGGCATAGGCGGCATCGTCGCCCTCGGTCGGGTTGCGGGCCAGCCGGGCCAGGATCTCTCGGCAACGGGCGACCTGGCTGTTCAGAAGCTTGATGTCCTCGGCCTGCTCGCCGCCCGGCGGCAGCTCGCGCGCCAGCTCGCGGGCAACCAGGGCGATGGTGCCGAGCGGCGTGCCGAGCTCGTGCGCCGCCGCCGCCGCCAGCCCGCCCAGCGCCGACAGCCGCTGCTCGCGCGCCAGCGTCAGCTGCGTCTCCGCCAGCGCATCCGACATCCGTCTCGCCTCCTCCGCCACGCGCCAAGCGTAAAAGCTCAGGAAGGCGATGCCCAGCGTCAAGGCGACCCAGGTGCCGAGGGTGAAGATCCAGGGCAGGTCGATGCCGGGCTCCGGCCAGGGCAGCGGCAGGTGGAAGACGGCGAGGACGCTGACGCAAAAGAAGGCCAGTAGCGACAGCGAGACCGTGCTGCCCAGGCTCAGGATTGTCGCCGAGATCGTCACCGGAACCAGGAACAGAAGCGAGAACGGGTTCTCCAGGCCGCCGGTCAGGTACAGCAGCACCGCCAGCTGCAGCAGGTCGTAGCCGAGGTAAAGCGCCGCGGCGCGCTCGCTGTGCCAGCCACTGAGGCCGCGCCGCAGGCCGACCCAGACGTTGAGCGCCGCCGAGCAGGCGACCGCGCCCATCGCCCAGGTCATCGGCAGGGGCGCGCCCAGGCCCTCGCTGACCACCAGCAGGCTGACCACCTGGCCGGCCACCGCCACCCATCGCGTGACCACCAAGGTCTGCACCCGGACCCGGCCGCGGGCCGGGGTCAGGGCGGCGCCGTCTCTGCCGCTGGCCGTGCTCATGAGGCCGAGGATAATACGAGAGCGCAGGGGCCGCATCGCCCGCCCGGCCCTGGACATTCGCCGGCCCGCACGCATATTGGCGTGATGCAAGGCGCGGCGATCGAGGTCGAGGATCTGAGCAAGCGCTTCGGCCGCGTCGTCGCGGTCGACGGTGTCAGCTTCGCCGTGCGGCGCGGCAGCGTCACCGCGCTCCTGGGCGGCAACGGCGCCGGCAAGACCACCACCATCGGCATGCTGTTGGGACTGGTGCTGCCGAGCGCCGGGCGCATCCGCGTCCTGGGCGTCGACATGTTGCGCCAGCGCCACCGGGCGCTCGCGCGGATGAACTTCTCCTCGCCTTACGTTGATCTGCCGCATCGCCTGAGCGTGGCCGAGAACCTGCGCGTCTACGCCCGGCTCTACGGCCTCGGGCAGAGCAGGGCCCGGGTCGAGGAGATCGCCGGGCGGCTCGGCTTCGCCGAGCTGCTACAGCGGCGCACCGGCAGCCTCTCGGCCGGCCAGCGCACTCGGGTGGCGCTGGCCAAGGCGCTGATCAACCAGCCCGAAGTGCTGCTGCTGGACGAGCCCACGGCCTCGCTCGATCCCGACTCTGCGGACTGGATCCGCGACTACCTCGCCCGCTACCAGCGCGACAGCGGCGCCACCATCCTGCTGGCGACCCACAACATGGGCGAAGTTGAGCGTTTGGCCGACGAGGTGGTGATGCTGGGACGCGGCCGCATCGTCGACGCCGGGTCGCCGAAGGCGCTGCTCGAACGCTACGGCCGCAGCACCATGGAGGAGGTGTTCCTGGCCATCGCCCGGGGCGACGGCGGGCGGAGGGCGGCGGAATGAGCCCGGCCGCGTTCTGGTATAACCCCCTCTTCGCGCCCGGCCGCATCGCCGCCCTGGTGCTGCGTCACCTCTATCTGCTGCGCGGCTCGCTGCCGCGAATCATCGAGCTCGGCTACTGGCCGACCGTGCAAATGGTGATGTGGGGCTTTCTCACCCAGTTCCTCGCCACCAACTCCTCCTATATCGCGCAGAGCTTCGGCGTGCTGATCTCGGCGGTGCTGCTGTGGGACATCCTGTTCCGCGGCCAGATCGGCCTGTCGATCTCGTTTTTCGAGGAGATGTGGTCGCGCAACCTGGGCCACCTCTTCGTCAGTCCGTTGCGGCCGATCGAGATGATCGCGGCGCTGCTCTGCGTCAGCCTGCTGAGGACGGTGATCGGGCTGGTCCCGGCCAGCCTCTTCGCCATCGTCTTCTTCGGCTTCTCGATCTACAGCCTTGGCCTGGGGCTGGTCGCCTTCTTCTTCAACCTGATCGTGCTGGGCTGGGCGGTCGGGCTCACCGTCTCGGGCATGGTGTTGCGCCTGGGCCTGGGCGCCGAGAGCCTGGCCTGGGCGGCGATCTTCGCCCTGGCCCCGTTGAGCGGCATCTACTACCCGATCGCGACGCTGCCGGACTGGCTGCAGCCGCTCTGCTGGGCGCTGCCGTCGGCCTATGTCTTCGAGGGCATGCGGGCGATCCTGGTCGAGCAGCGCTTCGACGGCGCCCTGATGTTGCAGGCGGCGGCCTTGAACGTGGTTTACATGGGCGTCGGCATCGCCGCCTTCCTGGGCTGCTTCCGCGCCGCCCGCAAGCGGGCGCTCTTGCTGCAGATCGGCGAGTAGCGGCGCCGGCTTCCGAGTCTCGGCGCGCGCGTGCTATATGCCAGGATTGAGCCGTCGCCCGAGCGTGGAGCCCAGCCGATGCCCGCACCCGATCTCGTGCCCGTGCGCCGGGCCCTGATCTCGCTCTCCGACAAGACCGGTCTCGCCGACTTCGCCGCGCGGCTGGCCGCGCTCGGCGTCGAGCTCCTGTCCACCGGCGGCACCGCCGAGGCGATCCGCAAGGCGGGCCTCGCCGTCACCGACGTCAGCCAGGTGACCGGCTTTCCGGAGCTGATGGACGGCCGGGTCAAGACCCTGCATCCGGCGGTGCACGGCGGGTTGCTGGCACTGAGAGACGACGCCCGCCACCAGGCCGAGATGGCCGAACACGGCATCGCCGGCATCGACCTCGTGGCGGTCAACCTCTATCCCTTCGAGGCCACGGTGGCGGCCGGCGCCGGCTATGACGCCTGCGTCGAGAACATCGACATCGGCGGTCCGGCGATGCTGCGCTCGGCGGCGAAGAACCACGCCCATGTCGTCGTCATCGCCGACCCGGCCGATTATGCCGGCGTGCTGGGCGAGCTGGAGGCGAACGGCGGCCGCACCAGCTACGCCACGCGCCAGGCCCTGGCGGCCCAGGCCTACGCCCATACCGGCGCCTATGACGCGGCGGTCGCCGGCTGGTTCCAGGCCCGGCTGGGGCAGACCTATCCCGAGCGTCTGCTGCTGGCGGGACGGCGGCGCGAGTTGCTGCGCTATGGCGAGAACCCGCACCAGGAGGCGGCCTTCTATGCCGACGGCTCGCGCCGCCCCGGCGTCGCCAGCGCGCGCCAGGTCCAGGGCAAGGCGCTCAGCTACAACAATCTGAACGACACCGACGCCGCCTACGAGCTGGTCGCCGAGTTCCCGCCCGCCGAGGGCCCGGCGGTCGCCATCATCAAGCACGCCAATCCCTGCGGCGTGGCCCGCGGCGCCAGCTTGGCGGAAGCCTACAGGAAGGCGCTCGCCTGCGATCCGCTGAGTGCCTTCGGCGGCATCATCGCCTGCAACCGGCCGCTCGACGCCGAGACTGCGGCCGAGATCGCCAAAATCTTCACCGAGGTGATCATCGCGCCCGAGGCCGACCAGGCGGCGCGGGCGGTGCTGGCGAAGAAATCGAACCTGCGCCTGCTGCTGGCCGGCGCCCTGCCCGACCCGGGGGCGCCCGGGCGGCTGTTGAAGAGCCTGGCCGGCGGCTGGCTGGTGCAGGGCCGCGATGCCGCCCGGACCGGCGCCGCCGACCTGCAGGTGGTGAGCAAGCGGGCGCCGAGCGCGGATGAGCTCGCCGATCTCGTGTTCGCCTTCACCGTCGCCAAGCACGTCAAGTCGAACGCCATCGTCTATGCCAAGGGCGGGGCCACCGTGGGCGTCGGCGCCGGGCAGATGAGCCGGGTCGATGCCGCCCGCATCGCCGCCTTGAAGGCCCGCGAGGCGGCCGGGGCCGCCGGCGAGCAGGCGTCGCGGACCGCCGGCTCGGCGGTCGCTTCGGATGCCTTCTTCCCCTTCGCCGACGGCCTGCTGGCGGCGGCCGAGGCCGGGGCCACGGCGGTGATCCAGCCGGGCGGTTCGGTGCGCGATGCGGAAGTGATCGCCGCCGCTGACGCCGCCGGCCTGGCCATGGTCTTCACCGGCACCCGTCACTTCCGCCACTGATCCGGACCTCCGCTGACCAGGTTGTGGGGCGAGGCTCAGCCGGCGGGGCGCGCCCGCATCTCGCGCACGCCGAGCATCAGGGCGAGGCCGACGGCAAGGAAGGCCATGATCGTGGCAATACCGATGCGCCGGCTGGCGAAGGCCTCGGTGGCGACGGCGACGACGAAGGGAGCCAGGAAGGCGGTGGCCTTCCCGGACAGGGCGTAGAGGCCGTAAAACTCCGCCAGCATCGCCGGCGGGGACAGGCGCGACAGCATGGTCCGGCTGGCTGCCTGCAGCGGTCCGCCGAAAATGCCGATGCCGATGCCGAAGAAGAGGAAGACCTTTTCCGCCGGGCTGGCAAAGAGGCCGAGGGCGGTGCTGGGGGTCCACTCATAGCTCCAGAAGAACAGCAGGGCGTGGCGTTCGCTGCCCCCGGCGCCCGGCTCGACGGCGATGGAGACGATGCCGAGGGTGGCCAGAAAGACGCCGACGAGGGCGATCATGATGGTCCGCTTCGAGCCCAGGCGGTCGTCGAGCCAGCCGCCGGCGAAGGCGCCGACGGCGGCGAACACCGAGAGCACGATGCCGAAGACGCCCAGCGTTTCGGCCTGCCAGCCAAAGCTGCCAGCGGCATAGATGCCGCCGAAGGCGAAGATCGCGGTCAGGCCATCGAAATACAGCATATGCGCGATCAGGAAACGGGCCATGTTGCCGTAACGCCGCGCCTCGGCGACGGTGCGCCGCAACTGCCGCAGCCCCCGCCCCGTCGCCCGCAGCATGCTGAGGCCCTGACGCGGCGTATCCGGGGTGAACAGGAACAGCGGCAGCACGAAGACCGCGATCCACAGCCCGGTCAACGGCCCGACGATGCGGTCGTGTTCGTGGCTGGCCTTGTCCAGCCCGAGAAGCGGCTGGTCCGGCAGGCTGAAGGCAAACAACACCAGCACCAGCGAGAGCAAGCCGCCGACGTAGCCGAGCGCCCAGGCCTGGCCTGAGAGCCGGCCGAGCCGTCCCGCCGGTGCCAGACTCGGCATCATCGCGTTGTTGAAGACGATCGAGAACTCGGCCGCGACCGACGCCACGACCAGCGCTGCCAGGGTCGGCAGGATCAGGCTGGTCTCGCCTGGCACCGCCCACCACAGCCCAAAGCAGGCGACGACGAAGACCACCTGAAAAGCGAAGATCCAGGGTTTCTTGGGCCCGTGCGCGTCGGCGATGGCGCCAAGCACGGGGCTGCCCAGGGCGATGACGACGCCGGCGATGGCCTGGGCGTAACCCCAGACGGATTGGCCCCGGGTGGCATCGCCGATGACGACCGTGGTGAAGTAGGGCGCGAAGATGAAGGTGGTGACCAAGGTGAAATAGGGCTGGTTGGCCCAGTCGAACATGGCCCAACCGAAACGGCCCAGGCCTGAGGCCGGCCTCACCGACAATGCGGAAGCCTCGGTCATGGACGCATCAAGCGTCGCCGGCGCTTCTCATCCGGCGATCATGCGGCGGACCATGCGGTTGGCGACCGCCAGCCGGGCGACGTCGATGCCGCCCGATTGCTTGAAGTCCTCGACCAGGCCGCGGCTCCGCGTCACCGTCGCGGCGTTCTCTTTGCACCAGGCCTCGACCGCCTCTTTGGCATTGGCGCCGTTGGCCTGCTGCAGTACCCGCGCCGCCAGCGTGCGCTGCTGTCCGAACAGGTCGTCGACGATGTTGGCGACGGCCGAACGCTCCCAGTAGTCGGTCGAGACCAGCTCCTCGGCCCGGCCGCGCAGCCAGTCGAGTCCGAGCTCGCGGCCGAGCAGGAAGTAGACGCGCCCGACATCGTCGACGACGTGTCCGGTCTCGTTCGCCGCCTGGACGATGTCGAGGGCCGACGCCAGGTACTCGAGTCCGGCCAGGCGCGCAGCCAGCGCCTTGTCGACGCCCAGTTCGCGCAGCTGCGCGGTCCTCATCTCCAGACCCTCTATGGCCAGTTCGCCGAGGATCTTGGGCAGCTGCCGGCTGAGCTTGCCGATCCCGGGCCGCAGCGCCTCAAGGGTTGCGGCAATGCCGATCGGCTTCGGCCGGTTGCGCAGGAACCACAACGTGCCGTGGCGCAGCAGGTCGGCGATGTCGAGCAGCATCTCGATCTGCAGCGATGCCGGCACCTTGTTATCCAGAGACTCGATCTGACCCCAAAGCGAGCGCAGGTCGAAGGCGTCGCGGCAGACCGCATAGGCGCGCGCGATCGAGCTCAAGGATTCGCCGGTCTCCTGGACGACGTCGTGCACGAAGGTGATGCCTGTCCGATTGACGATCGAGTTGGCGGTCACGGTAGCGATGATCTCGCCGCTCAACCGATGCTGCACGATCGCCTTGCGGTAGCGCTTTCTCAGCGGCCGCGGGAAGTATTTGACGACGTCATTGAGAAGGTATTCCGAATCCGTCAGGTCGGTCTCGAGGAACTGCTGGAACAGCGTCATCTTGGCATAGGCCATCAGCACCGACAGCTCGGGCCGGGTGAAGCCGATGCCCTGGACCCGGCGCTCCTCGAGGGTCTCGGCGTTGGGCAAGAATTCGATGCCGCGGTCCAGACGGCCCTGGCGCTCCAGCGCCTGCATGAAGCGGATTTGATGGTCGAACAGGGTCGCGGCCTGACTTTCCAACAGGCTCAGCGTCTGGCTCTGCAGGTAGTTGTTGCGCAGTACCAGCAGCCCGACCTCCTCGGTCATGTCGGCGAGCAGCCGGTTGCGCTGCTTCTCGGTCAGCTCGCCCTCGGCCATCACTTGGCCGAGCAGGATCTTGATGTTGACCTCGTGGTCCGAACTGTCGACGCCGGCGGAGTTGTCGATGGCGTCGGTGTTGAGGCGGCCACCGGCCAGCGCATACTCGATGCGGCCAAGCTGGGTGCAGCCGAGATTGGCGCCCTCGCCGATGACCTTGCAGCGCAGCTCGTTGCCGTCGACCCTGAGCGCATCGTTGGCCCGGTCGCCGACCTCGGCGTGGCTCTCCTCGGAGGATTTGACGTAGGTGCCGATGCCGCCGAACCAGAGCAGGTCGACCTCGGCCTTCAGCAGCGCGTTGATCAGCTCGCTCGGCGTCACGCTCTCGCCTTTGAGGCCGGTCAGGGCCTTGATCTCCGGGGTCAGGGCAACCGACTTGGCCTTGCGGTCGAAGACGCCGCCGCCGCTGGAGATCAGCGCCCCGTCATAGTCGGCCCAGGAGCTGCGCGGCAACTCGAACAGGCGCTCGCGCTCCTCCCAGCTGGTCGCCGGATCGGCGGCGGGGTCGATGAAGACGTGGCGGTGATCGAAGGCGGCGAGGAGACGGATGTGCTTGGACAGCAACATGCCGTTGCCGAAGACATCGCCTGACATGTCACCAATGCCGATTACGGTGAAATCCTCGTTCTGGATGTCGCGGCCGAGCTCGCGGAAATGCCGCTTCACCGATTCCCAGGCGCCCCGCGCGGTGATGGCCATGGCCTTGTGGTCATAGCCGGTGCGCCCGCCCGAGGCGAAGGCATCGCCAAGCCAGAAGCCGGATTCGAGGGCCAGCCCATTGGCGATGTCGGAGAAGGTGGCGGTGCCCTTGTCGGCGGCGACCACCAGGTAGGGGTCGTCGTCGTCGTAGCGGACCACGTCCTCGGGCGGCTGCGGGTCGCCGCCGACCAGATTATCGGTCAGGTCCAGGAGCCCGCGCATGAAGGTCTTGTAGCTGTCCACGACCTCGGCCCGCACCGCCTCGCGATCGCCGCTCGCCGGCAACTGCTTGGGATAGAAGCCGCCCTTCGAGCCGACCGGGACGATCACCGCGTTCTTCACCATCTGCGCCTTCATCAGGCCCAGGACCTCGGTGCGGAAGTCCTCGCGCCGGTCCGACCAGCGGATGCCGCCGCGCGCCACCTTGCCGCCGCGCAGGTGCACGGCTTCGACCTGCGGCGAATAGACGAAGATCTCGCGGAACGGCCGTGGGCGCGGCAGCTCGTCGATCTGCCGGCTGTCGAACTTGAAGGAGATGTAAGGTTTGGCCCCGCCATCGGCCGCCGGCTGGTAGTAGTTCGTGCGCACGGTCGCCTTGATCAGGTTCATGTAGCGCCGGAGGATGCGGTCCTGATCGAGGCTGATGACCTGTTCCAGCTCGGTCTCGATCTCGTCCATCAGCATCGTCGTGCGCACCGTCCGCTTGCCCTCGAAGGCGGGATCGAAGCGGGTATGGAACAGGGTCACCAGCTGGCGGACGATCTGCGGGTTCTCGTCCAGGGCGCTGATCATGTAGCTTTCGGAAAAGGCGCTGCCGGCCTGCCGCAGGTACTTGCACAAGGCCCGGATCAGCGCCACCTCGCGCCATTCCAGGCCGGCGCTCAGGACCAGGCGGTTGAAGCCGTCGTCCTCCAAGTCGCCGTCCCAGCTGCGCACGAAGGCCTCTTCAAGCTTCGCCTTCAGGGCGCCCAGGTCCAGCGCCGCACCGGACAGCGCCTGCATGAGGAAATCCTGAATCCAGACCGCGCGGTCCTTGCTCAGTCGGACCCTGTAGGGGACCTCGCCGATGACGCGGAAGCCCATGTGCTCGAGCGTCTTCAGGCAGTCGGTCAGCGGCACCGCCTCGCCGACATGGTAGAGCTTGAGGCGGATCTCGTGCTCGGCGTCCTCCAGAACCCGATAGAAGTTGAGGCTGAGGGCGTGGCTGTCCTCGGCCAGGCTTTCGACGTGCTCGATATCGCCCAGGGCCCGTTCGACATTGAAGGATTCGGCGTAGGCCGCAGGGAAGGCCGAGGTGTAGATCTGCGCCAGCACATTGCCGCGTTCTTCGCCCCAGCGCTCGATCAGGGCGTCGCTCAGGTCATCGCTCCAGGTCCGGGCGGCGTGGACCAGCTGGCTCTCGATCTGCTCGTAATCGACTTCGCTTGGCGCGGCGCCGCGATCGGTGCCGATGATGTAGTGCAGGCGCGCCAGCGGCGAATCGCTGACCTGGGTATAGAAATTGGAGAGCCGCCCATTGAAGGCGTTGACCAGGATCTCGCTGAAGCGGTGGTGCAATGCCGTGTTCATGCGCTCGCGCGGGACGTAGACGATGCACGAGAAGAAGCGCTCGAACTTGTCGCGGCGCGCGAACATCCGGATCTGCGGGCGTTCCTGCAGGCCGAGGATGCCGATGGCGATGTTGTACAGGGTCTCGACGTCGATCTGGAACAACTCGTCCCGGGGATAGGTGTCGAGGATGTGCGTCAGGGTCTTGCCATCGTGGCTCAAGGGCGCGATGCCGGCCATCGCCAGCACCTGGCCGACCTTGCGCCGCAGCAGCGGGATGTCGCGGGGCGTGCGGCTGTAGGCGGAGGAGGTGAAGAGGCCGACGAAGCGGCGTTCGCCGGCCAGCTTGCCCTTGGCGTCGTAGCGCTTGACGCCGACGTAGTCCATGTGCACCGCCCGGTGCACGGTGCCGCGCACGCTGGTCTTGCTGATCTGCAGCAGCTCCGGGCGGTCGAAGAACTCCTGCACCATCGGCGCCATGCTGCCGCCGGCGTCGGCGCCCAGCAGGACGTGACGGTCGGGGTCGCGCAGGATGCCGCGGCCCGAGTCCTCGACCAGCTTCAGCTTAAGCCCGCCCTTGCCCTTGACGTAGGCGAAGTCGCGGCTGCCGATGAAGGTGAAGTGATTGTCGCGCATCCATTCCAGGAAGGCGCGGGTCTCTGACACCTCCTCGTGCTCCAGAGGGATCGGACGGTCGAGCTCCTCGATCACCTCATCGAGTCGCTGCAGTATGTGATGCCAGTCCTCGACCGCGGCGCGCACGTCGTCGAGAATCGCCGCCAACGTGGTCTCGATCTGGGTCAGGACTGAAGGATCGGAATGCGCGTCAATCTCGATGTGCAGGATCGATTCCGCGATTCTGCCCTTGCCGCTGCCGGTGCCGATGGCCAGGCGCCTGCCGTCCTTGTGGCGGCGGACATGGATGACCGGATGGATCACCAGCAGGACATCGTGGCCCAGACGGCCGAGGCCAGCGACCACCGAATCGACGATGAACGGCATATCATCGTGGATCACTTCGATGATCGTGTGCGAAGACTGCCAGCCGTGCTCCTCGACGCGCGGATTGTAGGCGCGGATGCGGCTTTCTCCGGGCTGTCTCTGCTCCGCGAACTTCCAGATCGCCAGCGCCGCGCCATAGAGGTTCTCGGCCGAGATCTCCATCAGGTCGCCCGGCAGGACGCGCGCGTAGAAGCGCTCGAGGAAGGTGATGAAGTCGGCCAGTTCCTCCGCCTTCAGGCGGCTTCGGGCGAGGGCCGAAACCTCGCTCAGGCGCTCGGCCTTGGATTCGCGGGCACGCGTCGCGAGCATGCTTGCCTCATTCTCGACCTTTGGCGCACCACGCCGAAGCGCGGCGCAGCAGCCCCAGATTGGGCCGTCGTCGTTCCAGGGTAGCGCGTCGCCGGGCCAACCAAAAGACGGCACCCCGCTGGCGGCTTGGGTAGTGTCTCAGTTTGGCGGTTCTGTCGCGAGGGAGCCTGAATGACCCTCGCCAATCGAGCATATGCTACCCCGCTCAAGCATGATAGAGTCCGGCCACTGCATCGGCGGCTGGCGGTTCAGCCGCGACGACAGGTGCGCCGAAAGGACGCTCGACCGCCTGTGACAGTATGTATCGCTGCGTCGCTGAACTGGCAGTATCCCAATGGCGATATTGGGCGTGCCGTACTTACGGCCTCCGATCGCATGATGACTGCTGGCGACATTCAATATGAACCGTACCAGACAAAGGTTTGCTTCTTGCGCAGGAGCGTTCTCCTCCTAGTCGCGGGAGACATGGTTATACATTCCCAAGCCGTGAGGCGGATGCAACGGAAGCTGCTATCGGAGCCAAGTGACAACGTTGAGGCCATTGCTTGTGAATATGGTCAGTTCATCAGTGATATAAGGAGAAAGCAAGCATCAACCATGTATTTGTCGCCTCTTGGGCTTGACGAGCAATCGTTTTTGCAACAAAACAACATGAACCAACAGTTAATATTTGAACTGGCTAGTCAGTTACAGGATTATTCCCTTGATGTTGAGGCGCTTGTCGTTGGCTGCGATGGCCTTAACGCACATATATTTCACGTCCGGGATGATGGTATTGTATCATGCTTAGATGATATCAACTTCGCAGCAATTGGTATGGGGAGGGATCATGCGAAGTCACAATTTATGTTTATTCAGTACCCAAAGCTAATAACTTACTATTATGCGCTTCCCATATTGTACGTTGCAAAAAAGCGAGCTGAAGTGGCGCCAGGTGTTGGGCGGGAAACGGATTACCACTTAGTAACTCGCGATGCCTGTGTTCTAATTGAGCCAGAGCTGATCGAAGTGTGCAAGAGGCATTATGAGGATGCGCAGTCGTTAGTCACGGGCAAGTACCGTGAGGCGGCACGCGATCTCGAGAACGAGCATCACCAATTGCACGCTAAGCTGTTCAAGCAGCCTGAGCAGCAACCGACCGGCAATGGCAGTGAGGATCGGCTGGCGGATCAGGCAGCCAAGGCCGCAAGTTCCTCCAAGGACCAGACGTGATCAGCGATTCCGGCTTCCATTGCGGGCGTAACCCGCAGCGACTTGTGAATTCGGCAGTAGTTGTAAAACATGAAATGGATTGCAACGGCGTGAGCGTGGTTTTCGACTTTCTTTGAAAATGCATTGGTTAGTCTAGTAAAGCGGCGCGAATGCATCCTCAAGCTCAGGTTTTGCCGTTCAATATAGGAAGTTGAAATATGGCGCCGGTCGGGCTTGCCCTCGATGGCTTCTCTACGGGCGCCGATGCAGACCGGCGGGCTGTAGCGGCGCTGGCCCTCTGGCGCCTGGCCGTAAATCTTCACGAGCTGCGCATAATCGACGTCAGCGCCGAATGCGCCCTCGACCGCTTGCAGATACGGACCATGCCCGTCCGTCGTGAGCTGAACCCGATGCTCCAGCCGCTTGGCAACGTCGTCCATAAATTCGATGGCGTACTCGGCATCGCGCCCGCCGACGAGCCATGACACGGTCAGCTTGGTGTCGGCGTCCATGGCGATCCATGTCCAGACATCGCCAGCGCCTTCCGGGGGCGCCTTTGCGGTCGGTACGTTCTTTGCTTTGGCATAACAGAAGGCCCAAGCCTCATCGGCCTGGACGCGGCGGCAACTAAGGCCGCGAACGTGCTCATCGTGGTACGCCTGGCAGGCGGTGCCAACGTCCACGAGCAGCTTGGTAACGGTATTGATGCTCACGTCCGCGAGCCTAGACGTGGCGCGAAGGCTCACACCTTCGCAGAGCATCCCCAGGATTTGTGCGCGTTTCTCAAGAGGCAGCCTGTTCATGCTCTACATATATGAACGATTGCCTCATCGGTCAAGCATAAATATCATATCGAGGTGTGACGATGAACTATGAGAATGTGCGCTATGACGCATTAAAGATCGCAGGAGCGCAGCCGCACCCAGATCGAGGCGTGGAATCGGTTCTGTCGGATGCCCAGGCCTTGGTTCAATGGGTCAAGACCGGGTATCGACAAGAGCCAGATGTGCACGCGGATCGTTAGTCGTTACAAGGGGGATTCTTTTCTTTCAAGAATATCTTCTCTAGGGCTTCTCGCGCAGCTTTTTCTTTTACTTGATGCACGCAGACGCAATTACATCCCTTGTCGTCGACACATTCCCATTTCTCATGGTTGGCAATGCGTGATCCTAGCGCCTCAGTTTCACCGATATAGAGGTATCTATGCGAGCCCTTTCCATCTTTGACGGTACGTTCGGTGAAAATGTAGACGGCAGAGACCTCATTGAAATCTGTGTCGGTGGTGTAGGCATTGAAGGAATAATCCTTCCCGCCTGCTGAAAATGTTGCTGTTGCAATCTTTCCCATTGGGGGTTTCCTTCATGTCTGAGAATTCCAAGCAGACGGCGAAGGCCGCGCTAGACGCGCTGGCGTTGGCCCTCACCGAACTCGGGCACACCTGGACGCCGAGGCAACGCCAAGCCTACGAGCGCGCCATTCGCCTTCTCAGTTAACGCTTGCGCCGGTTGTACGGACTTTGATTCCACGGGCGCAGACTGATGCCTTCACCAGCCGCCTTGGCGCGAATGGCATCTTCTGTCCGCCCGAGTTTCAGGCCGATCACTCGCGTCGGGGTGTTCCCACCAGCGAGTTGTGCAAGTTGCTGAACCTCTTTGTCAGTCCAGCGTGTTCCCGCATTGCGGGTCGATTTGGCCATAGTAACCTCCATGGCGTTCGGCGTGGCGACCGACTCTTGCCGTGGAGGGCCGAATCTGCTTGGATACCCGGGCAACGAGGAAGGGCACTAAGCTCGAACTCACACCACGGGCCGCCGAGGCAGTCACCACAGATCGTTTCGGCGGCTTGTTGATTCGGGCGGGGTCGTGGTTCAGACGGCCCCGCCCGTCTGCTGTGACACGCTAGCCGATTCGCCCGTTGCGGGCAATCAAAGTTGTTCTTGGAATGTACCGCGCGGCAAAGTTACACAGAGACTTGAATTCATTACTTATTCTTGGCTTTTGCCCATCGTGTTGCGGCGGCCTTTTTGGCGATCTCGCGTCGCTTGGCGGCAGAGAGCGTCTTGGCCCTGGCCTTGCCGCCCTTCTGGCCCCCGAGCCGGCCCAATGCGACGGCGTGAGGGTTCTTGCCAGCGTTGGGCGCCGGGTCGGTTGCGTTGCCAGTGAGGATGTCCACGACGAGCTTTGCCCGCTGGTTCACGTCGCGCGGGCGCTTCGGCTTGCTTGAGCGGTCTACCATGCCTTGAATGTGGCATGTGGGGGAGAGGAATGCTAGCCAGTGTCAAGAGCCAGCTCGGTCAAACTGAGACACTACCGCGGCTTGGCGAACGTTGTCAGCCGGGGCCGACGCTGTCAGAATGGCGGCGCGGATTCGGGGCAGCTTCAGGGGCGGAGTAAGCGATGACGACGGACGGGCCGAAGGGCGACGCGCCGGCGCAGAACAACACTGGGTCGCGAATCCCGGCGGAAGTTGCCGCAGCGCTGAACGAGTCCCAGCTCGCCGCCCTGCAGGCGGCGATGGGCGAGCCCCGACCCTGGCGCAAGCAGCCGGTCGACATCCGCGTGACCTTTCCCTTTTTCACGCGGCGCGTCTTCATCACGCTGGTCGCCGGTTCCGACAAGCGCAACCCGGTGCGGCGTCAGCAGGACCGGGACGAGCATCCCTTGCGGACGGCGTCGAACATGCTGTTCCTCGGCGCCGCGGTGGTTGCGCTCTACGCCATTGCCGGGGTCATCGCATTGCTGGTCGCCGCCGCCGTCCGCGGCGGCTGAGGGCGACCCAGGGGCCTACCAGCCCATGGCGCGGGCCGGCCGGCGCGGATCGGCGCCGCCCCACAGCGTGCCCGACTCCAGGTCGGCCCGGATGGCGCAGACGCCGCCGACTTTGTAGGAGGTCTCCTCCACCCTCTCGACCTTGTGGCCCAGCGCCGCCAAGGCCTCGATGGTCGTGGCGGAAAACCGGCCCTCGATGTCGAGACGGCCGGGATGATAGGGGTGCGGCTCGAACGAGCCCGGAAAGCTGTGCGTGGCGAAACGCGGCGCCTCGACGGCGGCCTGCGCCTCCATGCCGAAGACGGCGACGTTCAGCAGCACCTGCAGCATCGCCTGGGTCTGCACATCACCGCCCGGCGTGCCCAGCGGCATGACGAACTTGCCAGCCCGGCGCGCGATCGACGGGTTGGGGGTCAGTCGCGGCCGCTTGCCCGGGGCTACGGCGCTGGCGTGGCCGCGTATGGCGAAGGACTGCGCGCCGCGGGCCGAGGGACAGAAGCCGAGGCCGGGGATCACCGGACTCTCGAAGGAGACGTCGCTCGGGGTCGCCGAGAAGACGTTGCCCGCGCCGTCGACCACGGCGACGTAGGAGGTATCGGCGGACGGCGCCGGCGGCAGCTCGCTCGGTTCGGGCCGCGCGGTCGCCGACCAGGTGGCGCCCTCTGGCTCGCCGGCCGGCGGCAGCTCGGGCCAGGCCCGGTCCTCGCGGATCTGCGCCCGCCGCGCCGCCGCATAGTCGTCGGCCAGCAGCCCCGCCATCGGCACCTCGACGAAGCGCGGGTCGCCGAAATAACGTTCGCGGTCGGCGAAGGCGAGCTTCATCGCCTCGGTCACCAGGTGCACATAGGCGGTCGAGTTGTGGCCCAGCGCCGGCAGGTCCGCGCCCTGCAGGATCTTCAGCATCTGCAGCAGCGTCGGTCCCTGGCACCAGGGGCCGCAGCTCAAGACCTCGAGGTCGTGGAAGCGGACCGTCACCGGGGTTTCGATCGGGCTGCGGTAATCCGCCAGGTCCTCGGCCTCGAGCCAGCCGCCGTTCTCGCGGTGATAGGCGGTGATGGCGGCGGCGAGGTCGCCGCGGTAGAAGGCGTCCCGCGCTGCCTGCAACCCGGCCCGGCGGCCCCGGCCGGCGGCCGCCTTCTCCTCGTCGGCCATGTATTGCAGGGCGGCGGCGAGATCGGTCTGCACGAACAGCTCGCCCTCCCGCGGCGGCCGGCCGCCGGGCAGGTAGATGGCGGCGTTGCTGGGCCATTTGGCGTAGTTCTCGGCATAGCGCTCGAGGAAGAGCGCCATGTACCAGTGCATGGCGAAGCCCTCGCGGGCATGGCGGATGGCCGCGCCGGCGACCTCGGCGAAGCTCATCGTGCCCCAGTGCGCCAGGGCCTGAATCCAGGCGTCGGGGGCGGCCGGCACCACGGTGCGGCGCAGGCCCAGCGGTATCTTGCCGCCGCAGTCATCGAAAAAGTACTCGGGCCGCGTCGCCCGGGGCCAGTGGCCGAGCCCGCCGATGACGACATCCTGTCCGCTTTCGGCGAGGTGGATCAGGATCGGCGCCACCCCGGAGATTTGCACCTGGTCCGAATGCATGACGCCCAGCGCCAGGCCGGCGGCGACGCCGGCGTCGATGGCGTTGCCGCCCGCCTCCAGGATCTCGAAGCCGGCCTGCGTCGCCAGATAGTGGCCGGCCGAGACCATGTGGCGGCGGCCGATCACCGAGGGTTGCAGTGTCATCTCACGCGCCCACTGCTGTTGTAGGTGGCTGACTCACCCGCCCAGCACCTCGGCGATCGCCTGGCCCATGTCGGCGGTGCCGGCCTGGCCGCCGAGGTCCGGCGTTCTGGCCGCGCCCTCGGCCAGCACGGCGGCGATCGCCTCCTCGATCGCCCGCGCCGCGGCGCTCTCGCCCAGATGCTCCAGCATCATCGCCCCGGTCCAGATCTGCGCGATCGGGTTGGCCACGCCCCTGCCGGCGATGTCGGGGGCGGAGCCGTGCACCGGCTCGAACATCGAGGGATGCGCCTTCTCCGGGTTGATGTTGGCGGCCGGCGCCAGACCCATGCCGCCGACCACGGCCGCGCCCAGATCGGAGAGGATGTCGCCGAACAGGTTGGAGCCGACGACGACGTCGAACCAGTCGGGGTGCTGGACGAAGTGCGCGGTCAGAATGTCGATGTGGAACTGGTCGGCGGTGATCTCGGGATAGTCGGCGCCGACGGCTTTGAAGCGCTCGTCCCAGTAGGGCATGGTGTGGATGATGCCGTTCGACTTGGTGGCCGAGGTGACATGCTTCTTGCGCCGGCCGGCCAGCTCGAAGGCGAAGCGTAGGATGCGGTCGACGCCGCGCCGGGTGAACACCGATTCCTGGATCACCATTTCCTGCTCGGTGCCGGCGTACATGCGCCCGCCCATCTCGGAATATTCGCCCTCGTTGTTCTCGCGCACGACGTAGAAGTCGATGTCGCCGCCCTCGCGGCCCTTGAGCGGCGACGAGACCCCGGGCAACAGCTTCAGCGGCCGCAAATTGACATACTGCTGGAAGGCGCGGCGGATCGGGATCAAGAGGCCCCACAGCGAGACGTGGTCGGGCACGCCCGGATAGCCGACCGCGCCCAGGAAGATGGCGTCGAACGCGGCCAACTGCTCAAGCCCGTCCTCCGGCATCATTTCGCCGGAGCTGAGATAGGTCTCGCAGCTCCAGGGGAACTCGCGCCATTTGAGCTGGAAGCCGTGCGCCTTGCCGGCCGCCTCGCAGGCCCGCATGGCCTGGGGCAGCACCTCCTTGCCGATGCCGTCGCCGGCGATCACCGCGATCTTGTACTCCGCCATGGTCCCGATACTCCCTCGACTGCTGGCAACCGACGTTACGACAGGTGGCGCGGGGCTGAACAGCCGCTATCCTGGCGCGTCAAACGTTTCCCTGCGCGCGAGGACGAGCGATGATCATCGACCACCGGACCTACACCCTGAAGCCCAACCGTCTGCCCGAGTACGTCAGGATCTTCGAGGAGCACGGCCTGCCGATCCAGCAGCGCCACCTCGGCAACCTGGTCGGCTATTTCACCAGCGTCATCGGCCCGGTCAACCAGGTGGTGCACCTGTGGGGCTATCAGGACCTGGCGGACATGGAGCGCCGGCGCGCCGCCCGCGACGCCGATCCGGCCTGGGCCGAATACCGCAAGAAGACGCAGGACCTGGTGCTCTACCAGGAGAACAAGATCCTGCGGCCGACCGGGTTCTCGCCGATCCGCTGAATGGCGCGATTTCCCGACAAGGCGGCGGCGCGCGGCTGGGTCTGGGACAAGCTGAAAGAGGACCAGCTCGCCGCCTTCCCGTTCCCGCCGCACGGCCGCATCCCCAACTTCAAGGGGGCGGCGCGGGCGGCCCGGCGGCTGTTCGAGATCCCGCGCTTCCGCGACGCCAGGCGCATCAAGGTCAACCCGGATTCGGCGCAGAAGCCGGTGCGCGCCGAGGCGCTGAAGCGCGGCATCAGCGTCTACGTGCCGACGCCGCGCCTGAAGGGCGGCTTCCTGCTGCTGGACCCGGCGCTGATCGAGCTCGACCAGATCGCCGCCGCCGCCGCCATGTCGAAGGTGCACGACTTCGCGCAGCCGGTGGCGCTGAAAGAGCTGCCGCAGCTCGACGCCATCGTCTGCGGCTCGGTGGCGGTGACGCGCGACGGCCGCCGCTCAGGCAAGGGCGAGGGCTACAGCGATATCGAGTTCGCCATCCTGGCCGAGCTCGGCCACCGGCCCGTGCCGGTGGCGACGACGGTGCACGGCGCGCAGGTGATCGACGGCTTCCCGACCACGGCCAACGATCTGCCCTTGAGCTGGATCGTCACCCCGGAGGAGATCATCGAGATCGAAAGCCCGCCGCCGGCGCCCAAGGGCATCGACTGGCAACGGCTGCCCAAGGGTGCGCTGGAGGAAATGCCGGTGCTGGCCGAGCTCAAAGCCCTAGGCTCGCGCCGGCGGCGATAGCCGACAGCGAGACGGGCTCGCCGTCGTGGCCGACGATCGCCAGCCCGTCCTTGGCCGCCGCCACGCTCTCGGGCCGATAGTCCTCTTCGACCGTCTTCTCGCCCTTCTGCAGCGGCGCCGATTGGCCGAAACGCTCGAGCACGCTTTGGTGGATCATCTCGTTGACGAAGTGTTCGCCGGCTTCTGGCGTGTTGTGGCGTGGAAAGGGAAACTTGCGCACCCAATCGGCGACCTCGCCGATCACGCGCTGGTAGGGAAAGCCCTTGCTGAAGGTGTACGCGGCCGAACGTGATTCGTGCATCAGCGCCAGCGCGCTCGGCCTGATCTCCGTGGCAAGGTAGGTGCGGTCGAAGGCCAGCTTGGTCTTGGCGCCGACGCGTTTGATCATCCAGTCGAGCGCCAGGTCCGAGAGCCGGTGCTCCTGGTAGCCCTCGGGATTGGCGTAGCCGCCGCCGACATCCGAATGCACGCCGGGAAACCAGACCTGCTCGACGATCTGCCCATCGGGCGCGGGCGTCTTCCGCGTCTGCCACAGGGTCGGCGCGAAGGGGCCGCGTTTCTCGTCGACCGCCAGGGCGTGGAAGGCGCGCTCGACGATGTCCCCCAGTTCCGTGTCATGGAACTTGTACTTGGCCTGGCTGAACCGGTTCAGCGTCTTGATCGGCACGCCCAGGGCGCCGACGGTGTCCCACACCCCGATGCATTTGATGCGCACCGTGGTATCGGCCAGGTCGCGGATGGCCCGGCGCCCGGCCTCCTCGCGTTTCTCGGGCGGCGTGCGGTAGAGTTCCCAAGCGCGCATCAACGAGCCGAGCCGGCTTTTGTCCAAGAGGCCGCAGGCGCCGATCAGGCCGGCCAGGCTGCGCGCCGTGAAGGCGCCGCGCGAGAAGCCGAAGAGGTAGATCTCGTCGCCCGGCGAATAGTTGTTGCCGAGAAAGCGGTAACCGTCGCGGACGTTGTCGTCGAGGCCGCGGCCCAGCGCGCCGCCCCGAATGCGATCAAGCGGGCCGCCGGTGCCGACGCCCTTGTCGTAGAAGGTGATCTGATCGACGCCGTCAGACCCGCGATGGGCAACGGCGCGCATGATCTTGACCACGTTGGTCGCCCGGCCCTCGTCATCGGGCGTGTTCCAAGTGCCGTCGAGGCAAACGACCAAGCGCTTCATGATAGGGGCTCCTTGCAGCGTCGTTCGCGCGTTCGCAGTGGTTGCAATATACATTAATTCTTACCGCATTTGTAATATTTACTGTGCGGCGACGGGGGCGGCCGCGAAAACCGTCGCCGACAGGGGGCCTCCCCGCGGCGGCGCCAGGGTGCTAGATAGGCGGGGCGGAATCGGCACGAGGACTGAAGCGATGGGCTACCGACATATCGAGGTGCGCCCCCTGGCCGGCGCCATCGGGGCGGAGATTGACGGGGTCGACCTGAAGCAGCCGCTGGACGCCGCCGTTTTCGACGAGATTCACCAGGCCTTCCTCGAGCATCTGGTGATCTTCTTTCACGGCCAGCATCTGAGCCCGGTCCAGCAGCGCGATTTCGCCGCCCGCTTCGGCACGCCCAACCTCTACCCCTTCGTCAAGGGGCTGGAGGACTGCCCGGAGGTCATCCGCATCGTCAAGGAGCCGCACGAGACCAAGGCCTTCGGCGAGGGCTGGCATTCCGATACCTGCTATCTCGAACGGCCGCCGATGGCCACCTGCCTGCAGGCGATCGAGACGCCGGCGCGCGGCGGCGATACCCTGTTCGCGAACATGTACCTCGCCTACGAGACCTTGTCCGAGGGCATGAAGGCCATGCTGGACGGATTGGTCGCCGTCAACAGCGCCTCGCTGCTGAACCGCGGCGGCCGCAACACCCGCTTCGGCTTCGCCGCCATCCAGGGCCAGAACGAGAGCGCGGCCGAGACCACGGTGGCCGCGCACCCGGTGGTGCGCACCCATCCCGAGACCGGACGCAAGGCGCTCTATGTCGATGTCCTGCACACCACCCAGATCAAGGAGATGACGCGCGAGGAGAGCGCGCCGATCCTGGATTACCTCTTCAAGCACGCCGGCCGGCCGGAGTTCACCTGCCGCTTCCACTGGCGGCCGGGCTCGCTTACCGTCTGGGACAACCGCTGCGCCCAGCACAACGCCATCAACGACTATCACGGCCAGCGCCGGGTCATGCACCGCGTCACCATCGAAGGCGCCCGTCCGTTCTGAGGCGGGCCTCGCATCAGCTTGGGTAGGAGGACATGAGGAAACGCATCGCCATCGTCGGCGCCGGCGCCGTGGGCGGCCACGTCGGCGGCCATCTCGCCCGTACGGGCCATGACGTCACCCTGATCGACCCCTGGGCGGCGCATGTCGACTACATGAAGCAGCACGGCCTCGAGCTCTCCGGCGTTACCGAGGAAGAGCGTTACACGGTGCCGGTACGGGCCCTGCACGTCACTGAAGCGGAGATGCTGTCGCGCGAGCGGCCGATCGACATCGCCTTCGTCTGCATGAAGTCCTATGACACGGAATGGGCGACAATGCTGATCCGCCAGTACCTGGCGCCGGACGGCTTCGTCGTCTCGCTGCAGAACGCGATCAACGAAGAAGCCATCGCCGCAATAGTGGGCTGGGGTAAGACCGTCGGCTGCATCGCCAGCATGATCGCCGTTGAGCTTTACGAGCCGGGGCACATCCGCCGCAACGTACCGCTGGGCGGCGAGGAGCACATCGTCTTCCGCGTCGGCGAGCCGCACGGCCGGATCACGCCGCGTATCGAGGAGGTGGCGGAAATGCTGACCGCCGCCGACAGCTCCAAGGCGACCAGCAATCTCTGGGGCGAGCGTTGGTCGAAGCTGGTGGCCAACTCGATGCGCAACGGCCTCTATGCCGTCACCGGACACATGGGCGGCGACATCGACGTGCACGACGCGGCCCGCCGGACGGCCGCCAGGCTCGCCGGCGAAGCCGTGGTCGTCGGCTTGGCGCACGGCTACGTGCTGGAAGAGATTTACCATATCGAGCCGGAGCTGCTGGCCGACGTCGGACACGGCAAGGACGGCGCTTTCGAGCGTCTGGACGAGATCCTGCTGAGCCGGGCCCGGCGTTCGAACCGGGCGGGGACGCACCGTCCCTCGATGGCCCAGGACATCGCCAAGGGCCGGCGCACCGAGATCGAGTATCTGAACGGCTTCGTCTGCCGCAAGGGGGCCGAGCTCGGCCTCGCGACGCCGACCAACGCCGCCATGGTCGAGCTGGTCAAGCGGGTCGAACGCGGCGAGCTGACGCCAGGCATGGCCAACGTCGACAAAACGGGCGCGCTGTCCTAGGCGCAGAGGCGTCGAGCTAATCTGCCGCGTGCATCTGAGTCGCGACCGCCGGGCCGACCAATGGCAGCCTCGCCGTCGACCGGCAGCGTCAGCTTCCAGGGGGGAATCCGGTGCCTCCGGCTGCTCTTCCTGCTGGGCTTCTTCTTTGCGCTGAGCCTGACGCTTTTCACTTCAGCGGAGTCTTTGCAAAGCGCCAGTGAGCGCGTCGCGCTCTACTTGTTCACCCGCCAGGATACGCTGTGGCTGGGCCTCGGCTGCGTGACGATCATGGTGCTCCTGACGACGGTCGGACGGCGCAACTTCGGCATCTCCGCCTGGTTCCTATGTCTGCCGTCGCTGCCGCGCCTCGTTGCGGTGATGACCTTGGCGACGCTGCTGGTGACGGCAACCGGCGTTCATGTCGTGTATCACGACTACGCCCTATCCCTGGACGAGTTCCTGGCCCGCTTCCAGGCGCAGACGTGGCTCGGCGGCCACGTGCTGGCGCCGCTCAAGGCGGAGTGGGCGGACATGGCGCCGGCGCTGCAGCCCACCTTCATGCGTTACGACTTGGCGCACGGCATCTGGGGACCGGCGTATCGGCCCATGGCGGCCGCTCTGATCGCCCTGTTCGAGCTGGTTCATCTCGGCAAATACAGCAACGCCATCTTGGCGGCAGGATGCCTGCCGGTGCTGGCGGCGCTGGCGCGGCGCCTGTGGCCAGCCGAGGGACAGGCGCCGGCGCTCGCCGTCTTCCTTCTGGCGAGCGCGCCGCAGTTCCTGATCACGGCGTCAACGCCCTATGCGATGACGGCGCACCTGTTCTTCAGCTTGCTGTGGTTATGGTTTTTCTTGAGGGGCGGCGTCGGCGGCCATATCGGTGCGGCGCTGACAGGTCTTGTCGCCGTCGGCCTGCACCAGATCAATGTCCACCCCTTCTTCGTGCTGCCGTTCCTGCTGTCGCTGCTGAGCGATCGAAGGCTGCGGCTGGCTGCTGCTTACGCGCTCTGGTACGCGGCCGTACTCGTCTTCTGGGTCCTCTGGCGCGACATCGTCACCATCATCATTGCCACCAATGAAGTTACCAGCGCCGCGGAGGGGCAGGCATTCCTCAAGCAAATTACGTTCTTATTAGAAAGGCATTCAACCTCAGATCTTGCCTATTGGCTGGCCAACCTATTCCGCTTCTTTGCCTGGCAGAATCTGATCCTGTCGCCCTTGCTCTTTGTTGCCCTGATGCACTGGCGGCAGGCGCCGAGGCCGGTACGCCTGTTGGCCTGGGGCATCGCCTTGTCGTTGCTGCCCTACCTGCTGCTCATGCCGAGCCAGGGGCACGGCTGGGGCTACCGCTACCTGCATCCACATTTGGGCAGCTTCGCGCTGATCGCGGTCTATGGCTGGCTGCAGCTGAAAGCTTCGCTCGAGGCGGAAGCGCTCGAACGGGCGCGCCGGCTTCTGTTCATGTTGGCCGCGGTAAGCGTGCTCATCGGGCTGCCGTTGCGGGCGGTGCAGGTCGAGCGTTTCGTCGCCCCGTTCGCCACCTCCAGCGCCTACATCGCGGCGCTGCCGAACGATGTGGTGCTGGTTGACGGCCTCGATACTTGGTTCGGCATTGATCTCGTACGCAACGATCCTTTTCTCGAGCGCGGTCCCAAGGTGCTTGAAGCCAATCGGTTGACCGATGCCGCGCTTGACCGTCTCTGCCGCCGCCGCGTCGCCCTGGTCGACTTCGAGACGCTGCAGCGTTTCGGCATGACGGTGATGCCGCGGTCGCCCGGGGTGCGCGAAGCCGCCCGCCGCGAACTGCGCCGGACCTTGCAGCAGCACGGATGCCTGCCGTCATGAATTGCCGTTGGACGCCGTTCGGTGCCGGTCCTACCGGCCGGGCGCCTCGCGCTCGCCTCTCAGCCGTTCGAACAGATCGCCCTCTATAATCATGTCCGAGGCGTCGAGCTGGGCCTGAACGGCCGCGCGTTTTTCCGCGAAGGACCGGCAATCGACGTCGATGCCGCTCTCGGCGTCGATGCAATGGGCGTTGGCGATCCCGCCCGGCCGGTTGATCAGATAGATGCGTCCATCGGTAAAGCTGCCGTCGCGGAAGGCGACCAACGGGTCGCCCGGATTCAGCAGGTTGCGCCCCAAGGCGATCCGCGAATCGTCGTCGATGCCGAGCAGTGCGAGCAGTGTGGGCGCGATGTCCAAATGGCCGCCATAGGCCTCATAGCGGCCGGCGTGGCGCGCGCCCGGCAGGCGGACGGCGAAGGGCAGCAGCTTGCGGGCGCGGATGCGGTGCAGCAGGCTCTCCGGCGGCTGGCCCAGCAAGGCCGCCAGTCGTTCGCGCTCGGGCCTGAGATAGGCCTGATGGTCGGCGTAGAGCGCGACCACCGTACTCTCGAGCAGGCGCCTCTCCTCCAGGCGATCGAGCAGGGCGCCGAAGGCGCGGTCGAAATAGTTCGCAGCCTGCAGGTAGTTGCCGAGCAAGGTTCCGTTACGCCGGCCGACCTCGAAGGTGCGGAATCTCTCGGGGATATCGAAGGGGTGGTGGTTCGACGAGCTCATCAGATAGGCCATGAACGGCGTCCGCAGGCCGGCCAGCTTGTCAACGGACTGTTCGAAGAAGTCCTTGTCCGTGACCCAGTTATAGATTTGCTCTCCGTCTCGGTAATCGTCCTGATAGAAAGCGCGTTGGAAACCGAGGGCCGCGTGCATCCGGCTCATGTTCCACATCCACGACGGCTCGCCGCTCGCCGCCACGGTCTCATAGCCGGCCCGCGCCAGCAGGTGCGGCAGGGCATGGTAGGCGCGGTCATGGCGCGTGGTCGCGACCGGTTGCAACGGCAGCGGGTAGAGCGATTGCAGGGCCATGAACTCGGCGTCCGAGGTGTTGCCGAGCCAGGTCTGCTCGTGAAAGTTGGTGAAGTAGAGGCTGTCCTCGGCGAACGCCGTCAGGCGCGGCATCACCAGCTTGCCGCCGACCTCGAGGCCGACCAGAAAGCCCATCACGCTTTCGGCACTGACCAGCACCAGGTTGGCGCCCGCGGCGGCGCCCTGCAGGGGCGTGGCGGCGCGTTGCTGCGCGCGCATCGCCTCGAGCTTTGCGTTGACCGCGGCGACGTCGGCGTCGGTCAGGCGGCGCTCGGGAAGCAGGAAGGCGAGCAGATCGAACGCATGGTAGGGCAGCACGCCGAGGGTGGCGCCGAATTGGCGCAGCTTGTCGGTGTTGGTGAACGCTTCGCCGCCGCGCAGGCGAAGCGCCGGCGGTACCGACAGGGCGGCGGCGAACAGCACGCCGGCGGCCACGGCGGCGACGCGCTGCCGGCGGCCAAGAGCTTCGACCCGGCGGCTCCAGCGGCGATAGGTCGGCCAAAAGACCAGCAGGAACATGGTGTCGAGGAAGAAGACCACGTAGAGCGGCGAGAACAGGTCCCAGATGCTGCGCGTGACCGAGAGCAGCTGGCGCACCTCGATCCCGGAGGCGAGGGACGGCAGCAGGTTGAAATAGTTGGCGTGCAGCGTGTCGATGATGACGACGATGCTGGCGATTATGCTGAGGGCCACCAACAGCCAGTAGCGTCGGCGCCGCTCGAACAGCAGCGCCAGCGCCGCCACCAGGACGATGAGGGCGGCCGTCGCGACGAAGCCGACCAGGTCGACGCCCTGGGCGCTGGCCGGATCCTCGGCCCAATGCCAGGTCAAGGCGATGTTGCGGTGCACCTGATGGAACTCGGTCAGGGCGAAGCCGAGCACCCAGAGCAGCGGCGGCAGCTCGACCAGCCACAACGTCAACGAGGAGAAGCGGGGCTGGGGGGTGGGCATTCCGGGGCCTTGCCGCATCACAGCCAGCAGCTGGTTGGGGCCCGAAACATTCTGCGAAAAAACCTTAGTGAGAGCCCCATTCATCCCCCATGTTGTCGTCGGTGATGATCTCTTTACCGGCGCTGCGCTGCAAGATCATCGCCTTGGACTCGATGCTGAACCACGGATCGTCCTTCCGTTGATCGACCTGCTCGAACATTCGGCCCAACTTTGCCAGCAGCTGCTGCGACGCGCGGCCGCTGGGCAGCACCGGCTTGCCGTCGATACGATAGTTTTCGAAGACCCGTCTCCATCGGGCGACGTCGATGTCAATCTTGCTGTCGCTGGCGAAGACAAAGCTGGAGTAGCGGAAGGTATCGGCGAAGCTCAGCGCCGCGGTCCTCAGCACGCGCAGTGAATTTGTCGCGTTGAAATACAGCACGCCCGACGGTTTCAGATGTGTCTTGATCAAGCGGAAGAAGTCCTGGGACAGCAGGCTGGTGGCAAAGGCCCGCCAATGGAAGGTGGTGTTGATGATGACGGCATCGAAGGGCGGGCCCCGGTAGCGTCTCAGCCAGCGCCGGCCGTCATCGACCACCAGGTCGACTTTCGGATTTTCCAGCAGGCTCCGGACCACGGGTTGCTCGGCGATCAGCTCGAGGTATCCGGGATTGATCTCGACCACCGTCAGGCGCTCGACTTCGGGATGGTGAACGATGATCTGCGCCCACGAGCCCGATGCGAGGCCGATCATGAGGACGTTCGCCGGCCGTCCGTGGAAGCCGCTCAGGGCATAGATGCGAAAGATGTCGTTGATGTCGTGCAGCGGATCGACGTTGAAGGCGCCGTCGTAGGCGCCGCCGCCGTAGACGATGAGTCTCTCGTTGACCGCGATGACGCCGCTCTTGTTCTCGACCACGCGCACGATCGGCGTGACCCCCTCGGTCCCGCGAAAGTGCAGGCGGTCGTAGAGCTTGGCGAAGAGCGTCGGTGCTGTCAGCAACAGTAGCACCGCAACCGAAACCACCAGGGCGGCGTATCCGACGGCGCGCCGCCGTCCGCGCCCCGCAGGTTGCAACAGCGCCAGAGCCGCGATCAGGCCGAGCAAGGCCTGCGAGACGAGGACGTCTCGAAGGCTCAGGTGGTCCAGCAGGACGAAGCCGGTGATCAGGCTGCCCGCGACGGTGCCGGCGATGTTCGCGGCATAGAGCCAGGACAAGCCCCGTCCGGCCGTGCGGTCGGCCTTCAGCGAGAGCTGGCTCAAGAGCGGCAGCACCGCGCCCCAGAACGTCGCCCCCAGCGTCACCAGGGGCAGTGTCAGCAGGATCGAGACGACTTCGAGGCCATGGGCCATCAGCGGAACGATCAGATAGCCGGCCACGCTCGCCGACAGGATCAGGCCTTGCAGGCACGCGCGGCCGCCGCTCCCCCGTTTGTCGTGGATGGCGGAGAGATGGCGTCCGAACACGGCGCCGAGCGCGACGCCGAAGAGAAAGAAGCCCAGGACCAGGGGGAACGCGAAGGCACTGCCCTGCAGGGCAATCGAGTAGGTCCGCACCCACAGGATCTCGTAGGAAAGCGAGATGTAGCCGGCCGCCGCGGACAGCAGCATGGCGCGCGCCAATCCCAATCCGCGACCGGTCGCCCGGTAGGTGTTGACCGGTACGGCTTTGGCGTCCTCGACTGCGGCGGCCGTCGGTCGTCCGCTCAGCAGCCAGGCCGCCAGGACCGACAGTCCGATGACCGCGTTCAGCGAAGCGGCGGTGAGCACCGTGCCGGAGAGACCGAAAAATCGCATGGTGGCGAGCATGGCCAGGAAGCAGGCAAACGCCGCACCGAGCGTGTTGGCGAAGTAGAGCCCGCCGATCGAGACGCCGACCCGGCCTGTGGCCCGCACCAGGAAGGCGACTAGGATCGGCAGCGTCGCTCCCATCAGCAGGGTCGGCAGCACGATCAGCGCAAAGCTCAGCGCGCCGACCCAGAAGACGCCGCTGCCGGCGGTCAGCCCGCCCACCGCCTCGAAAATCGTCATCGACAGGGCCCCGTAGGCGGCGATGCCGAGTTCGATCGCGGCGAAGGCCGGTAGCAGCCACCTCGGCCAGCGGACCGAGATGGCGCCGCCGGCCAGGCTGCCCGCCCCCAGGCCCAGGAGAAAGGCGGCAACCACCGCGGTCACCGCCTCGATGTTGGTCCCGTAGATCACGAACAGGGCGCGCAGCCAAGCAATCTGATAGAACAGCGCCGGAATTCCGGAGAGGAAAAACAGCAGATGAACGAGAGCGATGAGCCGTGCGTTCGAGGCCGGCGGCTGGCTCTCAGCCACCACGCACGCCTCCGCGGGTGACCTTGCCGTCGGCGAGGTCCCGGGCCAGGGCCTCCGTGGCGCGCTCCGCCGCCGGGCCGTGGCCGCCGCCGCCCGCGGTCTCGACGATCAGACGGTCGCCGCGGTTGAGCGTGGTCACCGCCTTCGAGGCGATCTCCTCCTCGGCGCCGCTGGCGCGCCGGATCAGCGAGCGCGCGGTCGCGCCCGGGCCACCCCCGGCCAGTCCTTCGGCCGGCGCGAAGTGGCGTTCGCCGCGATGCGAGAGTCGGATCTCGTCGCCCAGCATCTCGTATTCGCGGACCACGCCGAGCCCGCCGCGCTGCCGGCCGGGGCCGCCGGAATCGGCGCGTAGCCGGCACTGCAGCAGGCGGATCGGCGCCTCCATCTCCAGCGCCTCGGCAGGCAGGTTCATGCAGTTGGTGGCGTCGGTCTCGATGGCGTCGACGCCGTCCGTCGCCACCCCGGCGCCGGAGCCGCCGGCGATCAGGTCGCCGACGACGAAGGTCTTGCCGGCCTCGCCCCGGCCGCCGAAGGCCAGCACCAGCAGCGCGCCCGCGTTCATCGCCGGCAGCCGCCCCGGTGCCGCCTGGGCCAGCGCCCCCAGGATCGTATTGGTGATGGTCTTGATGGTGGCGGTGCGCGCGTTGACCGGCGCCGGCGCCCGAGGATTGACCACCGAGCCCGGCGGCAGGCTCAGGCTGACCGGGCGGAAGCAGCCGCCGTTGGTCGGGATTTCGGGATCGGTGACGGCGCGGACGGCGAAGAACGCGGCCGCCTGGGCGCCCGAGGGCACGCAGTTGAGCGGTCCCTTGACCTGCGCGCTGGAGCCGGCGAAATCGAAATGAATCTCGCCCTCGCCAATTGTTGCCTCGACCTCGATGCGGATCGGCTTGTCGAGCTCGATGCCGTCGTTGTCGAGAAAGCTGACCTGGCGGTAGCGGCCCTGCGGCAGGCGCTTGAGGGCGGCCCGCGTCATCGCCTGCGAGCGCTCGATCAGCTCGTGGAAGATGGCTCCGGTCTGGTTGGCGCCGAAAGCCTCGGCGACGGCGCCGAGGCGCCGGGCGCCGACGGTGCAGGCGGCGATCTGCGCGTTCAGATCGCCCATGAAGACATCCGGCATGCGGACGTTGAGCTTCAACAACCTGACCAGGGTCTCGTCGAACGCCTGGCCGCGGCGCAAGCGCACCGGCGGGATGCGGATGCCCTCCTGATAGATCTCGGTGGCGTTGGTTGGCACCGAGCCGGGGGCCATGCCGCCGACGTCCTGGTGGTGCGTCATGGTGGCGCTCAAGGCGACGACGCGGCCCTGGTGGAAGACCGGCATCACCAGCGCGAGATCGGGCAGATGCGTGCCGCCGCAATAGGGGTCATTCAGCAAATAGAGGTCGCCCTCGCTCATATCGGCGACGGGGTGGGTCTCAAGGATCGCGGCGACCGCGGGAATCAGCGTCGCCAGATGGATCGGGATGGCGCAGGCCTGGGCCAGGGTGGTGCCGTCGGGCAGGAACAGGCTGGCCGAGGCGTCGAGACCTTCCTTGACGATCGGCGAGAACGAGCTGCGGAGCAGCGTCTCCTCCATCTCGTTGGCGATGCCCTCGATCTTGTGGCGCACCACCTCGACGGTGATCGGATCGAGCGCTTCCGATTCGCTGCTGCGCTTGGCCGTCATCTCAAGCCTCCCGCTCCACGACCAGGATACCGCCGCCGCCGGGCCGGGCCGCCCAGCCGGGCCAGATCAGCACCGTGCTGTCCGGCTGTTCGATTATCGCCGGCCCGGCGAGCGTCGTCCCGTCCGCCAGCGCCGTGCGCCGGCGCACCGCCGCGGTAACCCGGCCCCAGGGTTCCGGCAGCAATATCTCCCGGCTGCCCGGGGCGGGTGGCGTTGTCGGCGTCTCCGTCGCCTCTGGCGGCGCTGCCGGCGCGGCCGAATGCACGCTGCGCAGGTTGACGATGCGTGCCGGCGACTCGGCGGCATAACCGTAAACGCGGTCGTGCGCCGCCAGGAAGTCGCGGTAGAGCGCCGCCAGCGGCGCCTCGCCGTCGAGATCGACCGGGACCTCCAAGTGATGGGCCTGGCCGACATAGCAGACATCGGCGGCGTGCCGGACGACGACACGGCTTTCGCCGACCGCCTCGCCCGCCATCAGTTCGGCGCAGCGCGCATCGAGCCCGGCATAGGCGTCCCGCAGGCTGTCGAGATCGAGCTCCGCCAAGGCGCGGTTGAAGGCGGCTGACAGCTCCTGTTCGACGGGAGCCGCCAGCAGGCCGGCGGCTGAGAGCACGCCGGGATGACGCGGCACGACGATGCGTGCGATGCCCAGTTCCTCGGCCAGGGCACAGGCATGCAGGGGTCCGCCGCCGCCGAGCGCGACCAGGGCGAAGCGGCGCGGATCGAAGCCGCGGCGGATCGAAACCAGGCGGATGCCTTCGGCCATCGCGGCGTTGAGCACGCGATGGATGCCGAGCGCCGTCTCCGCCGCCGACAGGTCCAGGGGCCCGGCCAGGCGCGCCAGCGCCGCCGCCGCCGCTTCGGCATCGAGGCGGATGGCGCCGCCGGCGAAATTGTCGGGGTTGAGGTAGCCCAGCAGCAGCGAGGCGTCGGTCACCGTCGCCTCGCTGCCGCCGCGGCCATAGGCGGCCGGTCCCGGCTCGGCCCCGGCAGAGTGCGGGCCGACGCGCAGACCGCCGGCCGCGTCCAGCCAGGCGATCGAGCCGCCGCCGGCGCCGATGGCGTTGACGTCGATCATCGGCACCCGCAGCTGATGGCCGGCGACCACGCCCTCGGTGCGGACCACCGGCCGGCCGCCCTCGATCAGCGCGATGTCGCAGCTGGTGCCGCCGATGTCGACGCTGATCAGGTCGTCGAGGCCGGCCGCAGCGCCGTTCGCCTGGCCGCCGACGACACCGGCGGCGGGGCCGGAAAGCAGCAGCCTGACCGGCCGCCGCCGGGCGATCCGCGAGGAGCAGACGCCGCCGCGCGACAGCATCACCTGCAGCGCCGCCGCGATGCCGGCGTCGGCCAGCACCGCCTCGAAACCGGCGAGGTAGCGATCCAGCACCGGCTTGACGTAGGCGTCGAAGGCGGTCACCGCGGTGCGCTCGTACTCGCGGAAGGCCGGATCGACCTCGCAGGACAGCGACAGCGCCAGGCCGGGGTGGCGGGCGGCGATCAGCTCGGCGGCGCGCCGCTCGTGCGCCGGGTTGGCGAAGGAGAACAGGAAGACGACGGCGATCGCTTCGATGCCGTCGGCGACCAGCGCATCGGCCGCTTCGATCACCTCGGCCTCAGCCAGGGGCGTCAGCACGCTGCCGTCGGCGGCGATCCGCTCGCTCACTTCCTTGCGGTGCCGGCCGGGGGCAAGGAACACCGGCGCTTCGGGCGTCAGGGTCAGGTCGTACATGCCGTGGCGTTTCTGCCGGCCGATCTCCAGCACGTCGCGGAAGCCCCGGGTGGTGATCAGGCCGAGGCGGGCGCCCTTGCGCTCGAGCACCGCGTTGGTCGCAACCGTGGTGCCGTGGACGACGCGGCGGACGGCTTCGGGGGCGACGCCCCAGGCCTTCCCGGCGTGGGCGATCGCGGCCGCCGCGCCGGTGCTGGGATCCTGGCGCGTGGTCGGCAGCTTGACGATGCTGATCCGTCCGTCGGGGGCGCGGCAGACCAGGTCGGTGAAGGTGCCGCCGATGTCGATGCCGATCTCGTAGCCAGGGGGCATAAAAAGGGGACAGGGCCGGGGCCGGGTTGCTGGTGGGGTGCCGATCCTAACGGCGCGGGCATCGCCGCGACAATAGAGTCGGATGCTCGGCAACGCGGCTGGAAATATGCAAAGATGGCGCCGGCATCACCGACTAATCCCGCCCCAGGAGGCCAGGATGGCCCGTCACATCGTCTGTCTGACGTTCGACTTCGATTCCTTTTCCGGCTTCATCAGCCGCAAGCAGGTGACACCGACGCCGATCAGCCGGGGCGAGTTCGGGGTCGTCGGCACCGGCCGCCTCCTCGAGCTGCTGGCGGCGCGCGGCCTGAAGGCGACCTGGTTCACCCCCGGCTTCACCATCGAGACCTATCCCGAGGCGGCCGAGCGCATCGTCGCCGCCGGCCACGAGATCGGCCATCACGGCTGGACCCACGTGCCGCCGGCCCGCTTCAGCCCGGATGAGGAAAAGGCCGACCTGGAGCGGGGCATCGAAACCATCCGCCGCCTGACCGGCGGCAAGCCGCGCGGCTACCGCTCGCCCTCCTGGGACCTGAGCGCGAACACCCTCGATCTGCTGTTGGCCAACGGCTTCGACTACGACTCCTCGATGATGGGCGACGACTACACGCCCTATTTCGCCCGCCGCGGCGACATCATCACCCAGCAGGAACCCGCCGTCTTCGGCCGCCCCAGCCGGATCGTCGAGATGCCGATCAGCTGGTCGCTTGACGATTATCCGCACTTCGAATACGTGCGGACAGCGGAATACGTGCAGCAGGCCTCGCTGCCGACCGAGGCGGTGCTGCAGAACTGGGTCGACGACTTCACGTATATGACGCGGATCATGGACTGGGGCATCTTGACCTACACCTTCCACCCCTTCGTCATCGGCCGCGGTCACCGGATGATGATGCTGGAACGCCTGATCGACACGGTGGCCGCGGGCGGAGCCGAAATCATGACCATGGCCGAAGCGGTCGACGCCTTCCTGGCGCGTGCGGAAAGGCCGGCCTGAGGTGCACGACGTCGTCGCCACGGCAGAGCCCGGCATGCCGACCGACCGCGCCCGCACCTCGCCTTTCGTCCGCTACGCGATCAAGGAGTGGAGCCGGCTGAAGGAGGACATGCCGCTGCCGCTGACCGAGGCCGAGTTGGCGGAGCTGCGCGGCATCAACGAGGAGGTCTCGATGAACGAGGTCTCCCGGGTCTATCTGGCGATCTCGCGGCTGTTGAGCCTCTATGTCGCCGGCACCCAGTCGCTGCACCGGCGCACGGCGGAATTCCTGGGCCAGTCGGCGGACAAGGTGCCCTTCGTCATCGGCCTCGCCGGCAGCGTCGCCGTCGGCAAGAGCACCACCGCCCGCATCCTGCAACGGCTCTTGGCGCGCTGGCCCGATCATCCCAAGGTCGAGCTGGTCACCACCGACGGCTTCCTCTACCCCAACGCCGAGTTGACGCGCCGCAATCTGATGAAGCGCAAGGGCTTCCCGGAGAGCTACGACCGCGCCCGCCTGATCCGCTTCCTGGCCGACATCAAGAGCGGCCGGCGCCGGGTCTCCGCCCCGGTCTACTCGCACCTGGTCTACGACGTGGTGCCGAAGCAGCGCATCGTCGTCGACCGCCCCGACATCCTGATCGTCGAGGGCCTGAACGTGCTGCAGACCGGGCCGGCGCGGCAGGGCGGACCCAGCGTCTTCGTCTCCGACTACATCGATTTCGCGATCTACCTCGACGCCTCCGAGCGGGTGATCCGGCGCTGGTACGTCGACCGCTTCCTGGCCCTGCGCGAGATCGCCTTCGCCGACCCGCGCTCGTACTTCCACAGTTACGCGACCTTGAGCGACGCCGCGGCGGTGAAGACGGCGAGCGGGCTGTGGTCGGAGATCAACCTGAAGAACCTGCGCGAGAACATCCGCCCGACCCGCGAGCGCGCCGATCTGATCCTGCACAAGAACCCCTCGCACCGCATCGACGAGGTCTTCCTGCGGAAGATCTGAGGCGATGACGCCGCCGCTGATCGAGAACGTCGCGGCCCGGCGCCATATCCTCGCTCTGCAGCGGCTGAGCGGCCCCAGGCCGCCGCCGACGCGGGCCGGGCTGTTGCAGCTGGTCGAGGCGCTGGGCTACGTCCAGGTCGACAGCATCAACACGCTGGCCCGCGCGCACGACCTGATCCTGTTCGCGCGCCAGCCGGGCTACCGGCCAAGCCTGCTGCGCCACCTGCTGGAGCGCGAGGCCAGCCTGTTCGAGAACTGGACGCACGATGCGGCGATCATTCCCAGCCGCTTCTTTCCCTACTGGCGGCCGCGCTTCCGGCGCGCCCGCTTGCGCCTGGCCGAGCGTTGGCGCAAGTGGCGGCGGGCGGGCTACGAGGCCATGCTCGATGAGGTGCTGGACCGGATTCGCCAGCACGGCCCGGTGCTGGCCCGCGAGATGGGGGCGGGGGAAGCGAAGAATGCAGGTGGCTGGTGGGACTGGCATCCCTCGAAGACGGCGCTGGAGTTCCTCTGGCGCACCGGCGATCTGGCGGTGGCCCGGCGCCTCGGCTTCCAGAAGGTCTACGACCTGACCGAGCGGGTCATTCCGCCCCAACACCTGGCCGGGGCGCCCGCGCGCGAGGACTACGTCGACTGGGCCTGCGCCGAGGCGCTGGACCGCCTGGGCTTCGCCGGTCCGGCCGAGATCGCCGATTTCTGGGGCGACCTCAGCGCCGCCGAGGCGGCCGCCTGGCTGCGCGCCAACCTCGGCCGTTCCGTGATCGAGATCGCGGTGGCGTCCGCGGGCGGCGGCAACCCCTGGTGCGCCTTCGCCCGGCCCGACACGCCGGAACTGGCGGCGCGCGCGGCGCCGGCGCCGGGCCGGCTCAGGGCCTTGAGCCCGTTCGATCCGCTCCTGCGCAACCGACCGCGCGCCGAACGCCTGTTCGGCTTCCGCTATCGCATCGAGGTCTTCGTTCCGGCGGCGAAGCGCCAGTACGGCTACTACGTCTTCCCGCTGCTCGAGGGTGAGCGCCTGGTCGGCCGCATCGACATGGCCTATCGGACGCGAAGCCGCGAACTGGCGGTCGATGCCCTGTGGCTGGAGCCGGGCTTGCGTCTCGGCCGCGGCCGACAGGCGAGGCTGGAGGCGGAACTCGACCGTCTGGCGCGCTTCACCGGGGCCGAGCGCATCGTCTTCGCCGACGGCTGGCTGAAGACGCCCTGACCCTTGCATTAGATGACACTCTTCGTCATCGCGAGGCGGCAAAGCCGCCGAAGCGATCCAGAGCCGCGGATTCGGCCCTGGATCTTCGCGCCGCTCAACGGCGCTCGCCAAGACGATCGAGGGCCGGCTGGGCTTGGTGTTCGAGGGGGCATAGAATGACGGCGTCAGATCCAGGGAGACGAGGAATGTCCGTAGCCCGCGACGAGACCGCGGAGGATAGCATCTATGCCCGCCGGGCCCGCTATCACAGTGCCGCCAACAACTTCACCTTCGCCTGGCCGCCGGTGCCGGCGCGCCAGTTCCTGCCCGAGCGCGACCGCGCCTTCGCGCCGGAAACGCCAACGGGCCTGATCGCGCTCGACGCCTCCGACGACCTCGGCGCGCCCTATCCGGCGACCACGCCGGTGCTGCTGCTGCGCTACCTCAAGCTCAAGGCCGGAGGGACACTGGCCACCGAGCTCCGCGCCTCGGGCGAGATCCACTACGTCATGCAAGGCGCCGGCGAAAGCCGCAACGGCGAGGATACGATCGCCTGGGCCGAGGGTGATGTGTTCTGCTTCCCCGGAGGGGGCGTGACGCGACATCAGGCGGACGCCAAGGACTGTCTCTTGATGCTGGGCACCAACGAGCCGCTGCTGGCGCTGGAGAACCTGCGCCCGCCGGCGCCCGGCGAGGCCCGCTTCCAGGCCACGCACTGGCGCGCGGCGGAGATCGCGGTCCAGTTCGAGGCGGTCTGGAAGCGCCCGATCACGCCCGAGACCACCGGCCACGCGGTCTTGTTCTCGAGCCCGGCGCTGGCTCCCTCGACCAACACCATCCCCTCGATCAACGTCGCCATCAACACGCTGGAGGCCGGGCGCGACCAGCGCGCGCACCGCCATAACGGCGTCGCCGTCACCCTGGCGCTCGAGGCCGAGGGCGTCCATTCCATGGTCGAGGACAAGCGCATCGACTGGTCCGACGGCGCCGTGCAGATCACCCCGCCCGCGGCCCTGCACTCGCACCACAACCGCGGGGCCAAGCGCATGCGTTGCCTGATCTTCCAGGACGAGGCGCTGCACTACTACACGCGCACGCCGGACTTCAGCTTCACGTGAGCCTGATCTTCCACGAGCGCCTCGGCCACGAGGGCCGTCGGCCGAGCCCGTTCAGCTGGCGCATCCGCTATGCGCTCGCGCACAAGGGGTTGGAGGCCGAGGTCCGGCCGACCCGCTTCGCCGATGTCGAGGCGATCGAGGCCTTGAGCGGCCAGCGCTTCGTGCCGGTGCTCGAGCACGACGGCCGCGTGGTCGCCGATTCCTGGGCCATCGCCTGCCATCTCGAGGACGCCTTCCCCGACCGGCCGTCGCTGTTCGGCGGCGCGGCGGGGCGCGCGCTCGCCCGCTTCGTCAACAGCTGGACCGACCAGGTGCTGATCGGCAGCATGCGCCGCGTCATCGTGCCCGAGTTCCTTGACTGTCTGGACGCCGGCGACCGCGCCTATTTCCGTTCTTCGCGCGAGGCCCAGCACGGCTGCACCCTGGAGGCGCTGGCGGCCCGGCGGCCGGAGCTGGAGGCGGAGGTCGCCGCTGCGCTGGGGCCGCTGCGCACCCTGTTGACGGCGCAGCCCTATCTCTGCGGGGAGGCGCCAGCCTATGCCGACTACACCGCCTTCAGCGCCTTCCAGTATCTCCGGCTCGGCCGGCCCGACGACCTGCTCAGGCCGGACGACCCGGTCCACGCCTGGCGCGGCCGCCTGATCGGGATGTTCGACAACCTCGGCGAACGCTTTCCCAAGCACCCTCGCGCCTGACTACTCGGCCGCCTGGCTCCAATCCTGGAAGAACGACGCCGAATAGCTTTCCCGGCGCCTCAGGTTGCCGACGAACTCGTCCTCGAAGCTCGCCGCCACCGAGCCGGTGACCATGTCGCTCGCCAGCAGCGCATCGCACCAGGCCTGCACCAGCGGAAAAGCCTTGAGCACGCCGGTCCGCATACGTCGCTCGACGAAGTCGAAGCGTTGCAGGAACGGCGCATAGGCGGCGTCCACCAGGCACAGCTCGGACCCGTTGAAATAGGGGCCGTCGTTGCCGCGTTCCTCGGCGAGCGCCCGCTCCAGCTTCTCGATTTCCTTCGGCGCTTCGGCCACCGCCTTGTCGGAATCGGCCTTGCTCTTGGCGTAGTAGATGCGGCTCAGGGCGGGTGAGAAGTCGACGACGAAGTCGGTCCAGGCGCGGTTGCGGGCCCGCTTGATCGGATCCTCGGGATGCAGGCGCGGCGGCACCACCTCGTCGAGATACTCGGCGATGGCGTTCGATTCGAACAGCGGCGTGCCCTCGACCGAGAGCACCGGGACCTTGCCGCGCGGCGAGATTTTCAGGAACCAGTCCGGCTTGTCGCGGAGATTGATGTAGGTGACGTCGAAGTCGACTTGCTTGGCTCGCAGCACGATCACGGCGCGCTGGACCCACGGTCAAGTGACGGAGCTGACCAGCTGATATTTCTTGCTCATCGGGGCCTCGCTGATGGCCTCGGCGCTGGCGCCGCGGCGGTTCGAAGAGGCGCCCATCATAGGCGAAACCGGCGCCGACGGAACCCCCGACGCCCCACCACCGGCGCCGGAAACAAAAGAAACAATTTTCGCCTGCGCCTGAAACACGGCTGAAGACTCCGCCCCTTACCTAAACCCTATCGACTTCGAGCGCCCGCGGGAGGGCCGGCGGAAGCGAGCCTCGCCTCTCCCTGCGGCGCGACCGGACCTAAGGGAGATGAGCCATGAACGCATCAGTGCAAGTGAGCCGCACCAGCGACAGCGAGAGATACGCGCGCTGCATCGCCGCCTCGAAGCGCGTGCGCTGGGACATCGAGACCGACGTCATCCGCGGCCGCAGCTTCGATATGTCGCAGAAGTTCCTGCCCGACGGGCTGTCCAAAGTCGGCGAGCTCGACTTCCTGTTGGCCGACGAGCAGCGCTACCTGAGCCAGATCCAGGGTCGCACCTACGCCAACATTTTCGGGATGGTCGAGCGTTTCATCAACGCCAAGGTCCTGGAGATCAGCCGCGAGCACTGGTTCGGCGACCAGACCAAGCTGGAGGCGCTGGTCCGCTTCAGCGACGAGGAGCTGAAGCACCAGGCCCTGTTCCGGCGCATCGAGCAGCTGGTCGGCGCGCAGATGCCCGACGGCTACAGCTTCGCGCCCGAGCCGGACCCGGTCGCCTCGGTGGTGCTGGGCAAGAGCACCTGGGCTGTGCTCGGCCTGACCTTGATGATCGAGCTCTTCACCCAGTCGCACTACCGCGAGAGCATCGATCCGGACGACGAGCTGTCGGCCCTGTTCAAGGACGTCTTCCTGTTTCATTGGAAGGAGGAGAGCCAGCACGCGATCATGGACGAGCTGGAATGGCAGCGCCACGACGCCACCTTGAGCGCCGAGGAACGCGACCGCGCGGTCGACGACCTGATCGCCCTGGCCGCTGCGGTCGACGGCATTCTGCAGGCCCAGGCCGGCGCCGATGCCGCGTACTTCACGGCGACCTGCGGACGCACCCTCAGCGTCGATGAGGCGAGGGCGGTTGAGGCCCTGGTGCTGCGCGCGTACCGCTGGCAGTACATCTTCTCGGGCGCCCAGCACCCGCATTTCGGCAAGGTCCTGGGCGGCCTGATCACCGATTCTCAGGGGCAACGCATCCAATCGGCGCTGGCGACGCTGCGGTAGCCGGTAACGGCGAGGGGGCGGCCTGCCGCGCTTCGGGCGGTCAGGCCGCCCTCGGCTCGTTCCGGTGACGAGGCGGCGACGTCAATGCCAGGCTCAACGGCGCAAAGCGCGGTAGCGCGCCAGGCTGTCGTCGGGCCAATAGGCCTTGCGGTCGTAATATTCCTCGACCGCCGGCGTTTCCGGCGGCAGGACCACCCAGGGCTGTTTCGAGCTGGTGAAGATGTGGATGTCGGGCGGCAGGCGGCCGGGCTCGTCCAGCGTGCCGACGCGGATGAAGCAGACCGCATCGCCCGCCCCGGCATAGTGGCTCCACAGGGCGATGCGGCAGTCCGGACAGCGCACGATCTTCTGGCCCCTGCCGCTGTTCGACGGCGTCGGCACGGTCTGCGGCTTGCCCTGCAGCAGGACCACGCGGTCGGCCTCGATCATCGCGTTGAGCGCGAAGGCGGCGCCGGTCTCGCGCTGGCACCAGCGGCAGTGACAGCAGTGCACGAACAGGGGCCGGCTGTACATCCGGTAGCGCACGGCGCCGCAGGTGCAGCCGCCCGTCAGCGTCGTCTCGCCGCTTTCCGCCATCGCGTCCTCCCTGTTTCCGGCAGCGTAGCAGAAGTGCTGCGGCCGCGCGCCGTTGCGCTTTGCTATCATGCCGGCCATGCCGAAGGGAGAAATGCCTCAGGTGTACAAGGTTGGCGATGTCGTTATCGTCAACGACCGCATGCAGCGCGCCTACGGCTACCGGATCGAGGCGCCGACGGGAGGCGACTTCGCCGCCGGCTTCGAGCCGCATTCGACGCCGAGCGAGATGCTGGAAATGGGCGTGTTCGAAGGCAAATACTGCAACGACTGCCGGCCCGAGCTGCCCGGGGACTGGTTCGCCAAGGCCAGGATCAGCGCGGTGGCCGATCCCTCGCTCAACTATCTCGGCGTGAAGAGCCGCCAGCCGCTCGGTATCTGGCGCCGCAGGGGCTGGATCATCGGTCCCGATCCGCGCGGCTGGTTCCAATGGTACTGCCGCTACTACCTGGGCCGCCGCCTGCCGGAGGTCGATGCCCGGCAAGTCAAGCGCTGGCGCGCCTTTCGCCGACACGCCGCGCAGGTGCGGGCGAACTGCGATCCCGGCGACTGGACCTGCCGGCCACGGCAGCGGCAGGCGCTGCTGCAATGGGCGCACGATCCCTTCATCTGACGTGCTGGGACACCGGCGGCCGATCGGGGTGGACTCGGGCCCTTCGGCGCGAGAGGATCGGGCCATGACGCCGACGCTGACGCACCTGGCGCTGCACGTCCGCGATCTGGAGGCCTGCACCGCTTTCTACCGCGACTTCTGCGCCATGCAAGTGGTCCACGAGCGCGGGGACGCGGCCGGCGGCAAGGTGGTCTGGCTGGCCGAACCCGGGCGCGAGCACGCATTCATCATCGTGCTGATCTCGGGCGGGCCGGGGCGCCTACAGGGGCCGCGCGACTTCAGCCACTTCGGCTTCGCCTGCGCCAGCCGCCGGGCGGTCGACGAGCTGGCGGCGCGGGCCGAGGTCGCGGGCTGTCTGGTCTGGCCGCCGCGCGAGGAGCCCTATCCGGTCGGTTACTACTGGGGGCTCAAGGACCCCGACGGCAACTTCGTCGAATTTTCCTATGGCCAGCCGCTTGGTCCCGGGGCGCCGGGACACGACTGAGCGGTCAATGGGATGCTTGAAACCGTGTGGGCGCGGGCCTCATGTTTGAGGTAATCTTGGGCAAAGGATGACGGCAATGATCGGTCGATCCGCGTACTTGCTTTCCGGCGCGCTGACGGCCCTGCTGGTCGGGCTTGGCCTGGCCTGGAGTGCGGTGGCTGAGACCGCGGCCGACGGCGCCTGGCGCCTGCAACTCGAGCTCAGCAGCTTCCACCACGGCCGTATCGCCAGTTTCGACGAGGTCGTCGAGGTCAGGAACGGCCATTTCAGCGGTGGCTTCGACCAGCGGCGCACCCAGGTCGTGCTATCCTTTGCCATTGCCGGCGAGGTGCTCAGCGGTCGCGTAGCGGTGACGCCGGGCAGCAACTGGAACACCGGCACGAGGAGCTTCCGCGGCACCGTCACCGGCGGCGTCTTCGAGGGCGAAATCGAAGTGCCCGCCACCTTCGAACTGCACGGCGATGAGGACGGCGATCTCGACAGCCGCCTGGTCGCCGTGCGGATGCGCCTGGCGCGGCAGTAAGGGGCGGGGGCGGCAACGCTAAAGAAAGGACGAGACGATGCAGATCAAACGTTCTCCACGCAGGCGGCTGCAGGGCGTAATGGCGACGATGCTCACCGCGCTTGCCCTGTCCTGGAGCGCGGTGGCGGCATCCGGCGACGGCGACCAGTGGCGGCTGACGGTCGACCTGAGCAGTTTTCACGACGGTCACATCGTCACCTTCGATGAGATCGTCGAAGTCAAGGACGGCCATTTCAACGGCGGTTTCCAATACGGCAACGCCTCCGTGGCGCTGACCTTCTGGGTCGCCGGCGACACCGTCACGGGCAACATGGCGGTCGATGCCGGCCGCAGGTGGAACACCGTCACCATCAAGTACGACGGGCCGGTGGTGAAGGGCGTCTTTTTCCGCGAACTGGTCGGCCCGGCGACCTACGAGACCTTCGGCCTGCGGCATCGCGAGACCATCAGCCGCAACGTCGACGTGGCGATGCGTCTGGAACGCCGCTAGTCCGGCCCCGCAGCCCTGCACGGTGGTACCGCATGTCATTGACCCTGTTCGAAAACCTGCGGGCGGTCTTTTACGCCCCGTTCTATGCCACCGAGGCGCTGGGGGCCTTCGCCGCGGAAGGGCTGCAGATCCGCCTGGTGACCTCGCCGAGCCCGGCGGAGACCGCGAGCAGCCTGCTCGACGGCACCGCCGATGTCTCCTGGGGCGGCCCGATGCGGGTGCTGCTGACCTACGACCGCCAGCCGGACTGTGATTTGGTGCTGTTCGGCGAGGCGGTGACGCGCGATCCCTTCTTCCTGGTCGGACGGGCGGCGAAGCCTGATTTCCGCCTCGCCGATTTGGTGCGGGCGCGACTCGGCAGCGTCTCCGAAGTGCCGACGCCCTGGCTTTGCCTGCAGGACGATCTCCGGCGCGCCGGTCTCGATCCCTCGAAGCTGGAGCGCGTCGCCGGGCAGACGATGGCGGAGAACGCGGCGGCGCTGCGCGAGGGGGCGATCGACGTGGCGCAGTTCTACCAGCCTTACGTCGAAGAGCTGCTGCAGGACGGTGCCGGCCACATCTGGTACGCGGCGGCAACGCGCGGCCCGACCGCCTATACCTCGTTCTACACCACGCGCGCCCGCCTCGAAGGCGAGCCGGAAAGCTGCGCCGCCCTGGTCCGCGCCCTCTATCGGACGCAGAAATGGCTGGTCACGGCGGCGCCGGAAGCGGTTGCCGAGGCCATCGGCGGTTACTTCCCGGCGCTGGCGCCGGCGCTGCTCGCCGCCTGCATGGGGCGTTATCAGGCGCTCGGCGTCTGGAACCGGACCCCCGTGCTGCCGCACCAGGGCTTCGAGCGGCTGAAGGCGGCCTGCCTGTCCGGTGGCCTGATCCGCCGCGATACCGGCTTCGAGGCCTGCGTCGACAACCGCTTCGCCGAGGCCGCGCTGGCCGCCGACCCGCCGTCGATGTGACGCCCTACGGCTTCGCCACCAGCTTGGTCGCGGCGGCCAGAACCGCCGGCATCGGCACCTCGTAAGCCTCGCCCCGTCGGAACTCGTTCGCCGCTTCGACGACGGCGGCCGTGATCCGGCCCAGCGCCTCAGGCGCCTGGGCCCGGAGCAGGGCGCCGGCGCGAACCGTGCCTTCAGCCACGGCGGTGACGATCTCGGCCGCGTCCGCGAGCCGCCAGACCTGCTGGACGACGCTCACCTGCGGCTGACGGAAGCCGGCCCGCTGCAGGGCCCAGCTGGCCGCGTCGGCCTCGGAAAAGCGGTAATAGGGCGGGCCATCGGGGATCGGCGCGCGGACATCGCCGTGCCTCTCGATGGCGCTTTGCACCATGTGGAAGCCGGCAGAGAGCGGCGGCTTGGCCCAGACCGTGAAGGCAACCTGGCCGCCCGGCCTCAGCACCCGGTAGGCTTCGGCCAGCGCGCGCTCGGGATGCGGGAAGTGCTGCAGGCCGAAGTTAATGACCATGGCATCGAAGCTGGCGTCCTCGAAGGGCAGCGCCTCGGCGTCGGCGACCTCGAAGCGGGCCTCGGGAAAGTTGGCGCTGGCGAGCCTGACCTGGGCGGTGGCGAAGTCGACGCCGATCGCCTCGGCACCCCGCCGTGCCGCGGCGGCGGCGGCGTAGCCGGGTCCGGTGGCGACGTCCAGGAGTCGCCGTCCGGCGCCACCGCTGTTCGCGGGCAGGCCGACGGCGCGCAGCAGCGCGTCAACCGACTGCGTCGAGACCCGCTCGAAATAATGGTGCCAGCCGCCGGCCTTGTCCTCCCAGCCGGCCTGCTCGAAGCGGGTGAAAGCGTCGGCGTCGAACGCGGCGACCGACGACGGTGATTGTGCGGTGGTCATGGCCCTGTCCTCCCCAGGCGTTGCGTCGCCTCGACGCGCCGGTTCGCTCAACAGGGCCTGCGGGGGAAAACGCGCCGCCACGGGGCCGACAAAAAAGCCGCCGCAGCTGGTCTGGGCGGCATCCCCTTCGGGAGGCGCACCTCTTTAGCCGCATTTTTAAAGCGCCCGCAAGCTGGTCGATCAAATCGGCGCTCAGACCCGCAGCTAACACTATGCCGGGGCCGGGTGCAAGCGCCGAATCGCCGTCGCGGTGACTTACCGGAAGGCGCGGCGCAGCGCGGCGCTGGCCTCGGCCTGGGCCTTGGCGGTGCCGTCGATCTCCGTCGGCATCGAGAAGAAGGCGTGGATCATGCCCTTGTACTCGGAACGGGTGACCTCGACGCCGGCCCGCCCGAGCGCGGCGGCATAGGCGACGCCGTCGCCGTGCAGGACGTCGCACTCGGCGGCGATCAGCAGCGCCGGCGCCAGGCCGGTGTGGCTGGCCGCGCGCAGCGGCGAGGCGCGCCAGTCGGCGGCTTCTGCCGGGTCGTTCAGGTAGTGGTCGCGGAACCAGCGCATGGCGCCGTCGGTCAGGATGCCGTAGCCCTCGCCGTAAGTCTCGTAGTCGCGACCCGCGCAGGCGTAGTCGGCGACCGGATAGACCAAGAGCTGCAACTTCAGTGCCGGGCCGTCGGCATCGCGCGCCATCAATGCCACCACCGCGGCCAGGTTGGCGCCGGCGCTGTCGCCGCCGACGGCGATACGGGCGGGGTCGAGGCCCAGTCCGGCGCCTTCGGCGTGCACCCATTTGGTCGCCTCGAAGGCGTCCTCGACCGCGGCCGGGAACTTGTGCTCCGGTGCCTTGCGGTAGTTGACCGAGACCACGGCGCACTCGCCGCCGTTGCAGAGCGCCCGGGCGACGGAGTCGTGGCTCTCCAGATCGCCGATGACATGGCCGCCGCCGTGGAAATAGACCAGCGCCGGCAGCGGCCCGGCCGCCGCCGTCTTCGGCCGGTAGAGCCGAATGGGCAGACCGCCGCCCGGTCCGGGGATGACGCTGTCGCCGACTTCACCGACCTCCTGCGGCACGATGCCGCGGGCCCGGACCATGGCCAGCATCTGCTGGCGCGCCTCGTCGGGCGTCAGCAGCTCGATCGGCTTCAGATTGGCCTTGGCCAGGTTCTCGAGGACCACCTGGATCTGCGGATCGACACCCATCTTGACACCTTCGTTTCACTCTGCCGCCAGCGGCTGATCAAGGCAGATTTGCCGCCGGCTGACAAGCTTCTCGGGCCCGGCCCTTGCCAGCCCGGGGCGGGGCTCTAACATGGCCGGCGAAGGCACAACGAGGAAACGGCGATGGCAAGCGACGATTGGGACGTGGTGGTGGTGGGGGCCGGCAACGCGGCCTTGAGCGCGGCGATCTCGGCCCGCGAAAGCGGCGCCAAGGTGCTGGTGCTGGAGAAGGCGCCGGAGGAGGAGAAGGGCGGCAACTCGTACTTCACCGCCGGCGGCTTCCGCTTCGCGCACGAGGGCCTGGACGACGTCGCCCAGGACATCCTCGACGATCTGTCCAACGCCGAGCGCATGCAGATCGACCTGCCGGCGCACGACCGCCAGCACTTCTACGAGCAGCTGATGAAGGTGACGCACCATCAGTCCGACGAGGAAATGGCCTGGATCCTGATTGACGATTCCCGGCCGACGATGAGCTGGTTGCGCCGCAACGGCGTCCGCTTCGTGCCGATGTTCGGGCGCCAGTCCTATCTCGTCGACGGCAAGCACCGCTTCTACGGCGGCGTCAACATCGAGGCGGTCGGCGGCGGCGCCGGGCTGGTGCAGTTCCTGTTGGCGCGCTGCGCCAAGCTGGAGATCCCGATCCGCTATTCGACCGGCGCCAGCCGGCTGCTCCAGGACCGGCAGTGCCGCATCACCGGCCTCGAGGTGAGGGGACCCGACGGCTACGAGAGCTTGGACGCGAAAGCGGTGGTGCTGGCCTGCGGCGGCTTCGAGGCCAATCCGGAATGGCGGGTGCGCTATCTCGGCCCGGGCTGGGATTTGTGCCGGGTCCGCGGCACCCGGCACAACACCGGCGACGGCATCCGCATGGCGCTGGAGATCGGGGCGCTGCCGTTCGGCAACTGGTCGGGCTGCCACTCGGTCGGCTGGGACATCTCGGCCCCGCCGTTCGGCGACCGCGAGGTGCTGGACAACTTCCAGAAGCACTCCTACCCGCTTGGCATCATGGTGAACATCGACGGCGAACGCTTCGTCGATGAGGGCGAGGACTACCGCAACCTGACCTACGTCCGCTTCGGCCGCGCCATCATGGGCCAGCCGCGGCGCACGGCGGTGCAGATCTTCGACCAGAAGACGGTATCGATGCTGCGCGACGAGTACCGCATCCGCCAGGTCACCAAGGCCGAATCGGCGACCATCGAGGGCCTGGCCGAGGCGCTGGAGATCGACCCGGCCGGCCTGGCCCGCACGGTCGCCGCGTACAACGCCGCCTGCCGGCCCGGCGACTACAACCCGGCGGTGCTGGACGGCGTGGCGACGGTCGGCCTGAGCCCGCGGAAGAGCAACTGGGCGCTGCCGATCGACAGCCCGCCCTATGTCGGCTTCGTCACCACCACCGGCATCACTTTCACCTTCGGCGGCCTGCGCATCAACGCTTCCTGCGAGGTCCAGGACCTGGCCTACCGCTCGATCCCCGGCCTCTATGCCGCCGGCGAGCTGGTCGGCGGCCTGTTCTACGAGAACTATCCGGGCGGCAGCGGCCTGATGGCCGGGGCCGTCTTCGGCCGCCGCGCCGGGGCCGGCGCGGCGCGCTTCGTCGAGGGAGGGACGACATGAAGCTGGGCATCTTCCTGGCGACGCAGTGGCCCGAGGGGGCCGACGTCGCCGGCGCCGTCGACGACCTGGTGGCCCAGGTCAGGGCGGCCAAGGACAACGGCTTCGCCTCGGTCTGGGTCGGCCAGCACTTCCTTACCGGACCGCTGCAGATGCTGCAGACCGGGCCGCTGCTGGCCCGTCTCGCCGTCGCCGGCGAGGGCCTGGATTTCGGTTCGGCGATCTACCTGGTGCCGATGCTGCACCCGGTGGCGCTGGCCGAGGAGGCGGCCAGCCTGGACTGGATCACCGGCGGTCGTTTCGTCCTCGGCGCCGGCATGGGCTATCGGGCCGAGGAGTTCGCGGCCATGGGCGTGCCCTTCGGCGAGCGGGTCGGCCGCTTCGCCGAGAGCATCGAGCTGATGCGCAAGCTGTGGAGCGGCGACAAGGTCACGCACCAGGGCCGCTATTTCCGGGTCGACGGCCTGGCCGCCTCGATCCGGCCCAGGCGTCCGGGCGGCCCGCCGGTGTGGATTGGCGCCGAGGTGCCGGCCGCGGTGCGGCGCGCGGCGGCCCTGGGCGATGCCTGGTTTGCGCCGCCCACCGTCACTTTCGAGGCCGCGGCCGAGCTGTTGAGTCACTACCGCCAGGCCCGCGCCGGCGCCGGCCTGCCGGCGCCGGAAAGCCAGCCGCTGATCCGCGAATGCGCTGTCGGCGCTACCCGCGACGCGGCCCTGGCGGTGGCCCGCGGGCCGCTCCTCTACAAGTACGAATCCTACGCCTCCTGGGGCCAGATGGACTCCAGCCGGGGCAGCCTCGCCGAGCGTTTCGACGAGTTCATGGCCGCGCGCTTCCTGGTCGGCGACGAGGCCGAGGTGGCCGACGAGCTGGCCCGCCACCGCGATGCCCTGGGCGTCGACCACATGATTCTGCGCCTGCAGTGGCCGGGCCTCGAGCAGGCCCCGGTGATCGAGGCGATCGAGCGCCTGGGCCGGATCGCCGCCCGCCTCGGCTGAGGCGCCGGCGTCGAGGCGGCGGTCGCGCCGGCGCAGCAGTGCCGAGATGACCGGCCTCGATTTAACGCCGCGCCGGCGCCGGCTGAGCCTGGCGGCGGTGATCTTCCACATGTCGGCCATGGGGCTGACCTTCGGCATCAGCTTTCCCCTGGTCTCGGTGCTGCTGGAGCTGCGCGGCGACGGCACGGCCCTGATCGGCCTGATGGGGGCGGCGCCGGCGCTCGCCATCGTCGTTGTCGGCGCCTTCGTGCCGGCCCTGGCGGCGCGGCTGGGCACGGTGCCGGCGATCCTGACCGGCACCTGCCTTGGCGTCGTCTCGCTGCTGCTGCTCCCGCTCACGGACAGCCTCGCCGCCTGGTTCGCGCTGCGCCTGGTCTCCGGGGCCGTCGCCGCCCTGCCCTGGGTGGTCAGCGAGACCTGGATCATTTCCCTGGCGAGCGAGTCCGGCCGCGGCCGCGTGGTCGGGCTTTACAGCGCCGCCCTGTTCTTCGGCATGGCGCTGGGGCCGCTGGTGCTGGACGCCGTCGGCATCGCCGGCTGGCCGCCCTTCCTGTGCGCCGCCGGGGCCATGGTCCTGGCGATGGCGCCCATGCTGGCCGTACGGCGACTGGCACCGCCGATACCACGCAAGACGGCGCTGCGGTCGAGCCAGGTGATCCGCGCGGCGCCGACGGTGGCGGGCGCGGCGCTGTTGGCCGGGCTGTCGGAGCAGGTGCTCTATGTCCTGCTGCCGGTCTACGGCCTGCGCGCGGGTCTGCCGCAGGGGGTGGCAGTGACGCTGTTGAGCGTGCTGACCCTCGGCGCCATCGTCCTGCAGGTGCCTTACGGCTGGCTCGCCGACCGGATGGAACGCCGGCTGCTCCTGCTGCTGACGGCGCTCGTCTGCGTCGCCTGCCCGGTCTTGCTGCCCTGGAGCCTGGCGAGCCTGTCCGTCGCCTGGGCCCTTGTCGCCTTCTGGGGCGGCGCCGTCGTCGGCTTCTACTCCGTCGGCCTGGCGCTGCTGGGCCAGCGCTTCCGGTCCGGCGACCTGGCGGTGGCCAATGCCGGTTTCATCGTTCTCTACCAGTTCGGCGGCATGCTGGGGCCGGGCATCGCCGGCGCGGCCATGGACCTGTGGGACCCGCACGGCTTTGCCGCCGTCATGGCCGGGTTCCCGGCCGTTTATGCGGTGCTGGCGCTGGTCCGCTACGTGCGCCGGGGGCGGCAGGCGGCCTAAAGCGGATCGAGGGCGCGGCAGTGGCCGTTGTCCCAGCCGACCTCGAGCTGCTCGCCGAGGCGCAGGCCCTCGGCCTCGGCCGCCACCACCCGGGCCATCATATCGGCGCCCGACGGTCGCTTCAGCCGGACCATGGAGTGGTCGCCGCCGTAAATGATCTCGGCCACCTCGAGCGTCAGGCGATTGGCGAGGCTGGCCGCGGCGGCGCCCAGATGCAGCCGTTCGGGGCGCACCGAGAGGCTGGTGCGGGCGCCGGCGCCGTCGATGTTGACGGCACGCGCCTCGATCTGCTCGCCGGTATCGAGCCTGACCGTGCAGGCGGCGCCGTTCACCGTCTCGACGGCGCCGTCCAGGTTGTTGTTCTCGCCGATGAAGTTGGCGACGAAGGAGTTCTCGGGAAACTCGTAGATGGTCCGCGGCTCGCCGATCTGCCGCACCACGCCGTCGTTGAAGACGGCGACCCGGTCCGACATGGTCAGCGCCTCGCTCTGGTCGTGGGTGACGTAGACCACGGTCATGCCCAGGGCTTCGTGCAGGTGTTTGATCTCGATCTGCATTTGCTCGCGCAGCTTCTTGTCGAGCGCCCCCAGCGGCTCGTCCATCAGCACCAGCTCCGGCTCGAAGACCAGGGCCCGGGCCAGGGCGACGCGCTGCTGCTGGCCGCCGGAGAGCTGGCGCGGACGCCGCTCGGCGAGGTGGTCGAGCTCGACCATCTTCAGCGCCTGCAAGGTCCGCTGCCTGACCTCGGCGCGCGAGAGCCGCCGCTGCAGCAGCGGATAGGCGACGTTCTCGGCGACGCTCTTGTGCGGGAACAGGGCGTAGTTCTGGAACACCACGCCCATGTTGCGCTTGTAGGGCGGCACCCGTTGCAACGAATTGCCGCGCAGGCGGATGTCACCGCCGGTCGGCTCCTCGAAGCCGGCCAGCATCATCAAGGTCGTCGTTTTGCCCGAGCCCGAAGGCCCCAGCAGGGTCAGGAACTCGCCGCGGTGGATGGAGAGATCCAGGTTCCTCACCACGTTGGTCTCGCCGTCGTAGGTCTTCTCGACCCGGACGAACTCGACCACGACTTCGGCCTCGCGTGACACCTTGTTTACCGTCCGCCGTTCGTGCCGGGCCCCGTTTCGGCCCGTGCGCCGCCATGTTGCCGTGCGCCAATGGTCGTTGCAACCGCGTCCCACCTACCCCGCGACGTCTTGCCCGGAGATGCCCGGGAGGTGCTAGACTTCGCCACCGATAGGGAGCGGCCACGGCGCGTCGACGAGCGGCGGGCGGTCCCACGGGTGCATATCGACAATGGCGGCCGCCGCAGGCGGCCGCAGAACGATCGGAGGGACGCACGATGTTACTGAAGCAGGGTTGGGCCCTTGTGGCGCTGGCGACCGCGGTTGCCGGCGTCACCATCGCGGGGGGCGTGCAGGCGCGCGACTTCACCATCGCCTCATGGGGCGGCGGTTACCAGGATTCGCAGCGCAAGCACTTCTTCAAGCCGTTCGCCGATGCCAAGGGCATCCGGGTGCTCGAGGATACCTATCTCGGCGGCTGGGCTCAGTTCAAGGCGATGCAGGAGACCAACAACCGGCCGTGGGACGTGGTCCAGGTTGAGACCTCCGAGCTGATCCGCGGCTGCGAGGAGGGCCTGTTCCTGAAGCTGGACTGGTCGCGCATCGGCCCCAAGGATGACTTCATCGCGCCGGCGGTGGCCGATTGCGGCCTCGGCGTCGTCGTCGTCTCGCAGCTGGTGGCCTGGAACCCGAAGCTGACCAAGGCCGAGCCGAAAGCGCTCGCCGACTTCTTCGATCTGCAGAAGATTCCCGGCAAGCGCGGCCTCAGAAGCGATCCGAAGGGCACGCTGGAATTCGCCCTGATGGCCGACGGCGTCGACGTCAAGGACGTCTACAAGGTGATGTCGACCAAGGAGGGCCTGGACCGGGCCTTCGCCAAGCTCGACACCATCAAGCCGCAGATCCAGTGGTGGGAAGCCGGCGCCCAGCCGCCGGAGTGGCTGATCAGCGGCGATGTGGTGATGAGCACCGCCTACAACGGCCGCATCGCCAACGCCAACAAGGAAGGCCACGGCCTGAAGATGATGTGGACGAACAACGTCCTCTACGTCGACAAGTGGGTGATCTTCGCCGATTCGGCCAACGTCGACCTGGGCTACGAGTTCCTGAAGTTCTTCGCCGACCCGAAGCGCGAAGCGGCTTTCACCGAGGACTACACCTACGGCCAGCCGCACAAGGACGCGGTGAAATACATCAAGCCGGCGGTCCTGGAAGCGCTGCCGGCGGGCGAACATATCGCCGATGCGCTCGATACGGGCGGCTCTGAGTCGGTCGAATTCTGGCTTGACCACTCGGACGAGATCTTCGAGCGCTGGACCGCCTGGAAGGCGAGGTAGGCCCGGTTGCGGCGGCGGGGGCGGGTTGACCGCCGCTCGCCGCCGGTCGCATCGGATCACTGATGGCGAACCAGGCAGCCAGCGGCGAGGCGCTGCCGGCGCCGGGCGGCGCGCAGAGGCTGGCGCTCAAGCTCAACCTCAGGCGCGCCGAGCGGCGGCGCAAGCTGCGCGCCTATGCCCTGATCGCGCCCTTGTTTCTGTTTCTCGGCGCCTTTTTCCTGGTGCCGCTGGGCTCGGTCCTCTATTTCAGCGTCGCCAATCCCGAAGTCGTCGAGCTGTTGCCCCGGGTCAGCGCGGCGCTGCGCGGCTGGGACGGCCAGGCGCTGCCCGACGAGGCCGCTTTCGCGGCGCTGGCGGAGGACGCGCGGGTCGGCTACGACGATAAGACCCTGCCCAAGGTGGCGTTGCGCCTGAATTACGAGGTCGGCGGCTTTCGCAGCCTGCTGATGCGCACGGGGCGCGGGGCCGAGCGTTACCGGGCGCCCTACAAGCAGGCGCTGCTTGAGCGCGACGAGCGCTGGGGCGAGCTGATCTACTGGCGGACCCTGAAGGGCAATACCAGCGCCTTCACCCTGCACTACCTGCTGCAGGCGGTCGATCTCGACCTTCAGTGGGACAACAGCATCCGGCTGGCGCCGCCCGACCAGCGGCTGTACATCGAGAATTTGCTGCGCACGCTGTGGATCGCCCTGGTCGTCACCCTCGCCTGCATCCTGCTCGGCTATCCCGTCGCCTTCCTCATCGCCACGGCCGAGCCGCGCTGGGCTCAGCTCCTGATCCTGCTGGTCTTGTTGCCGTTCTGGACCTCGCTTCTGGTGCGCACCGCGGCCTGGGTCATCGTGCTGCAGAAGGGCGGGATCGTGAACCACACGCTGATGGCCGTCGGCCTGATCGACGAGCCGCTGGCGTTGATCTTCAACCGAACCGGCGTCTACATCGCCATGGTGCATATCCTGCTGCCGTTCATGATTTTACCGCTGTACAGCGTCATGAAGGGCATCCCGCCCGAACACACGCGGGCGGCGGCCTCGCTCGGCGCCCGGCCGTGGGCCGCCTTCCTTACCGTCTATCTGCCGCAGACCATGCCGGGACTGGCCGCCGGCTGCCTGCTGGTCTACGTCATCGCGCTGGGCTTCTACGTCACGCCGGCGCTGATCGGCGGCGGCTCGGACCAGATGCTGGCCTACCTGATCGCCGAGTTCGCCACCAATACCGCCAACTGGGGCCTGGCCGGCGCCCTGGCGGTGCTGCTGCTGGCCTGCATCGCCGTGCTTTATCCGATCTACCAGCGCTTCGCCGGCGCCGGCGGCATGCGGCTGGGCTAGGGGGCGGGCATGGCGCTGCCGCTGCATGCGACTGCGGGCCAGCGCCTGTGGCACTACGTCTTTCGGCTGATCTGCATCCTGGTCTTCGTCTTCCTGCTGGCGCCGATCATCGTCATCATCCCGATCTCGTTCAGCGCCGGCAGCCTGTTGAACTATCCCCTGCCCGGCCTCTCGCTGCGCTGGTTCGAGGTCATCTTCACCCCCTACCCGTGGATGCTGTCGCTGAAGAACAGCGTCGTCATCGCCTCGGCGACGACGGTGCTGGCGACCATCCTGGGCACGCTCGCCGCCTACGGCCTGACCAGCACCGAATTCCGCTTGAAGCCGCTTCTGATGGCGCTGCTGATCTCGCCGATGATGGTGCCGCTGGTGATCACCGCGCTCGCCGCGTACTTCCTGTTCGCGCGGGTCGGCCTGGCCGGCACCTTCACCGGCATGATCCTGGCGCACACGGTGCTGGCGGTGCCGTTCGTCGTCATCACCGTGACCGCGACCTTGCAGGGCTTCGATCGCAACATGGTGCGGGCGGCGCAAAGCTTGGGGGCGCGGCCGCTGCGCGCCTTCTTCGGCGTCACCCTGCCGCTGATCATGCCGGGCGTGGTCTCGGGCGCGATCTTCGCCTTCGTCACCTCGTTCGACGAGATCGTCGTCGCGCTCTTCATCGCCTCGCCAGCCCAGTTCACGCTGCCCCGCCAGTTGTTCTCGGGCCTGCGCGACAACCTCGATCCTTCGATCGTGGCCATCGCGACGCTGCTGATCGCCGTCTCGATCGCCCTGATGGCCGTGGTCGAGCTGCTGCGCTGGCGCAGCGAGCGCCTGAGCCGGGCCGCCGAGCAATAGCCGGGCGCGGCCCCTGAGGGCGCCAATTATTCGCCGGTGATCCCAGCCTTGTCCCCGCAATTATCCACAAGAACTTGTGGTGTTCTTATTATGTACCTACTTTATTTATTGTTGTCGCGTCCGCGCGCGCGTACACTTTCCGCTCGGGCTTGGGGGCGGCATGGGGCCACGAGTCCGGGGCTCATGGATGGATTTCTGCGATGGAATGGACGGAAGAGCGGGTCCAACGTTTGACCGAACTTTGGACTGCGGGCTACTCGGCACGGCAGATCGCCGAAATGTTGGGGGACGTAACGCGTAACGCCGTTATCGGCAAGGCCAACCGGCTTGGCCTTTCCAAGCCGACGAAGTCGTCGATCACGCGCCGGCGCAAGCGCGAGGAGGGGGACCAGCACGAGCGTGAGGAGGTCGTCGTCGGGCCCGAGGGCGGAGTCTCGATTCTGACGTTGACGACCTCGACCTGCCGCTGGCCGATCGGCCACCCGGGCGAGGAGAACTTCTTTTTCTGCGGCGCCCGCACCAAGCCGGGCCAGCCCTACTGCGAACGGCACAGCCGTCTCGCCTATCAGGCGCCGGCGGCGAAAGACGCGAAGCGGCGCAGCGCCTGAACCGGCGGCCCCGACGCCGGCCTGGCAGGACCGAATCGCGACCCTGTTTCAGGTGGCGGGCCTGCTGTCCCGCTCGGCGGTGCCGATGACGATGTGCTCCTCGACGATGTAGCTGGTCACCGAGTCGATAAAGAGCGCGCCGTCGGCGAACAGCGCCTGCGCCTCCCGCGTGGCGAAGGCCTCGTCCATGTCCTCGCGGCTTTCGAACCAGAACTCGACGATGCCGTCGATCCGCTGTCCGCCGGGCGGCAGGTGCGGATGGCGCGCGCCCTCGTCGACGATGTGATTCTGCACGTAGCGCACCACCTTCGGCACTGCCAGCGCCAGCGGACCGTGGATGTCGCGCCAGTGCCGGGCGAAGGCCTCGCGGCTGAGTCCCGGCTTACGCACCAGCAGCGAAATTCTCTTCAGCATTGATCGGGCCCTCCGCGGCGCAGGCGGCAGTGTAACGATGGCGGCCAAGGCCGTATACAATGGCCTTATGAGCGCGTCTCACGATAGCGCCGGCCCGCCCGCAGAGGCCGCCGAGCCGGCCGATCAGCTGGCCCGGGGCGTCTCGCGCCTGCTGAGCGAAATGGGCTTCGCCTGCCTGACCGAATTCCGCCTGAAAAGCGGGCGGCGGGCCGATGTCGCCGGGCTCGACCGCAAGGGCCGCATCGTCATCGTCGAGATCAAGCGCTCGCTGCAGGACTTCCGCGCCGATGCCAAGTGGCCGGAATATCTCGACTATTGCGACAACTTCTATTTCGCGACCCCGAAGGCGTTCCCGCACGAGGTGCTGCCGGGAGCGCATGGCCTGATCCTGGCGGACCGCTTCGGCGCCGCCGTCGTGCGCCCGGCGGCGGCCCTGGCGCCGCTGCACGCCAGCCGGCGCCGCGAGCTGACCCTGCGCTTCGCCCTCGGCGCGGCGGACCGGTTGACGGGGCTGCTCGACCCTTAGGCGTCGGGGGCCTGCCACTCCATGGTCGTGGCATGGGGGCGGAAGCCGAGGGCGCGCCAGAAGGCGCGGCCGCCGGCATTGCCTTCCAGCACCTCGATGCGGACCGGCAGGCCCGGACGGCCGCGGCGACGGAACCCGGGCCGGATGTAGAACTGGCGGACGTGAAGCCGCTCGGCCGGCGGCCGGGCGGCGTCCCGCTCGCGGCGGAAAGCGGCATAGCCGACGACCTCGCCGGCGACCAGGAACAGATCGATCCGCCAAGCCCCGCTTTCAAGCCAGCGGGCCATGCGCGCCCGCAGCGCCGGCTCGTCCATCGGGTTCGGGTGGCCCTCATCGCCGATCAGGCCGGCGTTCATCGCCGCCAGCGGGTTGAGGTCGCCGGGGCTTGCGGCACGACTGGCCAGCGCGATCTCGCTCAGCCCCTGCTCAGCGATAGGGATCGGGCCGTCCGAGGTAACTGGTGACATAGTCGTTGACGCCGTCTTCCAGCGTGGTGAAGGGACGGCCGAACCCGGCGGCCCGCAGCTTCGCCGTCGACGCCTCGGTGCGGTACTGGTAGCGCTGCCGCAGCGCCTCGGGCATGTCGACGAACTCGATGTTGGGCGCCCGCCCCAGGGCGGTGAACAGTGCGGTGGCGAAGTCAAGCCAGCTGCGGGCCTGACCGGTGCCGACATTGTAGAGGCCGGATTTGTCGGGGTTATCCAGAAGCCACAGCACGACCTCGACGCAGTCCTTGACGTAGACGAAGTCGCGCAGCTGCCCGCCGTCGTCGTAGTCGGGATGATGCGACTTGAACAGCCGCACCGGCTCGCCGGCCAGCACCGGGCCGTGGGCCTTGGCGATCAGGCTCTGCATCTCGCCCTTGTGGTACTCGTTCGGCCCGTAGACGTTGAAGAACTTCAGGCCCGCCCACTGCGGCGGCCTGGCCTCGTCGCCCTCGACCAGCCGGGCGACCCGGCGGTCGAAGGCATGCTTGGACCAGGCATAGGGGTTGAGCGGGCGCAATCGGGCCAGCGCGGCGGCCGTCTGGTCGTCCTCGAAGCCCGCACCGCCGTCGCCGTAGGTGGCCGCCGAGGAGGCATAGATCAGGCGGAGGCCGTGCCGGGCGGCGAGCCGCCAGAGCTCGAGCGAGAGCCGCAGGTTGCTGTCGACGATCAGGTCGGCGTCGCGCTCGGTGGTGGCGCTGACAGCGCCCATGTGAATGATCGCCTCAAGCGCTTTGGCGTTGGCGGCGACGAAATCGGCGATCGCCTCGGGCGCGATCAGGTCGGCGATCTCGTGATGCGCGAGATTGCGCCATTTCTCCTCGCGGCCCAGCCGGTCGGCGATGACGAGCTCGCTTTCCCCGCGCCCGGCCAGCCCGGCCAGGATGTTGGAGCCGATGAAGCCGGCGCCGCCGGTGATCAGGATCATGCGTCGCCCGCCGTGCCGCGCATCCGGGCGATGGTGTCGGTGGTGCTGTTGCCTTCCTGCAGCGCCGCCAGCACCACCCGGCCGCCCCAGCCCTGGACCTCGGCGGCGCCGACCACCTGGTCGACGGTGTAGTCGGCGCCCTTGACCAGGACTTCGGGCCTGATCAGGCGGATCAGCTCGATCGGGGTGTCCTGGGCGAACAGGACGACCAGGTCGACGTCGGCCAGCGAGGCCAGGACCACGGCGCGGGCGACCTCGTCCTGCACCGGCCGTCCGGCGCCCTTGAGACGGCGCACCGAGGCGTCGTCATTCAGGCCGACCACCAGGCGGTCGCAGGCCGCCCGGGCCTGGCGCAGCAGCGCGACGTGGCCGGGGTGCAACAGGTCGAAGCAGCCGTTGGTGAAGCCGATCTTGAGGCCTTGCGCCCGCCACTGGCGCACCCGCTCGCCCGCCGCCTCGGCCGAGACCACCTTGGCCTCGCTCTGGCCGACCCGGTGTTCGCGTAAGGCCGCCACCAGGTCGTCGCCGCGGACCACCGCGGTGCCGACCTTGCCGACGACGATGCCGCCGGCGAGGTTGGCCAGCGCGGCCGCCTGCGGCAGGCTGGCGCCGGCGGCCAGCGCGGCCGCCAGCGTCGCCACCACGGTGTCGCCGGCGCCGGAGACGTCGAAGACCTCGCGCGCTTCGGTCGGCACGTGCGCCGGTTCGGCCCCGCGGGCGATCAGGCTGATCCCGGCTTCGGCCCGGGTCACGACCAGGGCCTCGACGTCGAGCCGCTCCAGAACCGCGCGGGCCGCCGCCGCGACCTCGTCGTCGCTCGCCGTCGGCAGGCCGCTGGCGCGGGCCAGTTCCTGCCGGTTCGGGGTGATGACGCTGGCGCCGGCGTAGGCGGACCAGTCGTCGCGCTTGGGGTCGACGATGACCGGCCGGCCGGCGGCAACCGCCGCCGCGATCGCCGCCTTCACCACCTGGTCGCCCAGCACCCCCTTGCCGTAGTCGGAAAGGACCACGACCTGAGCCTCGTCGAGACCGGCGCGGAAGGCGGCAAGCAGGCCCTCGGCGGCGGCGCCCGCGGCCGGGTGGGTGGCCTCGGCGTCGGTGCGCAGCAGCTGCTGGCGGTTGGCGATGTAGCGCGCCTTCTCCGGCGTCGGCCGGCTCGGATCGGCGATCAAGGTCAGCGCCAGCCCTGGCCGGTCTTGGGCCAGGGCCTCGATACGGGCGGCGGCCCCGTCCTCGCCGGCCAGCGCCACCAGGACGGCGCGCCCGCCCAGGGCGGCGACGTTGGCGGCGACGTTGCCGGCGCCGCCCAGCATCTCCTCCTGGCGGCGCAGGCGCAGCACCGGAATCGGCGCCTCCGGCGAGACCCGCTCGACCTCGCCGTAGACGAACCGGTCCAGGATGACATCGCCGAGGCAGAGCACGCGAGCCCCGCGGAGCCCGGCGACCAGTCCGGCGAGGGACGTGGGATCGGCCATGATCGCGCCCGTTGCAAGCTTTCCGGGGGCTTACACCAAAGCCGGCTGCATTTCCAGCGTCGCGCTAGGCGGTCCCGGTCTGCAGCAGGCCGCGCTCGCCGCCCTCCAGCACCAGGCAGGTCAGGCAGCCGGTGGCGAAGGCGGCGGTGTCGATGCCGATGCGGTGGCGCCGCTCCTCCACCGCGCGCGCCGGCGTGTGGCCGTGCACGACGATCGGTCCCAGATCACCGTCGAACTCCAGAAACTCCTCGCGGATCCACATCATGTCGTACGAGCTCTGCCGCTGCAGCGGCACGCCCGGCCGGATGCCGGCGTGGACGAACAGGTAGTCGCCTTCCTGGTGGCTGAGCGTGAGCGCCGCCAGGAAGCGCCGGTGCGTCTCCGGCAGCACCGCCACAAGCTGCTGTCTGAGCTCGTCGTAGGCGTCGAGGCTGCCGTAAGGCCCGGCCGAGACCACGCCATAGCTGGCCAGGGTGGCGTCGCCGCCGTTGTAGAGCCAGTGCGGGCCGACCTCGGCGGCCTCGAGGAACTGCAGCATGAAATCCTCGTGGTTGCCCTTGAGGCAGACCCGCTCGAAGCCCGGCAGCGGCTCCCGCGCCAGCTGTTCGATGACGCCGGCGCTGTCGGGGCCGCGATCGACGTAATCGCCGAGATAGACCAGCACCCGCTCCGGCGCCTTGGCTTCCGCCGCGTCCTCCTGGATCAGCCCGTGCAGCTCCTCCAGCAGGTCGAGGCGGCCATGGATATCGCCGATGGCGTAGACGCACCGGCCTTGCGGAACGCGCGCGACCGTATCCTCGCTCATGCCCTTGATTATGGGCCGGTTGTCCGATCCGGCAAGTGCGGCACCGGCACCATCTTGCCGCGGCGTCGCTGGCTCAGAAATCGACGCAGATGCCCTTGACCTCCCAATCGCCGTAGCGGGTCGGCTCCAGGCCGCCGCGGCCGCCGACCTCTTTCGGCTCGGCGCCCTCGGTGGCGGGCTTGTCGGCCGGGGCCTCGGGCGCGGCTGCGCTGCGCTTCGACTGCGGCCGCCGCGCGGTGTTGTTGCTGGGTTTGCGCATCCGGACCAGGCCTCGCAATTTCCGACCTCGGGCCCGCTTGACGGGCCCGGGCCCCTATAACATATCTGGCTCGTATTCTGGAGTTTTCCAAGGCACTGGCGATAGGCGGATGAACTACGTCAAGACTGCCCTGCTGATGGCCGGGATGACCGGCCTGTTCCTCGCCATCGGCTATCTGCTGGGCGGCGCGGGCGGCATGCTGATCGCCTTCGCCCTGGCGGCGGGGATGAACCTGTTCGCCTACTGGAACTCCGACAGGATGCTGCTGCGCCTGCACGGCGCGCGCCCGGTCGACCGCCGCGGCGCGCCGCAGCTGGTCGGCCTGGTCGAGCAGCTCGCCGCACGCGCCGGCCTGCCGATGCCCAAGGTCTACATCATCGAGACCGAGCAGCCGAACGCCTTCGCCACCGGACGCAATCCGGAGAACGCGGCGGTGGCGGTGACCAGCGGCCTGACGCGCCGGCTCAACAGCCAGGAACTGGCCGGCGTGCTGGCGCACGAGCTGGCGCATGTCCGCAACCGCGACACCCTGATCATGACGATCACGGCGACGATCGCCGGCGCCATCGGCATGCTGGCCAATTTCGCCTTCTTTTTCGGCCGCGGGCGCGACAACCCGCTGGGCATCGTCGGCGTGCTGCTGGTCATGGTGCTGGCGCCGGTGGCGGCGATGCTGGTGCAGATGGCGATCAGCCGCACCCGCGAATACGCGGCCGACGCCGGCGGCGCCGAGATCTGCGGCCAACCGCTGTGGCTGGCCGACGCGCTGTTGAAGATCGACCGGGCCGCCCGCGGCATCGAGAACCATGCGGCCGAGGCCAACCCGGCAACGGCGCATCTCTTCATCATCAACCCGCTCAACGGGCGGCGCCTGGACGGCCTGTTCACCAGCCATCCGGCGACCGAGAACCGGGTCGCCCGGCTGCGCGAGCTGGCGGGCCTCGTCGGCGCCGGCGGCGCCGGCCCCTGGGGCTGAGCATCGAGGCCGACGGCAAGGCGACGTTGGTCCCGGGCGGCGCGGGAGCCGGGCGTTGAGCCGGCCGGGCGAAGCCGCGCGCGCGGCGGCCTTGGGGTTGCTGGAGGCCGTGCTGGGGCGCCGACAGCCGCTGGACGAGGCGATCCGCCGCGAGCTGCGCCAGGGCGGCCGTCTGCCGGCCCTGGAGGCCCGCGACCGGGCCTTCGCCCGCCTGCTCACCGCCACGGCGCTGCGCCGGCTGGGGCAGATCGACGATGCCCTTTCCAGGTGTCTGGACCGTCCGCTCAAGGGCGGCGCCCGGCGCGTCGAGTCGATCCTGCGCCTCGCCGCGGCACAGCTTCTGTTCCTCGAGACGGCACCACATGCCGCCGTCGACGCCGCCGTGCGCCAGGCTGGACGGGCGCCCGCCTTCGCCAAGCTGGTGAACGCCGTGCTGCGCCGCCTGGCCCGCGAGGGGGCCGACCTGGTCGCCGCGCAGGATGCGGCGCGGCTGAACTGCCCGGACTGGCTCTGGCGCTCGTGGTCCGAAGCCTATGGCGAGACGACGACGCGGGCCGTCGTCACCCAGTTGCTGAGCGAGCCGGCGCTCGACCTCACCGTCAAGACGGCGCCCGAGCAGTGGGCCGGGCGGCTGGACGCCGTCGTGCTGCCGACCGGCAGCCTGCGGCTCGCCGTTGGCGGCGCGGTCGAGAGCTTCCCCGGCTACCGGCAGGGCGCCTGGTGGGTGCAGGATACAGCCGCTGCCCTGCCGGCCCGGCTACTGGGCCAGGTCCGGGGGCGCCAGGTGCTCGACCTTGCTGCCGCGCCCGGCGGCAAGACCTTGCAGCTCGCCGCCGCCGGGGCCCGGGTGACTGCGGTGGACCTGTCGGCGTCACGGCTTGAGCTGGTGCGCCAGAACCTGCAGCGCACCGGCCTCGAGGCCGAGCTGATCCGCGCCGACATCAAGGCGTGGCGCCCGCCGGCGCCGTTTGAGCTGATCCTGCTCGACATGCCTTGCACGGCGACCGGGACGATTCGCCGCCACCCCGACATCTGGCGGCTGAAAAACGCCGCCGACGTTGTCGAGATGGCGGCCCTGCAGCGCCGGCTGGTGGAGGCGGCGCTGGACATGCTGGCCCCGGGCGGCCGGCTGGTCTTTGGCACCTGTTCGTTGCAGCCGGCGGAGGGCGAGGGTCTGGCCGCGGCAGTGCTGGCCGAACACGCGGTAATCCGGCGCCAGCCCATCCTGCCCGCCGAGATCGGCGGCCTGGCCGAATTGATCAATGGCGAGGGCGACCTCAGAACCATGCCCTGTCATCTGGCCGGGCAGGGCGGCCTCGACGGCTTTTTCGCCTGCCGGGTGGTCAGGTTCCAAGGGCCGTGAGCCGGCGCGAGTTTTCTTGCGGGGGCAGGGGCAAGCTGGTACCAACGCGGACATGCAACGGCGCGTCAGAATCGCCCCGTCGATCCTTTCGGCGGATTTCGCCCAGCTCGGCGAGGAGGTACGCGCGATCGATGCCGCCGGCGCCGATTACATCCACATCGACGTCATGGACGGCCACTTCGTCCCCAACATCACGATCGGCCCGGCGGTGATCAAGGCATTGAGGCCGCATACGAAACTGGTCTTCGATGTGCATCTGATGGTGGCCCCGGTCGATGCCTACCTCGCGCCATTCGCCGAGGCGGGGGCCGACATCCTGACCGTGCATGCCGAGGCGGGTCCGCACCTGCACCGCAGCCTGCAGGCGATCAAGGGCCTGGGCAGAAAGGCCGGGGTGGCACTCAACCCGGCGAGCCCGGCGGCACTGATTGATGAGGTCATGGACCTGGTCGATCTGGTGCTGGTGATGTGCGTCAATCCTGGCTTCGGCGGGCAGAGCTTCCTTGACGGCCAGCTCGCCAAGCTCCAGGCGCTGCGCGGCAAGATTGACGCCAGCGGACGGCACATCGACCTCGAGGTCGACGGCGGCATCAACGCCGAGACCGCGCCGGCGGTGATTGACGCCGGCGCCGATGTGCTGGTCGCCGGCACCGCCAGTTTCGCCGGCGGACCGGCGCGCTATTCCGACAACATCGCCCGGCTTCGCCCGCCGAAATGACGGATTTCGTGCTCTCGGGCCCCCAGCGTGCCTGGCATCGTCTGAAGCGCTTCGGCTATGCCTCGCCGCTCTACCGGCTGACTCTCGGCGGGCGGCCGCCGGCGGCCCTGGCGCCCTTGTCCCTGGCCCCCTGGCCCGGCGACCCCGAGATCGGCAACGCCATGTTCCAGGGCCGCTTCCGCTTCGCCGAGACCGAGGCGGCGGCGCCGAACCAGCCGCCCTGGCGGTTGCACCCTGAAAACCCGGCCTGGAGCCGGGATTTGCACGATTTCACCTGGCTCAGGCATTTCAGTGCCGTCGGCGGCCAGGCCGCGGCCCAGCACGCGCGACGGCTGGTGCGCTCGTGGATCGACCTTTGCGGCGACTGGGAGCCGGTGTTCTGGGACGTCGATGTGGTGGCCCGCCGCCTGACCGCATGGGTCAGCCATGCCGAATTCCTGCTCGAGGACGCCGACGCTTATTTCCGCGCCCAGTTCCTGGCCAGTCTCGACCGCCAGCTGCGGCACCTGGGCCGTGCCGCGGGCGGCGCCGTGCCGGGCGAGCCGGCGCTGGCGGTCGCCGTCGCCCTGGTGCTCGGCAGCCTGGCGCTGCCCGAGAGCAGGGGCCGGCTGGGCCGAAGCGTGGCCCTGTTGATGCGCGAGCTCGGCCAGCAGCTGGCCCCCGACGGCGGTCACCTCAGCCGCGCACCGAGCCGCCACATGGCGGCGCTGCGCCAGATCGTGCTGGTCCGCGAGGCGCTTGCCGCCGGCGGGCAAGACGTGCCGCTTGAGTTACAAATCGCCATCGACCGCATGGTGCCGATGCTGAAGGCCTTCCGGCACGGCGACGGCGGCCTGGCGCTGTTCAACGGCGGCTATGAGGCCGGGGCGGATGACGTCGCCCTGACGCTGGCCCGCGCCAAGGCCAAGGGCCGCGCCCTGGACAACGCCCGGCATAGCGGCTTTCAACGGCTCGCCGCCGGCAAGAGCGTCGCCATCGTCGACTGCGGACCGCCCGAAAGCGGCCCGATTCCGCCGCAGGCACATGCCGGCGGCCTGAGTTTCGAGTTTTCGACCGGGCGCGACCGCCTGGTGGTCAATTGCGGCAGCGGCGTCGGCCGCGATCCGGCTTGGCAATCGGCCATGCGGGTGACGGCGGCGCATTCGGCGCTGGTGGTCGAAGACACCAACAGCATGGAGCTGCCGGGGCCCGGGCGCTGGCGTCTGCGCGCGCCACCGATCGTGGTCGAGCGCAACCAGGACGAAGAAGGCAATGTCTGGCTGGTGGCCGCCAGCGACGGCTATCTGCCGCGCTTCGGCGTGCAGCACAAGCGCCGCCTCTACCTCGCCGCCAATGGCGAGGATCTGCGCGGCGAAGACAGCCTGGTCGCGAATCGCGCCGACGGTCCCGAGCGCCGCTTCCGCATCCGCTTCCACCTGCACCCCGAGGTCCACGCCAACCTGGTCCAGGACGGCTCGCAGGCGTTGCTCAAGCTGCCCTCGGGCCAGGGCTGGCGTTTCCGTGCCGTCGGCGCCGTGCTGAGCCTGGAGGAGAGCGTCTATCTTGGCCGGCCCGACGCGGTGCGCCGCGGCGAGCAGTTGGTCCTGAGCGCCGCCGCCGCGGGCGCCGGTGCCACCGTGAAGTGGGCCTTCCGTCTGATCTGAGCCACGGCCGGTCAGTTGCGCGGCCAGGGACCGGGAAGCGCCCGGGTTTCGCCGATCGCCATCAGCCAGGCCCGTTCCGGTTCCAGGCCGGAGGCTTCGGCCGCGCGGCGAAAGCGCTGCGGCGGTTCGAACGGGTCCTCGTCCGTCAGCACCACCGTGCCCCAATGCATGCCCAGGACGCGGGCGGCGCCGAGGTCGCGCGCCAGGGCCAGCGCCTCCTCGGGCGTGGTGTGCGAGGCTCGCATGATGCGCCGCGGCAGGTAGGCGCCGATGCCGACGATGGCGAGATCGAAGCCGCCGGCAACTTCGCCGACCTGGCGAAACACCTCGCCATGCGCCGTGTCGCCCGAGAAGTAGAGCTTATGTCCCTCCGCTTGCAGCGCGAAGCCGCACCACAGGCTGCGGTTGCGATCGAAAGGCCGGCGGCGCGAGAAGTGCACCGCCGGCAGGGCCTGGACGCGCAGCGCCTGGAATCGCCGCTCTTCGTACCAGTCGAGCTCGTGCACGCGGCGATAGCCGAGACGGCGGAAAAAATCACCCAGCCTCAAGGGCACCACGACCTCGCTCTCCGACTTGCCGGTCAGGCGGCGCAAGGTCGGCAGGTCGAGGTGGTCGTAATGATTGTGGCTGACCAGCAGCAGGTCGATTCGCGGCAATTCATCGACGGCCAGCGCCGGCGGCACGAAACGCTTTGGCCCGAATCCGGTTGGCCCGGCGGTCTCGCCAAGGTAGGGGTCGATCAGCACCGTCTTGTCGCCGATTTGGATCAGGAAACTGGCGTGGCCGAGCCAGGTCAGGCTGTCGCGGCCCTGGTACTGGGCCAGCTGCCGGCGGACCTCCGCCGTCGGCAGGGCGTGGCCGGGCGGCACCTCGATCCGGGGTCGCCGGTGCCGCCAATGGCGCCACATGAAGCGCACCATGTCCCAGAACGTGGTGGTCCGCCGCGGACTGCCGGCGGCGTTGCGAAAACGTCCGTTCGGGAGATGGTGATAGGGGCGAACAGCGCCGTCCTCGCGCCTCACCGGGCCGGCTCTTGCATCAACGGGCGCCGGCGGCCTCGAGCGCCTGGGCCACCGAGCGGTTGCGGCCGTCACGGGCATAGTCGAGGGCGCTGCGGCCGGTGTAGTCGGTGAGCTGGAGGTCGGTCTTGGCGTCGATCAGGGTGCGCACGATCCTGAGATCGCCGTTGGCGGCGGCGCGCATCAACGGCGTCTCGCCGTTGTCGTTCGCGGCGTCGACCTTGGCGCCGGCGCCGATCAGCGCCGCGACGACCTCGGCGTGGCCGTTGGCCGCGGCGAGGTGCAGCGCGGTGTAGCCTTGCTTGTCCTTAAGTTCGAGCAGTGGCCGCTCGGCCAGCAACAGCTCGATCATGGCTTGGTTACCCGCCAGCGCGGCGAGCGCCGTAGGCGTGCGGCCCTGGCGATCACGCCGATTGACGTTGACGCCCCGGACCAGGACCGCGCGCAGGCGCGCGAGATTGCCTGATTTGGCGGCCTCGATGATCGGGTCCTCGGCGAACAGATCCTGGGCGGCCGCCGGCAGCGGCAGCAGGATCAGCAGGGCAAGGAGCATAACCAGGCGCATGGCCGCATAGCATTATACGGCGCGCTAGGGGCCGGCAAGACCACAGCGCTGGTCATACGCGGCCAAGGTCGGTAGATATGCAACATGAGTGCCCGCAGCCTGATTGTGGTTTCGGCCGCGCTGGCCATAGCGACGGCGGTGGCGCTCGGCGCCTACTCGCTGTATCGCGAGATTGCCGGCGGCGCCACCACCGGCGTCGCGGCGATCGGCGGACCGTTCAGCCTGGTCGACCACACCGGCCGGCGCGTCAGCGAGGCTGATTTCCGCGGCAAGCACGAGCTGATCTATTTCGGTTATACCTTCTGCCCTGATGTCTGTCCGACCGAGTTGGCGGTGATGAGCCAGGCACTCGATCTGCTGGGCGACCAGGCATCCAAGGTGACGCCGATCTTCATCACCGTCGATCCGGCCCGCGACACCGTGCCGGTCATGGCCGAGTATCGCCAGCACTTTCACCCCAGCCTGGTGGCATTGACCGGGAGCGAAGCCGAAATCGCCGCCGCCGCCAAGGCTTTCCGGGTCTATTTCGCCAAGGCCGGCGAAGACGACGAGAACTACCTGCTCGATCACTCGTCCTTCGTCTTCCTGATGGACGAGGCGGGGCGCTATCTCACTCACTTCGGCCCGAACACCTCGGCCGATGTGATGGCGCGGCGCATCCGTGAGCTGCTCTGAGCCTCAAGATATCGAAGGCTTGCCAGCTTCGAGCCCCTACCCATAGACTGCAGCCGGGGATTCGACGGCCGACCCGACGTCGGGCATGCTCGGCGCCCCGCCCCGCGTAACAGTTCGGAAGGGCGGTGGTCTTGCTCTATCACTGGCACGAATGGCAGCGCGCTTCGCTGGCGCCGCTGCGGATGGCCGCCGAGGCCAACATGCATCTCTTCCGTCACCCGATGAACCCGGCCTCGTACACGCGCGGCGGCCGGGCCATCGCCGCCGCCTGCGAGCTGTTCGAGACGGCGGTGCGGCGTTACGGCAAGCCGCGTTTCGGCATCGATAGCGTGCGCATCGACGACACCGAGGTCGCGGTTCGCGAACGCGTCCTGCATCGCCGCCCCTTCTGCCAGCTCAAGCACTTCCGGCGCGAGGTTGCGCGCCTGGATCCGAAGCTGCTGATCGTGGCGCCGCTGTCGGGTCATTTCGCCTCGTTGCTGCGCGGCACGGTGCGGAGCATGCTGCCCGATCACGACGTCTACATCACTGATTGGCGCGACGCCCGCCAGGTGCCCCTGAGCGGCGGCGCCTTCCATCTCGACGATTACATCGACTACCTGGTCGAGTATTTCCGCCTTCTCGGCCCCGATCTGCACGTCATGGCGGTCTGCCAGCCCGCGGTGCCGGCGCTGGCGGCGGCGGCGCTGCTGGCGGCCGAGGCCGATCCGGCGCTGCCGCGCTCGCTCACTCTGATGGGCGGGCCGATCGACACCCGGATCAACCCGACGGTGCCGAACAAGCTCGCCGAGTCGCGGCCGCTGTCCTGGTTCGAGCGCACGGTGATCCAGCACGTGCCGCTCGGCAATGCCGGGGCCATGCGGCGGGTCTACCCCGGCTTTCTGCAGTTGACCGGATTCATGACCATGAACCTGGAGCGCCACCTCGACGCCCATGTCCGGCTGTACCACCATCTGGTCGAGGGCGACGGCGAGAGTGCGGCGGCCCACCGCGATTTCTACGACGAGTACCGCTCGGTAATGGATCTGCCGGCGGAGTACTACCTTGAGACGGTTGAGCGCGTTTTTCAGAACCACGACCTGGCGCTCGGCCGCTTCCGCTACCGCGGCCGGCTGGTCCGGCCGGAGGCGATTCGGGACATAGGCCTGATGACGGTCGAAGGCGAAAAGGACGACATTTCCGGTCCGGGCCAGACCGAGGCGGCGCATCGGCTCTGTCCGGCCATTGCGCCACGGCGCCGCCGACACTATTTGCAGCCTGGCGTCGGCCACTACGGGGTCTTCAACGGCCGCCGCTGGCGCGAGGAGATCGCACCTCGAATTGGGGACTTCATCCGGGCCAACCAGAAGCCATGAGCGAACCCCAGCAGCAGCCGTTCTGGCGGCGCAAGCGCCTAAGCGAAATGACGCTGGAGGAATGGGAGGCGCTCTGCGATGGCTGCGGCAAGTGCTGCCTGAACAAGATCGAGGACGTCGACACGGGCGAGATTTCGCCGACCAACGTCGCCTGCCGGCTTCTCGATCTCGGCACCTGTCGATGTACCAATTACGCCAAGCGCAAGCGTCTGGTGCCCGACTGCGTCGTCCTGACGCCGGCCGGCATCGAGCGCATTCCCTGGATGCCGCACACCTGCGCCTACCGCCTGGTGGCCGAGGGCAAGGATCTGGCCTGGTGGCATCCGTTGGTTTCGGGCGATCCGGAAAGCGTGCACAAGGCCGGGATTTCGGTGCGTGGGCGCGCGATCAGCGAACGCCACCTGCGCCGGCCGCTTGAGGAACACATCGTCGAGTGGGAGCTTTAAGGGTCTTGCCGCGCACCGACGTGCCTGATCTGGTTGCCGTCGAGGACGGCATCGAACTGACGGTGCGGGTCAATCGCCGGGCCCGCCGGATCAGCCTCAAGGTGGATGCTGCGCTCGACCGCCCGGTGCTGGTGCTGCCGAGCCCGCGGGCGCTGGCCGAAGGGGTTAAATTCGCCGAAAGCCGCGCGCTCTGGCTGAAGGGAGCCCTGTCCAGGGTGCCGCCGCGGATGCCGTTTGCCGACGGTACCGCTATCCCCTACCGGGGCGAGCCGCATTTGATCCGTCACCGGCCGGGCTGCCGCGGCGGCGTCTGGCGCTGGGGCGCAGAAATCAACGTCGCCGGTCGGCCCGAGCACCTGCCGCGCAGGGTCGCCGACTGGCTGAAGGCCGAGGCCCGGCGCCTGCTCTCCGCCGGCGCCGCCGCCACTGCAGCGCGGATCGGGCGGCGCCCCGGGCGGATCAGCGTGCGCGACCCGAAAAGCCGCTGGGCCAGTTGTGCCGCCGACGGCCGGCTGTCGTTTTCCTGGCGCCTGGTGCTGGCGCCGCCCGGTGTCCTGAATTACGTCGTCGCGCACGAGGTGGCGCACCTGCTGGAGGCCAATCACGGCCCAGACTTCTGGGCCTTGGTCGAGCGGCTCGAGCCCGAGTTCGCCGCCGCCAAGCGCTGGCTCAGGCAATACGGCGCCGGCCTGCACCGCTACGGATGACCGCTCAGGCGCCGTCCGCGTGATCTGAACCGGACCGGTTCGAGAGGGCCTCTCTCAGCCTTCCAACATCCGCCGCAGCAGATCGATGTCCTCGGCCAGCGTGGAGTCTGTTTGCTTCAGCTCCTCGATCCGCCGCACCGCGTGCATCACCGTGGTGTGGTCGCGGCCGCCGAACTTGTTGCCGATCTCGGGCAGCGAGCGGGTCGTCAGCTGCTTGGCCAGGAACATCGCCACCTGGCGCGGCCGGGCGACGTTGCGGGCGCGGCGGGCGGAGTGCATGTCGGCCAGCCGGATGTTGTAGTGCTGCGAGACCTTCTTCTGGATCTCGTCGATGGTGACGCGCCGATCGTTGGCCCGCAGCAAGTCCTGCAGGACTTCCTGCGTCAGCTCCAGCGTGATCGGCCGCCCGACCAGGTCGGCGTAGGCCAACAGCCGGTTCAGCGCGCCCTCCAATTCGCGCACGTTCGAGGTGATGCGGTGCGCCAGGAATTCCAGAACCTTCTCGCCGATGCTGCGGGCCCCGAACTGCTTCACCTTGGCCTGCAGGATGCCGAGCCTGAGCTCGTAATCGGTCTGGTGGATGTCGGCGACGAGGCCCCAGCCGAGCCGCGAGCGGATGCGCTCCTCGATGTCCTCGAGATCGGTCGGCGAGCGATCGGCCGAGATCACGATCTGGCGGTTCTGGTCGACCAGCGCATTGAAGGTGTGGAAGAATTCTTCCTGGGTCGAATCCTTGCGGCTGAAGAACTGCACATCGTCGATCATCAGCACATCGACCGCGCGCAGCCGCTGCTTGAAGCCGATCGAGTCCTTCTCGCGGAGCGCGCGGATGAACTGGTACATGAACTTCTCCGCCGAGAGGTACATGACATGGCGCTCGGGCTGGCGCTGGCGGATGTGCCAGGCGATGGCGTGCATCAGGTGGGTCTTGCCAAGCCCGACGCCGCCGTAGAGGAACAGCGGGTTGAAGGTGACCTCGGCGCTGTCGGCGACGCGGCGGGCGGCGGCGTAAGCAAGCTCGTTCGAGCGGCCGACGACGAAGCTGGCGAAGCGGAAGCGGGGATCGAGCGGCGAGCTCAAGGGCGAACTCAGGCTCTCGCGGCCGTCCTTGGCGACGGCCGCCTCGGTCTCGGCCCGGGGTGCGGCCTCGTTCGCGCTCCGCTGTGGCGCGCGCTGGGCACGGACGACGATCTCGACATCCTGAATTTCAGCGTTCTCGCATTGCCAGAAGGCCCTGACGCACTCGCCATAGTGCGAGAGCACCCAATCGCGCATGAACCGCGTCGGGGCCGCCAATTGTATGTGGCCGTGCTTGGCCTGATGTAAGCTCAGCGGCTTCAGCCAGCTGTTGAACGCGGCGTCACCAAACTCGGTCCGAAGTCTTGCGCGGACGCGCTCCCAGCGAGCCTCCGACTGTAGATCCATCCAGAACGCCTCCGTCGGGTGCCGTCTGGCGCCCCCCTCCGACATTTCGGCTGCGGCCGCTAGAGCCGCGCCAAATTACGGCCTTGACCGTTCCCCTCGTACCTCTCGGCCGGCGCGATCAGCTCCGCATATGGGCCGCTCGCACAGGCCGCCGCTCGCCGTCGACACGCCCTGATCCCGGTGTTGGCTGCAGAACAACATCTGATGAGAGGTTCCTAACTATCGGCTTGCATTATAATTTTTTATTAGGTCAATTTTCGTTATTATTTATGGCCGAAGTACAACGCAACGCCCCCGGCAGTCCAGCACATGAACTGTCCGCCTCAAACGCTTACAGATACTTCGTTAAGACTTGTCCTGCCCCGCACGCGGGATGCAATCCCTACAGTAATGCGAATCCCGCGCAGCATGCAATAGGACAAAACAGTGAACGTCGATTTTTTTCCGACCCGCTTCGTCGAATCCCGCGTGGCGCCTACAATATATTGCGATGAGCTTCTGCGGGCTTGGTGGGAACAACAAAAAACCGCGCCTCGCGGCGCGGTTGGCAATACAGACGCAATACTTTCGATTTCAGTTGTGCATTTCGTTGATCCGCAGGGCCAGGCGGGAGACCTTGCGTTGCGCCGCGTTGCGGTGAATTACGCCTTTCTGGGCGCCGCGAATCAGGTATGGTTCGGCCTCGCTCAGCGCCGCGACGGCGGCTTCCCGGTCGCCGCTGGCGATGGCCGCCTCGACCTTGCGCACGAAGGTCCTGGTCCGGCTGATGCGGTTGCGGTTGACCGCCGTCCGTTTCTTGTTCTGGCGCAAACGCTTTTTCGCTGACGCGATGTTGGGCATAGCCTGTCTCTGCGATCCTGTTGGGCCTGATTCGGGCGGCCAGCGTTATAGACGCCGGCCCCCGCGCGGTCAACCGCCGAAAGGCTGTCGTCAGCGGTTGTTGAACTGTGGCTCGCGCTTTTCGATGAAGGCGGCCATGCCTTCGGCCCGGTCCTCGGTGGCGAAGCTGGAGTGGAAGACCCGGCGTTCGAATCGGACACCCTCAGCCAGCGTCGTCTCGTAGGCGCGGTTGACCGCCTCCTTCGCCATCAACACCGCCGGCCGGGACAGCTTGACGATCTTTTCGGCCACCTTCATGGCCTCGTCCATCAGATCGTCGAGCGGCACGACGCGGCTGACCAGGCCGGCCCGCTCGGCCTCCTCGGCGTTCATCGTCCGTCCGGTCAGGATCATCTCCATGGCCTTCGACTTGCCGACGAATCGGGTCAGCCGCTGGGTGCCGCCCGCGCCGGGGATCGTGCCGATGGTGATTTCAGGCTGACCGAAGCGGGCGTTCTCGGCGGCGATGATGAAGTCGCACATCATGGCGATCTCGCAGCCGCCGCCCAGGGCATAGCCGGCCACCGCGGCGATCACCGGCTTCCTCGTCTGGCTCACCTTTTCCCAGCCCACCGTGATGAAGTCCTGCAGGTAGACGTCCATGTACGATTTTGGCTGCATTTCCTTGATGTCGGCGCCCGCGGCGAAGGCCTTGGCATTGCCGGTGATGATGACGCAGCCGATGTCGTCGTCGTCCTCGAAGGACTGCAACGCCGCCTCGAGATCGGCGATCAGGGCGCCGTTGAGCGCGTTCATTGCCTGCGGCCGGTTCAGCGTGATGACGCCGACGCCGCCCTTGCGGTCAACCAGAACGTTCTCGTAAGCCATTTTTTGTTCCTCTCCCGTGCAGCGGGGGCGCCTGTCTAAGCCACCTGGCCGCTTCAACGCAAGCGCCCAGCGGCGCTCGAGCGCACGCCGCCGCCGGTCTCAGCGTTGGCATCGCCCGCAAAAGAAGGTCGAGCGGCCGCCCTGCACGATGCGGCGCACCGGCGCGGCGCAACGCCCGCAGGCCGCCCCCTCGCGGTCGTAGACCAGGAACGCGTGCTGGAAATAGCCCAGTTCGCCCGAGGCCTGGACATAGTCGCGCAAGGACGAGCCGCCGGCGGCAATGGCCGCCTCCAGCACCTCGCGGATGGCCGGCACCAGGCGCTCGGCCCGGCGGCCGGCCACGGTGTGGGCCGAGCGCCGCGGCGAAATGCCGGCGCGATGGAGAGCCTCGGAGACATAGATGTTGCCGAGACCGGCGACTGTCTTTTGGTCGAGCAGCGCTGCCTTGATCGAGGTGCGCCGGCCGGCCAGCCGCTCGGACAGGCTCGAGGCGTGAAACTCGTTGCCGAGCGGCTCCGGTCCCAAATCGCGCAGCAGGCGGTGGCCCGCCAAGTCATCATCCGCGACCAGGTCCATCATGCCGAAGCGCCTGTGGTCCTGGAAGGTCAGCACGGCGCCGCTCTCGGTCTCGACGACGACATGATCGTGCGGGCCCGGCGCCCGGCCGCCGTTGCCGAGGTAGAGGCGGCCGGACATGCCGAGATGCACCATCCAGACGTTGCCGTCGTCGAGGCGGAACAGCAGGAACTTCGCCCGGCGGTCGATGCTGACGACGCGCCGGCCGGTCAGGCGCCGGGCGAAATTCTGCGGCAGCGGCCAGCGCAAGTCGGGCCGGCGCTGCTGCACGTGCGTCAAGCGCTGGCCGCGCAAGGGACGCTCCAGCCCGCGGCGTACGGTCTCGACCTCCGGCAGTTCGGGCATGGCCGGAGCCTAGCTCAACCCTGGCCCGTGAGCTATCGTCGCCCGCATGGCCCAGGCGCGCGGCAAAATAGCGGCAGAACCTCCGGACGCCGCCACTACCCACTTCGGCAACCGCACCGTGGTCCGGGCGGACAAGACGGGACTGGTGCAGGGCGTCTTCGAATCGGTGGCGGCGCGCTATGACCTGATGAACGATCTGATGTCGCTCGGCGCGCACCGGCTGTGGAAGCGGGCGCTGATCGACTGGCTGAAGCCGCGGCCGGGCCGGCACCACCTCGACCTCGCCGGCGGCACCGGCGACATCGCCTTTCGCTATCTCGACGCCGGCGGCAGCCGCGTCAGCGTGCTCGATATCAGCGCAGCGATGCTCGCGGTCGGCCGCCGGCGCGCGGCGCGGCGACGCGATCGCGCCAAGATCGCCTGGTTGCAGGGCGACGCCGAGCGGCTGCCGTTCGGCGATGCCGCCGTCGACTCCATTACCATCGCCTTCGGGATCCGCAATTGCACCGATATCGAGGCTGTGATTGCCGAGGCGCACCGGGTGCTGAAGCCGGGCGGCCGCTTCCTCTGCCTGGAGTTCAGCCGGCTGGCGTTGCCTGGGATGGCGGATCTGTACGAGACCTATTCTGCGCGGGTGATCCCGCGCCTCGGTGCCCTGGTGGCCCGGGACCGCGAGGCCTATGTCTATCTGGTCGAAAGCATCCGGCGGTTTCCCGACCAGCAGTGCTTCGCCGACCTGATCGAGGCCGGTGGCCTGGGCCGCGTCACCTGGCGCAACCTTTCCGGCGGCATCGCCGCCCTGCACTCGGCCTGGCGAATTTGAGCGCCCGGCTGCGGCATATTGCGTTCGCGGCGGCCGGTCCGTACCTTAACCACAGATGATCACAGTATTTTCGCCGGGGTGGACTTAGGTGCTGCAGGATAAGCGCATCCTTCTGATCGTTTCGGGCGGCATCGCCGCGTACAAGTCGCTCGAGCTGGTCCGCCTGCTGAAGAGCCGCGGTGCCGCCGTGCGTACGGTCTTGACGCGTGGCGGAGCCGAGTTCGTAACGCCATTGTCCCTGTCGGCGCTGAGCGAGGACAAGGTCTATTCCGAACTGTTCTCGCTGACCGACGAGAACGAGATGGGCCATATCCGCCTCTCGCGCGAGGCCGATCTGATCGTGGTCTCGCCGGCGACCGCGGATCTGATGGCCAAAATGGCCGCCGGCATGGCCGACGACCTGGCCACCACCGTGCTGCTGGCGACCGACAAGCCGGTGATGATCGCGCCGGCGATGAACACCAAGATGTGGGAGCATCCGGCGACCCAGCGCAACCTGGCGACGCTGGAAGCCGACGGCATCCTGCGCATCGGGCCGGATTCGGGCGATCTGGCCTGCGGCGAGGTCGGCAAGGGGCGGATGAGCCAGCCAGAGCGCATCGCCGACGCCATCGATCGCTACTTCGCCGTGCAGGCGCCGGGCGCGATCCGCCTCAGCGGGGTGCGGGCCCTGGTCACCTCGGGCCCGACCTACGAGGCGATCGACCCGGTGCGCTACATCGCCAACCGCTCCTCGGGCAAGCAGGGCCACGCCATCGCCGAGGCCCTGGCGCAGCTCGGCGCCGAGACCATGCTGGTCTCCGGCCCGGTCAGCCTGCCCGACCCGATGGGCGTCAGGGTCGTGCACGTGGAAACCGCGCAGCAGATGCTCGAGGCCTGCATTTCGGCGCTGCCCGTCGACGTCGCCGTCTGCGCCGCCGCGGTGGCGGACTGGCGGGTCCGTAACAGCTCCGGCAGGAAGTTGAAGAAGGCCGGCTCGGGCGAGCCGCCGAGCATGACCCTGGTCGAGAATCCCGACATCCTGGCAAGCCTTGCCGGCCGCCATACCGAGCGGCCGAGGCTGGTCGTCGGCTTTGCCGCGGAAACCGAGAACGTCCAGCTGAACGCTCGCGACAAGCGTCAGCGCAAGGGCTGCGATTGGATCGTCGCCAACGACGTCTCCAAGGCTCAGGGCGTGATGGGCGGCGACCGCAACACCGTGCACATCATCACCGCCAACAAAGTCGATTCATGGCCGACCATGACCAAGGACCAGGTGGCGGCGAGGCTGGCCCGCCGCATCGCGGAGGTATTGCAGCAAGGCAGACCGGCATGAGCGCCGTCACCGTCGAGGTGCTGCGCCTGGAACACGGCCGCGACCTGCCGCTGCCGAAGTATCTGAGCGCCGGGGCCGCGGGGATGGATCTGGTCGCCGCCGTGGATACCGTCGAGGAGATTCCGCCCGGGCAGTGGCGGCTGGTCCCCTCGGGCCTGGCAGTGGCCCTGCCGCCCGGCTATGAGGCCCAGGTGCGGCCGCGCTCGGGCCTGGCGCTGCGCCGGGGCGTCACCGTGCTGAACAGTCCCGGCACCATTGACAGCGATTATCGCGGCGAGATCGGCGTCGTCCTGATCAACCACGGCGAGGAAGCGTTCGCGGTCAGGCGTGGCGACCGGATCGCCCAGCTGGTGATCGCACCGGTGACGGCGGCGGCCCTGGCCGAGGTCGAGTGCCTGAGCCCGAGCGCCCGCGCCGGCGGCGGCTTCGGCTCGACCGGATGAGCGGGGCGGCGGGACCAGCGCATGTTCCAGCTTCCGAACAAGACCCTCTATGCCGTCGAGGCGGTGCTGGACATCGCCCGCAACGCCCGGCCGGATCCGGTGCAGTCGAAGGATATCGCCGGACGGCAGGGCATCCCCAAGCGTTATCTTGAGCCGGTGATGCAGCGCCTGGTCCATGCCGGCGTGCTGCGCGGCCTGCGCGGGCCCAAGGGCGGCTATCGCCTGGCCCGCGAGCGGCGGCGCATCTCGGTTGGCGAGATCATCCGCGTATTCCTGGACGACGAGGGTACGGCACTCTATGCCAGCAGTTCGACGCTTGGCCGCCAGGTGGTGGCGCCGCTGTGGCGCGAGATCGAAGCCGACATCCTCGGCCGGCTGGACGCGGTCACCATCGAGGACCTTTGCCACCGCGCCAGTGCAGCCGGCATCGCCGACGACGACCGGCCCGCCGATTTCAGTATCTAGGTGAGCCTTGCGGCGACGGCACGGCGACTCCGAACCCGGACACATCTACGACAGCATCGTCGAGACCGTCGGCAACACGCCCCTGGTGCGCCTGCGGCGCCTGGCCGAGGCCGCCGGCGCCCGGGCCGACATCACGGCGAAGCTGGAATTCTTCAATCCGCTGGGCTCGGTCAAGGACCGCATCGGCATCGCCATGATCGAGGCTCTGGAGGCGGAGGGGCGGCTCGGGCCGGAGTCGGTTCTGGTCGAGCCGAGCTCGGGCAATACCGGCATCGGCCTCGCCTTCGCCGCCGCCGCCAAGGGCTATCGCCTGATCATCACCATGCCCCGGGGCATGTCGGTCGAGCGTTACAAGCTGTTGCGCCTGATGGGGGCCGAGGTGGTGCTGACCCCGGCCGAGCAGGGCATGGCCGGGGCCGTCGCCCGGGCCCGCGAGCTGGTCGCCGAAACCCCGGGAGCGGTGATGCCGCAGCAGTTCGAGAACCCGGCCAATCCGGCGATCCACCGGCGCACCACGGCGGAAGAAATCTGGCGCGATACCGAGGGCCGAGTCGATGCCGTGGTCGCTACCGTCGGCACCGGCGGCACCCTGACCGGCGTCGGCGAGGTGCTGAAGGCGCGCAAGCCCGCGGTGCGCATCATCGCCGTCGAGCCCGAGGACAGCCCGGTGCTCTCGGGCGGGGCCGCCGGCGCGCACCAGATCGAGGGCATCGGCGCCGGCTTCGTGCCGGCGGTGCTGAACCGCAGCGTCATCGACGAGATCCTGACCATCGGTAACGAGACCGCCTTCGCCACGGCGCGCCGGGCGGCGCGGCTCGAAGGCCTGCCGGTCGGCATCTCCTCGGGTGCGGCCCTGGCGGCGGCCCTGGAGGTCGGCTGCCGGCCCGAATGGGCCGGCAAGCTGATCGTCGCCATCCTGCCCTCCTTCGCCGAACGCTACCTCTCCACCCCGCTCTTCGATATGCTCTAGGCGATGACCTTGAAACCGGACCAGATCGAGCGCTATGCCCGCCACATCATCCTGCGCGAGGTCGGCGGCATTGGCCAGGAGCGCCTGCTCGCCAGCAAGGTCCTGGTGATCGGCGCCGGCGGGCTCGGCTCGCCGCTGATCATGTACCTGGCCGCCGCCGGGGTCGGGCGCATCGGCGTCGTCGACGACGACGCGGTCAGCCTCTCCAACCTGCAGCGCCAGGTCCTGCACGCCAACGCCAGCGTCGGCCGGCCGAAGGTGGCGAGCGCGGCCGAGGCGGTGGGGCGGATCAACCCCGATGTCGCGCTGGTCGGCCATTACATGCGGCTCAACGCCGACAACGTCATGGAGCTGATCGCCGGCTATGACCTGATCGCCGACGGCTCGGACAACTTCGAGACCCGCTTCCTGGTCAACGACGCCTGCTATCTCGCCGCCAAGACGCTGGTCTCGGCGGCGGTCTTGCGCTTCGACGGCCAGCTGTCGACCTACAAGGCCCACCTCGGGCCGCCGCATCCCTGCTACCGCTGCATCTTTCCCGCCCCGCCGCCGCCCGAGCTGGTGCCGAGCTGCGCCGAAGGCGGCGTCCTGGGCGCGGTCGCCGGGGTCATGGGCACCTTGCAGGCGACGGAAGTGATCAAGGAACTCATTGGCATCGGCGAGGGTCTGTCGGGCCGTCTCGTCATCTACGACGGCCTGACGGCGGAGGTGCGCAAGGTGCGGGCCAAGCGGGACGCGGCCTGCCGTCTCTGCGGCGACAACCCCAGCATCCGCGATCTGCGCCAGCATGCCGCCTGACCGGGCGGCGGGGCCCCGCGCGCTGGCCCTGATCGTGCATTCCGGCAGCTTCGAGAAGGTGCATTACGCGCTGGCGACGGCCGCGGCCGCGGCGGCGGTCGGGCGCGCGGTGACGCTGTTCTTCACCATGGACGCCTTGCAGGCGCTGGCGGCGGAGGCCGGCTGGCGCCGCCTCGAGACGGCGGACGGGCGGCCCGCGGCGGCGGCGGACGCCGCCTATGCCGGCCGCGGCATCGCCGATTTCGAGAGCCTGCTGCGTTCGTGCGCCGAATTGAAGGTGCGCGTGATGGCCTGCGAGATGGGCCTGAAGGCGGTCGGGCTCGGCCGGCGGGGGCTCAGGGACGACATCGCCATAGAGGAGGGGGGCCTTGCCACCCTGATGCTGGAGGCGGCCGAGGCCAGCCTGCTGTACGTTTGAGAGCGCCCGGGGCCGCAGATCGATGGGCGCAACGCCCTGCCGGTGCAGGAAGGTCGGCTTCGCCGGCGGCGGGCCGGGGTGCGCAAGCGATGCCGCGCGACCGGCCCCTATGCAAGCTGAACGCCAAGCGCTTCGCGAAGCGACCGCCGGCCTGCCGGCGTCAGGGTGACGGCGCGCGTGCCGTCGATGCGACGGATCCACCCCTTCTTGAAGCTGTGCGCGCAGAGCGCGGCCCCGACGGCGCCGGCCAGATGCGGTCGCCGTTCGCTCCAATCGAGGCAAGGCCGGCACAGGACGCGGGCCGAGCGCCTGTTGCGGCGGGCCAGAAGGGCGCCGACGTCGATGCCGATTCGCTCCAGCAGCCGGACCCCCGCCTCGGTCATCACGCCGGCATCGTCGCCCAGCTCGGTGTAGCCTCCCGCCACCAATGCATCCGCTAGCGCGACGCCAAGGCGGCCGGCCAGGTGGTCGTAGCAGGTCCGCGCCGTCCTCAGGGCGGCGTCCTTTGGACCGACAAAGAGCGGGGGCCGCCTCGGCTCGGCGCTCGATGCGACCTGCATGATGGCTTCCATCATCTGCGCTACCGCCTGCGATGCCAGGCGGTGGTAGCGATGCCGCCCCTGCTTCTCGACGCGAAGAAGGCCGGCCGTGGTCATGCGCGCCAAGTGACCGCTCGCGGTTTGCGGGGTGATGCCGGCGACGCGGGCCAACTCGGACGCGGTCAGCGCCCGCCCATCCATCAGCGCATGCAGCATGGCAGAGCGAGCCGGATCGCCCGCCAGTGCCGCGACCTCCGCCACCATGGCATTGCTGGCCATTGCCGTGCTCCTTAGATGTCAGCCGAAGCCGATTATACGCATCGCACCGACCTGATGCTTCGGCGCGCACCGTAACATCTGCCTCGACGTCCGCCCAAACTCTCGGCCTGCGAAATTTGCGGCGGACGACCGAATGACGACAAGGGCGCGCACGCGCCGTTTCCATGGCTGGCGCGTGGTGGCAGCCGCGTTCGTTCTGGCCCTCTTCGGACTGGGCGCGGGCTTCCACGGCCCGGCGATTTATCTGCACGCCGTGCACCAGAGGACGGGGTGGCCGTTGGGCCTCATTTCGACGGCCGTCAGCGCGCATTTCCTGTTGGGCGCGCTCGTGGTCGGCCATCTGCCGGTACTCTATGCGCGCTTCGGCGTGCCGGCGGTGACCAAGGCTGGGGCTTTCGGCTTGGCCGTGGGCGTCCTTGGCTGGGCCACGGCGGCCGCGCCCTGGCAGCTCTTCGGCGCGGCACTACTGAGCGGTACCGGCTGGGGGGCGATGAGCCTGGCGGCGGTCAATGCCATCGTCTCGCCGTGGTTCGCGCGCGCCCGTCCCGCCGCCCTGGCCATGGCGTATAACGGCGGCGGCGTCGGAGGCATTCTCTTCCCGCCACTTTGGGCGGCGGCGATCCCGCTTCTGGGCTTTCCGGTCGCGGCGGCGGCGATCGGCCTGGTCATGACGCTCGTCATCTGGGGCCTCGCCGACCGGGTCTTCTCGCAGACGCCGCAGGGGTTGGGCCTGGCGCCCGACGGCACCCCACCCGAAGCGACGCCGCCGGCGCTCCAGGGAACGGCCGCGAAACCGCTGCCGGGATCGCTGCTTTGGCGCGATCGCCGATTTCTGACTCTCGCCGCCGGGATGTCCCTGGGTCTCTTTGCGCAGATCGGATTGGTCATGCATCTGTTCTCGCTGCTGGTACCAGCTCTCGGTGCGCAGCGGGCCGGGTTGGCGATGGCATTGGTCACGACCATGGCCATCGCCGGCCGTTCGTTCACCGGCTGGCTGATGCCCCTCGGGGCTGACCGGCGCCTGGTGGCGTGCCTCGGCTATGCCGTGCAGATCGCCGGCTCGCTGGCATTCGCCGCCGCGGCAGGCACCAACGTTGCCCTGTTGCTGCTGGGCGTCGTGCTGTTCGGCGCCGGATTCGGCAACGGCACGTGGCTGCCGCCGCTCATCGCCCAGGCCGAATTCGCCGAGGCCGAGGTGCCGCGCGTGGCCGCCCTCGTCATCGCCATCGCCCAGGCGATCTACGCCTTCGCCCCCGCCAGCTTCGGTCTCGTCAGGGCGTTGGGCGCCGATGCCGCGGGCGGCGACGCGGCACCGGGGCTGTTCCTGGCGGCGGCACTGGTGCAGGGGCTCGCAATAACCACGTTGCTCGCCGGCCGGCGGCGGCGCTTGCCTTGACCCTTGGCGCCGCGGCTTGGCATAAGGATTCCGGCATGATTCGCCCGAAATTCGCTCCCGTTCTGCTGCCGGCGCTTCTCGTTCTCTGCCTGCTCGGCCAGGCGGGGGCGGCGGGCGCCGCCGAGGGGACTGCCGGCCCGAGCGGCCTGCCGCTGCCGCGCTTCGTCTCGATCGCCGGCGAAGAGGTCAATCTGCGCACCGGCCCGGGCGCTCGCTATCCGGTCTCCTGGGTCTTCGTACGCCGCGACCTGCCGGTCCTGGTGACCCTGGAATTCGAACACTGGCGCAAGATCCGCGACCTCGACGGGGCCGAGGGCTGGGTGCACCAGAGCCTGCTCTCGGGCCGGCGCTATGCCGTCATTGTCGGCCAGGTGCGCACCTTGCGGCGCGAGCCGCGCTCCGACGCGGCCCCGGTGCTCAGGGCCGAGCCCGGCGTGATCGGCCGTCTGCGCGCCTGTCGAACGGGCTGGTGCCGGCTGGAAATCGCCGACATCACCGGCTGGCTGCTGAAAGCGGAGTTCTTCGGGGCGCTGGCGGAGGAAACCTTCGACTGAGCGCCTGACGCCCGGGCCCGATCAGTCCAGATCGGCGCTCAACGCCTGCCGCGCCGCCTCAGGCAGCACCGCCATGTGGGCGTAGTTCGGGTGCGCGATCGAGAGCACGATGCGGCTCGAGGGGTCGCGGAAGCGCGCCGCCTGGGCTTCGCTGAGGCGGAAATGCAGGAAGTGGATCGACGAGGTCTTGCCCGCCGCGGTGGTCCGCTCGACCTGGTCGCCGGCCTCGGGGACGGCCGGGACGCGTTCGCCGCCGATCTCCAGGGCGATGGTCTCCTCGACGCCGCCGAGCCCGGCCAGAGCGCGCCGGCGCCGGGCCTCGTCGACGATCTCGAACATGACCGTCGCCACCAGCTCGTTGCCCTGCGGGATCAACGGGTTATAGGCCTCCAGCTCGTCCGCCAGCTGCGCTTCGCCGCCCTTTTCGATCCACAGCATCTCCTGCACCTGCTGCAGCATCGTCTGGTAGTTCTCGAAGTAGAAGGTGGCGAACGGGCCGACGGCGACCCGGCGGTGCTTCTTCGTCTCGATGATTTCGCGCCGTCTGGCGTCGCGCACCTTGGCGTACTGCGCCAGCGGCAGCACGTCCTCGGGCGCGATGCGGCGCCGGGTTTGGCTGCTCATCGTCGATGCCCTCTAAGTTGCGATGTTGATGCCGTACGCGCGCGCCAGCAGCAGGATCGGGTGAGCCACGGTCTCCGGCGGCGTCCCCTCCTGGCGTTCCATGCCCTGGCGGATGTGTTCGGCGGCAAGCGGGCATTCCGAGGCGACGAAGGCCTTGCCGGCGCCGATCGCGCGACGCGCCACCGGCCGGCCGATCTTCAGCGCGACCTCGAAATTCTCGTCCATGACGCCCCAGCTGCCGCCGTGGCCGGAGCAACGCTCGATCACTTCGACGTCGGCCTCGGGGATCAGCCGCAGCATTTCCGCCCCCTTGGCGCCCATGTTCTGGGCCCGCGCGTGGCAGGCGAAGTGCAGGGCGACGCCGCCCGGCAGCGGCCCGAGCCCGTCGGCCAGGCCATGCTTGCGGGCGATCTCGACGACATATTCGGCGACGTCGTAGGTCGCTTCGGAGAGACGCTGGACGGCGGCGTTGCCGGGGGCCGCCAACGGCCATTCCGTTTTCAACATCAAGGCGCACGACGGCACCAGGGCGATCACGTCGTAGCCCTGGTCGAGCCATGGCGCGAGTTCGCTGGAGACCTTCTCGGCGTTCTTCACCACCTCGTCGATGGCGCCCAACTCCCACAGCGGCATGCCGCAACAGGCCGGGTGAACCAACTCCGTTTCGACGCCGTTGCGCGCCAGCACGGCGCGGGTCGCCATGCCGATCGCCGGGTTGTTGTAGTTGGCGAAGCAAGTGGCGTAGATCACGGCCTTGCGGCCGAAGGCCGGGGCCGCGCGGTCGATCTCGAGCGGCGTCTTGGCGGCCTGCTGCTCCAGGCGCTTGCGGTGATAGCGCGGCAGCGCCGCCTCCGGGTGAATCCCGGCCAGCGAGCGCAGCATGTTGCGGGTGCCGCGGTTCTTCTCGTCGGTGGCCCAGTTGGCGAGCTCGGCGACCGGCGCAGCCAGCCGGCCGTTGAAGTCGGTCTTGGCCAGCTGCCGGCGAACGAAGCCGACCTTGCCGGCCTGCCGCTCGGCGGCCCGGTAGCGCAGCATCAGATGCGGGAAGTCGACGTCGAACTCGTGCGGCGGCACGTAGGGGCATTTGGTCATGAAGCACATGTCGCAGAGCGTGCAGGCATCCACGACCGGCTTGAAGTCGGCTGAGTTTACGGAGTCGAGCTCGCCGGTCTCGCTGGCGTCGATCAGATCGAAGAGTCGCGGGAAGCTGTCGCACAGGTTGAAGCAGCGCCGGCAGCCGTGGCAGATGTCGAAGACCCGCCTCAACTCGGCGTCGAGCTTCCGCGGGTCGGTGTAATCCGCGGACTGCCAGGGGATCGGGTGGCGCATCGGCGCCTGTGTGCTGCCTTCGCTCATCTTTCTTCCAACGTGCTCGCGGGGTCCGTTCTTGGCACTGCCCCAGAGGCAACACTCACGGCGTTCGCCGGGCCACGGCGGCCGGCGGCACCCTGTCGGCAATGCGGATCAAAGCGGCGGCGGCCGGCGCCCCGGGCGCCGGCCGCTGTAAAGGTTTACTCGTCGAGGCTGTCGAGCGACTTCTGGAAGCGGCCGGCGTGGCTCTTCTCGGCCTTGGCCAGGGTCTCGAACCAGTCGGCAATCTCGTCGAAGCCCTCGTCGCGCGCCGTCCGTGCCATGCCCGGATACATGTCGGTGTACTCGTGGGTCTCGCCCGCGATCGCCGCTTTCAAATTCGACGGCGTCGGGCCGATGGGCTCGCCGGTGGCGGGATCGCCGACCTCCTCGAGATATTCCAGGTGGCCGTGCGCGTGTCCGGTCTCGCCCTCGGCGGTAGAACGGAAGACCGCGGCGACGTCATTGTAACCTTCGACGTCCGCCTTCTGCGCGAAATACAGGTAACGGCGGTTGGCCTGGCTCTCGCCGGCGAATGCGGCCTTCAGGTTCCCCTCCGTCTTGGTGCCTTTGAGTGACGGCATGCCTTTCCTCCTCTGGCTGGTTTCCCGCTGCCGCTGGACCCGAGATCGGGCCCGCGCGGCGACCCGGCGACAGCGGGCTTAAACGCATTCTGGTTATATGAAGTGGGCGCGGTGGTTGTCAATGTTTTTTAGAATAATTCTAAAAAACATTCCCCGGCACCGCGTCGCCAGCTTGGCGGGGATCAGTCAGCGGCCTCGCGGCGCTCGCAAGGGCGCACACGGACGACCACGTCGACGCGCGTGACCTCGGCGCCCTCTGGTGCCTGCGGCAGGCCGGCAAGAACGATATTGCGGCCGGCGATGTCGGTCAGCTCGCCGGAACATTCATCGAAGAAGTGGTGATGATCGCTGGTATTGGTGTCGAAGTAGGTACGCTGGGAATCAACCACCACTTCGCGCAACAGGCCGGCTTCGGTGAATTGATGCAAGGTGTTGTAAATGGTCGCCAGGCTGACGCGGATGCCAGCGCTCAGGGCCTCGCCGTGCAGCCTCTCGGCGGTGACGTGACGGTCGGACTGCTCGAACAACAGCCGCGCCAGGGCCAGGCGTTGGCGGGTCGGGCGCAGACCGACGGCGCGAAGTTTCTGCAAGGCCCCGGCAAAGGGGCGTGGCTGCGTCATCCTCATCATGCTGCAACTGGCCGTCTGGCTGCTTCGCGACTAGGTTGGCCCGCGTAATATAGAATCATTTCAAAAGCTTTCAATCACCCCCGCCGTGATCGCTGGCGAGGCACGCCGCCGAAGCCAGCCGCATTCACCCTTCGCGTGCCTGACGAGTTGCGTTATAGTCGCCCGCTCAAGTAAGGCTTTCTGAGCAGACAAGGACGGTGAAGACGGACGCATGGCGGTGGCGGAGACGTTTGTGCGCAAGGACAGCTATACCCTGGCGGAGTTGATCGACTGCGGCCACGGTCGTCTCTTCGGCCCTGGAAACGCGCGGCTGCCCCTGCCGCCGATGCTGATGTTCGAACGGATCATCAAGATCGACGATACCGGCGGCGCCTACGGCAAGGGTCAGATCATCGCCGAGATGGACGTCAAACCGGACCTCTGGTTCTTCAATTGTCATTTCGAATCGGATCCGGTGATGCCGGGCTGCCTGGGCCTCGATGCGATGTGGCAACTGGTCGGCTTTTTCCTGGGCTGGATGGGTCTTCCGGGCAAGGGCCGGGCGATCAGCACCGGCGCAATCAAGCTCAAGGGCGAGGTCGTGCCGACGGTGCGGCGGCTGACCTGGTACATCGACATCAAGAAGCTGATCAGCCGCAAGATGGGGCTTGGCATCGCCGACGGCATCATGAAGGCGGACGACCAAATCGTATACGAGGCGCAAGACCTGAGGGTCGGTGTCTTCGCCTGACGGAAGACGGTTACTGATATGCGACGCATAGCCGTGACGGGCTTGGGCATCGTCTCGAGCATCGGCAACGACAAGCACGAAGTGCTGGATTCCCTGCGCCATGGCCGCTCGGGCATCGTCGCCTGCGAAGACTACAAGGAGCGCGGCTTTCGCAGCCAGGTCCACGGCTCGCTGAAGATCGACCTCGACGCCAAGGTCGACCGCCGGGCCCGACGCTTCATGGGCGACGGCGCCGCCTATAACTATGTCGCGATGACCGAGGCGATCGCCGATTCCGGCCTGCCGGAGGACCTGGTTTCCCACCCGCGCACCGGCTTGATCATGGGTTCGGGCGGGCCCTCGACACGCAACCAGATCCTGGCCTGCGACACCGCGCGCGAGCGCGGCGTGCGCCGGGTCGGGCCGTTCATGGTGCCGCGCTGCATGTCGAGCACCAATTCCGCCTGCCTGTCGACCGAATTCAGGATCCAGGGCACCAGCTACTCGATCACCGCCGCCTGCGCCACCAGCGCGCACTGCATCGGCCATGGCGGCGACCTGATCCGCGCCGGCCGGCAGGACATCGTTTTCGCCGGCGGCGGCGAGGAGCTGGATTGGACGCTCTCGGTGCTGTTTGACGCCATGGGGGCGATGTCGACGCGTTACAACGACGCGCCCGAGCGGGCCAGCCGCGCCTTCGATGCCGACCGCGACGGCTTCGTCATTTCCGGCGGCGGTGGCGTCGTGGTGCTGGAGGAACTGGAGCACGCCAAGGCGCGCGGTGCCAAAATTTACGCCGAACTGGTCGGCTACGGGGCCACGTCGGACGGCGACGACATGGTGCAGCCCTCAGGTGCCGGCGCCGGGCGCTGCATGGCCATGGCCCTCGAAGGCGTCGAGGGGCCGATCGACTACATCAACGCCCACGGGACCTCGACGCCGATCGGCGACGTCAGGGAAATCGAGGCCATCCGGGAAGTTTTTGGTAACGACAGCCCGCCGATCAGCTCGACCAAGTCGCTGACCGGACACAGCCAGGGCGCCACCGGCGTGCATGAGGCAATCTTCTCGCTGCTGATGATGGAGCACGATTTCATCGCCGCCTCGGCCAATATCGAGAACCTCGACCCGGCCTGCGGCAACATGCCGATCGTCCGCGAGCGCTGGGACGGCGCCACGCTCAACCGCGTTTTGAGCAACAGCTTCGGCTTCGGCGGCACCAACGCGAGCTTGGTCTTCCAGCGCTACGCGGGATGAGGTCTCGAGAGTGCCGGCGGCCGGCGACGCCCGGCATACCGTTTGCGCGGGTGGAGCGCGAAGAGTCAGGTCGAGCATGGGGTTAGACAGAAAGAATCTGATGGCCGGCAAGCGGGGCCTGGTCCTTGGCGTCGCCAACGACCACTCGATCGCCTGGGGTATCGCCCAGACCCTGGCCGCACATGGCGCCGAGCTCGCCTTTACCTATCAGGACGAGGCCTTGCGCAAGCGTGTGGATCCGCTGGCGCGCTCGGTCGGCAGCAAGATCGTGCTGCCCTGCGATGTCGCCGAGCCGGCGCTGATGGACCAGGTCTTTGCCACCCTGAAGGACAACTGGGGCGGTCTCGATTTCGCGGTCCATGCGATCGCTTATTCTGACAAGAACGAGTTGCGCGGCCGCTATGTCGACACCACGCGCGAGAATTTTCTGCACACCCTGCACATCTCCTGTTTCTCGCTGACCGAAATCGCCCACCGCGCGCAGCCGCTGATGCGCGCCGGCGGCAGCCTGGTGACGCTCACCTACCTGGGCTCGGGCCGGGTGATGCCCTCCTACAACGTCATGGGCGTCGCCAAGGCGGCGCTGGAGGCGAGCGTGCGCTATCTGGCGGTCGACCTCGGACGCGACGGGGTGCGGGTCAATGCCATCTCCGCCGGACCGATGCGCACGCTGGCCGGCTCGGCGATCGCCGATGCCCGCTACGTCTGGCGCTACAATCGCGACCATGCGCCGCTCAGACGCAATGTGACCTTGGCCGAGGTCGGGGCGGCCGGCCTCTATCTCCTCAGCGATCTCTCCGCCGGCATTACCGGTGAGACGCTATTTGTCGACGGCGGCTTCCACGCCATCGGCATCCCGTCACCGAAGAACGACGCCAAAGACGCGCACGACGACTAGGGGCGCCGAGGTGGCCCTGCATGGGCTAGGATGGGCGCGCTCGCAGGGCCACGGCGGTGGCCGCGGGCGGCAGACGGACGCGAACCCTGCATGAGCGTAGAGGCGCCAGCCAGCCAGATCTCGGCCCTACGACAGGCGATGATCCTGATCGTGCTGACGATGGCGGTGGCGCTCTACGCCATGACCATCACCATCGCCAACGTCTCCCTGCCGCAGATCCAGGGCTCGCTCTCGGCGACCCAGGACCAGATTGCCTGGATCGTCACCTTCAATATCGTCGCCACGGCGGTGGCGACGCCGATGACCGGCTGGCTGACGGCGCGCTTCGGGCGCCGCGGCGTGCTCCTGTTCTCAGTCTTCGGCTTTACGTTCTCGACGCTGTTGTGCGGCCTCGCCACTGGGCTGGCGGAGCTTGTGTTCTACCGCATCATCCAGGGACTGTGCGGCGCGCCGCTGGCGCCCTTGAGCCAGGCCATCGTCCTCGACACCTATCCGAAAGAACGGCACGGCATGGTCACCGCCGTCTTCGGCATGGGTGTGGTCCTGGGCCCGATCGTGGCGCCGACCATCGGCGGCTATCTGAGCGAGCTGTACAACTGGCGCTGGGTCTTCTTCATGATCGTGCCTTTCGGCAGCTTCTGCTTCCTTGGCATCTGGGCCTTCATCTGGAACCGCCAGGAGGCAAGCCGCCCAAGCCTTGACTGGACCGGCTTTCTGACCCTGGCGCTGGCCATCGGCTGCTTCCAGCTGATGCTCGACCGGGGCGAGCGCAACGATTGGTTCGAGTCGATCGAGATCATCCTGGTGGCCAGCGTCGCGCTCTGCGCCTTTTACCTGTTCGTGGTGCACAGTCTGACCCGCGACAATCCCTTCCTCGACCCCAAGCTGCTGCTGGACCGCAATTTTGCGGTCGGGCTGCTGATCACCATCATCTTCGGGATGCTGAATTTCACGCCGATGGTGCTGTTGCCGCCGCTGTTGCAGAACCTGAAAGGCTATCCGGACTCGGTCATCGGCCTTCTGCTCGGCGCCCGCGGCGCCGGCACCTTGCTGGGCTTCATCGTCATGTTCTTCGGCAACAAGCTCGACCCCCGGATCTGGCTGGTCCTGGGTTTCGGCTTTCAGGGCGTCGCCGGCTATGCCATGGCCCAGTTCGACCTCAACGTCACCACCTTCGACGTCGCCTGGACCAGCGCGTTGCAGGGCCTGGGCGTCGGCTTCCTGTGGGTGCCGCTGACGCTGGTCACCTTCGCCACGCTGAACCCGCGGCACCTGCCGGTCGGCATGTCGCTGTTCCATCTGCTGCGCAATATCGGCTCCAGCGTGCACATCTCGATCTCGGTGGCCCTGGTCATTCACATGGCGCGGGTCAACTACGCCGGCCTCGCCGAGCATATCTCACCCTACAACGAGACCCTGCGTTACGATTGGGTGATGGGCGTCTGGAATGCCGAAAGCCTGCGCGGGCTGGCGGCGATCGGCGGCGAGATCCAGCGCCAGGCGGCGATGATCGGCTACATCAACGCCTTCTATCTTTACACGCTGACGGCCTTAGCCGTGTTGCCGCTGATCTTTCTCGTCGGCAGGCGGCCGCGGGCGGAGAAGCCGGCTTGAGGGCGCTGCGTCTCGCCACGCTCGGTCTTGGCCTGAGCCTGTCCTGGGCGGCGGCCTGGGCCGAGGCGCCGGTCCTCGCCGAACGCGGCATGGTGGTCAGTCGCGAGGCGACCGCGAGCGGGGTCGGCGTCGAGGTGTTGCGGCAGGGCGGCAACGCCGTTGACGCCGCCGTGGCCGTCGGCTTCGCCCTCGCCGTGACCCTGCCGATGGCCGGCAACCTCGGCGGCGGCGGCTTCATGCTCGTGCACCTGGGCGAGAGCGGCGAGACGATCGCCATCGACTATCGCGAGGCCGCGCCGGCGGAGGCGCGGCGCGAGATGTTCCTGGACGCCGCGGGGGCCCTCGACAAGGCCAAGGCGCGCTTCAGCCACCACGCCGTCGGCGTCCCCGGCAGCGTCGCCGGCCTGGCCTTGGCGTTGGAGCGCTACGGCAGCTGGTCGCTCGCCCGCGTCCTGGCCCCGGCGATCGGCCTGGCCGAGGACGGCATCGTCGTCCAGGATCCCCTGGCCGAGGCGCTGGCCGGGGCGCGCGAACGCCTGGCCCGCTGGCCGGCGAGCCGCGCCGTCTTCCTGCGGGCCGACGGTAGCCCCTTCGAAGCCTGCGAGCGCCTGCGGCAGCCCGATCTGGCCTGGTCGCTGAGGCAAATCGCCGGCGGCGGCCCCGGCGCCTTTTACCGGGGCGAGATCGCCGCCCGGCTGGCCGCCGAGATGGCGGCCCACGGCGGGCCGATGACGCTGGCCGACCTGGAGCGCTACCGCGCCGTGATCCGCGAGCCGGTCAGGGGCTGGTATCGCGGCTTCGAGGTCGTCTCCATGCCGCCGCCGAGCTCGGGCGGGGTGCACCTGATCCAGATGCTGAACGTGCTGGAGCGCTTTCCGCTCGGCGCCCTGGGCGCGAACAGCACCGCGGCGAGCCACCTGATGGTGGAGGCGATGAAGCCGGCTTACGCCGACCGCAGCCGGCATCTGGGCGATCCTGATTTCTGGCCGGTGCCGGTCGCATGGCTGGTCTCGAAGCGTTACGCCGCACGCATTGCGGCCGCGATCGATCCCGCCCGGGCGCGGCCGGCGGCCGAGATCCTGCCCGGCGCGCCGGCCCGCGGCGAGAGCGGCGAGACCACGCACTTCGCGGTCATGGACCGGCACGGCAACGTCGTCTCCAACACCACGACGCTCAACTTCGGCTTCGGCACCGGCATCGTCGCCGCCGGCACCGGAATCCTGCTGAACAACGAGATGGACGACTTCTCGGCCAAGCCCGGCGTGCCCAACGCCTACGGTCTCGTCGGCGAGGAGGCGAACGCGATCGCCGGCGGCAAGCGGCCCCTGAGTTCAATGACACCGACCATCGTCTTTAAGGACGGTAGGCCGTGGCTCGCCACCGGCAGCCGCGGCGGCAGCCGCATCATCACCTCGACCCTGCAGGTGATCGTCAACGCCATCGACCACGGCATGGACCTTGGCACCGCCACGGTCGCGCCGCGCCTGCACCACCAGTGGCTGCCCGACGAGGTCCGCGTCGAACCGGGCTTCCCGGAGGAGACTGTGCAGCGGCTGAAAGAGCTGGGCCACCAGGTCACAGGCACCAAAGACATCGGCACCACGCAGTCGATCATGTCGCTCGAGGCCGGTTTCCACGGCGTCTCGGACCCGCGGCGCGCCGGCGGCCTGGCGTTGGGCTACTGAGGCGCGGTTCCGCTCCCGCTCACTCGGCCAGCTCCCAGCCGGCCTTGATCGCCTCGATTTCGCTGCAGAACCAGCGCTCGCCCCGGCCGGTATCGATGTCGACGGCGGCGTAGTCGGGATGCACGGGCACGTAGTAGCGCCGCGCCCCGCTGGCCGTGATCTCGCCCTTGATGCGGCAACGCTCCGCCGCCGGAGCCGGGGGCAGGCGCTTGCCCTGGCGCCACTCCGCCGGGAACACGAAGCGGCCGGCCCAGACGCCGCGCCTGGCCGCGCGCGCCGCCTCTTCGGCCAAGGCGTAGTGGGGCGGGGCGTCGGGCAGGGCGACGGCCATGCCGGTCGTCAGCATGGCCTCGTTGAGGCTGACCGGACCGATGCTGCAGTCGACCAGCTTGGCGCCGTCGTCGCCGCGGCCGTGCTCCTTGCAGTCGGGGTGGCGCTGACCGATGGTACGCTCCAGCACGTTGCGCGCCTCGGCGCCGCAGGCCCAGAGCGTGCCGTAGTGCTCGCACTCCTGCGCCGCCTCGGGCGCATCCAGGCCGAACAGTCGCACGCGCTCGCCGCCGACCTCCAGGGTATCGCCGTCGATCACCAGCACGGGCGCCTGGGCCAGAGCCAGGCCGGGCAGCAGAATGAGCAATAGCAAAGCGCGGCGCATGGTCCCGAGATTAGCAGATACATGCGCGCGTTCGCGAGCTAAGCTGCACCAGGACCGAAAGATGGCGAGGGCAGCATGGACGAGGCCATGCCTCTGAGCGAGCGATTCGACCGCGCCCTACTCTACGCCGCCCACGTCCATGGCGGGCAAGTGCGCAAGGGCACCACGGTGCCCTATCTCGCGCACCTGCTGGCGGTGGCGGCGACGGTCTTGGAATACGGCGGCAATGAAGACCAGGCGATCGCCGCGCTGCTGCACGACGCCGTCGAGGACCAGGGCGGTGCCGCCCGCCTCGCGGATATCCGCCATCGCTTCGGCGAGGGCGTCGCGGAGATCGTCAAGGCGTGCTCGGACAGCATCGCCGAGGCGGGCCAGAGCAAGGCGCCCTGGCGCCAGCGCAAGCAGCGTTACGTCGACAAGCTGGCCCGGCTGCCGGCGGCGATCCTGCTGGTCAGCCTCGCCGACAAGGTCCACAACGCCCGCTCGATCCTGCGCGATTCGCGTAAGCCCGAGATAGGCCCCGGGATCTGGCGGCGCTTTAGCCATCCGGTCGAGGAGACGCTCTGGTACTACCGGGCGCTGGCCGGTGCTTTCCAGGCGCATCTGCCGGGCCAGCTGGCGGACGAATTGGCGGAAATCGTCGCGGTTCTGGAAGCCGAGGCGCCCGCTTCGCGCGAGCGCGCCTAGAAGCGGTCGACGCGGAACGGCGATACGTCGATCGCCGGCGGCTTGCCGGTCACCAGATCCGCCAGCAGGCGGCCGGTGACGGCGCCCAGGGTCAGCCCCAGATGGCCGTGGCCGAAGCCGAAGAAGACGTTGCGGAAGCGCGGCGAGGCGGAGATCACCGGCAGCGAATCGGGCATCGACGGGCGGTGTCCCATCCAGCGCTCCACGCCCGTATCCCGGAGTCCCGGAAGCAATGCCTTGGCGTGGCTCAAGATGGCGTCGGCGCGGGCGTAGTTCGGCGGCGCCTTCAGGCCGCCGAGCTCGACCGTGCCGGCGCAACGCAGACCGCCCGCCATCGGCGTGATTGCGAAGCCCTTGGCCGGCACCAGCATCGGCACGCGCACCTCGACGCCGGGGTTAGGCAGCTGCACGTGATAGCCGCGCTCGGTGTCGAGCGGCACGTCGCTGCCCAGTTCCTGGACGAAGGTCCGCGAGAAGGCGCCAGCGGTGATCACCACCTCGTCCACCGCGTGACGGGCCGCATCGGTGACCACGTGGCTGGGGCCGTTGGCGCCGAGGCGGAAGCCGAGCACGCGCTCGTGGACGAAGCGCCCGCCGCGCTCGATGAAGTGGCGGACCAGGGCCTGGCTCAGGCCCAGCGGATCCAGGCAGTGCGCCGCACTGGGGATGAAGATGGCACCGGCGACGTCGTCGCGCAGCGCCGGCTGCATCTGCCGCAGCTCGAGCCCCGACAGGATTTCCAGCCCGATGCCGCGCCGGCGGCGGAGCGCGATGTCGGGCTCGGCCTCACGCAGCTCTTCTTCGCTGGTGAAGACGTAAAGGCTGCCGAGACGGCCGACCAGGGCGCCGGCGCCGGCGTCTTTGAGAAGCGGCTCGTAATGGCTCAGCGCCGGCGTGGCGATCGACGCCAGGGCCTCGGAAATGCGCTCGACGCGCTCGGGCGCGGAGGCCCGGATCAGGCGAATAAGCCAGGGCGCCAGCTGCGGCAGATAGGACCAGCGCACGGTCAGCGGCGCCAACGGGTCCATCAGCATCCGCGGCACCTTGGCCAGGATGCCCGGGGTGCCGACCGGGACCACCGAGCCGGTGGCGAAGATGCCGGCGTTGCCGTAGGAGGCGCCCTCGCCGGGCTGGTTGCGGTCGACCAGGGTGACCAGCCGATCCTCGCGCTGCAGATAGAGCGCGGTGCAGATGCCGACGATGCCGGCGCCGATGACATAGGTCGCTTTCGCGTTGCCGTTGCTCATGCCGACATCGACCTCAGAATCCGGATGCCAGGCGGCTCAATCCGGGAAAAGACGAAAGCGATGGTCGCCGTCGCGCTCGATGTTGCGCACCAGATCGAGCTCCCAGGCGAGATAGCGGCGCATGTTCTCCTCGCGGTCGCCGCTCTCCTGGTAGGGCTTGAGCCAGACGTCATCGCGCTCATCCGCCATGTGTTCCGGCCCTTCGGCCAGGGGCAGGCCGGCCTCGGCCCAGGCCCGGGTGCCGCCGGCCAGCACCTTGACCGGACGCGAGGTCAGCTCGGAGGCTTCGGGCGCCGCGAGCCGGGCGATCAGGCCGTCGGGCGAGGTCAGGACGATGTCGCCCTCGGACGGCAGCTTGGCGAGGCCGGTGGCGAGCCGGGCGCGGACCGCGAACCAGGCCCCGGGAACGTGGCCGGCGGCATACTCGCTGCTCACCGCGAGGTCGACGACCACGGCCCCGCCTGTTCGCAGCGCCGCAGCCAGCGCCGCCGGCTCGACGACATCGTGGGCGGCGGCGGCGATCGAGGCCGGACGGTGCCGTCGTGCACCGGTTTCGAGGGTTTCGCCGGTGAACGGGTCGGCCAGCACGGCGACCTCCCGCCAGCCCATCTGCAACAGCCATGAGGCGGTCATGTAGGCGCGCACCCGGGCGTCGTCGATGAGGACGACACGGGCGCCCAGCGTTGCCAGCCAGCTCTCGGTCTCCTGCACCAGTTGGCCGCCCGGCGCCCAGATCGCGCCGGCCAGGTGTCCGGCCTCATACTCCTCGGCCGAGCGCACGTCGACGACGTAGAGGGTGCGCGTCTGCGCCTCGGCGCGCCAGCGCTCGAGCGTCGTCTTGTCGATGGTGCGGATGGCGTAGCGGCGGGTGACGCGGTCGATCACCTTCTGCGCCCGCGCCTCGGCTTGCGGCGAGGACTCGGCATAGCTCCGCGACTGCCCATGCTCCAGCTCGAAGCCGGCCAGGTGCCAGCCCATGGTGCCGTTCTTCAGCGCCACCACCCGGTTCGCGATGCCGGCGTTGATCAGCGACTGCGCGCCGATGATCGAGCGGGTGCGGCCGGCGCAGTTGACCACCACCGTGGTCGCGGGGTCGGGGGCGATGTCGTGCACGCGCAGCGCCAGCTCGGCGCCCGGCACGTCGATCCCGGTGGGGATGTTCATGACCCGGTATTCGTCCATCGGCCGGCTGTCCAGCACCACCAGGTCCTCGCCCGCATCCATCATCGCCTTCAGCTCGACGGCATCGATGTGCGGGGTGCCGCAGTGGTGCTCGACCCATTCGCCGAAGGCCTTGCTGGGCACGTGCACGCCCGAGAACAGGACATGGCCCGCGGCCTCCCAGCCCGGCACGCCGCCGTCCAGAATCGAAACATCCCCGTAGCCGAGCGCCGCCAGCTTCGCCGCCGCGCGCGCCGCCAGGCTGCCGTCGTCGTCGACCAGCACGACAGAGGCCGAGCGCCGCGGAACCATGTCGTCGATCCTGAGCTCGAGCCGGCTCAAGGGCAGGCACGAGCCGTAGAACAGGTGCGACTTGGAATGCGCGCCTTCCTCGCGGACATCGAGGATGGCGAGCTCGCCGCCCGCCCGGATCCGGCGCTTCAGCTCGGCCGGCGAGATCAAATCGGCCATCAGCGGATCGTCGTCGCCGGGAAGTGTGCGTAGGTGCCGTCCTCGACGTTGTAGGCGACCCGTCCGGGCAGGTGGTCGATGGCCATGCCGTAGAGGTGCAGGTTCAAGGTCGGCGGTTCGCCCTCGAGATGGATCGAGTGGATGGTGTCGGGCATCAGGGTGCAACCGGTGCCGGGCTCGACGGTGAAGGTGCCGGCGACCTCGACTATGCCCCGGTAGGGCACGCTGGCGTCGTCGGTGCGCCGGTAGAAGCGCTGGTGCTCCTTGCCTTTGACGCCGACGATGACCGCCCAGGTGGTGTGATCGTGCGGCGGTGTCTCCTTGCCGGTCTTGCCCGTCGACATGTAGAGCGCGAAGCGGTGGTCCGGGTCCTCGGAGAGGCGGTAGACGACGTTGCCGCCGTCGGGGTTGAGCGGGAAGTCCCCGGGCGGGAACAGCGCCTTGTCGGCGGCCAGCTTCAGCATCACCGCCTTGATCGCCGCCAGCGCCGGCGGGTTGACGCCGCGCTCGGCCTCGATGCGGCGGACCTCGGCGATGGCTTTGCTGACCGCGGCCTTGCGCCGCTCGGCCACAGTGACGCTCTGTTCGGCAACGGACATCGGCTGAGCCTCCTCTCGCGGCATCCAGGTTCACCGCGATTTTAGCGGCTGCGCCCGCGGCGCCACAAGTCGCGGAGCTGTGTTTTGCCGATCCGCTGCGGCGAGGTTAAGCTGCGGGCGACAGGGAGGAAATGGTTCATGTCCGAGATATCCTTCGACGCCAGCCCCTATCCCGTGCGCGATGACATCGTCGCCTCGGAGCGGGCGGCCTGGGCCCGGCTCGGCCGCGCCGGCAGCTGGTGGAGCGGGCCCGAGCGCCCGGCGATCGCGGCCGAAGCGCGCCACGCGCTCGCCTGTCCGCTCTGCCTCGCGCGCAAGGAGGCGCTATCGCCCCGGCAAGTGAGCGGCATGCACGCCAGCCTGGGCGCGCTGCCGGCGGCGGCGATCGAGGCGATCCATGCCATCCGCACCGATCCCGGGCGGCTGACCCGCGACTGGTACCAGGAGGCGCTGGCCCACGGCCTCGACGAGGAGCGCTATGTCGAGCTCGTGGCTGTGGTCGTGACCACGGTGGTGGTCGACACCTTCCACCGCGGCCTCGGCCTGCCGATGCCGGCGTTGCCGGCGGCGGCGGTGCCCGGGGTGCCGAGCCGGCGCCGGCCCAAGCGCGCGCAGGTCCACCACCACTGGGTGCCGACGCTGGCGCCGCAGGACGTCGGCGAGGACGAGGTCAATCCCTACGAAGGCAACCGCGCCGCCAACATCCACCGGGCGCTCAGCCTGGTGCCGGAGGAAGTGATCAACTTCTTCGACCTGGGCGGCGCGCACTACCTGACCGGGGCACAGATGACCGACCTCGGCAACGAGCCGCGCGCCATCGACCGGGCGCAGATCGAACTGCTGGCGGCCCGGGTCTCGGCGCTGAACCAGTGCGTCTACTGAACCACCAGTCATGTGATCTGGCTCCGTGCGAGCGAGGAAAAGACTGGTAAGCGTTACGATCTTTCAGGCGTCAACGGCAAAGGCGCGGACGACGGCGGCATCGACCACGGCCGTCTGCTGGTCGCCTTCGCCGAGGCGGTGCTGGGCGACGATGAGGCGCGCCTGGACCAGGTCCGCAGGCGGCTTCTGGACGCCATCGGGCCCGAGGCGCTGGTCGATTCGGCGGCCGTGGTGGCGCTGTTCAACGCCATCGATCGGGTCGCCGATGCCACCGGCACCCCGCTGGAGCCGACGAAGTCAGAGGCCTCCGAGGATTTCCGCGCCAGCCTGGGAATCAACGACTACTACGCCGCCGCCGGCAAGTTCTGAGGCGCCTTATTCCGCCGCTTTGGCCGGGATCGGCACCGGCCGTGGCCGGCGGGCCGGCGGCTTGCCTTCCAGCGCCGCAGTGGCCAGGCTCAACAGCGGCGGGATAATGGTCAGGGTCAGCACCGCCGACAGCATCAGCCCGCCCAGCACCACCGAACCGAGGCCGCGGTATAGCTCGGAGCCGGCGCCCGGGAACAGCACCAGCGGCAGCATGCCGAAGACGCTGGTCAGGGTCGACATGAAGATCGGCCGAATGCGGTTGCGCGTCGCCTCCGGGATCGCCTCGGCGGCGCTCCAGCCCTGCTCGCGGATCAGGAACAGCGTCTGGTGCACCAGCAGGATGGCGTTGTTGACGACAATTCCGATCAGGATGACGAAGCCGAGCAAGGTCAGCATGTCGAGGGCCTGGAACGTGAACTGGTTCAGCAGCACCAGCCCGCCGACGCCGCCGGCGGTGGCCAGCGGTACCGAGAACATGATGATCAGCGGGTAGAGGAAGCTCTCGAACAGCACCGCCATCACCAGGTAGACGATGACCACGGCGACGATCAGGTCCAGGACCATGGCGTTCCAGGTCTGCGTCAGCTTGTCGGCAGTGCCGGACAGCGCCAGCTTCACCCCCGGCGGCAGGCCTTGCGCCTCCAGGGGTGCCACCACCTGTTCGCGCAGCGTATCCAGCGCCACCTCGAGGGCGATCGAGTCGGGCGGGCTGACCTCGATGGTGACGGTGCGGTTGCGCTCGACGTGCTGGATCTCGGTCGGACCGGCGGTGAGGATGATGTCGGCAAGCGAGCTGGCCGGCAGAATCTTGCCCGACTGCGTGACCACGGGCAGGAAGTCGATGCCCTGCGTCGCGGTGATCTTGTCGATCTCGCCCAAAAGCGTCAGGTCGATCCGCTCGCTGCCGACGGTGATCTCGGCGACCCTGAGGCCCTCGTTGAAGGCATCGATGGTCATGCCGAGCTCGCGGGTGCTGACTCCGTTGTCGCCCAGGCGCACCGGATCGGGGACGACCCGGACCTCCGGTGCGCCCAGTTCCAGGCCCGGGATCGGCCGGATCTGCGTGCCCTGCTCGCGCGGCAGCACGCGCGAGATCATGCCGGTGGCCTGCAAGGCCACGCCGAGAATGGTCTCCAGCTCCGGCCCGGAGACGTTGAATTTGATGGTCCGCTCGCCGGTCAGCCCGCGGCCGAACAGCGAGCGCTTGCGCATGAAGCCGAAGGTGCCGGGCTCGCGGAAGATCGGCTCGCTCAACACCGGGATCAGCTCGCCGACCCGGCTCGGCTCGATGCTGGAGGCGCCGACGAAGGTCATGCCGCGCAGGGCGACGAAGAAGAAGCTCTCGATCTTCGGCGTCCCGTCGGCGCTCGGTTCCGGCCCGGTTTCCGAGGCCCACAGCGGCCGCACCTCGTTCTCCAGGTTCTCGGCGATGCGGCTGGTGGTGGCCAGGTTGTAGCCGGGCGGCGGCTGGACGATGCCGAAGATCAGGTTGCGGTTGCCGGTCGGCAGGTAGTCGAGCTTGGGCAGGTAGGCCCAGGTGGCGACGGCGGCGATGCCGCAGATCAGGCCGACCGTGCCGAGCGCCAGCAGCCGGCTCTTCACGACCCAGCCGGTATAGGCCATGACCAGGGCGATGAAGCCGCGCGCCGGGGCGTCCAGCGGCGCGATTTGCAGGCGCCGCGTCAGGCTCGAGGCCCGGTCGCTCAGCAGCCGCTGCGAAAGCGCCGGGATCACCGTGATCGAGACCAGGAGCGAGAGCAGCACCGAGACCGAGATCGCCACGGCGATGTCGCGGAACAGCTGGCCGACCTCGAGCTGCATAACCAGGATCGGGATGAAGACCATCACCGTGGTCAGGGCCGAGACCAGGATCGCGCCCCAGACCTGGCGGGCGCCGAGATAGGCCGCCTCGCGGACCGGCCGGCCCTCCTGGCGCAGCCGGTAGATGTTCTCCAGCACGACGATGGCGGCGTCGACCACCATGCCGACGGCGAAGGCGATGCCGGCGAGCGAGATCACGTTGAGCGAGCGGCCGAGCGCGGCCATGGCGACGAAGGAGCCGACCACCGAGACCGGGATCGCCAGCGAGATCACCAGGGTGGCCCGGATCGAGCGCAGGAACAGCATCAGGATCAGGGCCGCGAGAGCGCCGCCGACGATAATGTTCTGCTGCACCAGGCGGATTGAGGAGTCGATGTAGACGGTCTCGTCGTAGACCTGGGTAAGGGTCAGGCCCTCGCGCGCGAGCGGCCCCTCCTGCAGCTCCTTGACCGCCTGGCGCAGGTCCTCCATGACCTCGATGACGTTGGCCCCGGTCTCCATCAGCGCGTTGGTCACCAGTGCCGTCTCGCCGAGGTTGCGGATGCTGGCAACGGATTTCTTGTAGCCGAACGAGACCTCGGCGACGTCGCCGACGGTGACGCGGCCGACGCGGCCGGAGGCCGGGTCGGTTTCCGCCCGCAGGGTGACCGCGCGCACCTGCTCGGGCGTGCGCAGATCGCCTTCGGTGCGGACCGCGTAGCGGCGCTTGCCTTCCTCGATGTCGCCGCCGGAGATCGAGGCATTGGCGGCCCGCAGGGCGTCGACCACGGCGGGCACGGTGAGGCCGTAGCGGGCCAGCCTCTCGGGATCGACGATGACCCTGAGCTCGCGCTCGCCGCCGCCGTAGAGGTTGGAGCCGGAGACGCCACTGACCCGCTCGATGCGGTCGACGATGACGTCGTCGGCGAAGTCGCGGTAGGTGTGGATCGGCCGCTCGTCGCCCTTGACGCGCTTGATCACGAACCAGGCGATCGGATTGTCCTCGGTGCCCGAGGTGCTGATGACCGGCTCGTCGGCCTCGTCCGGGTAGTCGTTGACCCGGTCGAGCCGGTTGGCCAGCAGCAACAGCGCCCGGTCCATGTTGACGTTGACGTCGAACTCGAGCGTCACCTGGGCCCGACCGTCCTGCGAGCTGCTGGTGATCTCGGTGACCCCGTCCAGGCCCTTCAGCACCTCTTCCTGACGGTTGGTGATCTCGCGCTCGACCTCGGCCGGGGCCGCGCCGGGCCAGTACGTGGTCACGGTCAGCACCGGCCGGCGCACGTCCGGGGTCAGCTGGATCGGGATGGTCTGCAGCGCCAGCGCGCCGAACATCAGGATCATCAGCACCGCCGCGATGACGGCGATCGGCCGCTCGATCGACAATCGGATGAGGTTCATGGGCGGCCGTCTCCCGGGCTCAGTAGCTGACCGCCTGGCCCGGCAGCAGGCGCTCGTTGCCGCGGACCACGACGATGTCGTCAGGCGCCAGGCCCTCGAGCACGGCGAAGCGCTCGCCGACCGCGTCGCCGAGCCTGACCGGGGTCGGGCGGGCAGCGCCGTCGGCGACGACAAAGACCACCGTCTTGCCCTGCCGGTGCAGGATCGCATCCTTGTGCACCGTCACCGCCTCGCTCATGGCGCCGATCGGGACCTGCACCGTGACGCTCTGGTTGGCGGCGAAGCCTTGCCCCTGGATCTCGAACTGCGGGGTGAAGCGCACGGCGCGCGTGCGCGTGCGCGGGTTTTCCTCCGGCACCTGGGCACGGACCGTGGCGGCACGCAACCCGCCGCCGACGCGGACCCCGACCTTGATGCCGGGCGCCAGGCCGCCGACGCGCTCCGCCGGCACATCGGCCTCGATCTCCAGTTCGCTGGCGCCCAGGGTGACGACGCTCTCGCCGACCTTGAGGTAAGCCCCGATTTCGGTATGACGCAAGATGACCACGCCGTCATAAGGGGCGCGGATCTGGGCGTCCTCGAGGTCGATGCGGGCCAGGTTCAGGTTGGCGCGGACCCGGGCGAGGCGCGCCTCGGCCTCGGCGGTGCGGCTCTTCAGCATTGTCACCTCGAGCTGCTTGTCCTCATAGAGCGCCTGCTGGAAGGCGGCCGAGCGGTTCTGCTTCAGGCGTTCCAGGCGGCCGACCTCCTGCGCCACCATGTTCACCTGCGAACGCGCGCTTTCAAGCTCGGCCTGGGCCTCGGCGAGCTCGGCCTGGCGCAGCTCGTGCTCCCAGCGCAGCCGCTCGCGCACCAAGACGGCGATCACCTGACCCTGTTTGACCTGGTCGCCGACCTCGACCCGCATCTCCGCGACCGCACCCTCGACGCGGGCGGCGACGGCGCCCGCGCGGCGCGCCACCAGACGGCCGATCACCGGGAAGGTCTGCGAGACGCTCTCGCGGCGGACCGCGTCGACGCCGACCTGGGTTGCGTCCTGGGCCGTCGCCGGCGAAGCCAGCAGCCCGAGCGCCAGCGTGGCCGGCAGCAGGGCCGACAGCCCCGCCGCCGCGCCGCGCCGGCCTTCGTAGCCATGACGGGCTCCAACTTGCATAACCAATCAACGCTTCCTGTTCAGCTTGCGCGGTGTCGCCGTTCTTCGCCGTCGCGGCCACCGCGCCGGCCCGCACTCCCGCATGCTGTCAGCTCGTCGGGATGACGGCCCAAAGCGGCGCGAAGATACGCCATTCCGGCCGCGGCGGTCGATGCCCATTCGGGCGGGCGGCGGTCCTAAGGTTTGGCCCCGTCCAGGGCCTCGATCAGCAGCTCCAGGGCGGTGCGGGCGAAGATGCGCATGTTGGCGCCGCAGTCACATATCGAAATCGTCATAGCTTGCGTAGCAATATCAATTTCAACCGTCAGTTATGATGACAATCCAAGTTCCACAATTGCACATGCGTGGCATCAGCATCTTTATGAGAGCAGCTCGTGGGAGGTGCCACAGATATGGCACTGTAAGAAAGTTAGGACGAGCAGGCCTCATTTCAGAAATTCGAAATCCTCAGCTCTCCAACCCATCAATCGCAATACGCGATCATTCAACAGTACGTCACGATAGACATTGAGGAAGTCGGATCCAAGATTATGCTGGATGATCGGCAGGAAACATCTGAAGAACATTGGTACGGGTCTCATCGCGACTTCCAACTCCACCTCCGGAAGTTCAACTATTTGCGCCGATGCTCTTTGAAGGGTTTTCGAATGTAGCGTTAAGGTGTCGTCGCTAGTCAACTCAGCTTCCCGCCGCTCCGCCTCCGCATCGAAATCGTGATGGAGGAGACCAGGAGCATAAAAGTAATCCATCAATAGGCTGGTACTGAATTTTGCGTTTTTTTCAAAACTGTCCCAAAATTCAACCACAACCTTCGTGGTATAATGCAGATGACGAGAGGGAGTGCTCTCGATCAAATTCAAAACGGAAGCGTTTTCTCCTTCCAGCTTCAGTCTCGAGACGACTATATCACGATGCCATTCCGAAAAAATCTTTTTCCTGTCCTGATTGCACCTAGGGGAAAAAAGCGGACCCCCTAGCATCAGGCGCCGCATTCCCATTTCCAAAAGATTGGCATTCCAATCGGCTACTTTTTGGGTCTCGGCTATCGCCGAGCGCCAAACTGACGCGTAGGATTCATCTAACGCCTCAAGGGCTTGGTCGATTCTGAACTCGCCCTGTAAAGCCTGCTGTGCAAGCTGATCTGGGAAATGGTAGTCAAAAAGATCGTCAAACCAATGTGCAAGATATACCCACATGGAACGAATCTGTCGTACCAAGGAATCGCTGCCTTGATGCGCCATGATAAATGCCTGTGTTTCCACATCTCTGAGCGAGTGGACGCGGCTGAGGTGAGGCGATAAGGTGCGGGTTCCGCTCCGGAGTCTCAATAGATTGCGAAACCGGAGTTCACCATCACGAACGTCAGAAGCAATTTGCATCAGAGATTCTGGCGGGTGAAGCACTGATGAAGTGCGTCTGTAATCTGGAACGAGGGTGGGGACCGGCGTGCCGTACTCCGAAGCTGGCAGAATGTCCAACGTTAACGCTGTCGATAAAGCGTAAGGAGCGTTGTACAAGGCATGTAACGTTGTCGTTACTATCCCTAGTATCATTGCGACGACTACACCCCAATAGAGAACATAGTATAATAACTCTCTAGGAATCGGGTTCTCCCGCGGGAGGACCACTTGCCCCAAGCTCATAATTGCCAGTATCGCTATGAATATGAGATAGACGAGGGTGATATGAGTCATAATTCGTTGTTTTTGGGGGATTTTTTCTGACCACTCCCTTTCAGCGGCTAACCCGAAGCGTATCAAGAGGAATATTACGGTTCCCGCCGCTAAGAATACGAATGCCTTTTCTTCGACCCACGTAGCCGCCGCACCTGTCATAAATGACAGAGCAATAAAATCGAGGGGCAAAATCCAAGGTCGCCGGGGAATATGTTGCGTCGTAAGATACTCGGCATAAATCCAGTAGAAGCAAATAAGTACGACACCGTAGAGAAGCCCTCCAAACAGGATATGCCCGTCAAGAGAGATCAGAAAATCGAGCCCATGTGAGTTTGTGTTTTGAGCGGGTTTTAAGACTTCCCTGGAAATAGGGTTGATGCCCAGCAGCGTGGTGCCCCAGCTAACGGCGGCGGCCGCGAATATGAAAGACACGAAGCCCATGTAGGCTTCGCGCGAGATAAGAGCTCTATCAGCCATTCTACCTTGCCCCCAAAGGTGGGTGATCGTCGTTGCACATACCTCGACTGCGAACACGGTAACGTAGAAGTTGATAGTCAGGAATCAATCTAAAATGTGATGTTAGACCACATTCAATGATAAATTCGTAGAAATTTCAAGAAAATATACTAAAATTGAGAGTCAGAATCAAAATCTGAATGTTCAGATGAACGGCCCAGCAATGCGGTCACGGCATTTGGTTTTAGAACAATGTCGCCGAGTGGAGGCTTTGCCTCGGTGTACCTATCGCATGGGCACGAATCTGGGGTCTGACCCCTAGCGGGCCGCACATTGCGCGCCCGTGATCACTTGCTTCGGCGCTGGGTGTTTGGGTCCAAGCTCAGCAGTTAACAACCTCGGCGCGATCGCGATTTGTTGCCGCGTTTACACAGGAATTCGCCGGGGAATTTAGGCGGCAGAGGGTCGCGCAGAGCTACCGCTGGGCCTCGTCCAGGGCCTCGATCAGCAGCTCCAGGGCGGTGCGGGCGAAGGTGCGCATGTTGGCGCCGCGATCATCCCTGCCGGTCTCCAGGGTGCGGGCCCGCGCCACTTTGCCGGCGACGGCGAGGCAGGTATGTCCCGGCGCGTCGCCGTAGCGGTTGCCGGTCGGGCCGGTGGCGCCGGTCTCGCTCAGTCCCCAGTCGGCGCCCAGGCGCTCGCGCATGCGCGCCGCCAGCAATCGCGCGTAGGGCTCGCTCGCGGCGCGGATGCCGGCCATGTCCTCGGCCGTGATCTGCAGCAGGCCCTCGCGGGCGTGCTGGGTGTAGATGACGGCGCCGCCGCGGAAATAGGCGGAGGCGCCGGCAAGGCCCAGGAGTGCGGCGGAGATCAGGCCGCCGGTCGAGGATTCCGCCACCGCGATGGTCTCGCCACGGGCCACCAGGCGTGACGCCACCTCGCCCGCCAAGCTTGCCAGATCCTGCATCTTTCGCGACCTCCTCCTGGACGCATCTATGGCCCGCAGTCTGCCACGCCACCGGGGGGATTGCGACCGCGGCGGCAGAGGGGGCGTAACATCGGGGATTGACTTTGTTTTATATTTAGATAAATATCAAATTATGGAACTGGAACACGCGGTCACGGCCCTGGCGGCCTTGGCGCACGCAACCCGGCTGGAGGTCTTCCGCCGCCTCGTGGTCGCTGGCCCGAAGGGTCTCGCCGCCGGCGCGGTGGCGGAGGAACTGGCGGTGGCGCCGGCGACCTTGTCCTTTCATTTGAAGGAGCTGTCACGGGCCGGCCTGGTGCGTTCGCGCCGCCAGGGCCGGCAGATCTTCTATGCCGTCGATTTCGCCGGCGCGCGTGGCCTGTTCGATTATCTGATGCAGGACTGCTGTCAGGGCCGGATCGAGCTGTGCGGCCCGTTCCATGCCCCCGGCGAGGCCTGCGTCGTCAACACAGGAGAGACGAGATGAAGCGCCTGCACGTCCACGTCCGGGTCGCCGACCTGGAGCGTTCGATCGGCTATTACACCGCCCTCTTCGGCCAGGGGCCGAGCATCCGCAAGAACGATTACGCGAAATGGATGCTGGAGGACCCGCGCCTCAACTTCGCCATGTCGCCGAGCACTGCTGAGACCGGCGTCGACCACCTGGGCTTTCAGGTCGACACCGGTGATGAGCTGGACGAGATCGCCAGCCGGCTGCAAACCGCGGCCGAGCCGGTCTCGAGCCAGGAGCACGCGCAATGCTGCTATGCGCTTTCGGACAAGGCCTGGTCACGCGACCCGCAAGGCGTGGTCTGGGAGAGCTTCCTGAGCCACGGCCAGATCGAGATCAGGGGCGGCGACGGCGCTCCCGAAGCGGTGCGCGCCTGTTGCGGCGGTACGCCCGAGGAGGAGAACCGCAGCTGCTGCGCTTGACCGCGAGGGCCGAATCGGCGACAGCGGGGGCGCCATCGGTTGGCGCCCCCGTCGTTTGAACCGGAGCCGAGACCATGCCCGCCTTCGATCTGCCGCGCCGGCTGGCCGCGGAAGCGCTCGGCACCGCGATGCTGCTGGCCACCGTGGTCGGGTCGGGGATCATGGGCGAGACCCTGGCGGGCGGCAACGTCGCCCTCGCCCTCTTGGGCAACACGCTTGCCACCGGCGCCATCCTGATGGTGCTGATCCTGATCTTCGGGCCGGTCTCGGGCGCGCACTTCAATCCGGCGGTGACGCTCGCCTTCCTGCTGCGCGGCGAGATCTCGAAAGCCCACGCCGCGCTTTACGTGGCAACCCAGGTGGCGGCGGGGCTCGCCGGCGTCGCCGTGGCGCACCTGATGTTCGAGCAGGCATTGTGGGCGCCCTCGCCGACCCAGCGCAGCGGGCCCTCGCAATGGACGGCGGAGTTCGTCGCCACCTTCGGCCTCGTCGCCACTATCCTCGGCTGCCTGAAATTTCGGCCCGCCGCGGTGCCCTACGGCGTCGGCCTGTTCATCTCGGCCGGCTACTGGTTCACTTCGTCGACCTCCTTCGCCAACCCGGCGGTGACCGTGGCCCGGGCCCTGACCCCGACCTTCTCGGGCATCCGCCCGGTCGACGCCCCGGCTTTCATCGCCGCCGAGCTCGCCGCCGCCGTGGTCGCCACCTGGCTGTTCCGCTGGCTGCTGATGGCCAAGCGGCAGGCCTAGCGCCCGCTCGGCTCTCGGGTGTCCGCCTGGGGCCGGTACTCGCGTCGGCCCGTCGATGCTTCAGGCGCGATGCGCCTCCAGGGCCGGCCAGTCGAGCTCGACGCCGTGGCCCGGCCGCTCCGGCGCCCGCGCCAGGCCGTCGCGGATCTCCAGCGGTGCCGCCATGAAGCGCTCGAGCCCGAAGCCGTGCACTTCGAGGTAGGAGGGGTTGGGTACCGCGGCCAGCAGATGCACCTGCAAATCATGCACGCCATGCGTCGTCACCGGCAGGTTGTGCGCCTCGGCCAGGTGCGCGACCTTGAGCCAGACGGTGATGCCGCCGCAGTTGGCGACGTCGGGCTCGGGGAAGGCGACGCCGCCGGCGCCGATCATCTGCTGGAACTGATAGAGCGTGCGGAAGTTCTCGCCGGTGGCGATCGGCAGCGGCGCCTCGCGGGCGATGCGCGCGTGGCCGGCGACGTCATCGGGAATGGTCGGCTCCTCCAGCCAGACCAGGTCGAACTCGACCAGGGCGCGCGAGGCGCGGATCGCCTCGTCGACGCGCCAGCGCATGTTGGCGTCGACCATCAGCGGGAAGCCGTCGCCCAGGAACTCGCGCATCGCTCGGACCCGCTCCAGGTCCTCGGCGAGCCGCGGGCGTCCGACCTTCATCTTGATGGCGCGGAAGCCGGCCTCGAGGTTGTCGCGGGTCTGCGCCAGCAGCCGGTCGAGCGGGAACTGCAGGTCGATGCCGCCGGCGTAAGCGGGCACGGCCGGGTCGTGGCCGCCGAGAAAGCGCCAGAGCGGGCTGCCCTGACGCCGCGCCTTCAGATCCCAGAGCGCGATGTCGGCGGCTGAGATCGCCAGCGCCGCCAGGCCGCCGCGTCCGACATAGTGCAGGCCCCACCACATGCGCTGCCACAGCCGCTCGATCCGCTCCGCCTCTTCGCCCAGCAGCAGCGGCGCCAGGTCGCGCTCGATCATGGCTTTGAGCGCGCTGCCGCCGGCACCGACCGTGTAGGTGTAGCCCAGGCCCTCGGCGCCGTCGGCAGCGCGCAGACGGACCGTCACCAACTCGAAATGACTGATCTCGCCGTGCGTCGAATCCGAAAGGACGACGGGAAGCGGTATGGCGTAGTGATCGGCCTGGACGCTTCTGATTGCCATCTCGACCTCGTCTCCCCGACCGACGGTGCTTCAGTCGGTTCTTTCCGACAGTACCTCGTGGATCAGCCATGCCAGCTTGGCCCCGGAATAGGGCTTGGGCAAGAACTCCGAGGTCGGATCGAGCTGTCCGCGAGCCAGCACCGTGTCCTCGCTGTGGCCGGAGGTAAACAGCACTTTCAGGGTCGGTTGCCGGCGGCGCGCCTTCTGGGCCAGTTCCGGGCCGCTCAGGCCGCCGGCCAGCACGACGTCGGTGAAGAGCAGGTCGAAGACATCCCCTGCCTCGATGGCGGCGAGCGCGCGCTCGCCGCCGGCGACGGCGACGACGCGATAGCCAAGCCGGGCGAGGTGGTCGGCCGCGTAGTTGCGCACCCGGGCGTCGTCCTCGACGACGAGAATGCTGCCGCTGCCGCGGACCGGCGGCGCCGCTTCCAACGCCTCGCCGGCCGGCAGCGCGGCGTCGGCCCGCGGCAGATAGAGGCGGACCAGGGTCCCCGCGCCCGGCGCGCTGTCGATGGTCAAGTGTCCGCGCGACTGCTTGACGAAGCCGAACACCATGCTGAGGCCGAGGCCGCTGCCCTTGCCGACTTCCTTAGTGGTGAAAAACGGCTCTACCGCGTGCGACAGCACCTCGGCGCTCATGCCGTGTCCATCGTCGCGGATCGTCAGCGTGACATAGGCCCCGGCCTCGACCTCGTCGAGCTCGGCGGCGGTCTCTTCGGTGATCCATTCCGAACCGGTTTCGATCGTCAGCGTACCGCCGCCCGGCATCGCGTCGCGGGCGTTCAGCGCCAGATTCAGCATCACGTTCTCAAGTTGCCCGCGGTCGACGGTCGCCGCCCACAAGGCCTCGGCCAGGGCGATGCGGATCTCGATCTCCTCACCGAGGGTGCGTTGCAGGATCGGCGCGAAGCCGGCGACCAGCGTGTTGAGGTCGGTCGGCTGGGGCATCAGCGACTGCTTGCGGGCGAAGGCGAGCAGGTGCTGCGTCAACAGCGCCCCGTGCTTGACGGCGTGCAATCCTGCCTCGGCATGGCGCTTGGCCGCATGGTCGGGCGTCAGATCGAGGAGGATCAGTTCCAGGTTGCCCTGAATCACCGTCAGCAGGTTGTTGAAATCATGCGCGATGCCGCCGGTCAGCTGGCCGACGGCCTCCATCTTCTGGGCCTGGCGCAGCTGTTCCTCCGAGGCCCGTTGCTCGGTGACGTCGAGGACGAGGACGATGTAGCCGCGCAATGCCGTGGTCTTGTCGAAGTCGGGAACGAGAATGACCTGCGCCGTTCGCGTGATGCCGTCAGGGTAGGTAAGGACGTGCTCGTAACGCACGGTCTCGCCGCCGAGCACGCTCTTGATCCGCGGCTCCAGCCGACGATAGGCCTCCGGTCCGTAAATCTCCGAGATGTGGCGACCCACCAGCTCATCGGCTCGCCGTCCGAGCAATTGTTCCGCCACCCTGTTGGCGAAGCGCATGTGCTGATCGCGATCGATATACGCGATCAGCACCGGCAGGTTGTCGGCGATCAGCCGCAGCTGTGCTTCGTTCTCGCGGATCGCCCGCTCGCTCTCCATGGCAGCGGTGACGTCGCGGATGGTGCCGCGATAACCGAAGAATTGGCCGTCACGGTCGTGCAACGGCCGGCCACTGACACTCAGCCACTTCGGCTCGATGCCTTCATGGCCGCCGTTGCGATAGTAAACGAAATCACGGAACGGTTCGTGCCTTTCCAAGGTCCGCAGGTGGCGCTCCCAGGTCTCGTCCGCCGGCTCGTGGCCGAACAGATCCTCTGGGGTCTTGCCATAGTGCCAGTCCGGCTCCACGCCAAGCAGTCGGTCGATGTTCGGCGACGCGTAGGTGAAGCGCAGTTGGGCGTCCATCTGCCAGAAGCCGTCGGCCGAAGCTTCGGCGAAATCGCGCAGGCGCTCCTCGCTTTCCCGCAGCGCCTGGGTCACCCGGGCGCGTTCGGCGATTTCCTCGCGCAGGGCCCGGTTCGCCGCCTCGAGCGCCGAGGTCCGATCCGCGACCCGCTGTTCCAGCTCGTCGCGCGCGGCCCGCAGCTCGCTCTCGGCGCGTTTCAACTCGCTGATGTCGGTCGACAACGTCACCGTGCCGCCCTGCGGCAGCCGGTGCTCGGAGATCAACACCCAGCGGCCGTCCTGGCGCTGGATTTCAAAGGGTTTTTCCGGGCTGGCGTGGCGGGCCAGGCGTTCCTGGTACCATTCCTCCTCCCGGCCGCGAAAATCAGGACAGAGATCGGCGTCAATCAGGGCGCGAATATGGTCGGCGAAATGGGTGCCCGGCTGAATGAACTGGGCGACCGGGGCGTTGATCTCGCGGAACTGCTCGTTGCAGAGGAGCAAACGGTCCTCCTCGTCCCAGAGCACGAACATCTCGCGCAGGCTCTCGACCGCGTTTTCGAGCAGCGCCCGCGCCCGGCTGGCGGCACGATCGGCTTCGACCACCTCGGTGAGATCGACGCCGGTGCCGACATAGCCTTTGAAGTTGCCCGCCTCGTCGAACAGGGGAACGCCGTTGGAGCGGATCCAACGCGGCCCGCGTGGCGTGTCCAGATGCATGATGAAGTCGCGATAAGGCTCGTGCCGCTGCAGGGTCTCGAGGTGGCGGCGCCACGCCTCGGGGTTGTCCTCCGGATTGCCGATCTCCTCCCGCGTCTTGCCGTAATGCCATTCCGGCGGATTGCCGAGCCGCTCCTGGACAATGTCCGAGACCCAGACGTAGCGCAGGTTCTCGTCCATCTCCCACAGCCAGTCCGAGGTCAGCTCGGCAAAGCGGTGGAAGCGGTCCTCGCTTTCGAGCAGGCGCGCCTCGGCCTGCTTGCGCGCCGTGATGTCGATGCTGACACCCCGATAGCCACGGAAGCGCCCCTCGGCGTCGAAGACCGGCCGGCCGTTGACCCGCCAATGGCGCGGCTCGTCATTGCCCATCTGGTTCGCGTACTCGAAGCTAATGACCGGCCGATGCGCCTGCAGGTCGTCACGGTGACGGCGCCACTTCGGGTCACGCTCCGGATCGCCGCCCGCGACGTCCCATCGCGTCCTGCCGATGATCTCTCCGGCCATCGGCAGGATCGAGTAGTCCTCGACGCCGGCGAGCTGGCTGAAGCGGAGCTTCTCGTCCATCTCCCAGTAATGACCGGTCGCCGATTCCGCCAGGTCCCTGAAGCGCCGCTCGCCGGCTCGCCGCGCCGCCTGGGCGCGGTCGCGCGCCAGGCGCAGCTCCAGGAGCTCGGCCAGAAGCTGGGCCGTCGGCGCGAAATCCGGGTCGAGCCGAGCCTCGCTCTGGGCGAAGAACTGCAACAGAAAGGCGGGTGCCTCCTCGAGCGACAGCGTGGCCTCGGCGGTCACCGTCAGGCCAAGCGGAGCGGCCGCCGCCGGGGCACGCCCGCTTGCCGGCGCCATCGGCAATTTGCCGTCCTTGGTGGCCCAGCGGCGCAGCGCGGCCAGCTTGCGCGGCTGGGACAGGTGCACGTCGCGCCGCGGCTCCGCCACCCGCCAGCCGCCGGCTTCGGCGGTGTAGACGATGGCCGCCGGCAACGCGAAGCCGCGGCACAGCCCGGCCACGGCGGCGATCAGGGCTTCGCGCTCGCCCGCCGCCTCCCTCACGTCCGCCGCCAACTCGCGCAACAGGTCCGGCCCTGCCGGAGGTTCGGCTGTGTGGTTGATGATGATGTCGAGATTGGCCATCTCGGTCCCACCCGCTGTCGCGGCGAGCCGGGCGGGCGCGCCGCCGATTCGCCATGATCCCAGGAGCATCGCCTCCTGGCCAGGGCTATTCGCGGACAGGTAGCGGAACGCTTCGCGGCGGTCCGGTTCAGCCTTTCCGGCGCTCGCGGTGTAGGATGTAAAGCCCGCTGCCGACGACGAGGCTGGCCCCGGTGATGATCCAAAGGTCGGGCACGTGACCCCAGACTAGATAGCCGAGGACAGCCGCCCAGACCAGCGAGAGATACTTGAAGGGCGAGACCGCCGAGGCCTCGGCGAAGCCCAACGCCATGATGCCGAACAGGTGCGCCAGCCCCCACATCGCGGCGATGGCAAGGAACAGCAGCAGATCGCCCGCCGCCGGCGGCGCCAGTCCGCGCGGCATGTCGATCAGGCCGATCAGGGTCGAGAACAGGGTCGAATAGAACAGGATCGAGAGCGCGGGGTCGGTGGCGCCGAGGCGTCGGGTGACCACGTCACGGCAGGCCGAGAGCGCGGCCGCGGTCAGTGGCGCCAGCACCGCCAGGGCGATGCCGCCGACCCCCGGGCGGACGATCAGCAGCATGCCGAGAAAGCCGACCAGCACCGCGGACCAGCGCCGGGGGCCGACGCGTTCGCCCAGCAGCGGCCCGGCCAGCGCGGTCAGGATGATCGGGCTCAGGAAGACGATCGCCAGGGCGTCGGGCAGCGGCAGATAGCGGAACGAGACGACGATGAACAGCGACGTTCCCGCGGCCAGCACCGCACGCAGCAGCAGGGTGCCGAGCCGCCGCGAGCGCAACAGCGCCGGGCCGCCGGCGTGCCAGATCAGGATCGCCATCGGCAGGAAGCTGAACAGTCCCCGCCAGAACATGATCTCGCCGGTCGAGTAGTCGTCGGTCAGCCACTTGACGACGGCGTCCTGCCCGGTCAGCAAAAGGCCGCTGGCAACCATGCAGGCCAGCCCCTTGGTCGGGGCCGAGGCATTGAGCGCGAGGGCCATGACAGCCGGCGGCCGCGCCTAGTCGCCGGTGAACTTGGGGCGGCGCTTCTCCAGGAAGGCGTTCACGGCCTCGGCGTGGTCGCGGCTCTTGAAAGTCAGCCATTCGTAGGCGAGCGAGGTATCCATGATGCTGTGCGCGAGCTGTTTCAGGCCGATGTTGGTCGAAACCTTGGTCCAGCGGATTGCCTGCTGCGAGCCGGCGGCCAGGGCATCGGCAATGTCGTCGACGGTGCGGTCCAGCGCTTCGGGCGCCACCGCGTGGTTGACGAGGCCGATGCGCTCGGCCTCTTCGGCGCCGAGCTGCCTGCCGGTCATCAGGTACTCCTTGGCGCGGGCATAACCGACGAGCTGCGGCCAGATCACCGCGCCGCCGTCCCCCGCGACGATGCCGACGGCGACATGCGGATCGCCGATGCGCGCCGCCGTCGACATGACGATGACATCGCAGAACAGGGCGATGGTCGCGCCCAGGCCCATGGCGTGACCGTTGATGCGGGCGATGATCGGTTTCTCCAGGTCGAGCAGCGAGAAGACGATGCGCTTGGCGTCGCTCAATCGCAGCCGCGTCCGCCCGGCCTCCCAAGCCGCCTTCATCTGCCTCAGGTCGCCGCCGGCCGAGAACGCCTTGCCGGCCCCGGTCAGGACGATGACATCGCTGGCCTCGTCGTCCTGGACGTCGAGGAAGATCCGCGCCAGCTCTTCGTGCAGGCGGTCGTCGACCGCATTGAGCGGCGGGTTGTTCAGGCGCAGGGTCAGGACCCGGTCGCGCCTTTCCGCCTCGATGCAATGATAGCCGGCGAGCTCCATGGCCTCCTCCCTGGCTTCGACCGCGTCCCGCCGTAGCACGCCCGGCGGGCGCGGGCAACGGCGGGGCCGGCGATGCCGCCGCCTGACACGGAAGCGTTTCCGGGCTAACCTCGGGGCCGGCGGGAACCGAATGCACAAAGGGGGATGCGGCCGTGCACGCGCAGCTCTTGAAAGCCGCCTTGGCGGCGAGCCTCGGTCTCGGTCTGGCGCTTGGCGCCGCGCCGGGCCGGGCGGCGCCCGTGGCGCTGGCCACCGAGGTCAGCGGCGAGACCGTGCCGCCGATCGAACCGTTCACCGAGATCGAGCCGGGCACCAGCCTCGAACTCGGCGAGACGACGCAGATCGAGTTCATGCGCTATACCAGCTGCGAGACCGTCACCGTGGTCGGCGGCCGCATCACCTTCACCGAGCAGCAGTTCCTGGTGCAGCGCGGCAAGATCGTCGACGTCAAGCGCAGCCGCTGCCCCGAGGTCGCGCAGCCGAAAGCGGACAGCAACCTTGGCGGCGTCCTGCTGCGCGGCGGCAACGCCGACTTGAAGCTGATGGCGGCGCCGCGGCTCGCCTTCGTCGGCGCCGGCCGCGCCGCTTATGACCGCCTGCGCGTCCTCAAGGGCAAGACGGTAATTCTGGAGGCGCCGATCGCCGGGCACCAATTCACTTGGCCGGCCGACGCTGCGGCGCTGACCCCGGCCGACGACTACACCCTGGAGCTGTTGCGCGGCGACGGCGGCAAGCCGACGCGCCTGGTCTTCGAGGTGACGGCGAAGCGCGGCACCGCGCCGCTGACGGTGGTCCGTCTCGATTGAGACGGTCGCTCCGCGCCGAGGCTCCGCGATGACCCGGCGCCGCCGCCTGACGCTGCCGACGGTGCTGGCGGCGACGCTGCTCGCCGCTTTTGCCAGTTACCTCGTCGGCGAGCGCATGCCCGGCGACGGCAGGCTCTACGATCTGGCGCTCCGGGTGCGCGGCGCCCTGGCGCCCGGGCCGGAGATCGAGGTCGAGGCGCCGGTGGCGATCATCGCCGTCGATCAGACGAGCCTGGATGCCGAGGCCTTCGAGCGCCTGCCGCGCGCCCTGTTCGCTCCGGTCTGGGCAAGGCTGCTGGACGGGCTCGGCGCCGCCGGCGCGCGGGCGGTCGGCTTCGACCTGCTGCTCTCGTTCAGCGGTAACGCGCTGCAGCCGGGTTATGACCGCGATTTCCAGCGCGCCCTCTTCGCGCATCGGGAGAAGGTGGTGCTTGGCCGCTCGGGCTCGGTGCTGCCGGCCAAGGCCTATCAGGCCGCACTGCGCTTCGATGAGGGCGCGCTCGGCCTTTTGGAGCTGACCCGCGACGGCGACGGCGTCTACCGGCGCATTCCCACCCGCTTCGCCGTCGAGGGCGGCTCGCCGATCAACGGCTTCGTCGCCGCGCTGCTGGCCCGGGCCGGCGCACAACCGCCGCCGGCGCTATTGATCCCGGCCGCCGCGCGCCACCCCGAAAGCCTGCCGACCTATTCGCTGATCGACGTCTGGCGCTGCCTGGAGTCTGCGCCCGAGGCGCTCGCCGCCGCCTTCGCCGGCCGAATCGTGCTGATCGGCTCGGTGCTGGCGGAAGAGGACCGGCTGCTGACCGCTTCCCGCTATCTGCCGCCGCCGACCGTGCCGGGCCCGGCCTTGTCCGAGCGCTGCGATTTGCGCGCGCGCCCGGCCTCGCTGCCCGAGGGCCGGCAGGTGCCGGGCGTGCATCTGCATGGGCAGGCGATCGCGGCCGCGCTGAGCGGCGCTACCGTCGAGCCGGGCGGGTTGCCGCTGCGGTTGAGCGCCGCGGCCGTCGTCGCCGCCCTTGGCGCCGCCGCCGGGCTTGTCTTGGCGCCCTGGACGGCGTTGGCTCTAGCCGTCGTCCTGGCGGTCCTGCTCTGGGCCGGCGAGGCGGCGCTGGTCGGCAGCGGCCTCTGGTTTCCGGCGGCCCTGCCGATGGCCGCGGCAGTCGCCTCGATGGTGCTGGCCTACCTGGTGCGCTACCTGGCCGAAGAGCGGCGCCGGCGTGCGATCCAGCGCGCCTTTGGCCGCTATCTGGCGCCCAGCGTGGTCGCCGAGCTGGCCGACAATCCGGGTGAGCTGAGGCTTGGCGGCACGGTGCGCCCGGTCAGCATCATGTTCGCCGACCTCTCAGGCTTCACCAAGCTCTCGACCACCGTCGGACCGGAGCGGCTGGTCGCGCTGACCAACGAGTATCTCGCCATCGTCGCCGACGTCGTCGACGACACCGGCGGCTATGTCGACAAGTTCATCGGCGACGCGGTGATGGCGATCTGGGGCGCCCCTGTGGTCAATGCCGCCCACGCCGTCGATGCGGTCAAGGCGGCGCTGACCATGCAGCGCCGGATCGAGCGGGCCGGGGCCGAGGCCCGGGCGCGCGGCGAGCATGCCTTCGGCATCAAGATCGGTCTGCATTCCGGCGAGGCGATCGTCGGCAATGTCGGCTCGAGCCGGCGCTACAACTACACCGCCGTCGGCGAGACCGTGAACATCGCCTCGCGCCTGGAAAGCCTGCCGGGAATTTACGAGTGCACCCTGCTGGTCGGACCCAGCACCGCCGAGGCGGTTGCCGATGAGGTGCTGTGCCGCGAGATCGACTGGGTCGCCGTCAAGGGCCGGGCCGAGGCCCTGGCGATCCATCAGCCGCTGGCGCTGGCCTCGGCCGCAAGCGAGGTCGAGCGGCGCGCGGCGGCGCGCTACGCCGAGGCGCTGGCGCATTATCGCGGACGCCGGTTCGCCGAGGCGTCGGCGATCTGGGAGGCCCTGGGCGCCGCTGACGGCCCGGCCAGGGTGATGGCGGCGCGGACCCGCGAATACCTCGAGACGCCGCCGCCCGACGACTGGGACGGCGTCTTCGTCATGGCCGGGAAATAGCGCTTCGGCGCGGCTTGCACATCCGCGGCCGCCGCCGCACCATCGTCGCGTTCAGTATGCTAGCGGGGTGAGGCAGGCGGATGCGGATCGAAGGCGCGATCGAAACCTGGCAGGTGCGCAAACCCGCGGTCGAGGGCACGGGCGGCCTGATCGCCTCGCAGCACTACGCGGCTTCGGAGGTCGGCGCCAGGGTGCTGGCCGAGGGCGGCAACGCGGTCGACGCCGCGGTCGCCGCCGGGCTCGCCATCGGTGCCGTCGAGCCCTGGATGAGCGGCCTCGGCGGCGCCGGCTTCATGCTCATCTACCTGGCCGCGGAGGACCGGGTCCATTGCGTCGATATGGGCCTGATTTCGCCGCGCCGCCTGGATCCGAGCGACTATCCCTTGAGCGGCCAGACCGCCGGCGACCTGTTCGGCTGGCCGGGCGTGGTCGGGAACCGCAATCTGCTGGGCTACGCCTCGGTCGCCGTGCCCGGCTACGTCGACGGCATCTCGCAGGCGCTGGCGCGCTTCGGCAGCCGCGGTTGGGCCGAGAGCCTGGCGCCGGCGATCGCGCTGGCCGAGGCCGGCATGGACGTCGACTGGTACGCGACGCTGAAGATCGCCTCCGCCGCCGGGATCCTAAATCGCTTCGAGGAGAGCCGCCGCGTCTACCTGCCGAACGGGGTGCCGCCGATCGGCGAGTGGGGCGGTCCGTTGCCGCACATCACGCTCGGCAATCTGGCCCCGACCTTGCGCCGCCTGGCCGAGGCGGGTCCGCGAGATTTCTACGAGGGCGAGATCGCCGACGCCATCGTCGCCGACATGAAGGCCGGCGGCGGCAGCCTCGAGCATGACGATCTCGCCGCCTACCGGGCTCGCATCCTCCCGGTCGCGCCGACGCCCTATCGCTCGGCCACGGTCTACGGCGCTCCCGGCCTCTCCGCCGGGCCGACGCTGCTGCGCGCGCTGGCGCTCATGGCCGAGCGGTTGCGGCCGGGGCGGCACCCGGACGGCGAAGCCTACGCCGCCTATGCCGAGGCCCTGCTGCAGGCGTACGGCGAGCGCCTGGAGACCCTGGGCGATGCCGACGAGACCAGCGATCCCTCGTGCACCACGCACATGAGCGTCATCGACCGCGAGGGCAACATGGTGGCGCTGACGCAGACCTTGCTGTCGATCTTCGGCTCCAAGGTGATGCTGCCGCGGACCGGCATGATGATGAACAACGGCATCATGTGGTTCGATCCGCGCCCCGGCCGGCCGAACTCGATCGCGCCCGCCAAGCGGCCGCTGTCCAACATGTGTCCCGCCATCGCTGTCCGCGAGGACGGTTTCCGGCTCGCCGTCGGCGCCTCCGGCGGTCGGCGCATCATGCCGGCGGTGCTGCAGCTGATTTCCTTCGTCGCCGATTACGGCATGGATCTGGAGCGGGCCTTCCATCAGCCGCGCATCGACGTCAGCGGCAGCGACCTGGTCTCGGTCGACCGGGCCATGGCGCCCGAAGCGGCGGCCGTGATCGAGCGTCGCTTCGACAAGGTCCGGCGCGTCCAGCACGGCGTCTACCCGGCGCTTTTCGCCTGTCCCAACGCCGTCGGCGGCATCGCCGGCGCGGGCCGGCAGAGCGGGGCCGCCTTCGTCATGTCGCCCTGGGCCAAGGTGGCCGCAGTCTGAGGGAAGGGAGGAGCCGATGCCGGTCAACGGCTTGCCGACAGTGCTGGAGCTTGCCGCCGAACTCGCCCAGGGCAAGAGCGGCAGTCGCCAGCTGGTCGAGGCGGCGCTGGCGCGGGCCGACGCCGCCGACGGCGAGGGCGGGCGGGTCTTCATCAGCCTCGACCGCGACGAAGCCCTGGCCGAGGCCGAGCGCAGCGACCGCCTGCGGGCGCGGGGCTACGTGCCCTCGCCTCTGGCCGGCCTGCCGGTCTCGATCAAGGACCTTTTCGACATCGCCGGGCAGGTGACGGCGGGCGGCTCCAAGGTGCTGGCCGGAGCGCCGGCCGCGGCGGCGGACGCGGCTGTCGTTTCGCGCCTCAGGGCCGCCGGTGCCATCCTGGTCGGCCGCACCAACATGACCGAGTTCGCCTATTCCGGCGTCGGTCTCAACCCGCACCACGGCACCCCCGGCAACCCCCATGATCGGAGCCGAATTCCGGGCGGTTCGTCTTCGGGTGCCGCGGTCTCTGTCGGAACGCGGATGGCGGTGATGGGGCTGGGCACCGACACCGGCGGCTCGGTGCGCATTCCGGCCGCCTACTGCGGCATCGCCGGCTTCAAGCCGACGCAGGCGCGGATTCCCCTCGACGGTTGCCTGCCGTTGTCGAAGAGCCTGGATTCGATAGGGCCGCTGGCGCCCAGCATCGCCTGCTGCGCCATCGTCGATTCGATACTCGCCGGCGCGGCGGTCCGGCCTCCCGTGGCGCCGCCGCTGCACGGCCTCAGGCTGGGCGTCATCCGCAATCACGTCATGGAGGACCTCGATGCGACCGTGTCGCGCGCCTTCGAGCGGGCGCTGGCCAAGCTCTCGATGGCCGGCGCGGTGGTGAAGGACGTGCTCCTGCCCGAGCTCGACCGCGTGCCCGAAATCAATGCCGCCGGCGGCTTCGCCGCCGCCGAGGCCTTCGCCTGGCACCGTGAGCTTCTGACGACGCGAGGCGACAGCTACGACCCCAGGGTGGCGATCCGGATCCGCCGCGGCGCGGCGATCTCGGCCGCCGACTACCTCGCGCTGGTCGAGACGCGGGCCGAGGTCAGGCACGCGGTCTCGGCGCGGACCCGGATCTGGGACGCGGTCGTGCTGCCGACGGTCGCCAACGTCGCCCCGCCGATCGAGGCCCTGGACACCGACGAGGCCTACGCCCGCTACAATGCGCTCAGCCTGCGCAACACCCTGATCGGCAACTTCCTCGACCGCCCCGCGGCGAGCGTGCCCTGCCAGGAAGAGGGCGAGCTGCCGGTCGGCTTCATGCTGATGGGCGAGAGCGGTGCCGACCACCGCGTGCTCGACATCGCCCAGGCGGTCGAGACGACGCTGGGGCGCTGAGGCCGGCTGCTTCCTCTGCCTACTCGGCGGCGGCGCGCGCCGACGGGCGCAGGCCTTCGGGCAGGCTCGAGAGCACGCGCCGGCGCGGCATCAGCCGGACATGGCCGCCGGTGACGCCGTCCGGCAGCGCCACCGCCATCTCGCAGACGTCGAGGTAGCGGTCGAGGTCGATGCCGGTATCGATGCCCATGCGGTGGAACAGATAGACCAGATCCTCGGTGGCGACGTTGCCGGTGGCGCCCGGCGCGAACGGACAGCCGCCGAGTCCGGCGACCGAGCCGTCGAAGGTGCGGATGCCGGCTTCATAGGCGGCGAGCACGTTGGCGATGCAGAAGCCTGCGGTGTCGTGGCCGTGGAAGCCGAAGGTCGCGACCTCGCCGAACTGGCGGATGGCCTCGCCGGCAAGCCTCTTGACGTGCTCCGGCGTGGCCATGCCGGTGGTGTCGCTCAAGGCCAGCTCCATGCCCGGGCGGATCGAGACGATGCGCTCGATGTTGGCCAGCACGGCAGCCTCCTCGACGCGGCCGTCGAACGGGCAGTCGAACGAGGTGGCGAGCCCGACCCGCATCTTCAGGCGGCCGCCGGCGTCGACCTCGCTGAGCAGCATCTCCAGGTCGTCCAGCGACTGGCTGATCGGCCGGCGCACGTTGCTTTGGTTGTGCGCCTCGGACATCGAGACGACGAAGATCAACTCGTCGATGCCGGCGGCCAGCGCCCGCACCGCGCCCTTGGTGTTGGGGATCAGCGCCATCTTGTGCACGCCCGGATGGGGGCCCAGGGCGCGGACCACGTCCTCGGCGTCGCGCATCTGCGGAATCGCCTTCGGGCTGATGAACGAGGTGACCTCGAGCCGCCGGACGCCGGCGGCGATCAGCGCCTCGATCAGCTGCACCTTGGTCTCGGTCGGGATCCAGGTCGGTACCGACTGCACGCCGTCGCGCGGCCCGACTTCGACGATCTCTACCCTGTCCATCGCTCGGCACTCCCGTTGCCACTGGCCTTCTCGGTTCCTGGCCAGCTTAGCATACCGGCGTCCGCGACGGCGAGACACGCAGCTCGCGCCGAAGCCACGGCGCCGGACACCGCCTGAGCCGGCGGCGGACCGTAGGTCAATTACCGATTTCGGGAACTAATCGTGCGCGCGAGCGCCCCGAGCGCGTTCGGAAGCCGAAAAACGCAAGCCTTTGTCTCAGGCGAAAATCTGCAGGCCGCCGACAATCAAGACGACCAGGGCCAGCGGCAGGGCGATCGTGTACTTCACGATCGACCGGCCCAGGGCCTTCAATTCCTTGTCCCTGGAGACCTGTGTAACTACGATCGGCACCGCCGCTCCAAACAGGGGCATCGCCATAATCCAAGCGTTCGCCATTTCCTCTGTCTCCATGACGTTCGCCCCGACTAGCCCTCGGCCCACGTCGCTGGACGCACCTCGTTATGATGAGCTAATCGGTGGCACCCGTTAGTTGGTCCATCACCCCTTGATATAGGACAATTGGGCTAACTTACCAGTCCCGACGATAGCAATTTTTCTATAAATTTGCCACTGGAATCAATGGGATTCATCGAAAATTTTATGTATTTAGTGACGATACGAATAACGTCACATTCACCCCCCGCGATCCGCCCCAGCCGTCCGCCGTGCTATCGTGAGCAATGATTCGGCAAGCTCCGGAGGCGCCGGGCGGGGCGCAGGGCGCGTTCCCCGTGGCGCAGACGGGCCCTGAGCGCGACCCGTGGGTTTCGATTGTCTGCCTGGGGCTGATCTTCCTGATCGCCCTGGTGATCGGCTATCGCGGTGCCCTGCGTTCGGTCGAGGCCTTTCTTCCGGTGTCGGTCGAAGTGGTGGCCCGGGACGGCGGCGTGGCGCCACAGCTCGAGCTGACCGCGGTGGCGCCGTTTGGCGCCACGCCCTATCAGCTGCCGCCCGACCGGCACTGGCGCATCGAGATGCGGCCCGTCTCGGCCCTGGCGCTGTCGTTGCCCCCGGATTGGCGGCGTTGGCTTGAAGCGGTCGTGATCGAAGTCGGGCAACGACGGATCGTCTTCGACGCCGGGAAGCTCACGGAGACCTGGCGACGCGGCGACGGGCGGGCGACGCCCGCCGGGCACGAGACCTGGTGGGCGCCGGCGGCACAGCTGGCGAACGAGGGCATGGTCGGGCGCAGCCTGCCGGCGATCAACGGCCCCGGCAATGGCGAGCTGGCGTTTCGCCTGTTCGCGTTTCCGGTGCTGTTGTTGGCGGTGCTCGGCGGGTTCATCGGTGTCGGGCCGCGCTGGACAGCGGCCCTCGGCGCCGGGGCACCGCTCTCGACGACTGCCGGCGCCGGCCGCGGCGAGGTCCTGGCGGTCCGGGCCTGGGCGGCGTTCGGCGTCGGCATCGTCTGTGCCGCGCTGATCCTGCTCGAACACCTCGATGGCTTCTACTTCGCTCAGGACGACAATCTGGTCCAGTTTCTGCCCCTGGCGCTCGAGGGCTGCGCCCAGCTCGATAGCGGTGTCTGGCCCGACTACAACGTCTATCAGCTGCTCGGCCAGCCGCTGGCCACGGCCGGTATCTACGGCCTTAGCTATCCCCTGCTGTGGGCGGCCTGCGGCCTCGCCGGCAGCGTGCTGGAATTGCCGGCCGCGACCTTCGAGGTTTACGCGGCGCTGCACCTCCTGGGCGGCTTCCTGGCCTGTTTCTGGCTCGGCCGCCGCGAGGGCCTGTCGGCGCCGCTGGCGACGGCCTTGGGACTTTCCTTCGCGCTCTGCGGTTTCTTTCTGATCGGCGGCCGCTCTTGGGCCTACATGCTGCCGGTCGTGCTCTGGCTGCCGCTGCTGCTGGTTTCGGCCCGCGCGCTGCCGACCACGGCGCGGCCCTTCCGCTGGCTCGTCGGCAGCGGGCTTGCCATCGGCCTCTTTCTGCACGCCGGCAATGCGCAAATGTGGACCTATGGCGTCGCCGCCTGGGTTTTGCTGGTGGCCTTCGCCTGGGCCGGCGGCGTGCTGGCGCGCCGGCGGCTGGCCTGGGCCGCCGCGGCCCTGGTCTTCGGGCTCGGCGTGGCGATGCCGCTGCTGCTGCCGCAGTTCGTTTTCGTCTCCGGCCTGGAGCGCGAAGCTGCTGAGGGGAACGGCATCTGGAACGTCCTGGCGGCACTGATCCTGCCCTATCCGCTGGTCGACGTCGGCCATCCGAACGGCTGGGGCGCCAGTTCTCCCGGTTCGATGAGCCCGTTCTACTACTCCGGGACCGTGCTGACGCTGGCGGGGGCGCTCGCCGTGCTGGCGGCGCTGGCGATGCTGTTGCGCCGTCCGGCCGACCGCGGCTTCTGGCAGCGCCAGCGCTGGGCGATCCTCGCCGTGCTGGCGTTGCTGCTCGCCATCGGCCAGGCGGCGATGCTGTGGTCGATCCTGGGGTTGCTGCCGGTGTTCGACAATTTCACCCATCCCTTCAAGCTGTTGCCCTACTTGGTGCTGACGCTGAACCTGGCCGGGGCGCTGGCGCTGCAGCGGCTGCTGCCGGCGCGGCCGCACTGGCATGGCGGAATCGCGCTTTGCCTGTCGCTGCTGGTGCTGCTCAACGCCGGCCTGGCGCGCAGCAGCTTCTTCACCTATGCCGATGACCCCTACCCGGCGTTGCCGAAGGAAATCGGCGAAGTCCTGCGCCCGGCGGTCCCGGGGGTGTTGGGGCCGAGAGTGCTGGCGACGGCGCCGTTCCAAGGCGCCGAGCCCGGCTTCGCCACCTCGCTGACGCATAACCTGGCCACCTACCACCGCATCATGGCGCTCGACGGCTACGGCTCGCTGCTCTGGTTCAGCGCCGAGAACCGGCGGGCCCTGGCGTTGCTGCGCGATGATCCTGAGGCGGCGCGGCGCGCCTTTGGCGTGCGCTGGCTGTTGCGCTATCGGCCGACCCGCGACGCCGGCGTTCCGGCCGGGCTGGTCGACGTTAACGGCACGCCCTTCGCGCAGGCCTACATGCCGGCCTTCCAGGGCGCTCCCGTGGTCGCCCGCACCGGGAAGCTGGTGCTGCACGACCTCGGCCCAGCGGATCCGCTGGCCTTCTTCGAGGGGGCGCCGCGCCAGGCCCTGCTGGCGCGGGCGGCCGAGGGTGCGCTGGTCGTCGATCTGCCGGCCCTGACGGCGCCGAGACGGGTGGTGCTGAACTTCCTGCGCCGCCCCGGCAGCGTGCTCAGCGGCGACGGCGAAGCCCTGGCGATCGAAGCTGACGCCTGGGGCCGCATCGTCGCCGAGGTGCCTGCGGGCGTGCGCCGGCTGCGGCTCGACCACGCCGGCGGTTGGGGCCGCGGGCTGTACCACGGCTTGGTCCTGCTGCTGGTGGCGCTGGCCGTCCAGGTGGTGGCGGTGCGCCGCGATCCGGCTTTCCAGGGGGCGCGCGGGTGAGGCGCGGAGGTGCGGCGATCGCTGAGTTGGACGCCCTGGCGGCGATGTGCGCCGCCGTTGGTGCCGATCCCGATCTGGTCCAGGGCGGCGGCGGCAACGCCTCGCTGAAGCTGGACGGGCGCCTGTGGATCAAGGCCTCGGGGACCTGGCTCAGCCGGGCGCTGGCCGAGCCGCTCTTTCTGCCGCTCGACCTCGAGCGCCTGCAACGGCAGATCCTGGCCGGTGCCGCCGATCCGACGGCCGGCTGCTACGACACCGCCAGGAGCAGCCGGCCCTCGATCGAGACCACTTTGCACGCCCTGCTGCCGGGCCGCGTGGTGCTGCACACGCATGCCGTCAACACCATCGCCTGGGCGGTGCGCAGCGATGGCGAGGCGATGCTGGTCGACCGGCTCGCCAGCCTCGACTGGGCCTGGGTGCCCTACCGGCGTCCCGGTCTGCCGTTGACCCGGGCGGTCCAGGCGGTGCTGCGGCGACGCCCCGCATGCGCGGTTCTGGTGTTGGCCAATCACGGCCTCGTCGTCGGCGCCGAAGATGCCGAAGGCGCGCGGACGCTGACCCATGAAGTCGAGCGCCGGCTCGCCCGCGAGCCACGCGCCGCGGCGGTGCCGGATCTGCCGCGCCTGCAGGCCCTCGCCGAGGCCGGCTGGCGCCTGCCGCAGGACCCGCTGGTACACGCCATCGCCTGCGACGCCGCCGCGCTCGAAATGGCCCGCCGAGGCGCGCTCTACCCGGACCACGTGGTCTTCCTGGATGCGCCGCTGCCCGTTCTCTCCGAGGGCGGTCCCGATGCGGCCCGGCGCCGGCACCGCGAAGCCACCGGGCGCGATCCCTGCTACCTCGTGCTGCCGGGCGCCGGCGTCGTCGTCGCCCGCGAGATCGCGCCGGGGGCGGAGGAAATGCTCCGCTGTCTCGCCCGCGTCCTGCTCAGGCTTCCGGGCGATGCCCCGGTGCGCCCGCTCGACGCCGATCAGGTCCGCGAGCTCGTGAGCTGGGAGGCCGAGCAGTATCGGCAGGCATTGAACGCCGGCCCGGCCTAGGCCGATTTATTCGCGGCCCCGGCGCCCATGCGTGCATAATCAGACCGATTCGCGTTCAAGCCATGCAAGTCGTCATTCCCATGTCCGGTTACGGCGAGCGTTTCCGCCGCGCCGGCTACGCCGTGCCGAAGCCGCTGATCGAAGTCGACGGCAAGCCGATCATCGCCCATGTCGTCGATCTGTTCCCACAGGTCGAGCGCCTGCTGCTGATCTGCAACCGGGAGCACCTCGACGAGCCAAGCTTCCGCCTCGCCGAGCGCTTGCGAAAGGTTGCGCCGTCAGCCGAGATCGTCGCCATCGCACCGCACCGGCTCGGCCCCGTGCATGCCGTGCTGCAGGCGGCCGGCCGTCTCGATCGGGACATGCCGACGATCGTCAACTACTGCGACTTTGCCTGCATCTGGGATTTCGCCCGGTTCCGCCGCTTCATCGAGACCACGGCGCCCGACGGTGCGGTGGTCTGCTATCGCGGCTTCCATCCGCACATGCTGAGCTCGACCAACTATGCCTACGTGCGCGAACGCGAAGGCTGGATCCAGGACATCCAGGAAAAGCAACCCTTCACCCGGACGCCGATGCAGGAATTCGCCTCCAGCGGCACCTATTACTTCGCCTCCGGGGCGCTGGCGCTGGCGGCCTGCCAGCGGACGGTCGATGAGGACATTTCCCTCGATGGCGAATACTACGTCAGCCTCGCCTACAAGCCGCTGCTGGCGGACCGCCGGCGCATCGCCGTTTATGAGATCCAGCACTTCATGCAGTGGGGCGCTCCTGAGGACCTGGCGGAATACCGGGCCTGGTCGGCCGCCTTCCGCCGCCTGGCCGAGCCGGCGGCGCCCGCCCGCCAGGCCGGCGCCACCCTGGTGCCGATGGCCGGCAGCGGCAGCCGCTTCGCCGCCGCCGGCCAGGTTCTGCCGAAGCCGCTGATCCCGGTCTCCGGCCGGCCGATGGCGCTGCAGGCGGTCGCGCACCTGCCCGAGGCGGAGCGTCGGGTCTTCGTGCTGCGCCGCGATCTGCCTGAGCGCCAGGCGATCGCGGCGGCGCTCGAGGCGGCGTATCCGGCGGCGCGCCTGGTGGTGCTGGAGGGCGCGACGGACGGCCAGGCGCGCACCTGCCTGCTGGCTTTGGACGCGGTCGCAGCCGAGGCGCCGCTGACCATCGCCGCCTGCGATACCGGCGCCCTCTACGACACGGCCGCTCTGGAGGCTCTGCTGGCCGAGCCGGAGGCCGACGTCGTCGTCTGGGCCGCCCGCGGCCATGCGCCGGCCGTGCGCCGGCCGGAGATGTACGGCTGGATCGATGCCGACGAGGAGGGCCGGATCCGCGCCGTCTCGGTGAAGACGCCGCTGGCTGAGCCCCGCCGCGACCCGATCATCATCGGTACCTTCAGCTTCAGGCGCGCCGCCGACTTCCGGGCCGCGGCCGAGCGCATGATCGAGCGGCGCGCGCTCATCAACGGCGAATACTACGTCGACACCTGCATCAACGATGCCGTCGCGCTCGGCCTCGACTGCCGCATCTTCGAGATCGACCATTATCTATGTTGGGGAACGCCGGAGGAGCTCAAGGCCTTCGAGTACTGGCAGTCGTGTTTCGAGCAGTGGCCGAGCCATCCCTATGCGCTGGCCAGGGATGTACACGTGCCGGCCGCGGCGGCGACCGAACTCGCCGCCCGATACCGGGCCTGGCGACCCTATCACCCGAAGGCCTGAGCGCGTGCGCATCTCGGTTCAGCTTCGCCGTTTCCTGATCGTCGGCACGACCACGGTCGTGGTCGATTTGATCAGCTACGGCGGTTGCCTCGCCCTCGGCCTGGACATCGACCCGGCCAAGGCCATCGGCTTCATCGTCGGCACCCTGTTCGCCTATCTGGCCAACCGCTACTGGACCTTCGAGGCGGCGGCACTGCCCGCACGCTTCAAGCAGTTTCTGCTGCTCTACCTTGGCACGCTGCTCGCCAACGTCGCCGTCAACGCGGTGATCGTCCGGGCGCTGGGCGAGGGCACGATCGGCATCGGCACCGGCTTCGTCGCCGCCACCGCGGTTTCCGCCAGCCTGAACTTTCTCGGCATGAAATTCATCGTCTTTCGGAGTTGAAGCGAGGCATGCGGTGAGGGCGCTGTCGCTGGTCATTCCCTGCTACAACGAGGCCCGCAACCTGCCGTTGCTGCTGCGCCGCCTGGACCAGGTGGTCGAGCGCGACGATATCGAGGTGGTCCTCGTCGATAACGGTTCAGGCGACGAGACCCCGCAGCTCCTGGCCGAGGCGGCGGCCGGGCGCGGCTATCTGACCACGCTCAGGGTCGAGGTGAACCAGGGCTATGGCTTCGGCATCCTCTCCGGCCTCCGGGCCGCCAGCGGCGGGATCCTGGGCTGGACGCACGCCGACATGCAGACCGATCCGGGCGATGCGATCAGGGCCTTGACGCTGTTTGAGGCCGGCGGCGGAGGCAACGTTTTCGTCAAAGGCCGGCGCCAGGGGCGGCCCGCCGCCGACGTCCTCTTCACCGTCGGCATGGCCTGCTTCGAGACCTTGCTGTTGCGGCGGGCGATGTGGGACATCAACGCGCAGCCGACGCTGTTCCCGCGCCGCTTCTTCGAGGCCTGGCGCGAGCCGCCGCACGACTTCTCGCTCGACCTCTATGCCTACTACCAGGCCAAGGCGCAGGGCCTGCCGGTGCGCCGCTTTCCAGTCCGCTTCGGCGAGCGGGCGCACGGCCTCTCGCACTGGAACGTCGACTGGCGCAGCAAGCTGCGCTTCATTGCGCGGACCATGCGCTATAGCCTGGAGCTGCGTCGGCGCCTGAAGGGGGTGGGATGATCCTGGTGCACCATCGCCGCAACACGGCCGCGGAGCTGCGGGCGACACCGCCCGAGTGGGGCGTCGAGGTCGACATCCGCAGCCAGGGCGGCGAGTTGGTCATCCATCACGACCCCTTCGTCGCCGGCGAGCCCTTCGGCACCTGGCTCGACGCCTATCACCACCGCCTGGTGATCCTGAACGTCAAGGAAGAGGGCCTGGAAGAGCGCGTGCTGGCCGAAATGGCGGCGCGCGGCATCGAGTCGTTCTTCTTTCTCGACCAGTCCTTCCCCTTCCTGATCCGCACCGCCCGCGCCGGCGAGCGGCGCTGCGCCGTGCGCGTCTCCGAGTACGAGAGCATCGATACCGCGCTCAGCCTGGCCGGCTTGATCGACTGGGTCTGGGTCGACTGCTTCAGCCGCTTCCCGCTCGACCGGGCCGAGGCCGAGCGGCTGCGGGCCGCCGGCTTTCGCCTCTGCCTGGTCTCGCCCGAACTGCAGGGCCGCGCCGACCCGGCGGAGATCGAGGCCATGCGCGCGCTGATCGCAGAACGCGGCATCACCATCGATGCGGTCTGCAGCAAGACGCCGGAACGCTGGCAGTGACCCGGCGGGACATCTGGCGGCATCCGCTGTTCCGCGCCGGCCTGGTGGCGAAGCTGGCGCTGGTAATGCTGGTCGCGCCCGAGGTGCAGAGCACCTGGTTCGTGCCGTTCATTCAGTTCTGGATCGCCGCGCCGAGCTTCGATCCCTGGACCGGGTTCGTGCAGGCCGGCGGCGATCCGCTGGCCTTCCCCTACGGCGCGGTGATGTTTCTGGCGCACCTGCCGGGGGTGGTGGTCGGTACCGCCCTCGATCGGCTGCTCGGAACCGACCTCTTTGCCGGCGTCGGCTTTCGCTTCAGCCTGCTCGCCGCGGATCTGACCATCCTGCTGGTGCTGGCCCGGCTCGAGAGCCTGGATGCGCGCTGGCTGCTGGGCCTCTATTGGCTTTCGCCGATCGGCCTCTACGTGACCTATTGGCACGGCCAGACCGACTACGTCCCGGTCGCCCTGCTGATGCTGTCGCTCTTGTTCCTGAAGCGCGAGGCGGCGCACCTGGCCGGCGCCGCCGTCGGCTGCGCCATCGCCGCGAAGCTGTCGATGCTGCTGGCACTGCCCTTCCTGCTGCTCTACCTGTGGAACAACAAACGCCTGAACGACCTGCTGGTCGCCTTTCTCAGCGGCGTCATCCTGGCGCAGCTGGTGCTGCAGGCGCCCTACCTCGTCTCCAGCGGCTTCCGCGAGATGATCTTCGGCAGCCCCGAGATCGGCAAGGTCTATCAGCTCTCGGCCCGGCTCAGCGAGCAGATCAGCATCTACCTGACGCCGCTCGTGTACCTGCTGACGCTCTACGCCACCTGGCGCCTGCGCCGGATCAACTTCGAGCTCCTGTTCGCCATTCTCGGCGTCAGCTTCTTCGTCGTCGTGCTGATGACGCCGGCCTCGGTCGGCTGGTATCTCTGGGTGGTTCCCTTCCTCGCCGTGCACCAGCGACAGCAAGGCCCCTCGGCGGTGGTGCTGACGGCGCTGTTCGCGCTGCTGCTGCTCCCCTACCACCTCGTCTTCAGCCAGGGGGCGGCGATACCCGCCCTTGGCCTCGAGCTCTCGTTCTGGGACCTGCGCATCGCCGAGCTGCCCTCCGCGCATCTGCGCTCGCTGTGGCTGACGCTGTTGACGGCGACCGGGCTGGTGCTGGCGCTGCAGATGTTCCGCCGCGGCATCGCCGACAACGATTTCTATCGCCTCGGCCGGCACCCGCTCGGCATCGGCATCGCCGGCGATTCCGGTGCCGGAAAAAGTACCCTGGCGTTGGCCCTGGCCGGCGTCTTCGGCGACCGCTCGGTGGTCCACGTCTCCGGCGACGATTACCACCGCTGGGAGCGTCATGCGCCGATGTGGAAGACGCTGACGCATCTCGACCCGCGCGGCAACGACCTGATGCGCTTCAGCAACGACGTGCTGGCGCTGCTCGAGGGCCGGGCCGTCGTCGGCCGCCGCTACGACCATCTGAGCGGCCGCTTCAGCCTGCCCGAAATGCTGCCCTCGAACGACGTCATCATCGTCGCCGGGCTGCACGCGCTCTATCCGCCGGAACTGGCCGCGCGGCTTGACGTCCGCATCTTCATCGAGGCCGAGGACGGCCTGCGCCGGCACTGGAAGCTTGGCCGCGATGCCAGCCGCCGCCGACAGGATGCCGCCGAGGTCGCCGCCGTCATGGAGCAGCGCCGCCCCGACGCCGAGCGTTACATCCAGCCGCAGGCGCGCAACGCCGACATCGTTTTCACGCTGCTGCCGGCCAATCCCGAGCTGTTGCGCGGCGACGCCGCGGCCGGCGAGCCTCGGCTGCGGCTCCGCGTGCTGCTGCGCCAGGGCCTGTTTCACGAGCAGCTGGTGCGCACCCTGGTCGGCATCTGCGGGTTGCAGGTCGACGCCGAGCTGCTGGAGGACGGGACCATGGCCGAGCTCGGCATCGAAGGCGATGTCACCGCCGAGGACGTCGCCCTGGCCGCCGACGTCATGCTGCCGCACCTTGACGAGTTGATCGACCGTACCCCGGCGTGGCGCGGCGATGTCGGCGGCATCATGCAGCTGATCGCCCTGGTGCAAGTCGACCACGCGCTGAGGAGGCGAATATGGCGTTAGAGATCCGCAACGCGCAGGCTTTCGCCACGGCGCCCGGCGCCGTGCTCTTCGACGCCGACAACACGCTTTATCCTTACGCCCCGGCGCACGAGGCGGCGACGCGGGCGGCTGAGGCCAAGGCCTGCAAGTTGATGGGGGTCGAGGCGGCCCGCTTCCGCGAGGCCTTCGCCGAGGCCCGGCGCGCGGTCAAGCGACAACTCGGCGCGACCGCCAGCTCGCACAGCCGGCTGCTCTATTTCCAGCGCGCCATCGAGAGCCTGGGGATGAAAAGCCAGCTGTTGATGACGCTGGACCTGGAGCAGACCTATTGGCGCAGCTACCTCGCCGCCGCCGAGCTGTTTCCGGGTGTGGCCGCCTTCATCCAGGATCTGAGGAGCGCCGGCATCACCACCGCGGTCATCACCGACCTGACGGCGCAGATTCAGTTCCGCAAGCTGATCTACTTCGGCCTCGACGGCCTGTTCGACTTCGTCGTCACCTCGGAGGAAGCCGGCGCCGACAAGCCGGCCCTGGCGCCCTTTCGCCTGGCCATCGAGAAGCTGGGTCTGGCCCCGGCCGAGACCTGGATGATCGGCGACGAGGCCGGCGCTGACATCTCCGGCGGCCGGGCCGTGGGCATGGTGACCTTGCAGAAGCGCCATGCCGGCGTCGCGGTCGCCCGGGGCGGCGATGCGGCCGACGCGGTTTTCGACGACTTCGCCGAACTCAGCCGCTTGCTCAAGGGCCGCGCCGACCTGGTGCAGACGGCCGAAACCGTCTGACCCTGAAGCGTCCGGGCCGCCCTAGCCGCCGATGCCGAAGATCGAGGCCAGGCCGGTGCGCGCGGCGTGCGCGGCCATGGCCGGTTCCGGCGGCGTTTCTATCTCCGTGCTGGCCGCCCTGAGCACCGCCGGCAGCAGGCCGACGTCGCCGACCGAGTTCAGGAACAGGCCGGGCTGGGCCAAGAGCCAGTGTACCGCCAGGCGGATGTCGTCCTCGCCTTCCAGCGGCTCGTACCAGGTGCTGCGCCGCGGCGAAGCACCGGCAGCCCAAGGGCCGCGGGCCAGCGCCTTGATGGTCTGCACCGCGACGTTGCGTTGCCGGCACAGGGCCAAGGTCGCGTTGAAATCGCGGCTGTAAACCTCGCGGCTGGCGCAGAGCCAGTTCCAGGGCATCAGCACGGAATCGAAGTCGAACCGCTCCAGGCTGCGCCGGTGCATGGCGGCGACGCTCCAGCCGTGCCCGGTGACGCCGATGAAGCGGATCAGGCCTTGCTCGCGCGCCTCGACGGCGGCTTCCAGGGCGCCGCCGGAGCCAAGCGCCTGCTCCCATTCGTCGGGATGGAACAGCGCGTGCAGCTGGAACAGGTCGATCCGGTCGGTCTGGAGCCGCTCCAGCGAGCGCTGCAGGCTTTCCTTGGCGCCCTGGTAGCCGCGCTCGCGCGTCTTCGTCGCCAGGAAGAACCGGTCCCGGTGCCGGACCATCCAGGGGCCGATGCGAAGCTCGGAATCGCCGTAGGCGGCGGCGGTGTCGATGTGGTTGACGCCGAATTCGAACAGCAGGTCCAGGACCCGGTCGGCGGTGTCCTGGTCAACCCGGGCCAGCGCCGCGGCGCCGAACAGGACCGCCGTGCTCTGATGCCCGGTGCGCCCGAAGGGCCGCCTCTCTATGGCCATCGCCGCCTCCTGGAGCTCCTTGCGCGCGGCGCCGGGCTCAATGCATCAGGCCGTAGAACTTGCCGGCGTTCTCGCAGGTGATCTTGCGCACCACGTCGTCCGGCAGGCCGGCGAACTGCTCGGCGATGTACTTGCCCGATTCCGGCCAAACGCCGTCGCCGTGCGGGTAGTCCGAGCCCCACATCAGGGATTCGACGCCGATGTCGTCGACCAGCTTGGCGCCGATGATGTCGTACTGGAAGGTCGCCTTGCACTGACGCCTCCAGTAGTCGCTCGGCCGCATGGTCAGGCCGAGGTCATGGAAGCGGTCCTCCCACTCGAAGTCCATGCGGTCGAGCGCATAGGCGAGCCAGCCGATGCCGCTCTCGCCCAGCGCGATGCGCAGGTTGGGATAGCGCTCCAGCACGGCGCCGCCGATTACCGCGGCGATGATGTTGATCAGGTTCATCTGGAAGCCGGAGACCACGGTGAAGAAAGCGGCGCGCCGGGTCCGCCCCTCGAGCTGGCCCAAGCGCTCCACCGGGATCGCCGGGAAGGTATGGAAGTGCAGCGGCAGGTTGACCTCGTTGACCGCCTGCCAGACCGGTTCCCAGCACGGATGGTACATCGGCTCCATGTCCCAAGAGCAGGACAGCTCGAGCCCCTTGATGCCCATCTTGGCGACCCGGTAGACCTCCTTCGCGGCGGCCTCGATGTCGCCGTAAGGCAGGCAGGCGAGGCCGATCTGCTGGTTCGGATAGTGCTTGCAGAAGTCGGCCAGCCAGTCGTTGTAGATGCGGAACATCTCGTTCGCCGCCTCGTGGTCGCGAAGCCGCGAAGCCGCGCCCAGGATGCCGTAAATGACCTCGGCGTCGACGCCGTCGCGCTGCATGTCCTTGAGCCTGAGGTGCGGGTCGGAGATGCGGCGGATATCCTTCTTGCCGTCGGCGTAGAGGTCGGTCGAGGCCATCACGTCGACGCGGGCATGCTGGCCTGGCACGTATTTGGCACCGGCCGGGCCGACGCCGTTCTTGAGGCCGAAGGAGGTGCCGTTCTTGCAGGTCCAGTAGGGCCCGTCCGGCCCCTCGGTGACGAAGGGCATGCGCTCCTTGAGGTCCTGGCGCGCCTCGCCGACGAAGAGGTCCGGCGGCAGCCACGGCAGGTCGATGTGGCTGTCCGCTGAGATGCGCCTGTATTCCATGATCCGTCCTCCTCGCCGAGGCTCCCGTTAGAAACACGCGAATTGTTGCCTAGGCAAGGATACATGCGCGTCGACGCTGGCGTCGAGAGGCTTTGCGCCATCGACGCGGCGGTCTCGGCGATGTCGCGCAACGCCGCCCAGGCGCTATGCTTGCTTTGGCGAAGCTAGAGCGGCGGGAGACTGCGCATGGACCTGACACTCTTCATCAACCCCGAGCACCGGCCCGGCGAGGCGTTGAGCAAACGTTTCGCCGAGCACGCGGAGCAGGTGCGGGTGGCGCGCGCCGCCGGTTTCGATGCCGTCGCCATCGGCAACCATCTGTCCTACAGCGGCTCGGTCTGGTTGCCGCCGATGGAAGCGTTGATGCGGCTCGCCGCCGAGGCCGAGGGCATGACGCTCGCGACCTGCATGCTGGTGCTGCCGCTCTACCACCCGCTGCACGTGGCACAGCAGGCGGCGCTGCTCGACATCATCACCGGCGGCCGCTTCACGCTCGGCGTGGCCCAGGGCTGGCAGGAGGACGAGTTCAAGGTGCTCGGCATAGATTTCCGCGAGCGCCTCGGCCGCTTCCGGGAAGCGGTGACGTTGATGCAGCGGCTCTGGGGCGAGGATAGCGTCACCTTCGCCGGCAAATATTTCGCGGCGGACAACCTGACCTTGTCGCTGAAGCCGGTGCAGAAGCCGCGCCCGCCGATGTGGTTCGGCGGCAGCGTCGCCAAGGCGGTCGAGCGCGCGGCCGGGCTCGCCGAGACCCGTCTGGGCGACAGCTGGGTCGCCTCCTCGCATCTCACAGAAGCAGTGATCACCGAGCAGGCCGGCATCTTCCGCGACACGCTGTCGCGCCTCGGCAAGCCGATGCCGCGCGAGTTCCCGCTGCTGCGAAACCTGGTCGTCGCCAGGGATCGGCAGACCGCCCTGCGCGAGGCCGGACCTTCTATCGCCGAGAGCTATCGCCATTTCGGCCGCTGGGGCCTGTTCACCAGCGTTGTCGGCGCGGGCAAGGAGCAGCTCGAGTTCGAGGAGCTGATCGCCGGCCGGGTCATCATCGGTTCGCCGCAGGAGTGCGCCGAAGCGCTGGTCCGCCTGGCGCGTAGCACCGGCTTCACCCGGCTGGTGACCCGGATCCAGTGGCCCGGCATGGATCAGCGCGTCACCCTGCGGACCATCGAGCTGCTGGCCTCGGAGGTGAAGCCGCTGGTCGACCAGGCGCTGACCTAGGTGCCGCGGCACGGCAACGCAGGGCAAGGGCGATGGCTGTGATCGGCCGGGGCATCGCCCGCAAGGAAGACCGGCGGCTGCTGACCGGCCGCGGCCGTTTCACCGACGACGCCTGCGCGCCGGGGCAGGCCCACGCCGCCGTGGTCCGGGGCCAGCACGCCCATGCCCGGCTGGCTGCCATCGACACGGCCAGGGCCCGGGCGATGCCGGGGGTCTTGGCCGTCCTCACCGGGGCCGACTGCGCCGCCGATGGCCTGGGCCAGATCGACCACAGCCCGTTTCCGCGCACGCGCTTCGACCTGAAGCTGACCGGCCCCGGCGGCGAGGCCGGCTTCGTCGGCGAGCACTGGTTGCTGCCGCGCGACAAGTGCCGCTTCGTTGGCGAGGCCCTGGCCCTGGTGGTGGCGGAAACGGCGAACCAGGCGCGCGACGCGGCCGAGGCGGTCGAGGTCGTCTACGAGGTGCTGCCGGCCCTCACAGCCGCCCGCGCCGCCGCCGCGCCGGACGCGCCCCTGGTCTGGGAACAGCGGCCCGACAACGTCGCCATCGAGACCTGGTTCGGCGACAAGGCTGCGACCGAGGCGGCCTTTGGCGCCGCCGCGCACATCGTTGCGCGCTCGTTCGACATCGGCCGCGTCACCGGCGTGCCGCTGGAGCCGCGCGCGGTGCTGGCCGTCCACGACGCTGGCAGCGGGCGGACCACGATCCACGCCGGCAGCGGCGGGGCGGTCAGGCAGAAGCGCGAGATCGCCCTGGTCCTGGGCTGGGAGCCGGAGGCGATCCGCGTCCTCTCCTACGACGTCGGCGGCAACTTCGGCACCCGCAACCGCCTCTATCCGGAGTTCGCGCTGGCCGCCTGGGCGTCCAGGAGGTTGGGACGCCCGGTCAAGTACACCGCCGAGCGCGGTGAATCCTTCCTCAGCGACTACCAGGGCCGCGATCTGGCGCTCGACCTGGAACTGGCGCTCGATGCCGAGGGCCGCTTCCTGGCGCTCAGGGCCTCGAGCCTGTCCAACGCCGGGGCCCGCATCGTCTCGCTGTCGCCGCTGTCCAAGGGGGTCGGCATCATCACCGGTCCCTACGCCATCCCTTGTGCCAGCGTGCGCGCCCGCTTGGCCTTCACGACGACGCCGCCGACCCAGGCCTACCGCAGCTCTGGCCGTCCCGAGGTCGTCTTCGCGCTGGAGCGGCTGATCGACGAGGCGGCCCGGCGCTTCGGCTTCGATGCGGTCGCGCTGCGCCGGCGCAACCTCATCCCGGCAGCGGCCATGCCCTACGACAACGCCGTCGGCATGCCCTACGACAGCGGCGAGTACGAAGCCTGCCTGGACAAGGCGCTGGCGCTGGCCGACTGGCGGGGTTTCGCGGCGCGGCGACTGGAGTCGCTGGGGCGCGGCCGCCGGCGCGGCCGGGCCGTCGCGCCGTATGTCGAATCCTCGATCGGCAACCCGGTCGAGGAGGCGCGCCTGGAGGTGCGGGTCGAGGGCCGCATCGTGCTCGTCATCGGCACGCAGCCGAGCGGCCAGGGCCACGAGACCAGCTTCGCCCAGGTCGCCGCCGAGTGGCTCGGCGTCGGGCCGGAGGCGGTCGAGGTCAGGATCGGCGACACCGACGTCGTCCGCGTCGGCGGCGGCTCGCATTCCGGGCGCTCGATGCGGCTCGCCGGCACCGCCATCGTCGAGGCGGCGGAGGCGCTGATCGGCCGTGGCCGCGGCCTGGCGGCGCGGCTGTTGCAGGCGCCGGAGGAATCAGTCGCGTTCAACGAGGGCCGCTTCTCGGTTGCCGGCGGCGCGCAGGCGCTCGGCTGGGCCGAACTTGCCGCCGCCAGCGAGGACGAAGGCGGGCTCGCCGCCGACGCGCAAATCGAGATGCACCAGCCGGTCTTTCCCAACGGCTGCCACGTCGCCGAGGTCGAGGTCGACCCTGATACAGGGCAGGTCACGGTGGCGCGCTACGTCGCCGTCGACGACGTCGGCCGCGTCATCAATCCGGCGATCGTCGAGGGCCAGGTGCACGGCGGCATCGTCCAGGGCCTGGGCCAGGCGCTGTTCGAGGCTATCGTCTTCGATCCGGCCGGCCAGCCGCTGGCCGGTTCGCTGATGGACTACGCCCTGCCGCGGGCCGCCGACCTGCCGTCGTTTGTCACCGCGGCGCACGAGGTGCCCTCGCCGACCAATCCGCTGGGCGTCAAGGCGGCGGGCGAGGCCGGCACCACGCCGGCGCTGGCGGTCGTGGTCAACGCCATCGTCGACGCGCTGGCCGAGCTCGGCGTCAGCGACCTGGCCATGCCGGCGACCCCCTACCGCGTCTGGCGGGCGATCCGGGCGGCGAAGGGCGGCTAGTCCATGGAATCGCTATTGCGCGATACGGCGCTCCGCGTCATCGCGAGGTGGCGAAGCCGCCGAAGCGATCCAGGGGCTCTCGGCCCGGCGGTACTGGATTGCTTCACGCCGCTTTCCGGCGCTCGCAATGACCGGGTGGGCTGTCAACCACACTTGAACTAAAGCCCAGTACTAAGCGGTGGCGCCGCCGTCGACGGGCAGCGCCGCGCCGGTGACGAACGAGGCCTCGTCGGAGATCAGGAAGAGCGCGGCGTTGGCGATCTCGTCGGGCTGCGCCGGGCGGCCCATCGGCGTCTGCCCGCCGCGCGTCCGCACCAGCTCCTCCTTGTCCATGCCCTGGGTCGACTGCTGGTCGGGGCGGGCGACGAAGACCCTGAGCATCGGCGTGTCGACCGGGCCCGGGCAGACCGCGTTGACGCGGATCTTGTCCTTGGCCAGGCGCTTGGCGAGCGCGCGGACGAAGCCGACGACGCCGAACTTGGCCATCGAGTAGACCGGGCTGAACTGCGAGCCCTGCAGGCCCGAGGTCGAGGCGGTGTAGAGCAGGCTGCCGCCGCCGCGCGCGCGCAACTCGGGGATCGCCGCGTCGGTGGTGATGAAGACCGAGCGGTTGTTGAGGTTGAGCGCCAGGTCGAAATCGGCCATGTCGATACCCTCGACCGAGGCCGGGCCGGGATGGCCGACATGGTTCCAGACGAAGTCGAGGCCGCCGAAGGCCGAGGCGGTCTCCTTGACGATGCGCCGGCACTCTGCCTCCTTGGTCAGGTCGGCGACGATGCCCTTGGCCTTGCCGCCGGCGGCCTCGATCGCGGCGACCACGGCGGCGACGCCCTCGGCATCGACGTCGACGACGCCGACCGCCGCCCCTTCCTTGGCGAAACGAATGGCGCCGGCGCGGCCCATGCCCGACGCCGCCGCGCTGACCAACCCGATCTTGCCCTGAAGCCGCATCTCTTCCTCCCTTGAAGTCCTCAGCCCCGATGCTAGCGCGGGCGGAATTCGCTTGGAACCGCTCGCGCCGGCGGAAAACGCTGCTAAGCTTCAGGACGACCAGAAACCGCCGATGAGGAAACCCCGCCATGCCGACCGTGCCGGCCGACGATCTCAGAACCATCGCCACGCGCCTCTTGGAGGGCGCGGGCGCGCCCAAGCCCGAGGCCGCCACCGTGGCCCGCCACTGCATCGAGGCCAACCTGGTCGGCCACGATTCCCACGGCATCATCCAGATCCCGACCTATATCGACCGGGTCGGCAAGGGCCACATCGTCCCCGGGGCGCCGATCGAGGTGGTCTCGGCGAGCCCGACGACGACGGTGATCGACGGCAACTGGGGCTTCGGCTACGTCGTCGCCGAGCACGCCATGCGGACGACGATCGCGAAGGCGAAGACCGCCAACATCGCCGCCGCCACGGTCTTTCGCCAGGGCCATATCGGCCGCCTCGCCGCCTATCCGCTGATGGCCGCGGGCGAAGACATGCTGGGCCTGATCACCGCCGATTCCGGCCGCTCGCCCAAGGCCGTCGCCCCCTTCGGCGGGCGCGAGCCCAGGCTCGGCACCAATCCGATCTCGATCGCCGTGCCCTCGGACCTCGAGGCCCCCTTGTTCCTCGACATGGCGAGCTCGGCCGTGGCCGCCGGCAAGATCCACCTGGCCCAGGCCCGCGGCCTGCCGGTGCCGGCCGGCTGGATCGTCGACAAGGAGGGCCGGCAGAGCACCGACCCGGCGGATCTGCGCGCCGGCGGCGCGCTATTGCCGCTCGGCGGCAGCGAGGGCTACAAGGGCTACGGCCTCTCGGCGATCGTCGAGATCCTCTCCGGCATCCTCACCGGCCTCGGCTTCGGCGTCGAGCCGACCGGCCGGCACAACGACGGCTGCTTCATGCTGGCGGTCAAGATCGAGGCCTTCCGGCCGCTGGCTGAGTTCAAGGCCGAGGTCGCCGAGTTCGCCCGCTACCTGAAGGCGACGCCGCCGGCCGAGGGCTTCGAGGAGGTGCTCTATCCGGGCGAGATCGAGAGCCGCCGCGCCGCCGTCAACGCCGAGGCCGGCATCGAGGTCGAGGACGCCACCTGGGCGGCGCTCACCAAGCTCGCCCGGGAATACGGCATGGCCGAGGAGCTGGGCCTCGCCTGACGGCGGAGGTCGGCGGCTCGGCGTGGGATATAGCCGCCGCGTCTAGGCAGGGGGCGGGGCTTTTCGTTAGACTTGGCCCCAACCGCGGCACCCGGCACAAGGGAGAGATGGCATGACTTCAGGCAATGGCAGCGAGGGCGCGCTCGCCGGTTTCCGGGTCCTCGACCTGACGCAGTTCGAGGCCGGGCCCTCGTGCACCGAGGCGATGGCCTTCCTCGGCGCCGAGGTGGTCAAGGTGGAACGGCCCGGCCACGGCGATCAGGGCCGCTTCCGCGGCGAGGGCAACATCGACAGCCACTATTTCCTCGAGTTCAACGCCAACAAGAAGAGCCTGGCCTGCGACGTCAAGTCACCGGAGGGCCTGGCGCTGGTGAAGCAGCTGGCGGGCGAGGCCGACGTCTTCATCGAGAACTTCGCGCCCGGCGCGATCGAGCGCCTGGGCCTCGGCTACGACGTCATTTCCGAGCTCAACCCGCGCATCATCTACGCCCAGGTCAAGGGCTTCGCCCAGGACGGCCCGCACGCCGACTTCCTCTCCTTCGACATGATCGGCCAGGCGGTCGGCGGGCTGATGTCGATCACCGGCGAGCCCGACGGCAAGCCGTGCAAGCCGGGCGCCACCATCGGCGACACCGGCACCGGCATGCTGATGTGCATCTCGATCCTGGCCGCCCTGCACCAACGCAACCGCACCGGCAAGGGCCAGCGCATCCAGGTGGCGATGCAGGACGCGATGATCCAGTATTCGCGCATCGCCTATTCGACCATGGCCGACTTCGGCAAGGCAGCGCCCCGCACCGGGGCCAAGGTGATCTCGGGCCACTCGGCGCCGAGCGGCCTCTTCCCCTGCAAGCCCGGCGGCCCGAACGACTACGTCTACATCTACGCCAGCCGCGCCGCCGGCCATCAGTGGGAGCGGCTGTGCAAGGTGATCGGGCGCGAGGACATGGCGAGCGACGAGCGCTTCGCGACGCCGCGGAAAAGGCTCGATCACGAGGCCGAGATCGACGAGATCCTGAGCGCCTGGACGATGCAGCGCGACAAGCGCGAGGCGATGGAGATCCTGGGCGCCGCAGGCGTGCCGGCGGGGGCGGTGTTCGACACCATGGAGCTGCACGGCGACCCCGACATGGAGAAGCGCGGCATCTTCCAGACCATCCATCATCCGGTGAAGGGCGATTTCAAGATGCCGGCCTGGCCGGTCAAGCTGTCGGACTCCAACCTGCCGCTCAAACCGGCGCCGCTTTTGGGCGAGCATACCGGGAGCGTGCTGGCCGAGTGGCTGAACATGAGCGAAGCGGACGTCGCGGCGCTGAAAAAGGCCGGCGCGATCTGAGCGGCTGGGCCCTGTTGATTGAGCATGGCGTCACTCCTGAGGCGGCAATAGAAAACGGGAGCTGGCGTGGCGACGGCAACGTTCCTGGGTCCCCGCTTCCGCGGGGACGAGCGGATTGGGTGCGGCGGGTGTGCAAGAGTTTAGCGCCGGCGTCCCCTATCTCCGCTCATTCCCGCGCAAGCGGGAATCCAGTGGTTTCAACGTAAGCGTCACTCCCGCGACAGCGGGAATGACAACCTAGAGAGCGAGGGAGACTTCAGGTGGCACAACTGACCGGCTCGGAAATCCTGGCCAAGGCGCTGAAGCGCGAGGGCGTCGACAATCTCTTCTTCCTGATGGGCGGGCCGATGCTGCTGGCCGAGAGCTCCTGCATCAAGGAGGGCATCCGCCCGATCGACGTGCGCCACGAGCAGGCCGCCGCCTTCATGGGCCAGGCCTACAGCCGGCTCCTCAACAAGCCCGGCGTCTGCATGGCGGCGAGCGGCCCCGGCGTCATCAACCTGATCACCGGCATCGCCAACGCCTACATCGACTGCGCGCCGCTGGTCGCGGTCGGCGGCTCCAGCCCTTATGGCCTCTACGGCCGCCAGGTGTTCCAGGAGATCGACCAGCTCGCCATGATCCGCCCTTGCGTGAAGTGGGCCGAGCGCGTCTACCTGCCGAAGCGCATCCCGGAGATGCTCAACGTCGCCTTCCAGAAGGCGATGGCGGGCAAGCCGGGGCCGGTCTACCTCGACCTGCCGGGCGATGTCTTGTACCAGAAAGTCGACGAGGACGAGATCGACTGGACCATCTCCGGCCGGCCGATCGCGCGCGCCCGCCCGCACGGCGAGCCGGCCAAGATCGCGGCGCTGATCGCCGCGCTGAAGAAGGCCGAGCGCCCGGTCATCGTCTCCGGCAGCGGCATCCTCTGGTCGGAGGCCTGGCAGGAGCTGCGGGCCTTCGTCGACAAGGCGGGGATCCCGATCTACACGACGCCCCAGGGCCGCGGCGTCGTGCCCGAGGACCACCCCTACTGCTATCCGGCGGTGCGCTCGGCCGCCTTCCGCGAGGCCGACCTGATCATGGTGATCGGCACCCGCATGAACTACATCATCGGCCACGCCGCGCCGCCGCGCTTCAACCAGGACGCCACCATCGTGCGCATCGACATCGACGACGAGGAGGTCTCCACGAGCCCCCGCGCCGTCGACATCGGCATCGTCGGCGACGCCAAGGCGGTGCTGGGCCAGGTGCTGGCGGCGATGGACGGCAAGATCACGCAAGACAGCTTCCACGGCTGGCGCCGCCATCTCGCCGACGAGGAGGCCAGCAAGCGCTCGCGCCCGGGCGGCAACGCGCAGTCGGACGAGGTCCCGATCCACCCCTTGCGGCTCTGCGAGGAGATCAAGAACTTCATGGACCGCGACGCCATCCTGGTGGTCGACGGCCAGGAGATCCTGAACTACGGCCGCCAGTCGATGCCGACCTACGCGCCCGGCCACCGGCTCAATTCCGGCCCGTTCGGCACCATGGGCGTGGGCCTGCCGTTCGGCCTCGGCGCCAAGATCGCCAAGCCGGACACGCAAGTGATCGTCGTGCACGGCGACGGCTCCATGGGCCTGAACGCGATGGAGCTCGACACCGCGGTCAGGCACAAGATCCCGGTGCTGGTGGTGGTGAGCCTGAACGGCGGCTGGACCGCCGATCCCGACGGCGACAAGCCCGGCCGCGACCTCGGCTACACCCGCTACGACAAGATCGCCGAAGCCTTGGGCTGCCACGCCGAGTACGTCGAGGAGCCGGGGGAGATCCGCGCGGCGCTGGAGCGCGCGCAAGCCAAGGTCGACGAGGGGCAGGTGGCCCTCGTCAACGTCAGGACCGACCACCGCGCCCGCGCCGGCACGCAACAGTTCGCGCAGTATTCGACGTGAGGGAGTGTAGTGTGACGCTTTAGGCTTGATATATAGTGCAGAGTTCTTGATCGCCCTGCATTGTGACCACTCGTAGAACATAGTTTCCAATGTCGGGGATTGCGTAATCTACCGCAAGTTCGACGACGCGCTCTCCACGTCTACGCCTCTTCCGCCATTCCGAGTAGGGGTAATCCTTAATCCGACAGAAAGTGTCTTCTCCGCGTGGATGAGGAACCGGCTTGGTGCACCCGCTATTCATAGGGCAGAACCAAATGCTGTCGTGATAGGCTGCCACAAGAGGTTGCGCTTCAACTAACAGCACATCGTGTATTCTTCCGCGATAGGCGCCCGCACCGAGCAGGCGTAACAAACGTGCTCGCGTCCACCAGAAGAATACCTTGCCGTTCAACAGGCGGTACCAATCAGAAGGCGAAATTTGCGGCGGTAGACACCTTACCAAGCCGTTGTCATCCATAGGAATTTGATCTCGGACGACCGCTCCTGGCAGATTGGGATGGTGCAACGGGATACCAGCGGGTCTCCTCTTCGCTTCAATTCTGTTACGTTCCTCGCCATCCACTTCATAGAGGTCGAGAAGCGCGGTCGTACTTAGAAGCCCACGCGCCAAGATTGACGACCAACTCCCATGTTCAGCCATGTGAAAAAGAATAGGACAGTCTGCCAGCAATTCGTTTAGTTCCGTTCGATTCACCACGACCGCCTATCAATCACATTGCGCCAACTGAAGTTTGTCGAAATTAAGTTGACTGGCACCCCAGAAACACGCTCAACCTCCTCTATGAAGCGAACAGTGTCTAGGCTAAGCTGATCAAAGCGATACGCGTTTCTATTTTTTACATTCAGGTAATCAACAAAAGTCAAAGCAATATCTGTGGGGCCATTCAATACAGACGAATGCCGAAGTTGCTTCCAATCAAATTCAGCCAGTCGTCGCTGCCTATTCGTTGTAGTAGTTTTCTCTAGTTTCTTCAGTTTCCTCACAGTAATACCAGATCGGTGAGAAAGCTCTTTATACGTTATTGGAATGGCCAATGGGCCGGACGTGCCTCCGACGCGGATTGGAAAGGTTCGACAGACCATAACGACGCGCCGAACCCTTGTTGGTGTAATACCTGCGTCGGCAAGGCACCCGGCGACAGTAGTATCACGGGACGTAACCCAAGGGTATGCACCATGGTGAATGCTGAGGGAAGTACCCTGTGTGCCTTCCAGCAGTATTCGCTTCTCCTGCCAAAAGGCATCTTCCAGTACTTCCTGACTATCACGAATGAATGGCTTAAGTGGGGGGAGGTCCTTCGCCATTCGAACCTTAGGTTTGGCCTTGCCGCCACGACCCATAATTTTTCGCGCGCTGGCGGCGCCAACGCCTTGAAAAGTTGAGCTTATTGCTTTTAGCGCTTCCTTTTCAGACTGGCGATCAGCGTCTTCAATCACCATAGCTTGGGGATCTATGGACAATCGATCAGCTGACACCTGATGCGCTGCTATCTCTTCAAGCAGGGACTCCACATATAGAACTGTGCCAGCACCAAGTAAAAGAAATGCATGGGGCGCGCGTCGCGTCCCCGAGGGTAAGTGATGGTAGACTTCAGGGTCTGGCTCGGCGAAGACTTTGTGGCCAGCGTTCGGGCCACCGACGCGCACCAGCAAGTCATACTCGGGCGCTATGTGTCCGACAATGTTTCCCTTACCCTCGCTTCCGTATTGGCCTCCGACTAAGACGTCCACGAGTCGATGGGTTGAGCGCGAATATAACCCGAGCAATGCGGTCGCTCGCACCAAGACGGCATCTGGCGTGCATCGATCTGTAGCGACAACGATATCCGCAATGTCTGCCAGCTCCTCGATCCTCTTTTCTGTGCGGCTCGTTCTGAGTTCGGCATAGCTAGTGAATTCGTGCGTTCTTGTATCGCGCCTGGCATACCGAGTTTCGAGTTCCTTAGTCTCAGCAGTTAAGTGGATGTGATGTACGGCAGTTCCATAGGCCTGACGGACTGCCGCTGCTTGGCCCCCAATACGCACAGAATCAAGCACGTATAGCCCTACCGACGTCGAAGCTTTCTCTTCCTCAATAATTTGAACTAGTGCATCTCTTACCCAAGCACCACCGTCTTCTCGATCAAGGCGCTCACCAGCGCGTTGTAGTGCACCGCGTTCCTGACCAACTGTTGGCCGTCTTTGAACTATGAGATCACGGGTTTTAATTACACGACCTCCATAGCGCGAACGTAACTTTTCGGCCAGAACCGACTTGCCAGCAGAAACGGGGCCAGATAATATGACGACGCGAAGGCGATTCAATCGAATAGCTCTGCGGTCGTTGACATACGCTTTGGCGGCAAGTCATAAACTGTCACTTCTGTACCAGAGTTAACTAATGTTTGCCGTACAATATCCTCAACAATTTCCCAGGATCCACCAGCCGCGCCTATACCGATTCGTGGCATATGGACACTTGCTGAATGGTGCTCTGAAAATTCGTGTATGCGCTCAAAGCAATGTTCCAGAGCCTCGTACCGGATGCGAGGGAACAGGGATTCTCCATAACCCTGCTGCGCTACTAGACTGGCGATGAAGAGAGAATCCTTCATCTGGGTGAAGTGGACTTGACCGAGCCGTTCGCCCCGCGGAAGCGAACTAATCCAAGATGTGAAATTGTGGTGTGCCTCTGGAAACTTCTTTGCGGCACTCTTGGCGACACCACCACCCCATCTTCGAGCTTGGTCATTTACCAATTGGCAGATGACTTTTGTGCCAGCCCCCTTCGGGTCGAGAACGTCGCCATGAACAAAGTGGAGATGCTCACGGGCGATTGGTCCCGGCGACCGTATCAGTCCTGCCACCCTTGGCAGGGAACTGCCTGGATAGCCAGGAATACCTACACATTCCACTGTGATGGCGCCACTTGATGACCAATGTTCAATCTTCCTTGCCGTGTATCCGATCGCGGTGCACGAGTACACAGCACTTCCAGCTGGCACTGTTCGACCAACGAATGGAACGGGTCGCGCATAAGGTGAAGCCACTATGTAGTCAATTCGGTATGCTTTGGCTTCTGACTGGTTCGCTGGTGGAGACGCGCAAAACATGAGAACAGGTTCTCTAGAAACCTTTGCAATCCGAATCAAGAATGCCTCGGCAGAAACATCAAATTGCCGTTTTTGGATCATCAGCATTTCAATGGGCGGCACCTCATCGCTCGCCGGCAGGCTACCAATGGGCATGACGAATTCCGCAGCAGCGAGATTGCAAAGCATTTCTAGTTGCCATGCATCTCGGGTTATTGGAGTAGCACGATGACGCACCGCATCGCCAACGTCAGGAAAAAGGGTGTGGGCGATCTCGTGGGCAATTGAAAACCGCACGCGTTCTCGAGGCTGCGTTGGATTAAATTGTATCCTGATCCGGCCTCCTGAAGTCACAGTCCTTGCATCTGCTACGTCTGCATTTGCTTCTAAGTGTCTGACTCGGAATGATGTGAGATTTTTCAAGCTCTTGCCAGTCTGCGCGCGAGGAGTTGCACGCTGGCGAGCATGAGCCAGGTCTCGGCGCTGGCGATGCTCGCCTCGAAGTCCTTCGCCAAGCGCCGGTTGCGGTTGAGCCAGGCCAGGGTGCGCTCGACCACCCAGCGTCGGGGCAGGACTTGGAAGCCCTTCGAGGCGTTCGGCCGTTTGATGATTTCCAGCTTCCATCGACCGAGCTTTCGCAGCGCTTGTTCGAGCTTCTCCCCGCCATAGGCGCCGTCGGCGAAGACGTGGCGCAGCCAGGGGAAGTACGAACGGATCGCGGCAAGCAGTTGAGGCGCGCCGTCGCGATCCTGCACGGCGGCGCTGTGCACGAGCGCGCCGAGCAGCAGCCCGCCGGTATCGGTGAGGATATGGCGCTTGCGGCCCTTGACCTTCTTGCCGGCATCGAAGCCCCGTTCGCCGCCGCTTTCGGTGGTCTTGACCGATTGGCTGTCGATCACCCCGGCCGATGGGCTGGCCGCGCGTCCCTCCGTCTCGCGCGCCGCCATCAGCAGCCGACGGTTGATCCAGCTCCAGCTCCGATCGTCGCGCCACGCATAGAAGTAGCGCTGCACCGTCGAGCGCGGCGGAAACTCGCGCGGCAGGAAACGCCACGGACAGCCGCAGCGCAGCAGATACAGGATGGCGTTGACCACTTCGCGTAGCTCGGTCGTGCGTGGCCGCCCGACGCGCTTGGCCGGCGGCATCAAGGGCTCGATCACCGCCCACTCCGCATCCGTCAAGTCGCTTGCATAGCGCAAACCGCCGCGCTCATACTGCCGGCGAGTGATTTCAGTCCACATGTTGTGCCTCGTCAATTGTTCGACACAACAAACGAATCACAACTTACTGAAATCACTCAACTCTTTTCGGGCCAGACACT
>Ga0326597_10000087_pt1 | contig 157857 bp, 135 predicted proteins | sample RVTome_12_FD_203789 | JGI IMG/M metagenome (GOLD analysis project Ga0326597, IMG submission 203789) | Soil microbial communities from uranium-contaminated site in the Upper Colorado River Basin, Wyoming, United States - RVT100D185 | ecosystem: Environmental > Terrestrial > Soil > Contaminated... | reverse complement strand
GTCCGATGGCTGTCCAAGCCAATCCCTGTTATCTTTCCATTCATCTTCATGGCTGTCTCCTTCCTTAAGACCACGAATGCCGGGCATGTTACCGCCCGGCAGGAGACAGCCTTTCATGGGATTACGACTACGGCTGCGTTCCAAGGTAGATCGCTTCGGCCTCGGCAATGTAGGCGGCGGACTTGGTCCAAATGAGCTGCGGAAGGTTCAACGGGAAGCCGTAAAAGACAAAGGCGTCGTTCCACACGTACCGTTTCTCCACCGTAAACTCAACGCCGTATACCGCCCGTAGGGATTCAGCGAGGGCAAGGTCATCGATGGGAAGTTTGTCCTTGTAAGTTTTTTTGTCTTCGTCGGTGGGAATCAACTCCCAAAGACTTTCACTTTGCTTGTAGGCCGTCTGAGCGTCTGCGTATAAGAGTACCATCTTTTTCGTGAGGACGTTGGAAGCGTTCGCAAGCGCCTTGTCCATCCCTATTTGGACCTCGGTGTTGAGTTCGAGCAGTAAACGATGGAAGTCGGCCCGGTTGACGCCGACGTCCGTTGCAGCGGTCATCGCCTTCCCGGCTCGGTAAAGACGTTCGTACTTTGCCTGGTCGATCACTTCCTTGGGTTTGATTGGGGCGATCCAAGCGACCGCAGGTGCCGATGGCGTGCTCTCGGACGGAACCGCCGATACTTTCAATGCTTGTTGCGGACGGACGAAATTCGTCACCACAATGAAGCCCGCCCCAGCCAACACCATGATGCCCAGTGCCGCGACGTACAGCCTTCGTGACTGGCGCTTTCGTGCCGTAGAGCTTGCGCCGGTGACGTTCGGTTCCCGTTGTTGCAGTTGGTGACCGCAGTGGGAACAGACAACCGCATCTTCGGCACTCGCGGATTCGCACTCTGGGCAATAGATTCGCTGCATCGGTCTACCCTCGCCGTTGACAACTCGTTTGCTCGACTGACCGCCATAACCTGCGGAGATGTAGGCGAGACGGCGCGAGAGTAGTATACTCATTACGCCGGGACGGCGGAATAGCTACCCGCCAACTGGTCCCGCTGGCTGCGGCGGCGCGCGTGCTCACGTTCGCGCGTCCCCGTCCGGTCGGGCCGAATTGAAAGGTGAGAACATGGCAATTGAAAAACATGTCGGCGAATCGACCGGCATTTACCGCACCGAAACCATCGGCACGTTTCGTCACGATTCCCCAGCAGAGGATATTGAGGTACTCCATCAGCTCATAAAGGAGGGAAGCGACCTTGACGGCAAACTCTCAGCTTGGGAATCGGACGCCCACGAGATATTGAAGGGGCACGCCCTGACGTTCCCGGCGGCGCTTTTCGCCAACAGTGAACGGAACCCGATTGTGAAAACGGCTGCGCAGCTCATAGCCGAGATTGGCAATCTGCGGACGAAATTGGCCAACCCTACTCCGGAGGTTCGGGCGGTGGCGCTGCAGGCGCTTCGCGTCGGGCGGTATTTTGAACGCTTGTGCGTGAGGCCGTTCGAGGCGTTGGTTCGCAAGGACAAGCACGTCATCGAACGCAACGGACGAAGCTGTGTTGTGACCGACGATGAACACCTGATGCTTTGCTACCTTAGAGACCACCCCAAAGCCGACATAAGTGACTTTGTTCGCCACGTTTTTGGTAAGCCCTATAACGTCGAAAACCGCGACGTTCACGACCAGCGGCGTTCCCGCCTCAACAAGAAACTGTCCGACGCGAACATCGGCCTTTCCATCGACATATCCGGCGATGCGCTCACACTCTCCTATTTCTGACAATCCACTGTCAGACAGAATCGCTTCCAATTGCAACCGCACATGACCGGACGCGCGGTACCGCGCCGGGTGTGCAGGAGCATTCGACGTGAAAAACATCCTGAGCTTGTCGCAAGCGGCCAAAGCCGTCCCCGCCCTTAATGGTCGAGCGCCGCACACCGCCTCGATTTGGCGATGGTGCAGTCAAGGCATTCGGCGTGGTGCCAAGGTAGTGACACTTCGATACCCCCGTCTCGGGCGGCGGATCGGTTTTTCCGTGTTTTTCGTGCTTTGCTTCGGCACAAGTTTGCTGAAGTCTTCATGTTCCATGCAATGTCGACTGACGACAAACCTCGTTCTCAGTCTGGAAACCTGCTTGACCGATTGCGTTGGCGATGATTTGAACCTCCAACCGTCGGATTAGCGAAGTAGGGTTGGCTTGGCCCGCCGAATTCCGCTGGTTAAGTACAAGGCCCACCGCAGCCTCAGCTCGGCTTATCCTTAGGGTGGTAATACTTTCGCCCTTTGAGTTTTTCCGGCAATAGGTTTTCTTGGGTGTATTTTTCATAACCGGCGGCGTAACCCAGGTCTTTCATCAGTTTTGTCGGGGCGTTGCGAATGTTGAGCGGCGTGGGCAAGGCCCCGAATTGTTTCACATCCTCCATGGCCGCCCCGAGGGCATCACAAACCGCTCTTGATTTTGGCGCGCTCGCCAGATAGATCGCGCCATGAGCGAGATTCAGTCCCGCTTCGGGCAGACCGATCGTTTCCACCGCCCGAAAGACTTCATTGGCCACCACCAGCGCCGTGGGCTGGGCCATGCCGATATCTTCGGAGGCGAAGATCACCATCCGCCGTGCAATAAACTTCGGATCCTCCCCGGCCTCGATCATCCGTGCGAGATAATAAAGCGCCGCGTCGGGTTGACTCGCCCGCAGACTCTTGATCATCGCACTGATGAGGTTGTAATGCTCCTCTCCCTTCTTGTCGTAACGCAACTGCTTGGATTGGGCGGTTTTCTGCAAGTTTTCAATGGAGATTTTTCCGTAAAGTTTTTGCGTGCTTTCCAGCACGGTGAGCGCCCGGCGGGCATCACCATCGGCATAGCCGACCAGCCAATTTTTGGCCTCGCGCGGGACGTCCGATTGGGTTTGACCGTCAAGGGCCTTGAGGGCACGGTCGATGATGGTTTCGAGTTCTTCATCGCTTAGGGGATTGAGCACAAAGACTTTCATTCGCGAGAGGAGCGGAGCAATCACCTCAAAACTCGGGTTCTCGGTGGTGGCCCCGATGAGAGTCAGTTCCCCTCGTTCCACGTAGGGCAGGAGATAATCCTGTTGAGCCTTGTTAAAGCGGTGAATCTCATCGAGAAAAAGGATTTTGGATTGAGCGGTTTCGATTTCAATGATCTGCTTCACATCCGCCTTGCCGGCGGATACGGCCGAGAGCTCAAAAAACCTCGCGTCCAACGACTCCGCGTAAATCCGTGCCAGAGTGGTCTTGCCGACACCCGGCGGGCCCCAGAGAACAAAGGAGAAAAGGTGTTTTTCCTGGATCGCCTGCCACAAGGGGCCGGTAGGACCAACCAGATGCGTCTGGCCGACGAAATCTTCCAATCGCCTCGGTCTGATTCGTGAGGCCAAGGGTTCCATCGAGGAGAGTATAACGCCTAGCGAAACTTCCGCCGCGGGGAGGCTGGGAAAAGATGCGCCAAGATTCCCACTACGATTGCGCCGGGAGGGACTCGAACCCCCGACCGTCGGATTAGAAATCCGATGCTCTATCCACCTGAGCTACCGGCGCTGCGTGGGCCTGCAACAATCTCGCATAGAGGCTTTCCAGGCTCTCGACCATATTGTGCCAATCGAACGCCGTCCGGCAAAGCTCCCGGCCACGGCGGCCAAGGCTCCGCCGAAGCTCGGCGTCCGCAGCCAACCGCACCAAGGCGTCGGAGAGACCGCTGATGTCCCCGAAACGGACCAGAATCCCCGTCTCCCCCTCCCGAACCACCTCCGGGGCGCCGTCGTTATCGAAGCTCACCGCCGGGACCTCAGTCAGCAGCCCTTGGACGACCGCCCTCGGCAAGCCCTCCCAGCGCGAGGCGTGCAGGATGATGTCGAATCCGTTGATGCAGGAGGCCACTTCATCCGGACGAATCAAACCGAGCATCCGTACGCGGTCACGCATCCCCGTCGTCTCCAACCGCCGCTCGTACCGCGCACGATAGGCCCCATCCCCGATCCAGACGAACCGAAGTCTCGGCTCGCGCATCACGGCCGATGCCATGCCCGCCATGATTTCCTCGTAACCTTTGTTCGCAAAGAGCCGCGCGATCGTGCCCACTACTACGAGTGCGTCCTGAGACCCCCTCACCCTACCCTCTTCCTCACCTATAGCGCGTTGTAGCTTGCCTACTACGGCTCCTCCGCCCCTCCGGGGCGGGGACGGGGGGGACGATGCAACCAGGGGTTCCGCTTCGCTCCACCCCTGACTACATTCCGTCGCCCCGTTGGGGCGAGAATCGCTAAACACGTACCCCCCACTGGGGGAGAGGGGTTTGGGGGCGTTCTCTCTTAAATTGGGGGAGAGGGGTTTGGGAACGCACTCTACTTCCTTCTTATTGACGCCCCACTCCTTACGGTAACGACACCGCAGGTCGGCGTTGGGTGTGAATTGATCCGTTTCCATTCCGGAGCGGATGGTGACGAACCGCGCTCGCGGCGCGAGACCTGCCGCCACAGCCTGATCGACCATTGCGTCGGCGACGGCGACGAACATTTTCGTCCATTGCGCGGCCCGTTTTTCCAGATACCTGTAGGTCAGACGCGTGATGCGGCCTTGCGTTCGGTTAAAGCTCATTCCATGAATGGTGTGTACGACGACCGGCACGCCGGTCCTCGCCGCCGCCCAGCGACCGAGGATGCCGGCCTTGCTGCTGTGGGTGTGCACTACGTCCGGTTGAAGTTGCTGGAACAGGTGGCGCAGTTCCCGTGCCGCACGCCAGTCGGAAAAAGGTCGCACAGCCCGCCGCAGCGTATCCACACGAACCAATGCACATCCGGCGGCCTCCGCCTTGTCCCATAACGACCCCTCCGGGCCCGTCTCCGGTCCGGCGATCAACGTCACGTCATGTCCGCGTTCGGTGAGACCCCGACAGGAAAGAATAGTGTTCTCCTGCGCGCCGCCGATGATGAGACGGGTGATGACGTGACAGATACGCATAAGAAGAGTTACGAGTTACGAGTTACGAGTTACGGATGGCGAATCAATTCCACGCGCATGTTTTTGTTCACCATTCCGCATTCCTCATTCAGCATTCGACATTCCGCCCACTGCGCTCCCGGCACGCACTACAGGCGAAAGCAATTCGGGTGGATATTTCACCCACTGTAGGCACAGTCCTCGTGCCGGTGCTGTCGGACCGGCATTCGCCCGGTCGGTACTCTTCAGGACATCCGCAACGCGATCCGGATCCCAAAGACCGCGACCGACGTTAAGCAATGTGCCGACCATCGTCCGCACCTGTTTGTAGAGGAACCCCGTGCCCTCTACGTCGATACGAATCTCATCGAGGTGTCGTTCGATATCGCAACGTAGGACTGTTCGGACAGTGGTTTCGCGGTGGCCGCCCTTTGAGGCCATGGCCGCAAAGTCGTGCTCCCCGAGGAAATGGCTTGCTCCCGACCGCATACGCTCCACGTCCAGCGGCTCCCAGAAATGGTACGCATACCGTTGCGTAAAGTGCTCGACAGGCCGACCTGGTGTATTGTGAATGCGGTAGCGATAGAGCTTGCTGATCGCGCTGCGGGTAGCGTGAAATCGCGGATGGACATCGCGCAAGGCGATCAGGGACACGTCCTTGGGCAAACGCGAGGAGATCGAATGGCGCAGCCGTTCCGTGTCTAACTCGCAAGTGGTGACAAAGCTGCTCACATGGCCCGCGGCGTGGACCCCCGCGTCCGTCCGCCCGCTACCGATCAAATTGACGGGATGCCGCAGCACACGTCGCAACGCGTCTTCCAAGACGGATTGCACCGTCCGCAGGTCGAGTTGGTTCTGCCATCCGTGAAACTCCGTCCCGTCGTAGGCTACCCAAAGGGCGAAGGTTCGTTCCACCCGTGCCATGCTACGCCGCGCGCCCGATGGGAACAAGGCCGGTCTTTTGCACGCGAGGCGCGAACTGCCGTAATTGGCAGATTATCGCATCGGCGAACGCGATGCGATGCTTAATTGCTCGACGGTCAAGCAGACTAGGCCGCTACTCCGCAGACCGTGCGGCGCTGGATCACGAGCGTGGCCGCGATGAGGATGCTGATTCCTAGGGCAAGCAGACCCCACGTGGAAACGGTTGGGACCAGGACGCCGTTAACGCACAAGGACTCGTCTCCATGCCATGTGCCGCTAAAGACGTTGCAGTAATTGTCCGTTGTGTTGACACAGGCGGGCGTGTTGTTGTTCGCGCCCGTGCAAGCGCCCTCCGGCTCGCTGCAACAGTTTGATTGTCCCTGGAAAGCACATGAGACAACGCCAGCGTCGTAGTAGTCGACGTCGCCGTCGCAGTCTACATCGCAGTCGTTGACGCATTGTCCGCAAATGCCGTTAATGCAGTCCCTCACAACGTCGACATCAATGGCGTTGACCCCCGAACCGCCCAAGGTGCTGACGTCGCTGTTGCACGGACAGGGTGGTCCGGCGACAACATCGTGCGGATGGGCGATGGCGGCCACCGCCGAAACAACAAGAAGACTCACGACCGACAATTTGCTTTGCACAACTTCTCCTCCTCTGTAGGCGACCCGCAAATTCCCAACTACGACGATGGGACAAGTGAATAGCACCATGATACGATCCCGCGTTTGGGCCGTCAAGGGTTTTTTTGGGGCGGGCCGGAAGATTCTGGGTTTTCGAGAAGACGGAACATGGTCCAATCCATAGCCGTAATCGGCGCGGGCACAATGGGAGCGGGGATTGCCCAACTGGCGGCTATGCAAGGCTGTACCGTCTACCTCCTAGACGTCCAAGCCGATTTTGTGCAGCGAGGCATCGAGAACATCAAGAGAAGCTTGAACCGCAGGGTGCAAAAAGGGACGATGTCCGAGGCGGATCGCGACGCCGTTCTGAACCGCGTGACTCCCGTTGACACTGGGGCGCAGAGTGAAATCTCCGGCAGCGCCTCTCCCCTCATCGCCGCCCCTTTCCCTGCGATGACGAGGCGTTCTTTGATCCCGGATGTGGAGCTCGCCATCGAGGCAGTCATCGAAGATCTCGATACCAAGCACAGAGTTTTTCAACAACTCGAACAGGCGACACCTGCGGGCACGGTTCTGGCGACCAATACGTCAGCGCTTTCCGTTTCAAAGATCGCGGAGGCCGTCGGGGATCCGTCTCGCGTTGTGGGCATGCACTTTTTCAACCCCGCTCCAGTGATGCCGCTGGTGGAGATTATCGCGGGTCGGCAGAGCGACCCGGCCGCAGTCGATCTGGCCTACACCACGGCTGTCGCCTGGGGCAAAACGGCGGTCCGCGCGAAAGACACGCCGGGCTTTATCGTCAACCGCGTCGCCCGCGGCTATTATCTTGAAGCGCTGCGGCTGTTGGGCGAGGGTGTCGCCGGTGTGGATGTAATCGACAACATCATGCGCGTCCACGGCGGATTCAAGATGGGGCCGTATGAGCTGATGGACCTCGTCGGGCTGGACGTAAACCTGGCCGTGAGTACGTCGGTGTGGGAACAGATGAACAAGCATCCGCGCTTCACGCCGCACGACATTCAGAAACAACTCGTGTCTGCTGGGAATCTTGGCCGCAAGACGGGACGCGGGTTCTATTCGTACGCCGACGAGCACCCCTTACCCGCATACGCCGTCGAGCGTAAGAGTTTTCAGCTTTCGCCCCTCCTGGGCGATGCGGTCCGGACGTTCGCCGAACGGGCCGGGGCCGGGCGCGCAGGCATTACCGAACAATACATCGTCGCTCGCATTCTCGGTGCGATCCTCAACGAAGCCGGATATGCCTTCTCTGAGAACGTCGCCACGCGCGAGGACATTGACATTGCGATGATGAAGGGAACGAATTACCCGAAGGGACCCTTAGCTTGGGCCGAGGGAATCGGGCACCGAACCGTCTGCGGGTTGCTAAGGCGATTGGACGAGGATGCCGGTGACGGTCGATACATACCCGCGCCGGCATTTGCGGAGTGAATGACGAGTGCGACGAGCGGTGGTCATTGATGCCTTGCGGACGCCGGTAGGTCGATATGGCGGCGCGCTCAGCTCCGTTCGGCCTGACGACCTCGCCGCGCTCGTCATCCGCAAACTCCTCGAGCGCACAGGCATCGACCCTAAGCTGATCGACGACGTGTACTTTGGCGCGGCCAACCAAGCAGGCGAGGACAACCGCAATGTGGCTCGCATGGCCGTGCTGCTCGCCGGGCTACCCGACTCCGTACCGGGATCAACCGTGAATCGGTTGTGCGCCTCCAGCCTCGACGCCATCAACATCGCCGCCCGATTGATCGAGGCTGATCACGGCGACGTGATGATTGCCGGCGGCGTGGAGAGCATGTCGCGTGCCCCGTTCGTGATTCCCAAGGCCGACGCCGCCTTCAGCCGCAGCGCGGAAATCTACGACACGACGATCGGCTGGCGACTCACCAATCCCAAACTCGCGGCGATGTACCATCCATACTCTATGGGCGAAACGGCGGAAAACGTCGCTAGGAAATACAAGCTCACGCGGGAGGAGCAAGACCGATTCGCATACGAGTCGCAAATGAAGTGCAAGTCCGCGATGGAGGCCGGAAAGTTTAAGGATGAGATCGTCCCGGTGCCCATCGAACAAAAGGGCAAACGCCCGATCATCGTCGGACGGGACGAACACCCGCGCCCCGAATCGACGTTGGAAGCCCTCGCAAAACTGAAGCCTGCCTTCGACAAGGATGGGACGGTAACCGCGGGAAACTCATCGGGCATCAACGATGGGGCGGCCGCCCTGCTGCTCATGGATGAGGCGACGGCCAAGCGGTTGGGGTTGCCAATGCTTGCTCGCGTCGGTCCATCGGCGACGGCGGGCGTCGATCCCTCGTGTATGGGCCTAGGTCCGATCCCGGCCGTGCGGAAAGCCCTCTCCCGCGCCGGATTGAAAATCGGCGAAATCGACCTAATCGAGCTCAACGAGGCATTTGCGGCCCAGTGTATTCCGTGCATCCGCGAACTGGCTATGGACCCCTCTCGAATCAACGTCAGCGGTGGGGCTATCGCTTTGGGCCACCCGCTGGGCTGCAGCGGCGCGCGCATCACCACGACGCTGCTGCACGAAATGAGGCGCCGCGGCGTGTGCCGCGGCTTGGCGACCATGTGCGTCGGCGTCGGCCAGGGCGTCGCCACCACGTTTGAGCAATTGTAGAACGAAGTTGATAACCTCCCCAATGCCCAAACGACGGCGCCTGGCACCCGTTCCCGCGTCTCGAATACTGAGACGCCGCGACGGAACCAAAGTGTTTATTGAATTTCTGGATGTTTAATTTTGGATGGTTTTCCGGCGGCACGGAACATGCTATGCTTCTGAGCGTACTCGGCCATGTGGTTAGGCCGATTCTGAGCCGAAGGCACGGTCAGCGTGGCGCGGGAACCGTGGGAACCTCGGCCTGCCCAACGAATTCCCGGAGTCTGGATCGTACATGAAACTAGCCGTCCCTAAGGAAATTGTTGTCGGCGAACGCCGCGTGGCTCTGGTCCCGGAGACCTGCAAGAAGCTCATTAAGGTCGGTGCGGAAATCGCCGTCGAAGCTGCGGCCGGTCTGTCGTCTTACTTTTCTGATGAGGAGTATCGCAGCGCGGGAGCTACGATCGTTGCCGACTTGACAGCGCTACTGGCTGACGCCGACTTTGTGCTCAAAGTCCAGCCGCCGGTGGCCCAACCAGCCACTGGGCGGCACGAAGCCGAGCAGATCAAATCCGGCTCTATCCTCCTGACCACCCTCTATCCGACCCGCAATCTTGATGCCGTTCGACGACTCGCAGCGCGAGAGGTCACTAGCTTCGCGGCCGATTGCTTTCCACGGACGACTCGCGCTCAAACGATGGACGTACTCTCGTCGATGGCCAACATCGGGGGATACAAAGGGGTGGTGATCGCGGCCAACGAGTTGGCGAAGTATTTTCCGATGTTCATGACCGCCGCGGGGACGGTGTTCGCGGCCAAGGTGTTTGTCATCGGAGCGGGAGTGGCCGGGCTACAGGCCATCGCCACGGCCAAACGGCTCGGCGCCACGGTCGAGGCGACGGACACCCGACCGGTGGTCAGGGAACAGGTTGAAAGCGTCGGGGGCAAGTTCGTCGGCGTGCAGACCGGCGAGGCTGCCCAGGATGAACGCGGTTATGCCAAGGAACTTTCCAAGGATTTCTACGAGAAACAGGCGGCGCTGATCGCCGATCGGTGCGCGCTCAACGACGTGGTCATCACCACGGCGCTGATCGGCGGCGTCAAAGCGCCCAAGCTCATCACCGAGGAGATGGTGAAGCGAATGAGGCCGGGGTCCGTTTTGGTGGACCTGGCGGCGGAAGGCGGCGGCAACTGCACGCTGAGCGAACCGGGTCGGACGGTCGAGAAATACGGGGTCAAAATTTGTGCGCCCTTGAACCTGCCGTCGGAAATGCCGCTCCATGCGAGCACGTTGTACTCGCGAAACCTGGCGGCGTTTGTGTCGGCGTTTTGGAAAGACAAGGCGTTCGTGCTCGACCTGAACGATGACATTCAGCAGGCGTCGGTCATCACTCACGGCGGGCAGGTCGTGCACGAGCCGACCAAGGCGGCGCTTCAGCAGGTGTAGCGTCGCCCCTTGTGGGCGGCGCCGCGAGGGAATCACGTCACCCACAAGGGGTGACGCTACATTATTGCTGACCCGGCTCAGGGAGCAGAAATATGCAGCAGTTGGACCTATGGTCGATGTTGTTTGTGTTCATGCTCGCAACCTTTATCGGGTTCGAGTTGATCCGCAACGTATCGCGGCTGTTGCATACGCCGTTGATGTCCCTGACCAATGCCATCTCCGCCATCGCCGTGGTCGGCTCCATCATCATCGCCGGCGAGCAGAAGACCACCGCGACGACGGTCCTGGGCACGATCGCGGTTTTCGCCTCGATGACCAACATTATCAGCGGCTTCCTGCTGACCGATCGCATGCTCAAGATGTTCAAGAAGCGGGAGCCGGGTAAGTGAACGACAGTTTTTACGAAAACCTGACCCAGTTTACGTACCTGGTCGCCACCGCGCTGTTCGTTTTTTCGCTGAAGTGGCTAAGCCATCCCAAGACTGCGCGGCGCGGAGTTCTCGCGGGCGTTTTGGCGATGACCGCGGCCATCGGCGGCACGTTCCTTCACCATGAAATCCGGCATATTGTCGGGCAATCCGGCTTCTTCGAAGCGTTGAAGTGGATCGGCATAGCGATCATCGCAGGAACGATTGTGGGCATCCCCCTGGCGATGGTGCCGCTGACGGCCGTGCCGCAGCGGACGGCGCTTTCGCATTCCTTCGGTGGATTGGCGGCGGGGTTGGTGGGAACCGCGAAGTACATGTTGTGGTACGGCGAAGGCGAAGGTGCGCTGACCAAGTTTCGCATGACCGCGATCATCGTCGAGATCATCCTTGGCTATCTCACGTTTACGGGCAGCTTAATGGCATGCGGGAAGTTGCAGGAGTGGATTCCGACGCGGCCCATCACCTACAAAAATCAGAATCTCATCAACCTGGCGCTTCTGACCGTAGCGATCGGAGTAGGCGTACTCATCATTTTCAAGCCGATGCTGTGGTGGCTTTTCCCATTGGTGATATTGTTTTCGTTGGCCTTCGGCATTCTGCTCATAATCCCCATCGGCGGAGCGGACATGCCCACCGTGATATCACTGTTGAATGCCTATGCGGGGCTGTCGGCGGTGGCGATGGGTTTCGTTCTGGAGAATAAGCTCCTGATTACCGCGGGGGCGTTGGACGGGTCGTCGGGGTTCATCCTCTCGGTCATCATGTGCCGGGCGATGAACCGGTCGTTCACTAATGTTCTATTCGGCGCATTTGGGCAGGTGAAGTCAACGGCGGCCGCTGTTGAAAAGCGAACCGTCAAGAGCGCCACGCCGCAGGATGCGGCGCAGCTACTGGAAACGGCCAATCTCGCCGTAATCGTACCCGGTTATGGCATGGCCGTCGCCCAGGCGCAGCATCGCGTACGCGAGCTATACGACCAGCTCACCAAGCGCGGGGTCGACGTGAAGTTTGCCATCCACCCCGTCGCAGGTCGGATGCCGGGGCACATGAACGTCTTGCTGGCGGAGGCGGAAATCCCCTACGATAAGCTCATTGAGATGGACGAAATCAATTCGGAGATGCCTCGCGTGGACGTGGTTTTGGTCATCGGGGCCAACGACGTGGTCAACCCCGCCGCCCGACACGACAAAGGCAGCCCGATCTACGGCATGCCCATCATCGACGCCGACAAGGCCAAGACGTGCCTGGCCATCAAGCGCACCATGAACCCCGGTTTCGCGGGCATCGAAAACGAGCTGTACTACGCGGACAACACGCTCATGGTTTTCGGCGACGCAAAAGCAGTAGTGGGCAACCTAGTCAAGGAACTCTCCGACCAAGGCGGCATTCACTAAACCCTCGTTACTGTTTCGACGGCTTGAGAATCAGACCATCGTAGATGAAAGCCGCGAGAACCCCGCCGACGGTCGGCCCTACCCAGTAGACCCAGTGCTGCGACCAGAGCGACCAGGTAGCGCTTCCGCCGGCGATAAGCGTCCCGATCGCGCGAGCCGGGTTCATCGCCGCCCCCGTGATCGGCCCGCCCATCAAGATGTCCATGCACACGGTCAAGCCGATTCCGAATCCTCCGATCTTCGGGGCCCGCGAGTCAACCGCCGTGCCAAATACGGCAAAGAGCAACAGGAAAGTCAAGAGTACTTCGACCAGCACGGCCGTCCACGCGGAGACCGTTGCGACGTCGAATGCGGGTGTTCCCAGCTTGCAATTTTCAATTGCCGCGCTGCCGGTCATTACTCCGCCCGTTTGCGTGAGGCCGCTGAACACCATTGAAAGCAACAGCCCGGCAACCGTTGCGCCCGCACACTGGGCCACGATATACGCCATGCCTGAACCTAGCTTTATTCGTCCGGTCGCAATCATCGCAGCCGTGACAGCAGGATTGATGTGCCCGCCGCTGATGTTCATGGTGGCCGATACGGCAATCGCCAGGGCGAGGCCGTGGGCAATGGCGATCCCGACCAGACCCGGTTGTCCCCCCGTCCAAGTCGTCGTCAGGATCGCCCCGGCACCGATGAAAGTTAATGCGAAAGTGCCAATAAACTCGCAGGTTAGGTTTTTTGTTGATCCTGGCATGTTATGAATCTCCAGTTCCAATGGGCCGCCGTGGGAATCGTAATTTCGGCCCACGCGGCCAGTCCTTTCGTATATCCCACATACCCTAATGACGGGCCGTAGCCATTGGTTTCCACTATCGGCTATTAACCTTGCAGCGAAGCGGTCATTCGCCGCCGGTTAAAATAGGCTATTGGCATTAGGCGGGTACAAAGTTAACCTAGATATGCCTTCTTGTTTGACGGCGGCATTATGTAGACATCATAACGGACCCTGGTTCCACGGCGCGTCGTGTCGGTGTCGGGCCCTAAAGGCGGGGCGTGGAGTTGGCGTTTGACGACGACGCGTTTCTTCGCAACCCGGCAAGCGGCCTCGAACAGTTCACCGGCGTCGGGATCGTCGCCCACGAGTCGACGACAAAGTCTCATTTCTTTTTTGACCAACGCGGCTTTCTTTCCGGGCGGGTACATCGGGTCGAGGTAGATTGTGTCAGGAGCATTGGAACCGGTCATGCTCCGAAGGACACTTCGGGCGTCGCCGAGGACTAGGCTGAAACGTGCAAGGACTGCGTCAAGTTGCGGCGAATGGTGCTCGGCCCGCGTGATCCCGTCGCGGACCAGGGCCGCCAATACGGAGGACCGCTCAATCGCGGTCACCGTACAACCAAGACATGCCAATAGGAACGAATCCCGCGCCAGACCGGCGGTGGCGTCGACGACGGTGATCGGACCGCCGCGCAGCCCGACGGCCCTAGCGATGGGCTGACGGCGACTTCGCCCGGAGAGCCTACGGAAGCCCAACGGCCCGCCGACGAAATCGACGTAGATGGGTCGAGAAGAACCGCGGCGCAACTCGCGCAATTCGAGCCGCTCGGCCGTCTGGACGAGCAGGAACTCGGGCCGCCCGGTTGTTGCGGTCACGGCGCCATCAAGAACAGGAAGACCGAGTTCCCGCGCTAGCGATGCGGCAGCCAGACGGACCCGATCGTCGCCGGTCTCGGCAGTGACGGCGATGGGCGGCGGATTGAAATCGTGGTCGGTCAAAGGACTGGGGAGGATAACACCTGGAAACGAGTCGCGGAACCGGGATCAGGAGTTAGCCGAGTGCGGCGAAGTGGGCGATGCCAAGAGCTTGGCCCAGTCGCCGCGGCGGAAGGTAACGAGGATCCAAACGAAGATCGGAGCGATGTAGGCCGACACGGGCGACATAGCGAGGACCTTCATTAGGATCACTACCGATGCCTTGCCGACGGGTCCCAGCGAAAAAACGGCCAGCACGTTTTTGTCGCTGAAAGCGTCTAAGAGCCGTAGCGCCAGCTCAAAACCGGCAAAGCAGCTCATGAGCAAGATGCCCCATAGCAACGCCCAGAGTCGCCGCGACCACGGCACGGGTGTAGCCAGGATCAACGCTACGGCGAAAGTCGTCGGCAGGTAGCCCATCAGGCGACTGTTCATGTCCATCGTCCCGCGAGCGCCGCGCGTCTTGATGTTCTCCAGCGTTGCCGACGTATCCTTCGCGTCCTTCCCCGCGGGAAAGGGCGAGATCGGGGCGAAATACACGCGACCTGCCGAGCCGAAAACTCGAAAGAACGTATTACCGCACCCGCGGAAAACGAAACCGTAGCCCTCCCTCACCCCGGGCCAGGGGATCATCAGCAGCGCGTAGAAGAGGATGACCTTGAGGAAGAACGCAGCGATTCGTCTATGAGGTAACATCGGTGGGTCGTGGTAATTTGTCATTCTGAGCGAAGCATTTGTCATTCTGGGCGAAGCGAAGAATCCTCCCTGCCTATAGACCCTTCGCTGCGCTCAGGCCTGCCCTGAGCCTCGAAGGGGTGACAACTTTGACGTTGAATGCTCCGGCTTCAAAACATTGATGCCTCTAGGTTTCGTGGCCCATAGCGCCCAAAGGGTCCACAGAAAAAGGGACAAGACGATGAACGCCGGCTGCCACACGTCCACGTGCATGGTTTCAAACGCGTCGCGCCAATAGATCCCCGTGTAAAAGAGCGACACGATGCGGACCAGGTTGATCGTCAGGAGCAGAAATGTCCCCGCGAAGAGGGCGGGCAGTTTCGAGCGAATGGATGCGGGGAAAGCGAGGACCGCGGCGACGAAGAGGGCCGCCGGCTCGATGGCGTCGCAACCGTGGGCGATGTTGATGGAATAGCGCGGGGAGCTGATGGAGGTTCTATCCGCAGTGGCCCCCTCGCCGAATAGATTGAGGATCGCGGTTGAGACCTTGGCATTGGCCTTCTGCAAACCCGGCAAGGCCTTCTTGTTCAACACGGGAATGAAGGTGAGGGCGTAGAAGATTCCCATGAGCACGGCGAAAAGTCCAACGAACCGGAAAACGGGCCGTTTGTTGTGAAACCACTCGAAACGGCGCCGGTCAAAGCCGGGCTTGTCCTGAGCCTCGAAGGAAGCGGAAGCGACCGGAGACGCTCCCCGCGCTCCTGGTTCAGACCGTCGCGTTGGGTCGAAGGAACGTCTACGCATATCGCTCCGCTTCGCCCGGAGGGGCGATTGAACGCCGGCGTACCGGGTGCCACTGGTCGCGAGCGACCGGCGGCGCCCACGGCAGCGACCGGCTCGCATTATACCGTTTACTCTTACCCCAACGCTATGTCTTGCGGTCGCAAAAGCGAGTCGCTGTACAACCCCGTTTACGGGGTTTCCCTGCGCCAGCGGGCTTCAGACCAGTCCTTTAGGGCTGGTCGAGCACGACGAGCTGGTGTTCCGTAGCCCGTTTCAACGGGCTTGTCTCCATCCCGCCGGATCTTTGCCGTTCACGGCGCGGAAGGAAGCCCGTTGAAACGGTCTAAAACGAAAAAGGGGCGACGCGTGAAACCAGCCGTAAAACGGCTGGCCTCTATCCCTTTGGACAAGGCCGCTGAAGCGGCCTCACGCCTCGGCGGTCAACGAGTTAGCGTTGTAGTGTTCTTTCGCCCACTATCGCCGAGATTGACGTCGCGCCCGCATTTCGGCGCCAACAAAGATACGCCCCCGCCCGCCGCCCCTTGCGGCGACGAGCGGGGGCACGAATTAAGATGGTCATCCTTTATGACCCAGATAACCCGTCACGCGACCGCCGCCCGGCGACGCATGATGACCACTGTCGCGGCTGTCAGCACTAGCAGCGCCATGACGGCCAGGCCCCATTCGGATACGGTTGGGATGAACGTCCCATTGGCCCCGCAGGCATTTCCGTCACTTTCGTAAGGTCCACCGCCGGGACATGTACTTCCGTCACCCTGGTAACTCCCACCTCCATCGCTGCAACCTTCAGGCGTCTCTAGATTACAACCGCCCCCCTCGATGCAGCACCCGCCTTGCGGGACGTGCTTCGGGCCTCCCTTGGGAGGTACGGCCTCGATGGCGTCAACGTTGTAATCCGCCGGGGATAGGTCCGCCAAACCGAACGCCAGTCCGACGTTGAAGCCCGTGTCCCACAAATGTCCTCCATGGAACAGGAAGGCCGGCGCTCCGATGGTGGGAAGGAAGATGATCTCGCCGCCGTCGAAATTGGCAGCCGGCCGGATGCTGAATAGAATACCTAACGGATGCACCATGAGGCCGTCCACGTCGACCTGTCCGACCACGCCTGTGAATCCGCCGGGGGCGATCGCCGCGACGGCGGCGTGCGCGGCTGCTTGTGTCAGAACGGGCACGGCACCCGGGTCTGCGAAGATGGCGGTTCCGCCGGGTTCGCCCACGAGTGAATACCGATTGGCCGCCCCGCCCCATATCTGCAGCCCATCGATGTCTTCCACATCACCCGCGGGATCAGGATTACTGAAATTCCCTTGCGACCATTTCAGCCCGGTCGCACCCAACGGATCCTCGAAGTAAACCGCATTCCCAGGCGGGTTGAGTGGGTCCGTCTGCAGCGACACGAGTAAATCGACGCGGTTCGTCAGAAGGGAGAAGAAGTAGGCGTCCCATCGGTTCGCCAGTGCGTCTACCTGCCCCGCTCCACTGTAATCCGGACCGTCCGCCGGGAGGGGTGCGCCGGCTACGTCCGGCAGAATCGTAAGCAACACCTGCTCCGTATCGGGGCCGTTGTGAGCGCCTCCGCCGGCGACGGCCATCTCGTCCGTCGAGTTGCTGTACAAAGCCGTGATCGCGACTAAGTACTGTGGGAATGTATTATGGCTCGCGGACGTCAGGTTTGCCACGACCATGCCGCCGGCGCCGACCGGGGCATTAAAGAGGTTCAGACATCCGATCGTCTTGATGTAGTCGGCGATCGGCGGAACACATCCGATCGTGGCATTGACGCGAAGGGGTTGATGATTGTAAACGAAAGTTCCCCCGCCCAGGTCCACTCTGAAATAAACCTCAAAGAAGCTGCTTGCCATGGTCGGATCGGCGGCGGTCTCGGCGATGGCCCCGCAGGACTTCGGGACGAGTCCGGTGCCGGGGGCATTGCACGTCGCAGTCCCGGCATTCATCCCCGCGGCCGTTCCGGCCTGGAGTGTCAAGCCGCCGCCGGTCAACGACATGGAGACCATTTCGGTGTCGATGACATCCGGTCCTCCGTGTCCGCCAGGGCCGGTCACCGCCGGGAATTGCACGGAGGCGGGAAGTGGTCCTGTACGATTTACCGTTATGGGGCCGTCGAGGACGACGATCGTATCGGCTTGGCAGTCGAGAGTGGTATCAATCCCGACCAGCGCGCTGCTGTTCATCGTGTCGGAGCCAGGTGCACAACCGTCCACCCAGTGCGGACCCGGCCCGCAATCCTCACAGGGTGCATCAGCCCGAGAACTACCCACCATCAACAACATGAAAGCGCAGCCTGTCCCCAGCAAACACTTGGTAAATGACCTTCTCATAACCACACTCTCCTGTCTGTCATCAGCATCCGTAATCGGCGCCGACAACGAACAACATCACGAACCTGACGCCAAATCGAACGGGCATGCCCGCCGCTAACGGCACCTATGTTTTGTCAATGGCAGGCGAAGTCCGCCCAACGCTCATCCCCCGCTCGTCGCACCTTGCGGCGACGAGCGGGGGCACGATTTAGGATGGTCATCCTTGATGACCCTGACAACCCGTCACGCGACCGCCGCCCGGCGACGCATGATGACAACCGTTGCAGCCGTCAGCACCAGCAGCGTCATTACCGCGACTCCCCATTGCGAAACAGTTGGGATGCATGCGGTCTCGCTCCAAATGCCTCCCTCGGCTATACACACAGCTTCATCAATGTCGGACACACATTGCGCTCCCTTTCCTGAGTAGTTGAACGAACAAAACCCGGGGGTGCCCTTGGATTTGGAAAACCCAGATACCGTTACGCCGTTCTCTACATATGAAGCCGTAACTCCAGTCCCAAGAATCTTTGTCCCGTCGACGCAAACATCAAATGCCGCCCCTCCCGGCGTGCTGGCGGTGATACTGATCATAGGGACCCCGCCAATGTTGTGGGACTGAACCGAATACCCTGCGGGGGCGATAGCAGCCAGTCCGATCTTGGTGAAGTCCCTTATTTCTGTGTTCGTCGTCGGAGTAGCCCCGCCAGCGACATTGTCATACGCTTGTGTGTTTTCGAACACAGATGCTGTAGAGCACGCGGCGTCCCGCGCGACTATCTTCGTCAGGAAGTTCCCATTGGCGTTTGCGGCGCCCTCGTACTGGATGAATCCGACCTTGACCACGGCGCCCGCGGCAGGATGAACCATGACAAAGAATGGAGCCCCTAGGAGCGCCCCCAACCACGCTTTTCGCAATTGTCGCTTCATAATCTCGTACTCCTTCGGAATCAAATGCCCTAGCAGGTAAGGCGCGCCTTGCCCGCCTGCAACGGCATCTTTGTTGTTTTATCAGAGGTGGGCGACTTCCGCCCAACCAACTTTCTTTTCCCGCGCGGGCTAAAGCCCGCAGCCCAGTTCAAAAAACGAGGACAATAACCGAAACTGTGTGCGATTATGCCGGCGGCGCGCGGGGGTGGGACGGTTGGATTGCGAATAGGGACAAACATCCGAATACTTGAGATATCAGAGAGCGCCGACAGTCCAGTGATGCCGTTGCGGGAACGAAACGAGGAAACGATAATCGCACGCGGCCCAGCACGGCGACCAGGGCGGCGTTGACGTAGGCCACGAGGAAGCCGACAAGGACATAGCCCAGTGCGCGGCCGACATAATGCATCAGGGCGGTGTCACCCTGGGTCGCGGAGAGCAGGCCGTAGTGTAGACCGAGCGGTGCCAGGGCCAGTTCCACGCCCATCCAACCCACGCCCAACACGAACGGGCTAAAGCCGATCCAGCGGGTGAGCCATGCGCCGAGGAATGTGTAAAGCGCCGGAATGCCGGTGAGCAGCGCAAACGACCAGAGGTTCGCGGCAACGGCCGTGTGGTTCCCAGCGATGCAAAAAACAAAATGGGAAGCGCCCCAAAGAGCGCCGCAAGCCGACGCCCGCAGCGGTCGCAGGAGACGAATCGCGAAAAACAGCGGCAGCAGACTAAGCCAACCGACCCAGGCGTGCGTCGGGGAGCCGACGGCGGCAGCCGTGAGGTAGGCGCTGAGCACGATAGGAACGACAAATGCCATAACCTTGGCACTTACCGCGCCCGGCGCTACAGAACATGAATGTCGATTCGCTGCCCGCACGACCAGCCCCTGTGCAGTGCCCAATGGTGATCGCGTGACAAGCGACGCGACCTCCGAAGGCAAATGCGGCCTGAGGGAGAGTACAATTCGAGGGAAGATGAAGGCCTCTTTCTCCTCGCGGCTTCAATCCCTCGCACCCGTCAATGACGGGTCAATCCGCATTCGCCTTTGCCATTGCCTAACTTATGGCGCCAATGTAGCAGAGGCTGAAACGTAAAAACAAGTCGCCTGTTTGGATTAACCTAAGTAGATTAACCTTTTGAGGCTACGAAATGCCTAAACTCGGCCACCCCGAAGACGTAGCGTGGGCGAATCGGTGGGACCCACAGACGTGTGATCGGACGCAGCCGGCTCAAGAGCGACGTATTCGTTGAAGACGCGCAAAAGAAGTCCTGTGCAGCAGTCAACGTTGAGCTTCTTGTAAACGCGGCCTAGATGCGCGTGGACCGTATGCCTAGAGATGCCCAACTCGCGGGCGATCGTGTCTTCGTGCCGACCATCGAGAAAACCGCGGATGATTTGCAATTCCCGAGCCGTGAGGTTCAAGGTCATGCCGATGGCGTGCAACTTCTCAGCCGCCAAGGGGCATTGTGGAACGCCCCGTAGCCACGGCCGTCCCTCGGGTTTGCTGGCTTCATAGGGCATTGCGCCTCGCCTTTCGAGAAGGTTCCATCATCGGGACTTCGAGACGAGACCTCCGTGAGGCTGTTACCGATCCGGTGCTAATACCTCTGACCCATGCACATAGCGACCCACTCGAAACCGCGACGCGGCGGGCTCATGCTGAGCTAGGGTCGCCCTGCGAATAAGGGTCAAGGATACGGCAAGAAGTCGGTTAACGCAAGGGAAATATCCTCTCGTTTTTCCAGATAGTAAAGTTTTACTGTGACGCATTTTACGGTAACGGCTATACACCATCGCGTGCGTAAAGTAGGATCGGTTTCGGGCACAGAATGAACGGCGTGGAGCTATTTCGGGCTATCTGGCGGAAGGCCGTACTCGACTGTCGCCGCAGCACTTGGGAGCACACTTGGACCCTCAGGACCGAATCAGGATCGTCAAGTTGCGGGAGCTTATCCGCGACATCCCCGACTTCCCCAAGCCGGGCGTGGTTTTCAAGGACATTACGCCGCTTCTCGGGCATCCCGCCGGGTTGTCGCTGGCCGTTGAGTACCTGACCCAACCCTTCCGTAGCACGCGGGTCGACCTGGTCGCGGGGGCCGAGTCGCGGGGGTTTATTTTTGGCACGGCCGTCGCCCGCAACCTCTCCGCGGGGTTTGTACCCATCCGCAAGCCGGGACGACTTCCGCATGACACGCATTCCGAAGAATATGCGTTGGAATACGGCGTCGATCGGGTCGAGATCCACAAAGACGCCATCCAGCCCGGTGATCGAGTCTTGATGATCGACGATGTGCTCGCAACGGGCGGGACGATGGCGGCGTGCTGCCGACTGGTGACGGCCTTGGGCGGGGAGATCGTGGGGATCGCCTTCTTGATTGAACTGGCCTTCCTCAACGGCCGCAGCCAGTTGTTCGACTACCCGATCCACTCCATCCTCCGGTATGACTCGGAGGACGCCGCGACCGATGCTTAATCTCGGTCCCTGTCTCGCCAACGGGCCGCAACGTTGGGGCGCGGCGGCTTTGGCAAAACAGGGGCAGCCGTGATATGCTGTAAACCGCTGTTATGAAGGGGGCGTAGCTCAGTGGTAGAGCATCGGCCTTTTAAGCCGCAGGTCTTGGGTTCGACCCCCAACGCCCTCAGTACTCGGAGATGAACCGCACCGTGCTTCGTGCCATCGGACCACCACCCGGCGCCGGGCGAGCCAAAAAATTCAGCCTCAACCGCGCCCAGGTCGTAGATCAAAACTTCATCGAGTTGATCCAAAACCGCTTTGGGGAGGGGGCGCGAAAACAGCGCCCGTCCCTGGACGATCCGATCACGCCGGAATGTGAGTTAACCGGCAAGGGGCTCATCGAACTGTTCGAGTCGCAGATCATAGCCCGGCATCAGGACATCGCTTCGCGGGAAATGAGGGCGCGCAACGAAGGCTACTACACCATCGGCAGCACCGGCCACGAGGGCAACGCCGTCGTCGGGCGGCTCACCCGGCACACCGATATGGCGTTCGTTCACTACCGATCCGGGGCGTTCATGGCCGAACGTGCCCGCAAGGTCCCCGGCGTTGACTTCGTCAAGGACACCATGCTGGGTTTCGCAGCTAGCAGCGAAGATCCCATTGCCGGGGGACGGCACAAAGTGTGGGGAAGCGTGCCGATGTGGGTGCCGCCGCAAACCAGCACCATCGCCAGCCACCTTCCCAAGGCCGTCGGTACGGCGCTTTCGCTTCACCGGGCGAAACGATTGGGTGTCCTGAACGAGTTGCCCGCAGACTCGATTGTCGTCTGTTCTTTCGGCGATGCCACGACGAATCACGCCGTCGCCCAGACGGCCTTCAACGCCGCGGCCTGGGCGGCCCATCAACGTTTACCGGTGCCCATCTTGTTTGTCTGCGAGGACAATGGAATCGGCATCAGCGTGGAGACGCCGGAGAGTTGGATCGAACAGAACTACCGTAATCGGCGCGGGCTGCATTATTTCCAGGCGAACGGCTTGGATTTGGTCGACGGCTATAGGGTGACGAGAGAAGCGGTGGAGCGGTGCCGCGAGAAACGTTGCCCCGTGTTCCTGCATCTGAAAGTGGTTCGATTGCTCGGTCACGCGGGGAGTGACGCGGAGACGGAGTACCATACGCTGGAGGAGATCGAGGCCGCCGAGGCCAGGGATCCGTTGCTGGCCTCCGCGGAGCTTTTGCTTCGTGAAGGGGTCATGACCGCAAACGATATCATGGAGCTTTACGAGCAAGTCCGAAGCCGCGTGCGTGCCGCCGCGGAATACGCGAGCAAGAAACCGAAACTGGCGAGCGCGGCCGAGGTCATGGACCCGCTGGGTCCGGTCACGCCGGATCAAATTGCGGCGGAGGCGCGGCGACCGCCGGATCGTGCGGAGCGAGTCCGTATCTTCAAAGGCGAGGCGCAGCTTCCTGAAAAGCTCCCGCCGCGACACATGGCCGCGCTCATCAATCACGGGCTGCACGACGTGCTTATCAAGTATCCCGAGTCGATTCTGTTCGGCGAGGACGTGGCCAAGAAGGGCGGGGTGTATCATGTCACAACCGGATTGACCGCCGCGTTCGGGCTTGGCCGGGTGTTCAACACCCTGCTCGATGAGACCACCATCCTGGGTACGGCGATCGGAGCGGGGCACGTGGGTCTACTTCCCATCCCGGAAATTCAGTACCTCGCCTATTATCACAACGCCGAGGACCAAATCCGCGGCGAGGCCTGCTCGTTGCAGTTCTTCTCCAAAGACCAGTACCGCAATCCGATGGTCGTTCGCATCGCGGGCTGGGGCTATCAAAAGGGCTTCGGCGGCCACTTCCACAACGACAACAGCATTGCCGCGCTTCGCGACGTTCCCAGTCTCATCATCGCCACGCCGTCCCGCGGCGACGACGCGGTGAAGATGATGCGCACGTGCCTGGCTATGGCCAAGATCGACGGTCGGGTGATCGCCTACATCGAACCCATCGCAATGTACATGACCAAAGACCTCCACGAATCCAAAGACGGGATGTGGTCGTTCCCCTACCCTCCGCCGGGCGATTTCATCCCGTTCGGCGAGGGTGCGGTTTACCCATCCGAGCCGGGAGCGCAAGCGACCGGTCCGTCAGAGCCGCGACCGTTAGGGAGCGGTAAGACCAAATCAAAGGAAAACCTTACCATCCTCACCTTCGCCAACGGAGTACACATGTCCTTGCGGGCCGCAAGAACACTGCGCGAGAAACACAAGATCGCGGCAAGGGTGGTGGACTTGCGTTGGTTGAATCCGCTCAACGAGGCGTTCATCATCGAACAAGCACTGACCACCAAGCGCGTTCTCGTCGTCGACGAGGGCCGGAAAACCGGCGGGGTGAGCGAGGCCATTGTGGCATTGCTCTGCGAGCAGTGCGGGGGCGAGGTCCGGGTAGCTCGACTGACCGCTCAAGACACCTACATCCCCCTCGGACCGGCCGCCGATTGCGTCCTTCCAAACAAACACGACGTCGTTCGTCGCGCGCTCGAACTGTTGACCAAGCCGACCGCGTAGGCCTCCCGCCGACGCGCAACGACACGGCATTCCCGCCGCTTTGTTCAGGTCTCCATCGCCAACGCGCAGCGGCACTCCCCCGCTTGCGGAGTGGAGCGCGCCCATCGGCTGAAGTACGTCCCGGTCTCCAAACCGAATGTGATTACCGAGAAAGTCGCCAAGTCGAACTGAGGTTAGACGAGCGCCTTCCAATAGCGCGCCGGCATTTCCATGGCCAGCTTGAGTCCTCCGTTGGAACCGGCGAAGGCTGGCTCCTCCACCGCGATTACATTCCCCCCGCCCAATCCCACCAGATCCTTTTCGATCAACAGGGGCAGTCCGATCAGCCGACTGCCCCCGCCGGCGAGGATCACGTTGCTGCGGAGCTTGGCTTGAAACTCGGGGTCAAAGGTTCCGATCAAATTGTAGATTGCTTCCACAATCTCAGGCACGATGCTGCGACACGCAACCCGAAGGGCGTCAGTCAGATCGAACCGCTTCGGCCGGCCCAACTCCGTGAGGGTCATCTCACATTTTTGGTGCGGATCGCTCACGAACCCGTATTTCTCTTTGATCTGTCGAACCATATTCCTTGTCACCTGGACCTTGGGGTAGCGCTTGATAATCTCCTGCTCCAGGCGTTCGTCGATGGTGTCGCCGCCCGTGGGAAGGGTGAGCTGATCGGACTCATCGGGGAGCGTGCCATGCATTCGGCACAAATCGGTCGTTCCAGCCCCGATGTCGATGACCAGTGCCTCGGACAGGAGATCCAAGCCGAAGGCCACGGCGAATGGTTCGCTGACAATCATGGCCGAGGTGACCAGGGGCTCCAAAGCCTGCAAGATCGCCTTTTGGCTTTCGATCGAAGCCCGTGCCGGTGCGCCGATTACAGCGTAGATCGGCTGTCCAGGCTGCGGCTCACACAGCGAAACCACGTGTTGCAGCAGCTCGCGCACACCCCTAACGCAACGGGCGTCCGAAGTGTCGATTACCCCGCCCTTCAGCGGGCGTACCAGATCCAAGGCCAGACGGTTGTCGAGCGCCTCCTGCCCGACCAGTATGCCCTTACCCAACCGTTTATGCCCGATAACGTCCTTGCAAACGCCCACGTAGGAAAGAACCATATGGCGAGCACCGCGGCTTGTAGACATGGACGTGCGCGAGGTACCCAAGTCGATGCCTATGTACACGGCGTTCTCCCCACGCCCGATGGGAGGCAATCGCTCCGCGCTCAGGTCCATCCCTGCCGGATCACTCTGGGTAATCGATGGTTGGGGCCCGGTATCGGACGTCGTCTCGACTTCTCGTTCTCCAACCATAGTTTCCTTCACTCGTGACATTTGCAGTTATCCTCGTAAAAACCGGTAACACCGGCCCCACTCTATGTCGTGCCTCGCAACGACAGGTTTTTGCGAAAGACCTGTTCCAGCACTTCGGCTTTATCGGCCCCGCCGACTACGGTCTGGACGACAGCCGCAGCCGCGGGGAAGGAACACCCCGCACTTCGACCGCGCAGATAGGACCCCAAATCATCCATCTGCCGCTCGATCGTAGCGAGTCGGTACATGATTGCCAACAACACCTTGCTGCCGGACCCTCCGGGCTGGGCGACATATGCAGCAAGCTGCGACGGCGATAGACCTAGCAGGTGATCGGCTGAGGCTAGCGGGAGTGGCAGCTCGCCGATCATGTCCCGCGCGCACTCGGCCTCATGCGTTAACGTGGTCGGCGCGGCCTTTGGTCCAAGCACGGCTGACCGGTCAGGATTGTCTACCGGGAGGCTCGCGAACTCATGCCTCGCCCCCGGTTGCAAACGCGCCAGTTGCTGCAACTGTATTGCGTATACCGCCACCGGCTTCCTCTGCGTGTGCAATCGGCTGATACGACGGTCAGACCGCGACCCCCCGAACGCTTAGAAGTCTATATCAAGGTCCAGATTCGCCGCAGCGAGGCGCGCTTCTGAAATCGGAACAAAGGGGTCTCTACTGATCTGCGCCACATACATCGGTTCCTCTCGGTGTTTCCGAACCACGTCGGACTCCGGCTCCGGAGGCCCCCAACGCGTCACACGAAGCAGGTCACCCGTTTCTTGACAGACATAGGCGCCCGGTTGGTTAACTTGATCGAGCAAGATCCACCTGATCTGATCATTGCTACGATTGCGCAGAACTTCGGAAGGACTTTGTACGCCGCCTGCCGACATAGCGAACTCCTCCCTCACAAAAGGCCCAACGAGGGAGGCGCGCTAGCGCCTCCCTCGCCTGGCTCAGTGACTTTGCCGCAACACTTCAACACGCGGCCGGACGGGCAATTAGAAGTTTACGCTCTGATCGCAATCCGCCGAGAGGAGCCGAGCCTTGGACACGGGGATAAACGGATCGCTGCTGATTTTGGTGACGAACAGCGGGTTCGCGCCCGTAATGCTCATCAGCGGTGACCGCCCCGGCTTGATCGCGTCTTCCGGGACGCGGAGCAGGTGCCCCGTCCAGTTGCAGATGTAGCAACCGGGTTCGTTGATGCTATCGTAGGGTACCTGCGTGCCGAAGCCCTTCGTGCCCTGCTCTCCTCCGTGTTGCTGATTGGTGGTGGGTGCTGCCATAATACAACCTCCTTGTCAAAAAAGACCCAAATACAACCGACTTTGCCCACAAAACGTGGTGCGAGCTGCCACGCGCCTTGTCCCAACCACTTAGAATCCTGCGCTACGCTGGCGGTTGTGTCAAGGGAAATCCGTAAAGAATTCTTAGACGTTACCTGGCGTGCTCGCCGAGACGACTCGGGGCTTGAACATCTCACAGGTCAATTGGTAGGTACCCTGGTAGGAATTCGCTTTAATGCGGGCGTCGTCCACACGGGCGAGAATGTCATCGAAATGGCAAAAGTTCCTGTAGCTCAGGTCAAGGATTCGTGAAGCGGCCGGTCGCAGCTCGTCTGCGCCGGCATTTAACAATAATAATTGGGCAAGTACGTTACAAAGGGCTAGGAAGTGGTGGGCGGCAACGCAGCTTGACACCGATTGCGCGACTAGTTCCTCACGAGTTTGGTCACCATTCAGAACATGGGCGGGTATGACCATGCTCGCGGAGGGAGTCACCGCCCTTTCGAGCAATTGAAGCAGTCTTTCTTGCGATGATCTGGGGGCAGCTCCATACCCCAGTAGACCGGCTAAATGTCGCCCGGAGACTTTCTGAAGAAGATCGGTCTCCACCCTCAATTGAATGAGCGCGTTGGATAGTCCCTTGTCGGCCGCCGCGGCTTTCCCGTAGAACTGCACTGCTAACCAGATCGTTATCAAACACACCACTACCGATGCAATCCCTGCACCAAGGCTTACGGCTGTCCAAAGATCATTAAGTTGCATGGACTTCCTCCCTTCGTTGATCGCGAAAGCTGACCGACTTCGTTGCGCTGGGTGTAGAAGGCTCACCCCTACGCTGGAATGTAAATTACAACGATCGCTCTTAGAAACTTCCCATTTTTACGCTAAGCTGTATACTTGTACATAATCCAAACATATGCCTAACCCACCAGCCCGGTTCCTTGACAGAACACCAGGAGATAGCCGCTGTCCGGTGCTGTCAAGATCGCCATTGCATAAATAGCCCGGAATGATCTCGATTCAGGACTATAGAGGAACGTTGACATGCGTCAATATTCCTCCCAATTTAACGTGTCGTTTTCTCGTCGGCCGGCGACGTATCGTCCGTTTGGCCGGCATTGGGCGTCAAATTACTGCCTACCAAGCGTTTTGACCCGTTGTTCGAGCACTCGACGTTGATCGCTGGCAGGGGAAAGGGCGCGAATCGCCTCCTGATAGGCGGCTACCGCGCCTTGCAGATCGCCTCGTTGGGCGAGAAGTTCCGCGCGACAAGTGAGCACAAAAGGGGCGCCCGGCGCGAGGATTGAGGCACGCTTTGCCAGCTCCCACGCTCGGTCGAGGTCGCCTTTCTGGCGGCGTTCAAGCAAAAGCATTGCTACTTCTACCATCCGTTGGGGGTCATCGGGCGAAAGTTCAATCGCCCGGAGGTAGCGAACAATCGCGGCATCGGGATCATTGACATAGACCAGCGTTACCGCATATTCGCTTTGCCAGAGGGCACTGGTCGAGAACCGCGACTCGCTTCCCTGGAACCGTTGGATCGCCTCACGGATCCGACCCAATTCGCGCATTTTTCGAATCAAAGCGATTTCGGTCTCCACATCATCGGGACGGTCCGCGGCGCTCTGCGCGCGGCGAGAAACCTCCTCACTTTCAAGGAGAGTCAATTCGCGGCTCGCTTGATCCAAGCTCAGGGCAGTTGGAGCGTGTCCAGGCACCTGCATTTCCGCGATTTGCAGGTGGCGAACGGCTTCTCGCCAGTCGCCCACGAGAAAGTGGGCCTGACCGAGTGCCCGATGGGCATCGGTGTAGCCCATGTCAATCTCGATCGCCCGTTTGAGCAGCGTTACGCCGTCCTCGTAAGCGCTGTTGTTCACCAACCACTGCCCGTACAAATAGAGGCAACCCGCCGCATCGGGCTGGTCCCGGTAGGCTGCGGCGTACAGCGTGCCGTTGTCTCGCCACTCGGTGTTGCGGATCCAGCATCTCGCGGTCATGGCGAGGACCAGAACGATGGCGATTGCCCGCCATACACGGACCCGAAAAGCGCGTGCGGCCATGAAGGCGATGAGCGCCGAAGCCCATACCGACGGCAGGTACCAAACGCGTTCGGCGAAGTACACTTGCATCAAAACGAGTGCATTGGCCGTGGGGGCGTAACTCACCACAATGGCCGCCGACAGCAACGCCACCGCGGGATTGTTTTTCCGCCATCCCATGACCGCTCCAATGATGAGCGCCAAGGCTGCCAGCGTGCCTAGAAGGACATTTGGATCAAGCGGGCTGGTCGCCAGTCGAATGGAATTGATCGAGTAATTGACGCATAGCACGCTTGGCCAAAGCGTTTTGGCCCAATACATCCCCCACAGTTGCAAAACTCCCAGGATCTGTTGCCACGGCGGGGCGTCCACCAGCACGTTGATTGTTTTGGTGAGCGCCGGTCGTTGATAAAGATGCCCCTCGAGCGCGTAATACCGCAGCCCGAAATACAACGCGGCAGGCGCGACAAGATACGCCAGCCGTCGCACCGTGGTCGAATGCCACCATCGGAGTCCGCTATCGGAGCCTCGCCCTAATCGTGATTGAAACGCATCCCATATCACGACCAGGGGGATGACGCTTACTCCATTCTCCTTCGCTCCCATGGCCGTGAACGCGGCGAACGCCGCCGCAATTCGAAAACAAACCGATGTTGTTGGAGAAACGGTGAGCATTAATCCTCGATGGGCGAGGAGCGTCAGCAGCACACCCAGTGTCGCCAGGATGTCGGCCCGCCCAACGACACCGGCTACGACTTCGGAGTGGATCGGTAGGACGGCAAACAAAACGCCCGTCGCGAGACTGACGGCGTCGGATAGTCCCATGCGGCGAGACAACCTCACAAGCAGCGCCGCGACCATGGCGTGCAGGAGGACGTTCACCAAATGCTGCGGCAGGGGGTGGGGGCCCGCGACCATCCGGACCAGGCGATATGAAGTCAATGCGACCGGTCGATAGAGCAGATCGCGGTTGGGCGACTTGTCGCGGGCCTGCGTCCAGTAGTCGGTGGTCCAAATCGCAAACCAATTTCCCGGTTTGTTCACCTTTTCATTGAAGCGAACGATCGGGTCGTCGTCGTGGCTGAAGTCATTCGGCAAGACATTAAGGAAGCAGATGATCGCCGTAGCGGCGACCAGGAACTCCGCCCGCCACGCTGAGCGACGGGACGGTGGAGTGAAAACAGGAAACAATGAAGACTCCCCAACGCACGTGTGCGACGCCGCCAACCGCCAATTGTGGATGACGGCCAAGCCGTTGTCGATTTTGAGTCGATCACGCCTCGCAACCGTTGACCCCCGAGTCACCCGGCTTGCCCATCGGTGCGAAACCGGGCGCTGATGGGCGGCTCCGCCACGCTATCATAAGTTATTGTAAATACTTGACTTAGTGCAAGAGTTGGTGAGGGAAGGGGGCGCATTGCGACACAGGGTGTCGATTGCGGTTTGACTCCTTGGCCGGGCGAGGCTTGAACCGCACACCGTGGGCTTGCTCAACTACGTAAATAATCGAGTTGCGGGCAGGGAGGCGGCGATGAACCGTCCTCCCTGCCGTTTCCATTGGGAGACCGCACCCCGCCAGGAGTTGCGGACGACCGATTTCTTGGTCCCAAGGTTAAGAAGAGGAGCCGGTCGGCAGACTGTTGTCCACGTTTGTGAAAACGCCGGAGACAGTCTGGCCGATTCCCGTGATCGCGCCGAGGCACACCATGATAATCAAGGCCAGCATGACTGCGTATTCCGTTGCCGTCGGGCCCTCTTCGGATACGATAAACGACTTAACGCGAGTAAACAAATGTTCCATGGACTTTCCCCTTTCATTTCGTGCAACCGTGTCGACACTCAAACGCGTAACGCGATTCCCCGTCGATAATGCAAACATGGGGGGCGCGCAACCGTATAGCTAAACTCTTGTTATCAACATCGTCATTGTCAAGCGTAAAAACCGTTTCGGGCCTGAAAATCCGGTTTCCCCGGACAGCGGTGGAAGGAGTATTATCCGACCAACAACAAAGCCTTCCCGCGAAGCATTGTATCGGACGCATAGTCCTTCGTCACCACCATGGGACGGGCTGCGCGGTCCGCGGGCTGGTGGGCCGCCGTGTGACCTCGACCGGGAGAGTCCGACGAAGTGATTGGATTTCCCCGGCTTCGTCGAAGTTCTTTTGACGGCTGCGTTCTCTTGCACACACGGCGGTTCGCCAATCCGAACTCGGAGCGCGAGCCATAGGCTGTTTTCGTCCGATACAGATTACGGCGCCGGGATTTGCTACCGCAACGAGCACCGGTTACAAGCTGAACGTGTGATCGTAGACGCCGTTGGCCGGACGAGCCGGGATCGGCCCGTTTGAAGCAGCGCCGGGGCTTGTCCCAGGCGAAGAAACAGAGTTTGCCAGATGCCCCAACAAACCGACGTGATGGAAAAAATCGTCGCCCTTTGTCGCCGCCGCGGGTTCATTTTCGGCAGCAGCGAAATCTACGGCGGCATCGGCGGCTTTTGGGACTACGGCCCCTTGGGTTGCGAGTTGAAGCGCAACATCAAGGACGCCTGGTGGTACGACAACGTCCGCAACCCGCCCCTGGGCCCCAACGGCCGCGAATTCCAAATGGTCGGCGTCGACTGCTCCATCATCATGAACCCCAAAGTCTGGGAAGCCTCCGGACACGCGACGGGGTTCGCTGACCCCATGCGAAAGTGCTCAGGGTGTGGACACTTTGTTCGAGCGGATCAGCTTTGGGAGGCTCTTGCAACCGCATCGCCATGGGTCGAATCGTTAATACAACAATTCACGCCCATCACTGGCGTAATTGATACTCCTCGTTTGTTGAACTGGGCCAAAACGAAGGGCAAGAAGCTTGCGCCGAATCTGGCCCTGGTCAGAAACCCTGAGGTAACAGTGAGCTGGCTCGCAACGCGAGTGAATGGACAGCCCGACGCTCCTCCAACCCTTCAGGAGATCACATGCTACATCGCGACCGAGCAGTTACACGCGACAGGATTGCAGGAACCGTGTCCCAAGTGCGGGGCGCCTCTCGGTCCGCCGGCCCCTTTCAAGCTGATGTTCGAGTCTCATGCAGGCATAGAGCAAACGGAGGATAGCAAGGTCTATTTACGCCCTGAGACCGCACAAGGGATTTTTGTAAACTTCAAAAACGTCATGGATTCCACTCGCGTGAAGATACCGTTTGGTATCGCCCAGATTGGGAAGGCCTTTCGAAATGAAATCACGCCTCGAAACTATACCTTCCGCTCCCGTGAATTTGAACAGATGGAGATCGAGTTCTTTTGTAAACCCGAGGAGTCGATGGAATGGTACGAGTTCTGGCGCGACGCGCGGATCAAATGGTACGAATCGTTGGGCATCAAGAGCGACAAACTACGGCCACGCCAACAGGGCAAAGAGGAGCTGGCCCATTACAGTAAGGCCTGCACCGACATCGAGTACTTATTTCCATTCTCTGACGAACCGCAGGAATTGGAAGGCGTGGCCCATCGCGGATCGTTTGATCTGAACCAGCATGGCAAGTTTTCGCGCGACGACGAAAATGCTTTTGCGGTGATCGACGAGGACATGCCGACCGTCGCCGGCGAAAAAAAGGAGAAGTACGTTCCCCACGTGATCGAACCCTCCGCCGGCGCGGACCGTTTTACCCTGGCGGTGATTTGCGAGGCCTATTCCTACGACGAATCACGAGCCAGTCCGGAATTTATGAAATTCCATCCCCGCCTGGCCCCGATCAAGGCCGCGGTGTTTCCGTTGGTTGCCAAGGATGGTATGCCGGAAATCGGCGAACCCATTTATCGTGAAATCAAGAAGCACTTCCCCTGCCAGTACGACGCCAAACAATCCATCGGCAAACGCTACGCGCGCATGGACGAGGCAGGGACGCCGTTCTGTTTCACCATCGACGGCCAGACCAAAGTAGACGGCACGGTCACCGTCCGCAATCGCGATAATGCCTCACAGGTTCGAATCGATCGAAGTCGGTGCCTAGAGTATCTTAGCGACAGCTTGTAGCAGGTGGGAGCAGTGCGACCGCAGAGCATACATGAGAAAAGCCAGCTGCTCCTCTTTGAGCAGCAACCACATGAATTGCTGACAGTCGATGAACTGCACTCTCGTTTAGACCAAATCCTATTAGCGAAGCTCAAGGAGGATCCTCGCATCGAGCGCAAGAGCGCTGGTGTCCACGCTGGCGCGTTGGCCGATTACCTTGTTATGTTCTCGAACACTCCGCCGGATGGGGGCATAATCCTGGTCGGCATTGAAGATGACGGGACCGTCATGGGGTGCCAGGGGGTGCCGACCGAGCGCCGGAACAATCTCGAACGAGCCGGAGACACCCATACAACCGGAGCGAAATACCAGGTTCGAACTGTGCCGGTGACCACTTCGCTCGGTACCCCTGGATTCATATTGGCGTTTCGTGTGCATTACTCACCCAATCGTCTAATCGAGAACACGAAAGGCGAAGCATTTGTTAGAAGGGGTGAGTCTAAGAAGAAGCTGACGGACGCGGAAAAGCGCGAGCTGCGCGAGGCGCGGGGCGAGGTTCCAGCCGAACGGGAGCCGCGTCGCCACTACGCATTTCCTGCGGACTTTGACGAGTCCTTGATGGCCCAGTTTGCAGCAAGTTTTTTGCAGAGCCGTGGCCTGGAGGAGAACGAACGGACCATCGAAGAAGTGCTGGAATTGAAACACTTAGGTACGCGTGCCGGTACCGCCTTCATTCCAAACCTGGCATGTGTGCTATTGTTTGCGAAGGATCCTCTACTCGCCGTTCCAGGTTGCCGTGTGCGCATCCTGCGCTTCGAAGGAGAGGAGGAACGGACCGGCGAGAAGTACAATGCGGTCAAGGACTATTGGATCGACGGCCCCGTGCCCAAGCTTATCGTCGAGTCCGAGGCCGTTATCCAGGGACAATTGCGTGAATTCAGCCGGCTTGGACCGGACGGGAAATTCTACACGGCGCCCGAGTATCCCAAGCCGGCCTGGTACGAAGCGCTCGTCAATGCGTGCGTACATCGTTCGTATAACCTACGAAACATGAACGTCTTCGTTCGAATGTTCGATGACAGGATCGAGGTGGAGAGCCCCGGCGGCTTCCCCGGCATTGTTACGCCTCAGAACATCTACGAAATACACGAACCACGAAATCCGTTCCTGATGGAGGCGATGTACTATCTGCGATTTGTCAAATGTGCTCGCGAGGGTACGCGCCGCATGCGCGAAACCATGAAGAGTTTCGCATTGCCCGCGCCTGAGTTTTCGCAGACTGGAACCTCATACGACATTGTGAAGGTCGTCCTGCGTAACAATATCAAGCAGCGAAAGGTCTGGATCGATTCCAACGTTGGTGCTCTCATCGGCGAGGCCTTGTTTGAGAGCTTATCCGAGGATGAGCGGCGTGCGCTCAACTTCGTCGCTGAGAACGGAAGGATCGGCGTGAGCCAGTTACAACGATTGACCGGTCGCAGCTGGCCGGCTGCGAAGAAAGTGCTCGAAGGCCTCGAACAGAGGGGTGTCCTTGAGCACCATGTCAGAAACGAAGTGGATCGCGATCCGAACGCTCACTATACGTTACGCCGCAATGGTCAAAGAAGGGGCAAGTGATCCACGCCGCTTCCTTACGTAAAGAGGAAACGTCATCTGTCCAGACGACGCCAAGCAGTCCATCGGCAAGCGCTACGCCCGTATGGACGAGGCCGGCACGCCGTTCTGCTTCACCCTCGACGGCCAGACGAAAGTGGACGGCGCGGTCACCGTGCGCAACCGCGACGACGCCTCGCAAATCCGCATCGACAAGTCGCGGTGCCTTCAGTACCTCCGCGACAAGCTCGGCTTGTAGCGCCACCCCTTGTGCGTGGCGCGGATCATCATCGAGTTGGTATGACCAGCGCCTTGATGGTCTTCCCTGACGCCACGTCCGCCAAAGCCTCGTTGACTTGCGACAACGTATAGCGCTCGAGCTTGAGGTTTGACCACAGCGCTGCGGCGCGCGGGGTCCGCAACATTTCGACGGCCCGATGGAAATGCGAATAGTCCGATCCCCAACACCCTCGGACGTCAAGATGTTTGCGATTCAAGTCCAAGTGCGGGTTGAACGACGTTTCCCCATGATCGGTATATTGCCCGACGATCACAACGCGCCCGGCGTCGCGCGTAAACTGCATCGCGTCCGTGACGGCCAAGGGGGAACCAGTGCACTCAATGGCCACATCCGCGCCGTGGCCGTCAGTTTGCCGCAGCACCCAATCACGCCGATCGGAAATGGAATGTTCAGTGAAATTGAGGACATCCTCCGCGCCCATTTTGCGGGCGTATGTCAGTCGCTCATTCGGCGCTCCAATGCAGAGCACGCGGCCGGCGCCTCGGAGCATGGCGAAGGCAATGGCCGACAGTCCGACCGGACCTGATCCCAGTACCAACACCGTATCGCCGAACTGGACATCGGCCCGCTCCACGGCATGGAGTGCCGTGGGGAGCGAACATCCGCCGGCCATATACACATCGCTCGGAACGCCATTCATCCGAATGCACCGCACGCCGGGTTTGAGATAGATGTATTCAGCCCATCCACCGGTCAGCCCGTCGGCGATCCCATAAGTGATCCCATACACCTTGCGGCGCGGACAACGGGTGGACGCTTTCGCGACCAGACAGTACCAGCACGAATGGCAAGTGCGGTGAACGTCCAGAAACGTGACGCGATCACCTTCTGCAAATGGGCGACCATTCACGTCACAAATGGTTCCCCGGATCCGCTCCAATGTTCCAACGGACACATGACCGGGAATGATGGGATAAGGGACTCCGCTTAGTCGTCCGTCCCGCAGGTGCACATCGGTTCCGCATACCTCGCTCAGTTCGACTTTCAAAAGTGCGGAATCGATTTCAAGTTCAGGTAAGGGGATCTCGCGCAGCTCGCATGGTCGCGAACGACCATCCGCTCCAGGGCCGGGCATTAAAACGGCAAGCCCGGTTGTCATTTGGTGGGCATCGGCTTTAACGCGAGATAAAGCTCATCGAGCTGTTTCTTCGAAACGGATGAAGGCGCATTGGTCAATGGACAAATGGCCCGCTGAGTTTTGGGAAAGGCAATGACGTCGCGCAAACTATTGGCCTGGGCGAGCTTCATCACCCATCGGTCCAAGCCGAAAGCGATCCCCCCATGCGGAGGAGCGCCGAATCGAAGGGCGTCAAGAAGGAATTCAAACTTCTCCTTCGCCTCCTCATCGCTAATTCCAAGGATGCGGAATACTTGGGACTGCACGTCCTTCTGATGGATACGAATGCTTCCCCCGGCCATTTCCGTGCCGTTGAGCACCAAATCGTATGCCTTGTCGCGCACCTTGCCAGGCTCGGATTCGAGCATATGTAGGTCCTCGTCGAGAGGCGCGGTGAACGGATGGTGAGTGCTCGCCCAGCGATTTTCTTCCTCATCCCAGGTCAACAACGGAAAATCAATCACCCACAGAAGGTTCCATTTGTCCTTTGGAATGAAGTCGAGAATGGCTCCCAGACGTGTGCGCATGTGGTGCAGATACTTGCACGCGTCGGCATTCGTTCCCGGCATAAAGAAGACCGTATCGCCCGCCTTTGCGCCGATCTCCTGGCAAAGTTTCCCGGCGATGGGTTGGAGGAACTTGGCGATCCCGGTCTGTAATTCGACGCCGCCGGCCCCGTGCGCGATTTTCGTAAGTGGTAGGCCGGCCCCGCCCATTCCCTTAAGTTCCTCGGCCAGCCCATCCGTAATTTTCCGGGTGAGTTTATCGCCGCCGGATGCGACGATGCACTTGACCACGCCGCCCCTTTCGATTGCCTCGCGGAAAACGTTGAAGTCCACCGTTCGCATGAGATCGGTGACGTCCTGCAATTCGAGGCCGAAGCGCGTGTCCGGACGATCAATGCCGAATCGCTCCGTGGCCTCGTGCTCCGTCATTCGCGGCAGCGGAAGGGCGATGTCGATGTTGAGGGCGTCCTTGAAGATGCGCTGCACGCAGGCCTCAACGACCTCCATGACGTCTTCTCGTTGAACGAAGGCCATCTCCATATCGAGTTGGGTGAACTCCGGTTGACGATCAAGCCGTAGGTCTTCATCCCGAAAGCAGCGCACAATCTGGGCGTATCGGTCGAACCCCGAAATCATGAATAGCTGCTTGAAAAGCTGCGGCGACTGCGGCAAGGCATAGAAAGCGCCCGCCCGCACGCGCGACGGAACGAGGTAGTCCCTCGCGCCCTCGGGAGTCGACTTGGTGAGAAACGGCGTCTCGATCTCCACAAACCCGTTGTCATGGAAGAACTCTCGGATGGCCCGCGCGATTCGGTCTCGCAAGCGAAAAATCTCTTGCATCTCGGGTCGCCGCAGGTGCAGAAACCGGTAGCGGAGTTGCAGGTCTTCGCCTGCTTCAAAGTCGTCGTTGACTTGGAAGGGCAGCGGATCGCATCGACTCAACACGTCGATCTCGGTGACCTCCACTTCGATCTCCCCGGTCGCCAGCTTGGGGTTGGTCCACTCCCCGCGGCTGACGACCCTTCCTTCGACGGCGATCACGTCTTCGTTGTGCAAGGAGCGGGCAAGCTCATGTGCGGCTGAATGGTCGGGTGTGAAGCGGAGTTGGGTGATTCCCGTATGGTCGCGCAGATCGACGAAGGCCATTCCGCCGTGGTCTCGGGTCGTGTTGACCCAACCGGTCAACGTGACTACCTGCCCGACATGGGTACGACGCAGCTCACCGCACCGATGTGTCCGTTTGTTGTACGCAACCGCCACGCCCGCACTCCTCACCATGTCGCCCACCTGAGGCGGGCTGAACTTGCCCAGACCGCACCGAGAACTCTTGTGCACGACTTTCGAGCCATCTTGTAGGACAAGACAATCGGAAAATCAATCCGCCGATCTTAGATTCCCAATTGCGGTTGATTGACGGGTGCCCGCGTATAATCTCGACGACCGGGTAAACGGCGAAGGAGATTTTTGTGTCCGCAAGACCATTCGACGGCCTGTTGATCGACTTTTACGGCACGATCGCGGCAGGTGACCGCGAAGCCGTCGAAGCGACGTGCCTGCGCATCGTCGAAACCTGTGGGCTCTCGATCGCTCCGTCCGATTTCGCGGTCCTGTGGGGCGAGCGCTACTTCGCGACCGTCGCCCGAAGCAACCATGAAGCATTCCGGACGCTCTACCAGTGCGAGATGACCAGTCTGCGCGACACGTTGGCCGACTTCGGCCAGTACCCCGATCCCGCGCCCTTTCTCATCGACTTGGAGGATTATTGGCACAATCCTCCGATCCACGTCGACGCCTTGGAGTTCTTGGGCATGGTCGACCTGCCGACTTGCTGCGTCTCGAACGCCGATACCAAACCGCTGCTCGCCGCGATCCAACGTCACCGCTTGCGCTTCGACGCCGTGATCTCCTCCGAGGCGGTTCGATGCTACAAGCCCGATCCGGCCATTTTTCGCCACGCCTTCCGCACGCTCGGGCTTCGACCCGACCGCGTGTTACACGTCGGCGACTCGCTCCATAGCGACATCGCCGGGGCCGCGGGCATCGGGATTGTTACCGTTTGGATCCGCCGCGAGCACCGAATACACGACATCGGCGAGGTTCAGCCGTCGTTCACAATCGGAAGCCTTTCAGAACTCACCCAGTTACTCGCCTGAAACTGTATTCGTTCCATTCAGCCGGCTGCCGGGGCAGGAAAACGCGGCTGCACCCCTTATTTGGAGTTTCTAGGAGTGCTTTCCCATTGACTCTTCACCCTAAAAACGGTATGCTTTTTTAGGCTGGGGTAAGCGTTTCTAACGTTTGAACAGCCCCGTTGTCTCAGTGGGAAGAGGCTGCACGCGCAGCTTTCGAGATCGAGAGGCTAAGCCATGCCTACCAAGCGACGTTCCACCTACGGTTTAACCGCGAGCGTAATCATTGCGGCCGTTTTCACGGTCTTTGACAACGGAGAAGCCCAGGCCCAGCGTAGGGGAGGCGCGAAGTCTTCGTCAACCGGTCGCGCCGCGGCACCAACCCGCGCGGCACCCAGCCGTGCGGCGCCCACCCGGGCTGCGCCCAGCCGTATGACGTCCCCGGCGCACACTTCGAAACCCAGTCGTGCCGCCGGCGTGACTCGTCCTGCTCCCGCAAATCGCTCCGTCTCCCGACCCACCAGGGCGCAGATGTCCCCTGCTACAGCCCGACCGACGGCATCGCCGTCCGCCCCTCGGCTGGCATCGCCGTCACCCCGAACGGTTAGCCGTCCAACCGGACCGAGCCGGTACACTCCGCCTGCCAACTCGAGCCGACCCGCAGCGCCGCGACCCTCTGCATCGTCCTCGGTCGCGATAACGCCCGGCCTCTCACGCGCGCCGCTGGTTCGTGCGCCTCAGCCTGCCGCGACGGATCTGGCCCGCGTTAGGGACCATGCAACCGCTTTTCCGCCGATCTCAGCGCCCTACGCCGTTGGATCGACAGTTTTTCCGACCATTTCGTCGCCATACGCTGTCAGCGATGCGCGAAACTATGGCCGCAATGACTTCGGTAGGTCGATCCGCATCGGGACCGATCCGCTTCGCCTTAGCTACGGGGACCCTCGCCAGCGCTACTATCGGCCGAACTACGGCAATCACCACGCAGGACACTACTACAATGGCTATCGGCCCCTTTGCTATTCGCGCTATCCGTACTCCTATTACGGGTATGGATACTATCCTTCGTTCGGCTATGGGTATGCCTACTCAACCGTGTACCTGACAGAGCCGTATATCGCCCAATCGACCTACTCGCCCCAATACGCGGAGTCGTCATACGTGCCCGCCGAGTACGCTACCACGGATCAATACACTGCCCCGCCGGCTCAAGCATTGCCGCCGCAACAGGAAGCTACTGAACCACTGCCTCCCGGAACCGCTGATACCTATCAGACGTTGGACCCGGTGGAGCAACAGCGCACCATCGTCGGCGACGCCAACACCGCCTTTGCCGCGGGCCGCTATGAGGAAGCAAAAGGGCTTTACATCCGCGCCGTCCTTACCGATGAACGCGACGGCTTAGCGAAAATGCTTTACGCGTGGGCCAATTTCGCACTTGGAGACTACGACACGGCCGCCGCCTCCTTGCGCCGCGCCTTATGGACCACCACCGATCTTGTCGACAATCCCATGGACCTACGTACTCTCTACTCGGACCGGAGCGCCTTGACGCTTCAAACGGAGCGACTCGAGCGTTTTGTGGCGGAGAACCCCGTGACACGAGAGCCCGAACTGGTCCTGGCATACTTGTATTATTCCATTGGAGAGGCCGACCGCGCGGCGAGTATGTTCGGCGGTTTGGCCGATCGCGATGCCGAGGACACCCTCGCGGCACAATTGCGCGCCGCGGCCGTCCGCAACTCCCGCGGCTCTTCGCCTCCGCCCGACGCGCCGTAGCCGCCGCGCCGCTTCAAACCTGCGTTTTTGTCCATGCCCCGCGACCGAAACGTAGCGCCGCGGCGCACGCACGCCAGAGCATGTCGGCGAACATGCCCATCCATGCACCCAGCAATCCCCACTGCTCAACGAACCCGAAGTAGTACCCGACGGGCACGCGAATGAGAATGGTTCCGACAATCGTTATGAGCAGCGGAAAACGCGTGTCACCGGCCCCGCGCAGGGCTCCGACATAAACGATCGATATCACCAAAAACGGTTGAAGCATGGCCAAGATTCGAAATGGCCGCACGCCGGCCGCCTGGACCAACGAATCAGCGCTCATTTGTTCGAAAATGAAACGCGAACCGACGAAAAAACACGCGGCGATCACCACAGACAGCAGCCCGCATTGCAGTACGCCCTCGTGACCTACGCGTATCGCCCGCCGGGAGTTCATGGCCCCAAGTGATTGTCCAATCATCGTAGCCGTCGCCGCGGCCCATGCGACGGCGGGTAGATACACAAACGCCTCCACTCGAATGGCGATGATGTGGGTGGCGAAGTAAATCTCCCCCAGCGGAGGATCGGCCAGACGCGAGATGATGGCCAGAAACATGAAATGCCCACACCACATGACCGCTCCGTCGGCTGCCGCGGGAATCCCGATCCGCAGGATCCTCCACGTCGACTCTCGCACGATGGGGAGCTCACCCCGGCGGATCTTCACGCCCGCGTGACCCGCCTTCAAAACGGCGAGGAGGATGACGGCACCCGCGATCCGCGCCACGACCGTCCCCCCGGCGATCCCGTTGACGCCGAGAGTCGGAAGCCCACCCCATCCGTACACCAGGCCGCAGGAGGCGAAAACGTTGACGACATTAATGACCATGAAGACCATCATGGGCGTCCGCATGTTGCCCACTCCGCGGAGGGCCGCACAGCCTACCAATGTCGGGCCCATCAGCATGTGCCCGAGCGCATCCACCCGCAAATAGGCGACGGCGATGTCGAACGATTCGCCGGTCATCCGGCAATACTTCGCACACCAGGGCGCGAGCGAATACATCAGGCCGAACACGGTGACGCCGAGGATGATCGACAGGGTCAATGACTGGTTCGCAAAATGGTTGGCCCGGTCATGCTCACCCGAGCCTTCGTACCGAGAGACCAGTGCCGTGGTTCCCGTGCCGATCAGCATGAGAAGCATCGACGCCAACCATCCGACGTAAGCCGCCAATCCCACGGCCGAGGTCGCCGCGGGGCTGATGCGACCGGCCAGGTAAGTGTCCACCAGCCCCACCAGAGTGGTAAGGATTTGTTCCGCAAGAACGGGAAGCGCGAGGAAAAACAAGGTCCGGCGGACGGGACCGGCGGTAACCGAAAACGCCGCCGGGGGCAATTCAACGGCCTCCCTGCGCGGAGTTGGACGAACGGAAATGGGCTGGGATGATTCGTCGGTCATTTGGCCTCCCTGTGCGTGACCTGCGAAACCGCACGCAGCCTACGATCCAACGAATTCCGCCACGACCAAAGCTTACCATTGCCTGCCCGAACTCCCAAACTTCCCGGACCCGTGAAAATAATGACTCTCGTTTGCTGCCGTCGGGCCAAACGGTATACTCAGAGGAGTCGCGCAAACGCCGGCGCCTTCGAAACTACGCGGCGTACGACAGCCGATGACGTATATCGGGACTTCCAGAGGTTACTGACCATGCGAGCCACATCCACACTGCCCAGCCCTAGCACCGAGACCAGCGCCAGAACCAATGCGCTCTTCATGATCGTCATCCGTGTGTTGTTCGTTCTAGGTCTTAGCGCCGTGGGATGGAGCCTGGCTTCGGATGCCGGCATCGTGACCGGTGCCATGGCCGGGCAGGGCGACCTCATCCTCATCGGCTTCATCGGCACTGCCTTCGTGGTCATCGCCCTGGACATCTTCGTTCCGCGAAAATCCCTAACCGCTATTTCAGGCTTGTTCTTTGGTCTGATCGTGGGGATGGTCGTCGCGTACGGCCTGTCATTGATCATCGACCTACTTGCATCGGCCAACGTCCCCGGTGAGCTGACCCAATCGCAGTCTTCTTTCGTCAGCGCCGTGAAGCTCGCCATCGGCGTGATCTGTTGCTACCTTGCGGTCAGCTTCATTCTTCAAACCAAGGACGATGTCCGATTTGTCATCCCCTACGTTGAGTTCGCCAAGGAAACGAAAGGCGCCAGGCCGATGGTCCTGGACACCTCCGTGATCGTCGACGGCCGCATCGCCGACATCACCAACACCCGAATCATCGAATCGGAGTTGATCGTCCCGCGGTTTGTATTGCAGGAGCTGCAGACCATCGCCGACAGCAGCGACAAGCTAAAACGGGTCCGCGGCCGGCGCGGTTTGGATATGCTCAACAAGCTGCAAAGCAACGAGAACATCGAGATTCGTATGCTCGACGTCGTTCCCGAACGCAGTGCGGCCAACGCCGGGGTCGACGAAATGCTCGTCGATCTCGCCTTGCAACTCAACGGCAAAGTCGTCACCAACGACTACAATCTCAACAAGATCGCGCAGCTTCGCGGCGTCCCCGTGATCAACATCAACGACCTCGCCAACGCCTTGAAACCCGTGGTCTTGCCGGGCGAAATGCTCTCCGTAAAGGTCGTCAAACCCGGCGAGGAAATAGGGCAGGGCGTCGGCTACCTCGAGGACGGCACCATGGTCGTCGCCGAAGGCGGACGCGAACGCCTCGGAGAGATCGTCGATCTGACCGTCACCAGCGTGTTGCAGACCTCCGCCGGACGCATGATCTTCGGTCGCCTCGACGGCGTCCCCGTCGCCGAACGACGCCGCCCAAAAATCGAAAGGACGTGAATCACGCCGGACGCAAGGCCGGTGATCCGACACTTCTTGTATAGCTACTCTCGCCCCAACGGGGCGACGGAATGTAGCCAGGGGTGGAGCGGAGCGGAACCCCTGGTTGCGTTGTCCCCACCAATCCCGCCCCGGAGGGGCGGAGGATGGAGTAGGGTACGCCGGTTGCCGTTGGCATCAACGCTGGGGCGTGCCCCCATCCCCTCAATCACCGCTTGGAAACGGCCCTCGCACCCTTGAGCGCCTTTTCGATGCGATGATGGCCACGCTGGGCGTGTGCTGCCCGCGTTCGATACGGCAGTAGGTTTCGTTGCGAACCCCCGCGAGTTTCGCCAGTTCCAGTTGCGTCAACCCGGCCTCCACGCGACTACCGATGATGTTTCGGGCCAGGCGCGCCCGAACCTACTCCAACGCCGGAGAGTTGCCGTCGCGGTCGGGCTTTGGTGACGGGGGAAGGTCAGCCGCCTTCCTCGGAAGGTCGCACATCAAGTGAGCAGTCCCAGCGGGACGGTTGGAATTAGCCCGCCGTTTCAACGGGGGACGCGTCTGATCGTTCAGTCGTCCCTCGGGGACTTGTGCGTTTCGGTAGCTTGTGACCCACCGATAAATCGGTGGGCTGGTGTCATACCGTGCTTCCGGCACGGATTCACACCCTGCCGCCATTCATGAACGACCCCACGGCGCGACGGGGCGTCGCCCATTGACATAAGGCTTTGTCCGCGAGTATTCCGTTGGCGTTTGATTCAAAGGCAGGGCCGGGAATCGGGCTGATCTCGAAAGCGCCTAAACGAAAAGTTTGACCTCATCATGGCTGGGGCATCTCTCGAGTATCGGTTGGCATTCAAGGCGATCCATGATGTGCTGATTATGGAGTGGGACCCGATCGGCGTCGGCGATGAGCCACTGGCCCAGGACGAATACGACTCGTACATTCCGGTCATATACCGGCTGATAAGCGAAGGTTCTGATGACCTGACGATCGCGCGTCACTTTGAGCAGATTGAAACGGAACGGATAGGTCTGTCATCCAGCGGCGATCGAAACACGCAAATTGCTCGTCGGCTTCGTGAGGCCGTGATCGCGAAATAGCTACGTCCGATTCAACCAAATCTCAAAAGCCTCAAACGAGTATGGTCGGCCAAGAAAATCTTGGACCATTTCGGCCGCTTTCTTGGATCCGCCGGGGTCAAGGATCGTCTCGCGGTATCGGCGGGCGGTCTTGGCGTTCAACATTCCGTCCTGATCGAACTTGCTGAGCAAATCCTTGGCAATCACCAGCGACCACATGTAGGTGTAGTAAATGGCCGAGTACCCGTCGAGGTGCCCGAAGCTGCATTGAAAGTGGGTGCCGTCGATGTAGTCGAACGGGCTGTACTTCTCCTGCAACTCCGTCAACAGCTTGGTGGTGTCCAACCCCTCCGGACTGCGATTGTAGTAGTTGAGCGACACCGCCGCGTAGAACATCTGGTGGGCCGCGTACAGCCCCTTACCGAAGTCGCGGGCCTTTCGCAATCTCGTAACCAACTCCGCCGGGATCGGTTCACTAGTCTCGTGGTGCTTGGCGAATACTCGGAGTGCATCCAAGTTGTAACACCACTCCTCGAGAATCTGTGACGGGGCCTCGACGAAATCCCACTCCGTGCTGATGCCGCTGTTTCCGATCCAAGGCTGCCGCCCGGCGAAAAGGGCGTGCAACAAATGGCCGAATTCATGGAAGAAGGTGACGACTTCGCCGTGCTCCATCAAGGCGACGCCATCGTTGCTCTCGCTGGGGTTGGGGAAGTTACACACCAGAACGGCCTGCGGCAGTCGGACGCCGCCGACGCCCGTTCGATAGTCGAACTGGGCCGCGTGCCCGTATTTGTTCTCACGAGGAAACAAATCGAGATAGAACCTCCCGATGCACTGAGTGCCGTCGTAGATGTCCCAAGCCGTAACGCTCGAATGCCAGAGCTTCAACCCTTCGACCTGTCGATACGAAACTCCGAAAAGTTTCCCGGTCAGCTCGAACAGTCCACGCTGAACGTCAGGAAAGTTGAAATAAGGGCGTAGGGACTGTGAATCGAACGCATACTGCTCCGCCTTCACCAACTCCTCGTAGTAGCTCTTTTCCCAATCCTCGACTTTCGCGGCCCCGGGCACGTCCTTGCGTTTGCGTTCGAGCAACATGTTATAGTCTCGCTCGACCGCCGGCTTGCCGGCCTCCGCGATCCTGTCGATGAACGATTTCGCGTTGCCCGCCGTGCCGATCATCTTGTCCTCGGTCACGTACTCCGCCCAGTTCGCGTAGCCCAGCGTTTGGGCAAGCTCATATCGTTTGCGGAGTAGGTCTTGAAGCACCTCCACGTTTTTGGGGTACCCGCGATCTTTGAATTCGCGATACAACTTGCGCCGGGCATCGGCGTTGTGGGCATACGTGGCGAAGGGGATGTAGTCCGGCGTTCGCGTGCTCACCTTGATCTTGCCGTCCGTTCCGGGGCGGTGCTTGTCGATCCAATCCTTCGGCAGTCCCTCCAGATCGGAGGGCGAATCGAGCACGATCTCGCGCTCGTCGTTGCGGGTGTTCTTGGCGAAATCCTGACCGATCTTGACGATCTCCTCATTCAGCGCCGCAACACGCTTGCGGACGTCCTCGCTCTTGTCCACGCCCGCACGTCGAAAATCCCGCAGCCGTTTCTCGACCAGCCAACGCGTGCCCGCATCGCTTCGGGATACGTCCAAATCGCGGAAGGCATCGTACAACTGCCGATCGAGATTCAGTTCCGTGACGTACTTGGCGACCGCTCGCTCGGACTCTTCCGCGGCGGCGCGGACCGGTTCATGAGGATGGACGCGGGCGAAGAGATTGGACTCGGAGGAGGCTGCGTCCAGGTGCATCACCATCTGGTTGTACGGCGCCAGCGTGTTCTCGATCGTCCGCGGACCATCCGCCTCGACGATCCGCGAGCGGTAGGCCTTGGCCCAGGCAATGTGCTCGGCAGCATCATTGCTCAACTCCGCCGCGGAGCGGTCCAACGGCGTAGACTCCAGCGCCCAGGGTGAACTCGAACTCCGACCTATCGAACGCGACGTAGCGCAACCCAATACTAAAAGCAAACCGAACGCCGGCAACAACTTGATGACAATCATGGCCACAACCATCCTTTGGTCCTTACGGGGTACATTCCTGACGCACGATTAGCGTACCCAATGGCGACCGTAGGTCAACGTCCATCGCCTATTACGATCATGGTGCTACCCCGACCAAGGCGTCCCAAACTAGGGTTTTCAGGTTGAAAACGGCATGAATTATAATCGGTGGTACCAGCGACCCGGTCCTTTCGTAAGCGTAACCAAGTACCACGCCGAGCGCCGCCAGGGCCGCGATGGTGTGAGGCTGCGAAACGTGAACCATGCCGAAGACCACGGTGGTCAGCCCGATGGCCAGCCATCGGTTCCGGGCGATGCCGACCAGGATCGTTTGCAGCAATCCACGGAAGAAAAACTCCTCCGCGATCGGCGCCACGGCGACCGCGCCGATCCATAATCCGGCGACCACCCACCGCGGTTGCAATCCGTCGTGCAGCGCCTTGATGGTCGGATGCGGGTCAAACTCGTACGAGGGCCAAAAGTGGAGAATGACCCGCACGGTCGCCTCGCCGATCGGCGGACACAACCCGATGGCCAGTACGGATGCCAAGAAAATCAGCGAGACACGCCTACCCAAGCGGAGCGGAGGTTTCCCGAACGAGAAACGGACCCAGCCCCCCTCGAAACGCCGATCAGCGATGAGTAGGCAAGCGGCGATGCCGCAGAGGTGCGCCCCGTTCCCAATGATCAACCTGGCGCCGACCTCGTTGGGGTCGGCGACGAGCAATCCAACGACGCTGCGGATGACGACTGCAGCGAGCAGGTAGACGCAAACCGCCGCCAGTACGGAGTCTTCGCGAAGATGGTTGGGACGCAACGGGGCGTCGCGGAGGGGATCTCGTCGGCGTTTACGCCCCCAGAAGATACAGGTCCACACTACCACCAAAAGCGCTAGTGTGATGATGATTTGATCGAGCGTCGAAAGCACAGTGGCGGCCACAAGACGCGAAGGATTCGTCGCGGCGGACAGGGCCGACTGCGGTACAAGGACGAACGCCGAACCGACTGCAACGGAGATCACGACCCATGACTATATTGGACCGCATTCAGGAAACCAAACAAGGAAATGGGGCCCATGCGAAACCCGTCGTCCCCTGGCGGGGCTGAAGGGCGCAACCCACTAGACGGCGCCGCCCCCGACTTTGATAGGTCGCTTTCACGGTTTCGGCATGGTTCGAAGGCGTCCGAGCCGCTCGGCAGCGGTGGAATTGGATGGATCGAGGGTGAGGAGATTTTCAAAGGCGGCGATGGCGGCCTCCGTGCGGCCGACGTCGGCGAGCGTGACGGCGTATTGCTCCAGTAAGCGGGCCGGGGTGTCGGGGGCCGTGGATTCGACCCCCAGTTCGAGTACCCGAAGCGCGTCGTGCAGCGCCAGCCGGGCGGATATATCGTTGCGCTTGCGGAAGAACCCCGCAAGCCGTACATAGTCCTCCGCACCGGCGACCTTTTCATTGATGCGCGCTTGCAGCAAGTCCGTCAACAGGTCGTATTGGGCCTCGAGCGTCTGCACCGGCCCGCGCGCGCCGGGGCGTTTGCCCACCCCGGCCTCGGCGAGCTCCAGGGCGAGCACGGCCGTCCGATCGGCATCGGCCCATTGCCGCTTGGCGATGAACATTCGCGTGAGGTGACCCACAATGCGCACGGTCTGTCGCCCGTCGGCGTCGGCGGCTTGCTGCGCGAGGCGCAAGGCCTCATCCACGTCACCGGTCTTGTACGCGCAGGTCGAAAGCCCCAGCAACGCCGTCGGCTCATCGGCCTTCAGGGCGAGCGCCTTGTCGTAGCTCGCCTTCGCCAAGCGGGGGAACTCCCCGACGAACAGATCGCCGAGCCGCCGATGGGCCTGCCATTCGTTTCTACCTTCCCGAGTTTCGACGAACTTGCGGAAGTGGTCGATGGCGTCGCCGCTGCGTCCGGCCAGTGCATAGGCCCTTCCATACAAGTAAGACAGCCACGGGTGAGCGGGATCGACCCCCTGGAGCGTGGAGAGGCGACGATTGATCTCCTCCAGGGCGGCCGCTCGAACCCCTCCCTCGTCTTGCTCCTCAGCCTGTTCGAGGGCCTCTACCGCGGCGCGGAGTGCTTCCTCCCGCGAGGGCTTGTCCTCGGACGGAGTCGGCGCCTGCCCCAATACATGACAGAGTATGGCACTAACCAAGACGGGCGTGAGTAACGGTACGTTTCGTCGGATCATAGATGCCGCCCGAACTATATCGACGGGATCCGCCGATCGCAACCCGACGCGCGCTCCCTTCAACACCGAGCGGAAAACCCGACCGGCTGCTCCTCGGTTGGTTCCGTCGCCGGCGGCCCTTCATCGGGATCGCCCCCTCGCAGGTGGTTGACTTTGTCGACCAGGATCTGCCACGTTTCCCGCTCCATGCGGAGGATTTTGAGGGCGTCGTCGATGTCGGCGATGTCGCGGTTGATGTTGGCATCGAGCAGTTTGCCGTACAGGAAGTTGTAGATGGCCGCCATCCTCTCGCACAACGGGCGGTTGACCTCGTAGTCGAGCCCGTTTTGCATCTCCAAAATAATATGCTGCGCTCGGGTGAGCCTCAGGTACGAGGTCTCGTAGTCCTTTCCGTCGAGCGCGTCGCGAGCTTGGCTGGCGAAGCGGATTGCGCCGTCGTAGAGCATGAGTTGCAACTGCTCGGGCGTCGCGGTCATTACCGCGTCCCGCAGGTAGGGGTTGTCGGCGGTATTGCACATGGCGCCGGTCATATCGGCCACGGCGCGGGGTAAGATGATTTGTAAGTTGCCGCCGCCGAAAACAGCCTGATAATGACTCACGGCGGGGGTCACCGGCCGACTAATCCGGCAAGCGCGGAGAGGGAGTTTTGCTGTCCTTGCAGCCCCGCCAGCGACACTTCCAGGGCGGTGAATTGGGCCTCCAGGCGGGCACGCTTGGCCGCCAGGATGATCGTGAGACTGTCGATGCGATCGTTGAGAACTTTTTGTTGATCGCCCAACAGGTCGTCTTTGCGAGTGATGATCCCGTCGAAATCGCGGGTGAGCTCATCGAGGTTCTCCTGCAACACCGCACCAAAGCCCGATTCCGCCAACGAGAATAGTTCCTCGATTTGTCGCGGCGATTGCTCGTAAGCCGTGCGGAACCTGGCCTCGTCAAATTCGAGTCGGTTGTCGGCGCCCAGCCGTAAGCCGATCGAAAACAACCGCGAGACATCGGCGCTCACACCCTGGAATGGCTGCGCGATCACTCTGTGCAGCCGACCGCGAATCAGGTCGACGGTCGGGTCGCCCAGGAGCGGGCCGCGCTGAAGCGTGTCGGGGTTGAAGCTGATGCTGTCGTCGATGGTTGACTGGACTTCGTTGTAGGCCTCCACAAACCCGCGGATCGATTCAACGATGGCGTCAACGTCTTGCTCAACGGTGACCGTGACGTCCTCGTCCTTTGCGGTGAGGAGGTTGATGCTGACGCCGGCGATCACCTCATCGAGTTTGTTGCTGGAACTGGTGATCAGAAACGGAGTCGAAGAACCGGTCGTGCCGATGGAGACGACCGCGTCTTGGGCTTTGGTGAGCGTATCGAGACCGAGGTCCAGGGCGCCCGAATCGATGACCAGTTCGCCGCGGCGCCCCGAAACGCCGGAGGTCAAGGTGAGGCTAAATGGATTGGTCGCGCCGCCGTCGTTGACCACAGCGGCGGTGAAGCCGGCGCCGGCGGCGTTGAGCTTGGCGACCACCTCGTCGAGGGAATCGGCCGGGCCGACCTCGATCCGCGTCTCGAACGTCCCGTCGATGACGTTTTGCCCGGGCTTGGCCGTGCCCGCGAGGCGAAGGTCCGTCGCCGACTGTCCCCCGTTCTCATCGGTGACCGTGAGCGGCAACAAGCCGCCGCCGGCGTCGGAGATCAAGATGCCATCACCGGTGTCATTGATTCGCGCTTCGACGGTGTCCGGCGTGACCCGATTGATCGCGTCGATCACCTGGCCGACGGTCTTGAGATTGGCGTCGAGTGTTACCGCGTGGACCGCACCTTGCGTATCCGCAATGCGCAGCGTCCCAAAGGTGATGCCCCGGCCGAAGTTGAAGTCGGACAACCGCGTCTGCCGCGAGACGTATTGCAATTGCAGGTTGCCGCTCTCGACGGCGTCGCCCGCCGCGGCGTCAAAGGTACCCGCAATACCCAGATCGGCGGCGAGCGTGCCGCTCACGTCCGTAATGGTCAAGGGACTGTTGCCTCCGGAATCATCGCGGATGACGATGCCGTTGCCGGAACGGTTGATCGAGGCGACAAGGGCGGTTGTCGAGTCCGCATTGATGTGATCGACGACTTCTTGCAAGGTCTGTGCCGCCGCGAAGTCGATGGTCATGGACTGATTGAGCCGGTCGGTGAAGGACACGACCCCGCCCCCAATGCCGTCGCCGCCGCGAAGGGACTTCAAAAGCACGGTATTGAGCCCCGCGATCAGCTGTTGGGATTCGAACGGATCATTGGTGGTAAATGTCGCATGGAGAAGTCCGAGGTCTTTGGCCGCGCCGGAGACATTGCCGGAAGAGTCCACGCCGGCCGTGACGGTGACGGCGTTGTCGAAGCCCAGCGCGCGAAGGGCGATCCCTTTGCCGTCCGCGGAGATGGACGCTTCGACGAGCGAATTGTTCCCCGGGGCGAAATTGATCGCCCGGACGACGTCGCCGACGGTGGCCGTTCGGAAGATGTCCCGGCCGTTGATGAAGTCGCCCCCCACCTCTTGGGCGATGCCCAAATCGGCGGCCGCGAATCCCCGGAGGTCCTCAATCTTGAGCTTCTTGACGCCTTCGCCGGTGACGCCCGACGTGTCGCTGACGAGAAAACGGGAGTTGACCGTGGTGGCGCTGACCGCGAGACCGGAGCCGTTAATCGCGTCGCGCACATCCAGGGCGGTTTTCGCGTTGCTCAAATCCACGTCGGCGGTCGCCCCTGTGCGGTCGGTGATGCGGATGACGCCCAGGCGCACGCCGTTCCCGTCATTCACCGCTCGCAGATCGGTGGAGAGTCGGAGCACGTCGGTGAGCGACACGCCGAAATCGCCGAAGCCGGTGGTGAAACTCAAGTCGTCGCCTTCGGCGCCTTGCGGCAGGCGGTCGACGCCGTTGCCGTCGTTGAGGGCGCTCAGGAAGGTGGAAAGGGAGAGTCTGAGGATATCCGCGCCGTCGACGCGGGCGGCGGCGACGTTGGCGACGATGCCGAGGTCGGCCGCCGTAGAACTTCCAACGCGATCGGCGATCACCAGATTGCCCGTGCCGCCGCTGCGGTCCTCGAGTACGATCCGGTCGCCGGTCGCTCCGTTCGAAGAAACGCCGGTGACACTTGCCTCGACGTTGATCTTGGTGTTGGTGTTGAACGCATTCAAGACATCTTCGATGGTGAAGGCCTTGGTGAGGTCGATCTCCGCCGAGGCGCCGCTGCGGTCGGTGATCATAATGACGCCGCGGCGGACGCCTTTTCCGCCGTTGAGGCTGTCCAAGTCCGTGCTCGGATTGACCTTCCCCTGACCGACTTCGACGGTGAGCGCTCCGACGCCGACCGTCGTGCGGTCGGCGTCGGCGAACCCACGACTCACCAAAGCGTGGTTGGTCACCAGGGAGTGCACTCGAAAGGTCGTGCTGCCGACGGCGGCATCTTTACTCGCCACGGCCGAAAGTACGCCCTCGTTGGTGCTGGCGGCGCTGAAGCGCTTGAAGAACTCAGGTTTGTTGAAGCTGCCCACGGCGTTGCGGACGGCGAGCAGCTTGGCCGACAATTCGAGGAACTTCGTTCGTTCGAGGTCCAGCGCCTGGACGCGTCGTTCAAGGTTTAGGATCGGTCGCCGCTCGATGGCCATCAACTGGTCAAGTAAATTCGCCGTGTTGATCCCGGAGATCAGACCGATGCCGCTGGAGATTCCGCTCATGAGTAGGGTTGCCTGTTTCTATCCTGCCTAGTCCTCGCGCACGATTCCCACAGTTTTTATCGGCCGCCTGAGGGTGCTTGCTCAAGCGAACGGTTACGTCCCCAGCAACGAAAGGATCTGCCGGGGGAGGGAATTGGCGATTTGGAGCGCGGTCTGGGTACTTTGTACGAGGATTTGTGCCCTGGTCAGGGCTGAGACCTCAACGGCCATGTCCGCGTCGCGGATGACCGATTCCGAGGCGGTGACATTCTCCAGGGTGACGTTTTGGCTGTTGATATTGGTCTGAATCTGATTTCGTTGGACATTCCCCAGGCGTCCGCGGTACGAGGAGATTTGGCTGATCGCTTCGCTGAGGATTTGTTGCGCGGTGGAGAAGTTCCTGCTCGACAGATCGTTCGACTGTCCGGACCCCAAGCTGTAGAGCAAGCCGGCGGTCGCCGTTCCCAGTTGGGTCGTGTGGATGGAGTTGAACCCCACGTTGATCTGCCCGTTGGGGTTGATTTGGGGGGTAATCTGAAAGAGGGCGCCGCCCCCGGTGATCGTGAAAGTGGCGGAGGAGAGTTTCTGCCCAAAGGCCCGGGTAAGGTAAATCCGAGCATCCAGGACGTTGGATCGAACGTCGGCGCGCAGACCTTTCACCTCCGCTTGCACGCCGTCCACGAACACCTCGGCGTCAACTCCGACGTCACGGACGGTCGTTCCCTGGCTTCCGCTCACGATGAAATTGCCGCCGATGGGTGAAACCGAGACGAAGGCGTCGGAACCGAACGTGGTGCTGCTAAGGACCAGAGCGCTGCGGCTCATCGCCCCGGTCGTCGTGGAGACCACGGCGGAAACGCCGGTCAGGGCGGTGATGTTGTTGACCGCCGTGCGGATATCTCCCAGGCTCGTGCCGGAGGCGAAGCTCAGCAATTCGGTGCCCAGGGTTCCCTTCAGTTCGATGGTCGCCGCGGAAGTGGTGGAGAGGCCGCCGATCTGCGAGCCGAGGAAGCCGAGGCCGGCCGTTTGGGCGGACTGTGTGACCCTGACCGTTACGCCTCTCGTGCCACCGTGCGGCACTTGAACCGAAAAAAGTGAAACCCAGTCCACTGCGGCCGTGGGCAGGGCGGAGAGGAGATAGGACTGGCTGCCGTCGAGGAGCTTCTTGCCCGCAAAGGTCGTCGTGTTGGCGATGCGGTCGATGCTCGCCAGAATGGAGTCGATCTGCAATTGGTTGGCGTCGATTTCCTCTTGAAGCAGACCGGACTCATTTGCGCTGGACACGATTAAGGCCTGTAGATCGAGCAATAGGGCCGAGGCTTCGTTCAGAGCGCCCTCGGCGGTGAAGACGACGTTGTTCGCCCGGGTTGAGTTCTCGACGGCCTGCCGGATGCCGCGAATATCATAACGGAGGCGTTCCGAGCCGATCAGGCCCGCGGGGTCATCCTTGCCGCGGTTGATCCGTAGGCCGGTGCTCAGCCGCTCGAGACGGAGATTTAGCTCGCTTTGATTGTCTTGATAGCGATGGATGCCTTGCAGGGCGGGAATGTTCGTGTTGATGCGACTCATCGAGTCTTCCGTGACTCAGCGGAGGATCGCTGTTCGCCGGCGCCCGTTTTACGCCGGATTACGAGTGCTTATCCGCCCAGCAGCGCCAAAGCGTTCTGAGCCTGGGCGTTGGCCAGTTGCAGAACGGAGGTCGATGAGCTGACCAGAATCTGGGCCCGCGTCAAGTTCGACGTTTCTACGGCAAAATCGGCGTCACGTATCGCGCTCTCGGCCGCGGTCACGTTCTCCCGGGCGACCTGAAGAGAGTTTACGGTGGTAACGAGCGTGTCCTTCTGGAATGCTCCGAGGCGGCCTCGCAAGCTGGCGATCTGACTGATCGCCGTACGGACGATTCGTTGGGCGGATGCGAACTTCTTGCTTGCCAGGTCGTTGCCCAGCCCCGCTCCCAAAGTGGAAAGATACCCGACGCCGGCGTCGCCCAGCTTGGCCGCGGAAACTTCGCTGATTCCAATGCTTTCCTGGCCGGACAGTCCGACGATCGGCGATATGGAGAACACCGCCCCGCCGCCAGTGATTTGAAAGCTTGTGGTCCCGCCCGTCGTGCTTCCGAAAGAAGGGGTGAGGGATAGATCCAGGCCCAGGGAGCCGGAGCGCGCCGAAGCGTCCAGACCACTGACGACGGCGTTGGTGCCGTTGACGGTCACCGTTCCGTGGGCCCCGTAGTCGGTCGTCTCCGCCGCCTGCGTGGACCAGGCGGTGGATACGTTCTCGAGGACGGATACCGACACAAAGGCGTCTTTGCCGTAGCCCGTGCTCTGGAAGACGATCGATGCCGGTCCGCCCGTCGCGGCGGAAGCAGTGGCGGAAACGCCGGTCAACTCCTTCGAGGAGTTTATGGCCGTGGCGATGGTGGCCATGCTCGAACCGGAGGCGAAGCTAAGGACTTCGCTTCCCAGGTTGCCGCGCACTTGGAGAGTCGTCGCCTTGCCGATTGTCCCGTTAATAACGCCGGCGCCCGAAGTTCCCGCGCCCACGGCGCTGACCAGGGCGACCTCGGATTTCTTGACCACGTTGATGACGACGTTGCGAAAGCTCCCCGCCGGAATCTTGGCGGCATTGACCTGGACCTTGTTGAGGTGGGTGAGCGCCGCTCCCGTCGCTTGATTGACGTTGATGCCGGACGTCGTGAAGGCCAGAGTGCCGTTCAGCAACTTCTTGTCGCCGAAGGAAGTGGCCTCGGCGAGTCGGTCGACGGATTGGAGAATCGCATCGATCTGCAACTGGTTTGCGGCGATTTCCTGGGGCGTCAAACCGGCTTCGTTGGCCGACTGGTCGATCAAGTTCTCGAGTTGCAGAAGCAGCGAGCTGATCTCCTGTAAACCGCCTTCTGCCACGGCGACGATCGTGTCCGCGCGGTTGGCGTTGTCGATGGCGGTGTCGATGGCCCGGATGCCCGAGCGGAGCGTCTCAGAGGCGATCAGTCCGGCGGGATCATCCTTGCCGCTGTTGATGCGCAGACCGGAACTGAGTCGTTCGAGCGCCTCGTTCAGAGAACCGTTGTTGACCCCGATGGCGCGTCGTGCAATCAGCGATACTACGTTGGTATTGATCCGGCTCATCCTGGTTCGTGCCTCCAATAGCGCCGCGATCAATGACCTCCCCGGTTGTGAACCGGCGGTTCGTCGCGGAACTGTACGCTCGGGGTTTCACCCGGCTTTGGGCTCGTTCCTCTTTACCGATCCGGTCCCCTACGCGTTGGACCGGTGGAGCGGCCGTTCGATCGCCTTCCCCGATTCACCCCTGGTCTCGATTCGAACTCGATCAGTTGGGTTTGCGGGCCTGCGACCGATCGCACGGCCACCACAAAACGATCGTCTTACCGATAATCCACCTTTAGTACATTCGGACCCTGCATTCGGACTTTATGAAGCGTTCCTGTTTCCGGGGAGCGCACCCAATGCCCATAACCAATGGCGCTCCACCGAGCGCGACGATTCCCGGCATCTTACCGGACGGTGGGACGCCGGTTGTGGAATCCTGGGGGGCGATATCGGCGGGCGCAGCTCTGGGATGGGGTCGCGCTCCGCAAGCACTTTCTGCGGGGAGCTGAACGCAATGAGAGCGAACGACCGAGAACGCCGCTCCCGCGCCTTGGTCTTAATCGCCTGGAGGACGGCGGTCGCCTAAGCGTTGACCGGGACCAACGATTGCTGGACGGTCTTGGCGACGAGGGCATAGACGGTGCTGGGGATGACGTCGATTCGCAGGGCGTCGGCCAATTCTTCAATGTTCTGCTCAATCGTCGGGAGAAGCTTGACCAGCGTGCCCATTTCCACGCCGACAAAGGCGGTGGCATCGTTGCAGACGCGGACGATGACGTCCGCCTCGGTGACTTCGCAGAGTAGGACCGCGATTCGATCGGCGGCGTTGAGCACGCGGGCAATGGTTGCGACGGGGCCGAAGCCGGGATTGGCGGATTGGTGGAGGTTGACGGCCGCCGAAACGGTGTCCGGCAAAGTCCAATGTGACAGCACCATGGCCGAGACCTGCCCATGAGTGACCTCCACCGCCGCTTGTTCTTGTTCCGCCGTAACCACCGCCCCGTGGGGCGTATAACGGGCTACGATTGCGGCGTATTTGTCGGGTAAGGCTTCGGCAAGGATCGGCACGCCGATATCGGCGAGGAGCGCCGCGATGAAGGCTTCGTCGCGCTGCCGCGGCAGGACGGCCTCCGCGAAATGCGAGGCCACCACGGAGCAGGCCAGCGACCGTCGCCAGAAATAGCTCATGTCTAGACCGCAGGATTTCTTCTTCGCGAGCGCATCCACAAGATAGCGACCCAGGAGCAGCGAGCGAGTACGTTTGGGCCCGAGCAGAGTGAGGGCCTGCTTGGGAGACACGACCTTGTTACGAACGCCAAACAATGCGGAGTTGGCCAAACGCAGTATTTCGCTCACCGTTCCCGCGTCGGTCGAAAGGACCTTCACCAGGTCCGAATAATCGAAATTCGGATCCCGCATGATCTCCAGGAACCGCAGTACCACCTGGGGCATGGAAGGGACGGCGGCCGACTTTTTGATCGTTTCGAGTATGCGAGCGTTCATTTGTGGGCCTCTCCAACCGCGTGATTGCACCGACGGCACTTCAGCGCCGCCGACGGATGCGTCAATCCTGCGGTTAGCATCGGCGAAGGAATCCGGTCGTATTAGGACTTTCGGGACGGGCGAAACCCTTGGATACGGTTGACGCGAGGGGGCTGCGGGGATAGAAAGCGTGGGTCGCTGGGTGTGCCCGCAGGACGCGGGCTGAGAAAAGAGCCTTGGAACCTGATCAGGATTGGAGGGACCGCCGGGCAAGCCGGGTCCGCCAAAAACCTGCGTAGGGAAGCGACGCCCGTTGCCGACCCCGCCGTTATGCTTCGGGGGGTCGTCCGACGTCTCGTCACTTCGCCTCGTCGGTGCTCCTAAAGGAGAGCATTACCATGACACCGTTACCGATGACTGCATCGAAGCCCTTGTCCCCGAAACGCATATCGGCTGACGAAGAGCCGCATTCCGAAAGTTGTCGAAAGCCGACCGAGATTCGTGCCGGAACGACCTCGACCAATCCGTTCCCATCCTCGCGGAAGGTGTACATGCCCGGCGCACTGCACCCACAGATTCGCGTGCCCATGCGGGAGATCTCCCTAACGGCGAGTGAAGTGGCGTATGGTGGGGATAACGGGAAGCTGACCGCCAACTCGCCGCTCACGGTGTACGACACGTCCGGACCCTATACGGCCACGGATACGGTGATCGACCTCCGCGGAGGATTACCGCCGCTGCGATTGGCGTGGATCAAAGCCAGGGGCGACGTGGAACCGTACCCGGCCCGGATCGTGCGTCCCGAGGATAACGGTTACAAGGTTGCCGCGCACAAGCTGGAGGTCGAACGATTTCCGGACGCCTCACGCCGCCCTCCGCTTCGAGCACGGTCGGGGATGAATGTCACGCAATTGCACTACGCGCGGAAGGGGATCATCACGCCGGAAATGGAATTCGTCGCTATCCGCGAAAACCAGCGCCTCGAAGAGCATTCCGAAACCATTGCGAAACAACACTCCGGCCAGGATTTCGGGGCCGCAATTCCCCGGAAGATCACGCCGGAATTCGTACGCGACGAAGTCGCACGCGGACGGGCGATTATCCCGCTGAACATCAACCACCCGGAAAGCGAGCCGATGATCATCGGGCGAAACTTTCTGGTGAAGATCAACGCCAACATCGGCAACTCCGCGGTCGCCTCGTCGATCGAAGATGAAGTCGACAAGATGGTGTGGGCGACGCGGTGGGGGGCGGACACGGTGATGGACCTCTCCACCGGCAAGAACATTCATGAGACGCGGGAGTGGATTCTGCGAAATTCTCCGGTTCCCATCGGCACGGTCCCGATTTACCAGGCCTTGGAGAAAGTGGACGGCAAGGCCGAGGAGCTGACCTGGGAAGTGTATCGCGACACGCTCATCGAACAGGCCGAGCAGGGCGTGGACTATTTCACGGTCCATGCTGGAGTGCTGTTGCGCTACATTCCCCTGACTGCGAAGCGGGTTACTGGAATCGTGTCCCGTGGCGGGTCGATCATGGCCAAGTGGTGCCTGGCGCACCACCAAGAGAGCTTCCTCTATACGCACTTCGAGGAAATCTGCGAAATCATGAAGGCGTATGATGTGGCGTTTTCGCTGGGCGACGGGCTGCGGCCCGGATGTATCGCCGATGCCAACGACGAAGCCCAATTCGCGGAGCTGGATACGTTGGGTGAATTGACACAAATCGCTTGGAAGCACGATGTGCAGACGATGATCGAAGGGCCGGGCCACATCCCCATGCACATGATTCAAGAGAACATGACCCGGCAATTGGCCGTGTGTGGGGAAGCGCCGTTTTATACACTGGGTCCGCTGACGACCGACATTGCACCGGGGTACGACCATATTACCAGTGCCATCGGGGCGGCCATGATTGGTTGGTATGGCTGCGCGTTACTGTGCTACGTGACGCCGAAAGAGCATTTGGGTTTGCCCGATCGGGAGGACGTCAAGGCCGGCGTGATTGCGTACAAGATCGCCGCCCATGCGGCGGATTTGGCCAAGGGGCATCCCGGCGCGCAACTCCGCGACGATGTTTTGTCGAAAGCTCGGTTCGAGTTCCGCTGGGAGGACCAGTTCAACCTCTCGCTCGACCCGGACACGGCCCGGGAGTTTCATGACGAAACGCTGCCGCAGGAAGGGGCGAAGGTCGCCCACTTCTGCTCCATGTGCGGCCCGCACTTTTGCTCGATGAAGATAACACAAGAAGTCCGCGACTACGCGGCCAAAGTGGGGGTGGCGGAAGGTGAGGCGATTCAATTCGGTCTCAGGGAGAAGGCAAAGGAATTCAGCGAAGGACGTGGAGTAGCAGATCACTAACAGCCCTGACCAGCAATCGTTGCGGCTCGTAACAAGGTCATGGGGTCAAACCAATGGAATATCCTTGGCCATCGAAGAATGACCGCGTATTCATGTCGTCTCGGCGCACAATAGGTCCACGCCCGCATCCGCCACAGGTCGAGGCGGCGTCCGCCGCGTTTCGCCCAGAACTGGATGCAGCGTATCGGGAGGGCTACTTCGACGCGGCGAGGCATCTTGCGGGAAGGGTTCGCAACGAACACTTGGATCGGTGGCTGATGTTCCCTGCGATCTACTGTTATCGACACGCAATCGAGCTGTCGTTGAAGTCATTGATTCGGAGATATAGCGGTTTAGTTGCACAGATGGTAGAGTGCAACCTCGAAAGTGAGCATGGTCTCATGCAACTCTGGCATGAGGCTCAACGGCACCTCGCGATGGTGTACACGGCGGGAAAGGAGGACACAGACAGGAATGTCGAGAGATGCCTCAAGGAGCTTCATGATGTTGACCGCAACTCCCAACTGTTTCGATATCCCACGAACAAAAGCGGAGCGTCAGTCGAAGCCCTGCTCCCTCGAATTGATGTTGGTCAGTTGGTCAGAACAATGGATAACCTCCGCGCTTTCCTTGAAGCTTGTGAGGCGCAGGCTGACTATTTGATCGAGTGCCATGAGCAAGCATGGGAGGCACTCGCGCCTGAGCCCAGGTGCGAGTGGTAGAAAGTTCGTGGGACAAGCGAGGAACCGACATGGCCTACCTTCCGGGAGATGCTGCATGAGTGAAGGGATTATCCGTCTGAGAATCGAGCCGCTGGACGAGGGCGGGTACGTGGCCACCAGTCCGGATGTGCCGGGGCTTGTGGCCGAGGGTAGGAGCATTACCGAGACCGTCGAGATCGCACAGGGTTTGGCCCGCAAGATCGCGGAATCGTGCCTAGAGCACGGGGATCCGCTCCCTCCCGCCCTTGCGAACGCGGTCACGGGCGGCGTCGTAGACGCCGTGGTGCCGGTCGGAATCCGCTGATGGGTCGCCTGAGCGGGTTCAAGTATCGGGAAGTCGCCCGCAAGCTCCGCGCCCTCGGATGGTCCTTCGATCGTCCGGGCCCAGGGAGTCACGAAGTCTGGCGGCAGGCGGTGACGGGTGCTAAGGTAACCCTGCCTCACCACGCGCGCGACATGGCGGAAGGAACTCTACGAGCGATCCTGCGTGAGGGTGGCATTGACGTTGACGACTTCTTAAACGCATAGTTTGGTCGAGTAGAGGTAGGTCGGGTCATCGACCCGACACCGCTGGATGAAAACCACTCGGAGTAGAAAAAGCGATGAACTGGCAAGAGCGAATTACCGTTGACACGAATGTCTGTCATGGCAAGGCCTGCATCCGCGGTACGCGGGTCATGGTGTCCGTCATCCTTGACAATCTTGCCGCGGGAGAGCCTGCCGAGGACATCGCCAAAGCCTATCAAGTCACGCGTGAGGACGTGCGGGCGGCCCTTCAATACGCCGCCGAATTGGCCGGTGAAAGGATCATACCTTTGTCGATTGCGGGCTGATGCGATTCAAGATCGACGAGAACCTGCACCCGGACACGGTAGAAATACTTGCCAAGGCCGGGCACGACGTCGTAACGGTGATCCAACAGGGTCTTCGTGGCCGCCCGGATGCTGACATCGCCCGAATCTGTCGAGAAGAAGACCGAGCACTCATTACTCTGGATAAGGATTTTGCCGACATCCGAACCTATCCGCCTGCGGATCATCCGGGCATCGTCGTTTGCCGGCTGTCTTCACAAAGCCGGCGGAACATCGTTGCGGTAGTCAATCGGCTGGTTCCCTGGATTGGGCGACGTTCTTTGGTGGGGCAGCTTTGGATTGTCGATGAAGTCGAAATTCGGATTCGTGGCGAAGATTGACGGTGGCCATGCATTTGTGCCTCGCGTATCGTGGCCGACAAGTGGAGAACAATCATGCCTACAAGCAGGCGACGGTTTATGAAAGGGGCGGCCGCGATGACGGCGTTGGGGTATGCGATGCTGCGCGAAGACGCGATTGAACGGGTTCGGGCGGCGGTGGCCGACGCGGGGGATACGCCGCCGGACGCCTTGGCCGGCAATGAGGATTTCTGGGTCATCATCCAGCAGGCCTACGACGTGGATCGCTCGTTCATCAACCTCAACAACGGCGGGGTCGCGCCCGCGCCGCGCATGGTCATTGACGCCATGCACCGCCATGACAAGTTTACCAATCACCTGCCGCCGCGACATCTTTGGGACGTGCTCGATCCACAAGTGGAAACGGTCCGCACCGGATTGGCGAGGGTCTTCGGATGCGACGCCGAGGAAATCGCCATTACCCGAAACGCGAGCGAGGCGTTGGAAACGTGCCTGTTCGGGATCGACTTGAAACCCGGCGACGAAATTCTCACCACGAGTCACGACTACCCACGAATGATTAACACACTCAAGCAGCGGGAGAAACGCGAGGGCATCGTGCTCAAGACCTTTTCCATCCCCACGCCGCCCAAGGACATGGCCGAGATCACCAAACTTTACGAGCAGAACATCACCCCGCGCACGAAGATCATTCTCGTCTGCCACATCATCAACATCACGGGGCAAATCCTGGCCGTGAAGGACATCGTGCGGTTGGGCCGGGAGCGCGGCATCGAGGTGATCGTCGATGGAGCACATTCGTTCGGGCATTTCCCGTTCAAGCACGCCGACCTGGACTGCGACTACTTCGGGACCAGCCTGCACAAGTGGATGAGCGCTCCAATTGGGACGGGGTTTTTGTACGTGCGGAAATCCAAGATCGCCGACCTCTGGCCGCTGATGGCGGCGCCGCCGGAGAGCCGCGAAAACATCCGCAAATTCGAGGAAATCGGCACCCACCCCACCGCCCCGCGCCTGGCCATCGCCGAGGCGTTGACCTTTTACGAAGGCATCGGCGCGGAGCGCAAGGCCGCCCGTCTGCGGTTCCTCCGCGATCGTTGGGCAAAGCGGCTGATGGACCAAAAGGGCGTTCGTTTGTACACCAGCCTCGATCCCAAGCAGTCGTGCGCCATCGGCACGGTGGGCATCGAAGGGATCAAGGCCGGGGAGCTCAGTAAGCACCTGTTTGATAAGAAGAAGATCCTGACTTCGCCCATCATGCACGAACATATCGACGGGTTGCGGGTCACGCCCAATACCTACACCACCCTCGGTGAAGTTGACGCCTTTTGCGTTGCGATGGAAACGGTCATCGCCAAGGGACTGCCGTCGTAATCTAGTGGGCGCAATGATCCGAGCCGGGAGCGCAAGCGACCGGGCAAGCCCCCGCGCTCGCGCTTGGGGTTCGGATAAACGCATGACTACTTCTTTCGTTTCCTCTCGCGCGGCGGGTCGGCCACTATCTTTCCGCCACGAACGGTCGCGCCGATCACGATCCCGGCGCTGATCAGGACGAGGTTTTTGATGATGTACTGCCCCTCCATCGTCGGGGCGTAGGGTATGTGGATAAAGACCTCGTGGGGAAAGATTACGACGGGTGTGAGGGTCCCTAACATTTGCAGGTAGAGGAGCAGTAATACGGTGCGCAGGCCCCGCCCGGCGAGCAGTCCGATGCCGATGAGACACTCCCAACTCGCGAGCACGGGCAGTGCGACCTTTGCGGTCACCCAACCCCCGGTTAGGACACCGATGGTCCGCGTGGCCAACTCCCGTGCGGGGCTCAACTCCGGGAAAAACTTCAAGGCGCCGAACCATAGGAATACGATTCCCAAGCTGAGCCGCAGGAAGAGGAGGCCGTAGCGGGCCATCCAACGCGTGATCCCCCGGTCCGCGGTTTCCAAACTTTCTTTGACTTCTTCGACAGACATAGCGGGAGATCGTACCCCCTACTGCCGGGTCGTAACCAGTCGGGCGCAAAGAGTCGGAGCCCAACGTAAAAAGGCTTGTATACGAGTCAGGCTTTTGTTTTTGAACCATAAACTTCAAATGGGTTCGTTTTGCAAGTACATTTTTTTGCGAGTGTCACAGCGTGGCACTGCGTGAATTGCGAATGCGGAATACGGAATTCTGAATGCATGACCGAGGCACGTAGGCACGAAGCCACGGAGCCACGAAGGGCGGGGGCGGTCGGACGAACGATGGTCGTTGGAGACGACTTTGGACATAACGTACTACCTCCATCTAATAACTTGACGGGCGCTCGGTGGGGGGATGGTCGGGGAGCGATCATGCGGAAACTGGAGACTGGGAACAGAATCAATCGCGAAAGGGGGCTAAGGGGATGGCGATGAGGCCTACGAGTTCCACGCAGTCCGAAGGGTTGAAATAGCACAACCGTGGGCGGCACTGCGCTTGCGCCCGGAATGGGTCGCCAGCAAATGCCACGACCTTGAAAGGGTCGTCCAAGATCTAGGAATCCGTGATGCGACCACTTCAAGGTTGAATTGAATACGCGGTCCTGGAATCCGTGGGCCTGGTCCGCCTGTGGCGGACTTGCCCACGGCTATGGGCGAGCAGCCTTTCAGACTGCGACGCGGCGGCTAGGGCTGTCCGGTACCATCCAAAACACAAACACATGCCTGCGCGCCGATTCTCTGGAATTGGCTTCCACCGTGGCAAAGGCGTAGCAACAACGAACAACGCCGACCCAAGGGGATCGGCGTCGATTCATAAGTCCTTTATTTTAAGGGGTTTACATCTGGCCTGCTAGGACTCGAACCTAGAACCTTCTGATCCAGAGTCAGACGTGCTGCCAGTTGCACCACAGGCCAAACAAATACGACATCCGGGATAGCATACCGGAGACCGGGGCAAAGTCAAGAAGTAGGCTGTTGACCATAGACCATAGACCGTAGTTCTCGCTCACAAGCCCCCTCGCCCTACCCTCTCCTCCAAGTCGGGGGAGAGGGATTTAGGAATCAAGGGCGGTGCCATTCATCGCAGGCAGCGCAGAGCGGAAGGGGGTCGAATCGGCCGGATTGGTGGGCGGCGCGGAGGCGGTCGAACTCGGCGCAGCGCCAGATTTCGGCAAGCGATTGCTCGCGCAGAGTCCCAACCGTGTGCAGCCCCTTGAAATCCTGATCACATAGGGTCACCCGTCCGTCGGCGAGGACAAGGCAGCGGGATCGGATGCGGCGACAGGGCGTTCGCGTCGAGGGTGCCATCTTTATGACACTACGGTCGTCGCATTGGCGGGCGTAGTGGCTGAAACCGGTCAAGCTCACCGCGCCGAGGCGGCGGAGCCAGCCGTCGTAAAATTCGTCAAGCTCGTGGACGTTGTCGCGGGCTTTGGTCATATCCGGGAGGATGATCGGGCGGGGCGATGCGTGCTGCTCTCGGACCTTGGAGAGGCGGTCCATCCGCGACAAGACGGCCTCCAGGCACTCGGACGGGGGATCGTGGGGGGCGTGCAGGCGACCGTAGAGGTCAGTGCTCCATGCGTCGAGGACGACGTTTAAGATATCCACGCCGTGATCGACGATGGCCTCGATAGTCGCATCGTTGAGGTCCACGCCGGTCGTCCGGACGCAAAGGCCGTAAACGCTTCCGCAGGATCGCACCAAGAACTGGTCCTTTTTGCCCTCACCTCCGCCCTCTCCCTGAAAGTAATTATCTAGGGCAATGCCTTGGTCCGTTGGCTTCCTCCGCCCCTCCGGGGCGGGGATTGGAGGGACAACCGATCCAGGGGTTCCGTCCCGATGTCCATCGGGACTCCACCCCTGGCTACAACCCGTCGCCCCGTTGGGGCGAGAAACACTAAACACGTTCGCCCGAAAGCGAGAGGGGGTTTGTCGGAGTCCCTTTCCCTGAGAGGTTGCGGAGGTTTGTGCGAAGGGCTTTAAGGGACGCAGAATCTCTAGTACCTCACAAAACTGCGGGTGCTTCAACGGATCGCCGAATCCACCGAGCACCACCAAGGAGTCATCATAATGCTTCAACTCGGCGGCGATGCGTTCAAGCACCGCAAGGTCAAGGGGGCCGCGGCGCGGTACGCGGTTGCCTCGCTGGTGAAGTAGAGCGTTGGGGTACGGGTCTTCGGTGGTCAACTCGATTTCCACTTCGCGGGGGAGCTGCTCGACGTAATTCGCATCTCGTTCGATGAGCCACTGGCCGACGGTGAGCGAATCGGGATCGGGGTGATGTCGAAGCAAATCGGCCAGTGCTTGCATGGCCCGGTCGGTGTCGGCAATGACGCGACCGGCGGCGAAGCGCAGTTGCGCCGGGGTCTCATAACAGCAGGGTTGGAAGATCAAGTCCTTTCGCGGGCCGTCGGGTTGGTAGCTGAACAGCCAGCCGATGGGGATGTTCTGGGTGACGAGTTCGCTGATGAGCGTCGCGTCGAGAATGATCCCGGCCACCCCCGGCGGAGCTTGGGCAAACACGAGCCGACTCTCATCCTCCAACATCTTGCGCTGCTCGATCATCCGATCGGCAAGGTCGGGATCGAAGACCACGGCCGCGGGGGGAACGCTCAGTACGGCATCGGCATGGATGGCCTTCAACAGTCCGACGATGAGCCGACCGTCGGCGTACTCATCGAACACGGTGGTCCCGCCGATGCCGCCGCGCCAGCCGTTGAGCGACCATTTGCGAGCGGCTTGAATCAACGAACCGTAGGGGGCGGGTTGGGCGTCGTGCGAGCGGACGATAGCTCCCGTCCCTTCGAGGATCGTCGTACAGCGCGAGTGATGCGCGGTCGGGCAGAGGACGTAAATTTCTGCGACGTTCTTGGCACGTCGGACGCGCTCGACGGTGCGACGCAGGATGGGGACGCCCGCAAGCTCGTCGGCGAGGCGGCTACGCGTTCCGATGGGCGTCGCTTCCAGGTCAGTCTGGATGGTGGCGATGACTTTCACCGGAGTGAGCGGGCCTCCTCCATTCGTCGAAGGGACTCGGTGAGGATGGGTTTAACGTCGATCGCACCGTCGCGCACGGCGGTGATGAACTCCTTGTCGCGGGCGATCTGCCGCTTGGCCCGTTCGGTGTCGCTCAGTTCGCCGGCCACGAGGCGGCGGTCGGCGGAAAAACGGCGAAACTCGGCCAGTTGCGTGGCGGCGTTGATGATCTGATACGCTCGGCTGTCGCGGTGTACCTTGGCGCGGAGTTCGTCCACGCGGATGAGGCGGTTATTGAATCGATCCGGTTCACCGGTTAGTCCATCCAGCTCCTCAAACAGAGTGAGGAGTTCATCGCACACTCGAACGGCCTCATCAAGCTCGTCGATCCGCCGCCGCAGTTCCATCCGCGGGGCGTCAAGGCGAGAGTGATCCCGCCACTTGGTTGTACTGCGATAAGCGAAGCGCAGTGGATCAATCTGGTGTTGGCAGTATCTAAGCGTTGCTTCGCGCAGGGTCATGGTTTGCGTTCCGCGAATCCGCGTCCCGCCTTCGGTGGCGTTGATGACGGTGCGGGGCACGGCGGCGATGTCCTTTTCGAATTGTTCGAGGTAGGTAAAGAGCAACTCGTCCGTATAAAGTTCCTTGCCATCGTGGCCGGTCACGCGACGCAGGATCGGTCGGTTGCGGACGATGCGGTCCCATTCCTTTTGCTCCATGGTGTTGAAGCGGTTGATTTCGCCGCGCCATGACTGATGAATATCGACACCGGGGACATAGAATACGTGCCCCGTAAAGGAGAGGTCCTGCCCGACGAAGATGATGGGATCGCAGCCCATGTAAACGGCCAGGTAGAATGCCAGGTGCGACACGGTTGCCCCGGCGGGCAGACCACCTCGACCGCCGAGTTCGTCTCCGATCACCATTCGCGCCCAGGCGTTGTCCAACAGCGAGACGGGTCCGGGAAAGTGGTCGATTACGTGCCAGGTCGCCTTCGGCTCGGCCACGAGATGGGCGGCGCTAAGGTCGCCGACTCCTTCGAAAAACTTGCGAGACATTTCGTGAAAGTCGAGGCTGGTGATGAAATCGGGAACGATGCCGCGTTGCATCAACGGTCGAAGCGTCGTCTGCACGGCGCAAAGGACGGCCTTGCCCTTGAGTTCCGCCAGTTGCTCGATGTTGCGCGAAAGCGACGGCCCGGCGGAGATGATAATGGCTGGGATGCCCGCGAAACGTTCCTTCAAGACGTCGATCGGCGGCGTGGTCACGTAGTTGATCAAGTTCATGGCGATGTTTTGGCAGGTGACCCGTGAGTTGCTGATCAGGGTCATGAGCGACATGCGCGTGAAGGTGACGAACTCGGTGAGAACGTGGATGACGGCGGCGTGGGCCCGTTCCGCGAGACGCGCCGACGGGACGTGCCGGACAAATTGCGCCCCGAGCATCATAAGGGTGCTAAAAGGCCCTAGCTTCGTATGAAGGCGCGTCTTGTCGTCGTCGGTAAGCAAGACGAAGCGTTTCGATCCGAGCAAAAGCGTTAAATCGACGCAGGAGAGCGCGGTCGAGATCAAGGGCAATGACGGCTCGACGCATACGATGAAAGCGTCGCCACGAAGGCGGTCGAACAGGGCGCGGACGTGGTATCCCAGCCCCAGGCCGCTGACCACGAAGCAATATTTATCCTCGATGGGGACGGCGTTCGCCCAGTGTTCGGCCTCGGCGACGGGGTCATGTCGGCTGTGAAGGTAGGTCGATCCCGTCGCGCCTGGGGCGGGCAGCGGCACCTTCGCCGTGCACGCTCCGCTGCGCGTGGATTCGATTGGGAAGCGCTCGTTATCGTGAACGGCGTCAATGCGCAGGGCCAATTGGGGGTCGAACCGCCATAGGAAGCGCATGTTTCGTACAAAGAGTTCGTTGCCGACGGCGGGTGTGGTCGCCCCGATCATGAACGAATCATCGGCTTAGCGGAGGGTCCAGCGTGATCGCGCCGGCGTGATCGACGAAGGCGCAGGGGAGCTGAACGGCACGTCGGAGTCGGTCCTCGTAATCCCTTCGAGAAATCTCCACCGCTCCGAATTGACGTAGATGTTCGGTCAGGAACTGAACATCCAGCAAGGCGAATCCCCGGTCCCGCATTCGGTCCACCAGCACGACCAAGGCGACTTTGGAGGCATCAGTGGCGCGATGGAACATGGATTCGCCGAAGAAGGCGCCGCCGATGGCGACGCCGTATAGTCCGCCGGCGAGTCGATCGCCCAGCCAGGCTTCGACGCTATGGGTGTAGCCCGCTTGGTGCAATTGACAATAGGCGTGGCGGATATCCCGGGATATCCAAGTCCCATCCGGGCGGTCGGCACAAGCCTCGATCACCTCGGCGAATGCACGATTAATGGTAAAGGTAAATGCGCCTCCGCGTCGCGCGCTTCGCAACGAGCGTGAGGTTTTGAAGCCGTTTAAGGGGATGACCGCTCGCGGATCGGGCGCCAGCCAGTGGACTTTGCCCGCCTCGTCGGCCATGGGGAAAATCCCCGCTGCGTAGGCGGCGAGCAACCGTTGGGGAGCGAGGGGCGAGCGCATGACGGAGCTTCACGCGTGCAGCGCAGCCGGCACCTCCGAAAGGGCACGGATGACATGATCGGGTCGAGTCCGACCTCTCGGCGTGTGGCCGTTCTTTACCATCAGGATCGTTTTCATTCCCAGTCGGGCTGCCCCTCGAACGTCCTTATCGAGGCGATCGCCGACGAATACGGTTCGTTCGGCGGCGACGCCGATGCGATCGAGGGCCGTTTCGAAGATCCGCCGATGCGGTTTCATGTAGCCGACGTCCGAAGAATAAATCCGAACCGGGAAGTGCCCCAACAATTTCTCCTGTCGGAGCACATCGTCCACTGCGAATCCGGGAAACAAAGTGTTGGACACCAACCCGAGCTTGAATCCCGCGGCTTGAAGCTGGGCCAAGACGGGACGCGCCTCGCCGTCGACAGCGAAGAACCGCTCCAGCGGCTGGACACAGCGCATGACGAGGTCGGCCATTTGGGCGTCGTCGATGTCGATTCCCATCCGATGATGCAGCCGGTGAAAGGCGTTCAGCAGTTGAGCCTCGCGACGGATCAGACGGGACCACAGGTAGGCGCGAAGGAAACGCCGTTTAATGGCTCGGAAGTAGACCTTGTAGTCCGGCAAACGAAAGCCCATATCGACCAAGCGGTCATAGGCCGGTCGGGTTGCGGATTCAAGATACCGGCGCGCTTGAGAGGTCTCGAAGTGCAGGAGCGTGTCGCCCAAGTCGAACAAGACCGCATCGATCATGGGTCTCTACTTTCGATAGGCGCTAGGAGCAGACAACGGTGCTTCAAAATAATTCCGAGGACAGACATTACGTTCCATTTCAAGGTCCGCAGGGCCGCCGTCGGCCCATCCGATCAGCATTGGTAAGCATATTCTAGCACAAGGGCGACTGTCCGACCACCCTCACTTGCTGATCGCGTGCCGTATCGGCTAGAACCGTGGGCGATGCGGATGAGGCTTTCAGAGGATGAATTCGTTGCATTGGTGGGCCAGGCCCTGGCGGACATCCCCGCGCCGTTTGCGGCCTATTTGGAGGAAGTATTTATCGATGTTGAAGCCGTACCGGCCCCGGAGGCCTGGAAAGAGGGGGGCGTCGACGATCCCCGCGATCTCCTGGGGCTTTATCAGGGGACGCCGCTCACGGAGCGCGGCGTCGAACATCCCGCGCGGCTTCCCGACCGCATCATCCTCTATCAGCGCAATATTGAGCGCCTCTGCCGCAGCCGCCGCGAAATCATACTCGAAATCCGTAAGACCGTTTTTCACGAGGTCGGGCACCACTTCGGATTGAACGAGGACGATCTCGCCGAATTGGGATACGAATGAATCGTAGAGTCGCAACGACAGGTGCGCAAGCAAGCTACGAACTTGCCCAGCGGTGATCGGCATGTCAACCGATGGGACAAAAAAGCCACCGGTCGGATTCGAACCGACGACCTGCGGTTTACAAAACCGCTGCTCTGCCAACTGAGCTACGGTGGCGTGATTCCCGACATTCGACGCTAGCCGATGCACATCGTCGCCGCAAGTAGGTCCCCGGCGATTCACGCGGCGAGCCGCGGCAACATCTCCGTTGCCAGGCGCAGCACCAGGAAAAACCCACACATATCGGTGATCGTGGTGAGGATGGGACCGGAAGCAAGCGCCGGGTCCATACGAAGTCGTTTCAAGATCAGGGGAACGAGTCCGCCAATTGAAACCGCGATCAAGGTATTGGCGGCCAGCGATGCGCCGACGACGAAACCCAGAGCTACATTCGCCTTCCAGAACCAAGCCACACAGGCAATCAACAGGCCAAGCACGATACCGTTGATTGCTCCGACGAGGATCTCATTGATCCAAACGCGGGCCAATTCGTTGGGTCGCACGAGCCCCAGCGCCAACTCGCGAATGCTGACCGCCACCGCTTGGTTGCCGGCGCAGCCGCTCATGTCGGAGATGATCGGAAGAAAGACCGCGAGTGCAATGACCGCGGCCAACGTGTCTTGGTACAGGGCGATCACGCTCGCGGCGATGATGTTCAACAGGACGTTTACACTCAGCCAGGAAAGTCGATTGCGTACACGAACCCACACCGGCATGGTTCGCAGTTCGTCGCCGCCGATGATGCCCTGCGATTGACGGAAATCGCTAGCCCCACGATCGCTGAGCGCTTCTTCCACATCCCCGGCGCGGACCACGCCTAACATTCGATTCGCGGCGTCGACCACGGGAACGGCCAGGTAATGATGTTGATCGAAAACGCCGCGGAGATCGTCGAGAGTTGTGGTGTCCGCGACCTTCGCGGGATCACCGATCATCAGTTGGCCGATCGTGCGTTTTTCGTCTCCGAGGATCAAGTCCCGCAGGTTGACGACGCCCACGAGGGAGTGATGGTCGCCGGTAACGTAAATGTATTGCACGTCGTAGCCGCGGTATTTGTCGGCGTTGACGCGAAGGTCATGAACGACTTCGCCCACCATTGGAGTCCGAGGGTAGCTGAGATATTCCGTGATCATCAGACCCCCGGCGACATCGTCGGGATAGCGCGCCATGGCGCGAGTTTCGCGCGCCTCTTCGGGCGGCATTTGCGCCAGAATTTCCTCGGCTTCGGGCCTTTGAACGTCACGGAGGATGTCGGCGCGCTCGTCGCTGGGTAATTCCTCGACAATGTCGGCGGCGTCGGCGGCGTCAATCCCTTCCAAAAGGTCGGCCGCTTCGGATTCCGGAAGCTGTTCGAGCACTCGGGCGGCGGCCTTGGGCGTCAGCGTGCGTAGCACCTTCGCCCGTTCTTCTTCCGACATCCGCAACATGCCGCGTGCGACTTCGTCGGCGGGAAGCGATGCGAGAAACGCCTCAACGGCCTGCGCGGAGCCTGCGGCGAGCAGTTGCTTCAGCTCGACCCAAGGTTGTTGTTGAACATTGTCTGTCATGGGACGGCCTCGCGGTGACTGCACGAACTAACTGGTCTCACAATATGGTCACGGTTCAGGGAGTCAATTTTGCGAAGGTAATGAACGCGAAAAAACATGGCGTGTGGCCACTGTCGGTTTTTCGGCGTGTTATTGTTCAACAATGCAGCTCCTCTTGCCCACCAATTAGGTTCCTACCGGTTCTGACGCTTGTGCCGAGTTGGGATCGGGCACCGCGCCCTACTTCATCGTGCCTTCCAGATCCCGCGGTATTCCAGCCAACCATTCGATCCTGCCGGCAAAGAGCACCGTATGGGGTAATCCGCCCGCGATGGACGCTGTCGGAGCATGCTCCGGGTGGTCAGGATAAACTCGAGCCCAAAGGCCGCAAGCAACGCCGCGATCGGATCGTTGGCAATCCCTCCCCTTCGCAGGACCGATGCGACGTCGCCTCGCGGGAGGAAATGGAGAAGCATGGGAACGACGACGGCCGGTGCAGCGACCGTGGGCAAAACACCGGGGATGATCGCCGGCGGCGTCTCGAAACCCGTGACGACGCATGCGGCGGTCGCCGCCGTCGATTGACGCATCGGCCCGGGGCAAAGCGATTCTTTGCGGACCTCCGCTAATCGGGTAGGCTAAGCCCGGATGCAGAATAACTCGCCGAGCCCTGGTGAAGACGCGGCGGCGCCGGAAGACCTTCAACCATTGATCCGGGCGTCGCGCGCGCCGCGCCACCTTCACTTCGCCCGTACGGCGCTGGTCGGACTCTGTGCCGGACTGCTGGCAGTCGCGTTCCGCCGTGCGTTAGCGTTTGCCGAATCGGGACGCGAAAACCTTCTCGTATTGCTGCACGGTTATCCTGGCTGGGGATGGTTTGTCCTGCCGACCATTGGGCTGTGCATCGGCGGGTTTGTGGGATGGATCACCGTTCGGTTCGCGCCTGAAGCGGCGGGCAGTGGCATTCCCCACCTGAAGGGAGCATTGCTTCACGTACGGAACTTGGAATGGCGACGACTCATTACCGTCAAATTCATCGGCGGCGTGCTGGGAATTGGGTCGGGGCTTTCACTGGGCCGCGAAGGGCCCACGGTGCAAATGGGCGCGGCGGTGGCTCGGGCGCTGGCGGGACCGCTTCGGACTCCGCCCGCCGACGTGCCGCAATTGTTTTCCGCCGGGGCGGGCGCCGGTTTGGCTGCGGCGTTCAATGCCCCGCTCGCGGGCCTTATCTTCGTGGTCGAGGAGTTGCATCGTGAACTCTCGTCCCGCACGGCCGCGGGCGCCCTGATCGCGGCCGTCTGCGCGACAGTCGTCACGCAATGGCTGGCAGGTGATACGCCGGCATTTGAGGTCCACGGGCTTTCTGCCCTTCCGTTGAGCGCATTGCCGCTGACGATCATGGTGGGAGCATTCGGCGGCGTCGGGGGCGTGCTGTTTAACAAGTCGGTTTTGAGCGCACTGGACCGAGCAAAACGAATCCGCCGCATCCCGCTTTGGGCTTTGCCGGGCCTCGCAGGTCTTGCGATCGGGGTCACCGCATGGTGGTTGCCAAGTGTTGCCGGCGGCGGCCATTGGGTGGCTGAAGAGGTATTGAACGGAACGTTCGAGAGTAGTTTTGCACTGCTGATATGGCTGCTGGTCGCGAAATTCCTGCTCACGGCTTTAAGCTATGGTTCGGGCGCACCCGGGGGTATCTTCGCGCCGATGTTGTTGTTGGGTTCATTGATGGGCACGGTGTTTGCTCGATTGATTACATCTGCGGCCCCGTCGCTCGCGATACAGGCGCAGGTACTCGCCGTGCTGGGCATGGCCGCGTTTTTCGTCGGCTCGGTCCGTGCTCCACTCACCGGGATCGTGCTGATAAACGAACTGACCGGCGGCAATCAGCTTCTATTCCCTATCTGTATTGCCAGTCTCGCGGCGTATCTGTCGGCAGAAGCCCTCCGTAACCGCCCCATCTACGATGCCCTTCTGGAAGCCGACCTCGCCCGCAGCGGGCACGGCCCGACACGCGTCGAGCCGCGGACTGTGTATGTCGGGGTTCAGCGGGGGGCGCCGTTGGCGTATGTGTCCATCGCGAAGGCCGGATTGCCGCGAGGCTGCCTGATCACCGCCGTGGATCGAAGCGGCTTGACGTTGATTCCCACGGCCGACACCGTCCTCCTCCCGGGAGATCACATTTCGATCCTTGCGCCCGGTGACCGACCCGATGCGCCGCTCGAGATCGTTCGGCTCTGCACCGGGCTTTGAGCGTGAATCGGCGGCGCCCGTTAGCGTTGCGCCGATCCTGGGGCCAGCACACAATGGGTCAATCGTCCGATGAGGCGGACTTTCCTGCAAAGCCGATTCTGGGTCTATCGCCTGCGCCAAGGCATTTGTCCGGAAGCGACCACTGAAAACGAATCGTGCGGCGCCCCACGGGCGCGGGGCGCTTGCACGGTATCTTGGTGCCCTCCGCCGACTCCTTGACGCGATGGAGGTACAGAGGAAGTCAGTGTCGGGGTGAGTCAGGGGATTTCTTCGAACCGCGCCGTGAAATGCCTAAGAACGGGCGGCTCATAGGTGATTCGCAGCCCGCGTAGTTCGCCTCGACGCTGGTACAGATCGGTCGCGGCTTCGACCACATAGTCGATATGGCTTTGTGTGTACACGCGGCGCGGGATGGCCAGACGCACGAGTTCGAGGCGCTTGCCGGATATGGGCAGGCAGTGGTGATGGGGTCGGGCATCGCCCGCGCCGAACATGACGGATCCGATCTCCACAGCCCGGATGCCTGCGGTACGGTAAAGCCCGCAAACCACCGCCTGACCCGGAAAGTTTTCCAAGGCGATGTGCGGACACAGAGCCGCAGCGTCTATGTAGATGGCGTGTCCGCCGGGCGGCTCCATGATGGGTATGCCCGCGCTCAGGAGCTTCTCACCGAGGTACTCCACGCTGCGGATGCGATACGCCAGATAGTCCTCGTGGACAACTTCTTCGAATCCCTGGGCCATCGCCTCCAAGTCGCGGCCCGCCAAGCCGCCATAGGTCACAAACCCCTCGGTAAGGATGAGCAGATTCCCGGCCCGTTGAAAAAGGGCTTCGTCGCGGAACAACAAAAGGCCGCCGATATTGACCAGCCCGTCCTTTTTGGCGCTGATCGTCGCCCCGTCGGACAGTTCGAACATCTCACGGACGATGTCGCGCACGTCGCGGTTTTGCATGCCCGGCTCGCGGCGTTTGATGAGGTAAGCGTTTTCGGCGAAACGACAGGCGTCGAGGAAAAGCGGCAGGCGATGACGATCGCACACGGCGCGCACGGCGCGAAGGTTTTCGAGGCTGACCGGCTGTCCGCCGCCGCTGTTGTTGGTCACCGTCACCATCACCAGCGGAATCCGCTCCCGGCCCGTTTCACGGATCAGTGCTTCCAGCGCGGAGACATCCATGTTGCCTTTGAAGGGGTGCCGGTTTTTCGGGTCGCGCGCCTCGGGAATGGGGAGATCGACGGCCTCGGCTGCGGAGTGCTCGATGTTGGCCCGCGTGGTGTCGAAATGGGCGTTGTTGGGCACGATCTTGCCGGCTCCGCCCACGAGTTCAAAAAGTATACGTTCGCTAGCCCGGCCTTGATGCGTGGGAAGAACGTGGCGAAAACCGGTCAACTCCTGGATCCGCGACTGGAACCGGTAGAAGCTGCTGGCCCCGGCGTAGGATTCATCGCCGCGCATGATTCCCGCCCACTGCTCGGAGGACATCGCCCCGGTGCCGCTATCCGTGAGCAGGTCGATGATGACGTCGTCGGCCCTAAGCAGAAATACGTTGAATCCCGCATCACGCAGCACACGTTCGCGGTATTCCCTCGTGGACATGCGGATGGGCTCCACGCACTTGATGCGAAAGGGTTCGATGATGGTCTTCATGGCGGCTCCTGTCGTGCGCATATCATCCCTCGTGGGATTCGAATCGTACAAGCTACGACTCAGGGGCGCGAAATACAGGCCCAGGCCCGCTTCTCGAAACGCTGCAAACCAAGGATGGCTGCCCCATACGCGACGACGTGAGCCGGATGCTCCGGGACCTGGATCTCTCCCGAAAATTGGTTTCGGCAGGCGACGACCATTCCTTGCTGGAGCGCCACGCCGCCGATAAAGACCACCGCCCCGCTGAAGCCGACCATCCGAAGCTGGCTTAGGGCGCGGGCGGCCAGGGATTCATGTGCGCCGCAGATAATGTCCGCCACGGTCTTGCCTTCGGACACATGATTGATGATCTCGGATTCGGCCAGGACCGCACAGACGCTGCTGATGGGTTGGGGATTCTTGGCCTCCAGGGAGAGGTCCCCGATTTGATCCAATTGCACCTCAAGGTATCGGCAGATGCGCTCCAAAAACCCCCCGCTTCCCGCGGCGCATTTTTCATTGGTGCGGAAAGTCTTGACCTTGCCTCCATCGCGAAGGGCAATGGCGCGAGTACATTGCGCTCCCATATCCAAAACGAACTGCGATTCGGGGAAAAGGGCGTGGGCCCCACGCGCGCCGCAGGTGAGGTCGGTGATTTGAATGTCTCTGGACGCCAGGCTGTAGCGCCCCAGGCCGGTGGAAGCGACATAATCAATTTCATCAAGCTCGATGCCAGCCTCTTCACAGGCGGCGTCGAGCGATCGCCCGGCGACCGCTTCAAAATCCGCCCGCGTACGGGCCATCCCGCGACCGCGGACAACCGCTTCATCGTCAATGATTACAGTCTTGGTCGCGCCCGCGCCGAGATCGATCCCTGCAACATAGGCCACGGGATGTTCCTCCTTACGCCGCACCAGAGGTGCAGCGACTCACCGTCCGGCGATTCCTCATTCATCCACCCATACGGGCAGTTCGGCACTGACTCCGGCACTGGGGTGCTTTTCCGCCATCACGTGGTCCATGGCGTATAGAGCCGCACCGAGCGCACCGCAGTACTGAGCCTCCGGACTGGCATTCAACGTCACGTGGAGCTTCGCCTCCAACGCCCGCACCATTCCGATGTTCCGGGCCACACCGCCGGTGAACGTAATCTCCGGGTCCATCCCCACGCGGCGAACCAGTCCAATCGTCCGCGTGGCAATGGCCTCATGCACACCGGCCAGAATGTCCTCGACCCCTTTGTTTTGCGCCAGATGGCTGAGTATGTCGGACTCGACAAACACCGTGCACACACTCGTTAGGCGGACCGGTTTGGTTCCGCGGAGGGAGATTTCGCCGATCTCGTCGAGGGTCAGTCCGAGCACTTCGGCGGCCCCGGTGAGGAATCGGCCGGTGCCCGCGGCGCATTTGTCGTTCATGCAGAAATCGATCACGTCTCCCTCGGCGCTGATTTTGATGGCCTTGGTGTCCTGCCCGCCCATGTCAATGACCGTTCGCGTACCGGGGAAGAGCATGTGGGCGCCTCGCGCATGGCAGGAGATTTCCGTGACTTGGGTATCTCCGGCCTCGATCTTGTAGCGGCCGTAGCCGGTGCCCACCACGAATCTAATGTCTTCTCGGGCAATCCCGGCGTTTTGAATCTCATCCATCGCCCGTTTCCCGGCGCGAACGACGTTGGCGCCGGAGTCGATCAGCACACGGGCGACTATCGCCCGGGCCGTATCGAGCGCCACCGCCTTCGTCTGGGTGCTGCCGACGTCAATCCCCACGGCGTATTCCATGCGCTCACCCCTTTGCGATCAGACCGTCGCCGGCTTTCCCGTTTCATTCCCGGCCCGAAGGCGCTTGTACTGTAGAGATTCAAAGAAGGCGTCGATGCGGTTCTTCATCTGAGCTTCGGCGTAATAACGCGGGTCTTCAAGGTCCGACTCCACCATCAGGGTGGGCACGTTGAGCTCCCGCGTAAAATACTCCCGCATATCGCCCTGCCCGGCGGAGAACAGCCGACAGCTCTTGATGCTGTGGATGATTAGGGCATCCGCATTCCAATCCTCGATATACCTGCGGATCTGCTTGTAACGATCCACGATAGAACGATTGCACAAGTTGTGGACTAGCATCTGCTCGGCGATGCTCTCCAGGGGACGCTCGGGGTCATGGAAGAAGCCGAACTCCCAAAGCCCGCCGACGGTGGAGTAGGTGCTTTGAACTGCCACCGCTCCCCAGCGCTCGAAGAGGTTGCGGAAATTTCGGTAATAGGGGTAGGGTGGCGGCCCTTCGACCACGGTCCGAAAGCGCTCTTCCTCCAAGACCCCGACGCCGTCTTCCACCATTTGCTCGTAATCCGCCGCGGCGGCGTCAAAGAATTCGGCCGCCTCCTTCGTGCCGCGAAGGGCGTTGATTGGGCCCATCATGTTGATGCTGTCGAAATAGGCGTCGAAGGGCGCCGGCCGATTTTTGCAAAGCTCCTTCGCTCGCGCCCAGCCTCGCTCGGCCCGGGCCGAATATCCGAGAATCTCACGGAGCCGGTCAATATCAAACTTCTTGCCGGTCAATTTTTCACAGGCACCAATCAGTTCATGCAGTTGGCACATGACATATTTGATGTCCTCTTTGGAGGGCTTCTCCTCACGCAGGAAGGGAATGTCGAGCATGACCATCGGCACGTTCATCATACTGGCACAGTGCTCGAACCACTTGATGTAGACATTGCACCCCACGAAGTTGCAAACAATCAAAGAGGGCTTGGGAATGGTGCCGTTCTCGCCTACTCCGCCGCATAGGGTAAATCCCACGTCCGCCTTGACGTACGCGCAATTGTCCGAGGCGTATCCGATTTCCTCGCTCTTGAGGATGTAGGGCAGGGAATTCTTGCGGATTGCCAACTGCAAGGCGTTGATTTCCGGAAAGACGGGCAGGATGTCGAAGCAGCGCAGGATTTCCACGCAGTTGCCGCTGATCATCAGATAGGCCGACGGCGTCGGAGTCCGCGTGGCCTCCTTGAGCTGCGCCATCCAGTCGGTCATGATGTCGCGCGAAAGCGTATGGACCCGGCCGCGATAGTCTCTGGCCGGCGCTGCGGTTGTCGTCATCGTCATCCTCTCTCGTTTTTCACCCGTATCCGCCGACGTTGATGCGCTGGATCTCCGGTACGTCTGGTAAGCCCGCCTTATTCGAACAACATGGACTCCGCGAAGGTTTCGACCTCCGTCCGCGCCGACTCGAACGTCCACATCTTCTCCTCAAACTCGATCTTCAAATGCGGCACGCCGGCTTCCTCCAGCTTTTGCCGGAAGAGCACGTAGTCGAGAAGCGCAGGCTCGCAGAACTTGGCCGAGGCGAACAGCACGGCTTCGGCGCCCGCCTCCTTCATTCGTTGCAGTAGTCCCTCCGTCCGCGGTCGGTCGCGATCATGTCGAACAGACGTATACGCGCTGTCGCGGAGATAGGCGTTCGATAGCGCCGCGAGTGGGTCTCCGTCGGCGCTGATGTCGTCCGCGAACAGCCGCCACCCGATCATCGTGTCGTCATCTTGCACGAGGCACCCTCCGGCCTCGATCACCTCGAGCAGACCCACCGGCGGTAGCTCGCAAAACGCCCCTTCAATGACCACCCTGACGCCGTCGCGCTCGTGCACTTCGGCGGCCTCGACCTGTTCGCAAACCGTCTCCAGCATGGGGAGGAAGTCCTCGGGCATCATCCGCGTGCCGGCGTAGACCAGAGCGTTCAAGTCCGCAGCCGAAAGCACGCTGGGTTGCTCTTTCCGCCGTGCGTAAATGGCGCGGATCAACCCGCGCACCCTGTTGTAGAGTTGCAGGCTGCGCTTGATCGCTTCGTCGGTAATCGGTCGGTCCAAATGGTTCGACAGGTTGGTGCGAAAGCGCTCGAATTCCGCACGGGCATAAGGCGCCGACTGCGCGCTGTACATGTTCTGCGGAAGGTGCAGGTACTCGATGTACATGTCGGGCGCATTCCGTTTGACTACGCTGGAAAGGTTGCGGGCCACGTCGCAGATCGAGCTGAACACCGCGCCTTGAAAGCCCTTCATCTCCCCGCGAAGAAACAGCTCGAGTGTGCTCTTGGCGATCGAGCAGATGAACGACTGAAAGCGTACCTCCGCAAACGACAGCTCAATCTTGTTTCCGGCGCCGAACAAACCCACCGGCAAGAGACCGGCCGCGTGGATCACCTCTACGGGGGCGTAGATTGGGAAGACGGCGAACCCGCCGATGCCGGGATGCTTCTCGATCGCTCTGGCCAGTGCGCCGCCTGGTAACAAGTCCAGCAATTCCCGACATTCCTGAAGGATCTTTTGCATTGGCTATCGGCTCCGCGTTCGGTCTATGAGTTCGCACCAACACTCAAGGGTGTGGACCCTCCCGGACCCTCCCTCCTCGGTCGGCTCGTCTGACCCTCGGTCGGCTCGTCTGACGGTGCTGACGGCTGCGCCCGGCGGTCTGTTCCTCATGATGGTTTCCCGTTGGGGGCCTGGCCGGTGGATGGTGCGACTGGGTCCGTGTCGACCGCACCGTTTTCATTCGGATAGGCCCATCCCGGCAGTCGTATGCCTACACACGCGTAGTTCATCGGCGGCGGTTTGTGTTTGCGATCCAGCAACGTCAAAAGACCCGTCCGAATGAACGGGTTTTTCTTCGGATTGAAGGTTTCGCCGGTCTCCTTCGCTAACGCTTCGTCGTCGGTTCCGCGAGCAAGCTCCTGTTTGAACAACGCCCTGGAATAGGGAGCGTCCTTGGCCATAGTGCGCGCCCGCTCGTACCCACGCCGCAAGGCCTCGAACTCGTCGTCGAAGATGCCGTGACTCAAACCAATTTGATACGCCCGATCCGCGGTGATCCCCTGATCGAAGATCTCGAAGGCGACGGAATCACCCATGCCCAGGCGTTTAAGCTCGCCGGCCGCCCCGAAGCCGGGCAGAATGGCATAGTCAAGCTCCGGTTGGTTGTACGTGTTTTTCTGCTGCCACACCGAGCGCCGCTCGAGCGCGTCGAAGACATATCCGAACGACCGCAGGTCATAGCGCAGATCGAGGTAGTAGGTGAACTCCGCGCCGCCGCCCCACTTTTCGCCGAACACGCCGATGCTCGCCACCGGGCTTTGCTGGATCGTCCGAAACAGCGTCACGGCGTTGCGGCTGGAGGCGGCTGCCTCCGCTTCGCTCAGCGGCACATAGCCCCGCTCGCTCTCAAACCAACCCCGGTTGAACTCGCGGGCATCGGCGCCGAGCATGCGCATTCCGGTTCCGGCCGCGGTAAAGAGTACGCCGCCGCAGCGGCCTTCGCGATGGAGCTCAAGCACTCGGCCAAACGCATGGGCCAATTGATCGATGACCGCTCGGTTAAAGACATTGCCGCGCAGCGGATTGTTGAAGACCACACTGACCACGCGGTCCTTGGACGACGGGCCGTAGACTTTGAGATCAAGGTAACATCCTTTGTACTTACCCGTGTCGAAATCCAGTTCCGCCACCGGCGTCTGGTAATGCCTCCCGTATCCCAGCAGACGGGTGATATTGCGGTGCTTCATGTCAAACAGTAGGCACGGGCGACCCTTGCGCGGTCCGCACTCGCCGTCTACGTCGAGTATTTCAACCATGTGCGGATCATCGCTGTTCTCGTCGCGGGCCCGGCGGACGAGCTCGATTACGCCGTCGATGGTCAGGTGCGCGATCAAGGCGTCGATCAACTCGATCAGGCCGACCTTGAACCGCAGGCCCGCACGCGTAGAGATGTTGATCTGGCCCGGCGTGGCGATCCCGTCCTGAATGAGATCGAGCGCATACAGGCAAATGGGCAGGGCGTACCGGCGAAAAGCCCGCCCGCCCAGGTCGCTTGCGCAGGCGAGATGCACCAGCGACTCGGCGCTTTTGATCTTGCCGGACCGGCGATCCTGCTCGGCCGCCTCATAAAACGACCAGTAATCCTTGCGCGATATCTCCGTGACGGGCAGATACTCGCCGCTCGCCGGATCGAGAACCTCATGGACCCTCGGATGTTCCCCGTCAGTCCACGCAAAGAATCCCCGCCGCGAAGGAGAGTTGACGCCGGTGCAACCGTCTTGCACCAGCCCGGCGATCCAATCGGGGTAGGGTACACCGTTTCTGTTGTACAGATTCCGCAGGCGGTCGGTGGGCGGCAGACTCTTGCCGAAATGGCGCGACGACTCGGTGTAGGGCATGTGGCCCGTCTGATCCAAAACCTGAAACGGATTGGCGGTGAACAAATCCCACAGCCCGCCGCGCTCGACGATGTCGCGCGACGTTCGCACATCCCACGAAATCACCGCGGCCATGGCCTGGAAAATCGGATCGGTCAGGTAGCCGTGATGGTCGGCGGGAAGGGCGACGACGGTTTTTTCGAGGATCTGATCCGCAAAGACCGTGCCGAACGCAAACGTTTCGGCCGAGGCGAATTTGCCCTTCATCACGTCGATAAGTCGATTGGCCTCAAATGGAAAATAGCCGTGAACCGTGAGGAACTTCTCGCGAAGCGCCTCCGACTTGAACAGGACGGCCAGTTCGCCCGTCGTATGTGCCGAGGTGTTGGAGAAAATCGCCGCGATTCGATCCACATCGATGTGCTTTTCGATTGCCTCGAAGATCTTTGCCTTGATCTCGCCGCGCTCGGTGGCTACTTCCCAGACAATGTCGGCTCGGGCAAGATCGTCGTACGACTGCGTGAAGGTGATTCGCGCCTCATCCCGTTGGGCGTCCTCCGGGCGGAAGCGCGATTCCTTCACATCGGTCGCGCGCTTGGTGTCGAACCGCGCCTTGGCCCGAGCCAGCGCCTCCGGCTGTACATCGAGAAGTATCAGCTCATAATCGGTCTTTTTCAGCAGGTCGATGGCGATCCCCTGCCCCATCGTCCCGGCGCCGATGACCGCCACGCAACGGACTTCGTTGACGCGTCGTACGGCCGGCTCAATCGACTTGTCACCAAAGGCAAATGCCCGTTTCATCGTGTAATTCCACCGCGTTTTCGGTTACGTTTTTTCCAGATCACGGATTACAAGGGCCACACCCTGACCGCCGCCGATGCAGGCCGAAGCACAGCCGTAACGCACATCACGACGCTGCATCTCATAAATGAGATCGACGGTCATGCGAACGCCGGTGGCGGCCAGCGGATGGCCGATCGCCACCGCGCCGCCGTTCACGTTCACGGTCTCCCGATTCAGACCCAACTCTTTTTCCACTCCCAGATACTGTGCCGCGAAGGCCTCGTTGATCTCCCACAGGCCGACGTCCTCCAGCGCGATTTTCGCCTTGCCCAACGCCTGCTGAATCGACGGTACGGGGCCGCGTCCCATCACAAGCGGATCCACGCCACAAACCCCATATCCGGCAATGGCATAACGGAAAGAACACCCGGCCCGCTCGGCCTCGCTCCGATCGGCAAGGATGACTGTGGCTGCGGCGTCGCTTATCTCGCTCGCATTGCCGGCGGTGACCAGGCCGTGCGGCGTAAGCGAAGAGAGTTTTGCAAGGGTCTCTATATCGGTCTGGCGAACGCACTCGTCTCGGGCCAGATGCACTTCGTGCCCTCGCAGGTCGGTTGCATCCAAAGCGAACATCCCCCTCAGAGCGTCACCGCCGTTGAGGTGCGACTGCCGGTAGGCGGCGCGTGCTCTCGCGTGGGACTGGGCCGCGAACTCGTCGCATTCGTGCCGCGTGACCCCCATCCGCGAACCGTATTCGTCCGCGGTCAGCATCATGCTTGTATGCGCAAGGTCATGGTTGAGACCCGCCAGAAGTGTGTCCTCCAACGCGCCACCCTCGGCGAACTCCCAGAAATTGCTGCGCAGTCTGTGGGACCGGATCACCTGCGGCGTGCGCGACATGCACTCCGCACCGAAGCAGATTGCGATCCTGGCGTCGTCGACAGCGTCGGGGAGCGCAATCTGCTGGAATCCGTTGATGATCGTCTGTAGTCCCGAGCCGCAGATTCGCTGCACCATCAGCCCCGGAGTTTCTTCGCGGAGCCGGCACCGCAGCGCTACGTTTCGCGGGAAGTAGATATCCTGCGCACCGGGCGCGGTGTATTGATATACGTTTGCGCCAATGGCGGTGTCGATTCGTTCTCGACCGACTCCGCTCCGCCGAATCGCCTCCTCGCAAGCGAGGGCGGCCAGTTCCTCGGGCGCGAACTCGCTCAGCGTGCCGCACTTGACCCCGATCGGAGTCCGCGCCGCGCCGATGATCACGACTTGTGGGAAGCCATTACGATTCATGCCTGATTACGCCTCTTGTAACTCCGCCTCATGGACTACGATGACCTCACGCTCGGCGTCCGGTGCAAACAGTTTGCCGATCTTCGTCGAGTGGTGGTCCATGACCGCGCGGCGAACGACCTTTCCCGAGGGAGTAAGCTCACCGTTGGCGAGCGACGGCTCCTCCCCGATCAGCACCGCCCGGCATACTCTCTGGAATTTCACTTCGATATTGGGGTTGATCCGGGCCAGTTCCTCCGCGAAAAGCACTTTCACCGCCGCTGACTCGACCAGGTTCTCCGCGAAAACGCCTTTCCGATCCGCCCACTCGCGCAACAGGCTCATGGCCGGAAAGATCGCCGCGCCGACATAGTCCTGCCCGCTCCCGACGACCAGGGCGAGACTGATGTAAGGCGACTCATTCATCAACATGTTTTCGATGCGCTGGGGGTGGACTTTTTCGCCGGTCGTGAGTTTGAACGCCCCATCCTTTCGCCCCAAAATCCGCAGTCCTTCTTTGGTGAACTCACCGAGATCGCCGCTGTGGAACCATCCGTCTTCGTCAATGACGTGCGCCGTCGCTTCTTCATCGTCCAGGTAGCCCTCCATGACATTGGGCCCCTTGACCAGAATCTCCTGGTCGGCATCGACGCGGACGGTGACGCCCGGAATGGGAAAGCCCACCAAACCGCTCTTCCATTTGTTGTCCAACGCCGTAAGGGTCACACAGGGAGAAGTCTCCGTCAGACCCCAGCCTTCCATGACGGGAATGTTTCGCTGGCGGTACCCGGCGCCCACCGGCGCAGGCAGCGGGGCGCCGGCGGTGAAGACAAACCGCAATCGACCGCCGAACACCGTTCCATCGACGTCGTGGTTCTCGCGGCAGCGGGCCAGCAGAAGATCGTGTACCCGCGGAACACTGAAGAAAAGCGACGGGTTGTACGCTCTCCAGTTCTCGATCAGGCGGTCCAAATCCTTGCCCCGCGAATCGTCGAGGCAATACTCGCATCCGTGATAGAGCGTCAGGAATCGCTCGAACAGTCCGCCGAAGCTGTGGTGCCACGGCAGGTAGCCCATCACCGTGTCCTTTTCGCTGAGGTCCCACAGCAGGCCGATGGCCTTCTGCTGAGACAGGAGATTGCGGTGCATCAGCCGGACGCCTTTTGGCATTCCCGTCGTGCCCGAGGTGTACATGAGCACGCACAGATCGTCCGGCTGGACCGCGTGGATTCTTTCGTCAAGCTCCGTCGCGGACGCGCCGCCTTCGTGCACTAGGCGGCTGTACTCCTCCGCGCCCCACGAATCGCAGTCGACGTCATAGTCCATGCAGAAGTAGCGCCGCACGCTGGGATGCCGGTCCTTTTCAATCTTGCCCAGTTGGTGTTTCCCGGACACGACCACCCACTTGGGTCGGGCGTGACCGAGAAGGTAGGCAAGCTGTCGCGGCGGGTATCCCGCATACACGGGAACGGTGACCGCTCCAATAATCACGGTCGCCAGTTCGAACTTGAACATCTCTGACCGGTTTTCAGAGATCATGGCAATGCGATCGCCGGGTCGGATTCCTTCGTGGATGAGCTGCCGGGCAATCTGGAACACCTCTCGCCCGAATTCGTTCCAGGTCATGGAATGGGTCGCGTGCCCGCTCCTCTCGCGAAGGTACGTCCGGTCGCGATAGCGTTGAATGCGATCGGTCAACATCGCCCCCAGCGAGTGCTCATAATCTCCCAGCGGCGCGGGATGGGTGTGCTCCGCCCCCATCCGTTTGATTCCGATCTGGTCGTCCAGTCCTTGCGGCGTGGTTTGGCAATAGGCCAGGCACGAGTCGCGGAGCAACTCTTTGGTGAGGGCGAACCGCTCGTCGGCGGGCTTGTTGATGAAACCCAGGCTCACGGGATCGAAGCCGGCCCGACGGCGCACGAGATACGACGCAACAAAGTAGACAATGTTGGTGGCCAATTCCTTGATATGGGAGCATCCCACATGACCCCCAACCCGACGAACGATCTGGCTGAGCACGCCGCGCTCGATGCGCAAACCTACCAGCTTTTCCGCCACGGCCTCCACTTCCCGGCAGACGGGGAATGGCACGCGGATCATGTTCAGCTTGCTGCGGGTGATCTGCTCATCGGGCAGATAGATGTTGATTTCGAGCTTGATCAGGTGCTCATTGTCCAGCATCGTCCCGACTGCGAGCACGTTTTCCGGACCGGCCTCGAACAGTTCGAGGCTGATATTCCTTTGTGCGGTGAGATTCATGGAAACTGCTCCTGAATGTTTGCCGTCGCCGCCGCTGTCGCGATAACGCATCGCCCGCGCCATGGCCGCCTGCACGTCCTTTTTCAGCGACAGAAAGAGGGCCTCTTCGGCATACATCCCCGCGTTAGCGGCGTAGCGCAACAGCGGCGTGAGGATCCACTCCTCATTGGAAAAGAGTTTGACGCTGTTGAGTCCGTCCGACAGCGCGTCTCGAAACGTTTTGAGCGAACTGGTGACATGTTCGGCGTGGGACATGATCGTCGCCCGATGCTCGGCCCAGACTTCGTCGAACAACGCCTCGGGCGGATAAGCGCTAGCTGACTTCCCGACATCGAAGACCGCTCGCGTAATGCGGTTGACGAAATCGGCCTTGGACGAATCCTTGCACAGATCACCCATCCGCAGATCGATCAGCTCCCCATCAGGCTTGACCATGTGAATCAGTCCGCCCACGTTGAGCACGATGGAGATCATGGCCTTGTCAAACTCGATCCGCGTGCCGGGCACATCGCGGGCATGTTTGAACGGGTAGCCATGCGCGCTGACGATTGACTCGACCCGATCGCGCTCGGCGCCCCCGCCGCCCGCAAACAGCAGCGCGCCCTTCCGCTCGAGCACGTACACCGTCTCCGAACCGCTCCCGCGGCGACCGCCCGCTTGCAATGAAATGCCCCGTACCAACCGATCGAGCAACGCCGGAACCATCGCCTCGCTCACTCCGGGCAGGCGTCCCATCAACATGGATTCGTTGATCTGCTCTTCGTAGGTTCGGACGGTCTGCTCCGCGAGAATCCCGTTGGGCAGGACCAAAAAAATCGGAACGTGTCGCTGAATGTCCTCCGTCGAGGACAATTTGTTCCGCTCCGCCAGGTTTTCCAGAAACCGCGTCAAGTCCAGTGTGACCAAGGCGAGCTGGTTCGGATTGCAGCAGATAAACAGCAGTTCGGGCATGCGGTTCATGGCGTCCGCTTCAAGGAGGTTGGCAAAGATGCGGTCCTTAAGCGACACCGACCGCAGTTTGCCCTCCTCGAGCAACTTCAGTGTGCCGGCGGTCTTCAGCGGCTGGGTAATCCCGTCACCGCCGCGACCGATGAAACATTCGGCGTTGGCGTGCACGAAGAAAGCCACGCCCAGAGCGCCCGGCGGCTGAACGCCCAGCTCACCCTCGTGCAACATGATCCGCTGAACTCCTTTCCGCTTGTGTCGATTCCAACGCGATCAAGGCCGCCCCATAGGCGCCCGCATGTTGCGGCATCGGCGGCAAAGACACTTCCGTCTCCAACACCTCCTCCAACCCGCGGATCAGCGCCCGGCAGTGCGCGGCCACGCCACCCGTCGCGCTCACCGGGCCGTCGCGCGCCGGCATCATTTCGGACACGCGGGTGGCGATCGAACGGAACAGACCCATCGAGATGTCTTCCCGGGCCTGCCCTTCTTTGATCCGCTCGATCACCTCGGTTCCCGTAAATACGGTGCAATAACTGTTCATCACCGTGTCCTCGCGGGACTTCATCGCCAACTCGTCCAGTTGATCCAGGGTCACCCCGAGCTTCAGGGCGATGGATTCGAGAAACGTGCCCGTGCCGGCGGCACACTTGGCGTTCATGCGGTAGTCGGCCAGCTTCCCTTCGTCGGTAAGGCGGATGATCTTGGTGTCCTGTCCGCCGATGTCGATGATGTTTCGCACTTGAGGATACCACTCCCGCGCCCCTCGTGCGTGACAGGAGATTTCCGTCACCTGCCGGTCCGCGATGGAAATGCTCGCCCGCCCATAACCGGTCGAAACGCAGGACGCGATGTCGTCGCGTGACGCCGAGGCCTGAAGCAGAGAGTGGGCCAACGCCGAATCCGCGGACTCGGCGTAATCGAATCCCGACGCCACCACGTGATGACCGACCAACTCTCCGCTGCCGTCGAGTAGGACGCACTTGGTGGCCGACGACCCCACATCAATGCCCACAAAAACCGGTTCGTTCATCGCGCGTGATCCTCCAACTGCTCGATGAACGCCTCGATGTTGGTCATGGTCTGGGCGGTGGAGAAGAACCGGATATCGCTGAGGTCCCCGTCCACAACCAGCACCGGGACCCCGTATTCCGCGCGGATCCGCTGCGGCATGCCGAATCGGCAGTTGGTGTTGTTCGGGCAGGTCCGGGCGTTGTGGAAGATCGCGCCGTCAATATCGAACCGGTCGAACATCTCCCCAAGGAATGCCTGCTTCGAGTTCTCGTCGCGATTGATAAAAATTGCGGTGCTGGTTTTGGCCATCCACGCCAGCGGATCGCCGCCGTCGTAGTCCTCGAACGCCCATGAGTTGCAATAGGTGCTCGCGGCCACGACCGTGGAGAGATCGTAGAACTTCTCCGAAAGCTCGCGGACCTTCGGCCAGATGGGCATCCCCTCCCAGTAGACTCGAAATCGCTCACTCGGCACGGCGCCGACTCCCTCGCGGATCCGATCCCACAACTCCACAAGCAGGCCCTCGTAATAGTCCACCGCTTTTTGCGAGCCGCGCATAAGAATCACCGGTGCCATATGAATGACACCGTCGAAGAAGGTGATTGGCGATGGGTGGGTACGGGCCGTATCGAGAACCTGTCGCCAAAGGGCGCTCGCCCCGCTCGAGAGTGCAACCACTTCCCGCAGTCGATCCCTATCCAGCTTGAGGCCGAACTGCGACTCGATTTGCTCGATGAGTTTTACGAGTAATCTGCGGACAAAGGCTACATGCTCGATTGTTACCTCGCCGAGGTGCGTCGGCGGACAAACACCCATCACCGGTACGCCGTTGCGACGCCCGTAGAAATTCCACCAGTCCTGGACTTCGCGGCATTGATTCGTGCTGTAGATCAGCAGGTCCGGTTTCGGTGGACCGGAAATACCGAAGGCTTCCTTCAACGGACTTGCGTCGGCCAGCGTCGAGCCGATATCGCTATTCATGTAGGAACACGATTCCGCGCTGTACCCCAGACCCACCGCTCGAGGAATCAGACGATGGCTGAGCTTCTTGGCCCCGAGCAGCGCGCCGTGATTCTCCGGAAAATACACCTCAAAACCGAGGGCCGTCAGAATCTCGCACGGGCCGACGGACGTACACCACGCGACCTTGCGATCCGTGTCCTGGGCGGCCCGGTCCAAATCGAGAAAGTGTTCACGCAGAAGCCCCCGGAGTTGCTCCTGCGCAGCAATCTTGACTCGCTTGACGGCCGCGCTCACCATGACATCCCTATGGCACCACGATGGATCGCAGGGATACCCCTTCCTTCATGGCTTCGAAGGCCTTGCTCAGGTCCTCGAGCTTGAAGCGGTGCGTAACTTGGTTCTTCACGTCCACTTTCCCCTGTTCCACCAGACGGATCAGCGGACGGTAGTCCAGCGGGCGACATCCCAGCGATCCCACGACTTCGAGTTCCTTGAACATAATCTTGCCGGCCACAACGGAGATGGCTTCATTCGTGTACCCCACGACGCACAGCCGACCTCCGATGCGCAAGCACTCCAGCGCCTCTTCGATCGTGCGTGGGTTTCCGATCACTTCCATGGCGATATCTGCACCGCCCCCGGTCAGCTTTCTGACCGCCTTGCTCACCCGCTCCACGCTCTTGGCGTTGATCGTCTCGGCCGCGCCGAACTGCCGCGCCCATTCCAGCTTGCGATCATTGACGTCCACGGCGATCACGAAACCGCCCGAGGCCGCCGCCAGTTGCACTGCGTTGATCCCCACGCCGCCGCAACCGAAGATGACGACCGTGTCACCGGGTCTCACCCGGGCACGATTCTTCACCGCGTGATACGGCGTGGAAATCGCGTCCGCGATGATGGACGCCTCTTGCAGCGGGATGGATTCGGGCAGTTCCAAAACGTCCTTCGCCGGAACGGCCACGTACTCGGCATAAGCCCCGTCGATATGGTTGCCCAGCATGGTCATGTTGCTGCAAATGTTCTCCCGCCCCATCCTGCAAAACGCACAGTGCCCGCACGTCAGCACCGCCGGAATCAAGACTCGTTGTCCCTTCTTGAATTGCGCGACATGTGCGCCGACCTCTTCGACGACGCCGGAGGCCTCGTGTCCCAGGATGATCGGCGGCTTCTTGAACGTGGGGACACCGTGCTCAAGGTAATGCAGATCGGTGTGGCACACGCCGCACGCCGCCACCTTGACCAGAATCTGATCGGGGGTGATCTTCGGAACCGGTACGTCCTCGATTCTCAGTCCCTTTTCCGGTCCGTAAAACACGGCTGCTTTCATGCTCTTTTCATCCGTTATCCCGCGCTCGGCTTCAAAATCCCTACGCGTGTTTCCAAATCGGTGGACGTTTCTCCATGAATGCCGCGATACCTTCGTGGGCATCCTGCAACTTCATCAACTCACCCAGGTACATCGCCTCCGTCGCGTCCAGTTGTTCCAGAATCTGCCTCCGAACAACCAAGGAGGTAGCACGCTTCGCGAGTCGCACGACAGGCCGCGAAAGCTTTTTGATTCCCTCCAGGTATTCGCCGACCTTTTTGTCAAACTCCTCGGCCGGGAACACCTGATTGACCAGTCCGATGCGATGCGCTTCCTTTGCGTCGATGGTCGTCCCAAGCGCATTGAGTTCGATCGCCTTTTTGATGCCGATTTGCGGCGCCAAGACACAAGCGGCCACCGGCGGAAAGACGCCGACTTGCACCTCCGGCTGTCCGAATTTCGCCCGCTCTGAGGCCAGCACGATGTCGCAAAAGCACGCCAGTTCGCAACCGCCTCCCAGCGCCGCGCCTTGGACCGTCGCGATGGTCAGCGCATCCGTCGCCGCCAGCTTTCGGAATATGCCGTGAAACAGGCGGATCATGTCTGCTACTTTGTCCGCCGAGTGGTCCGAAACATCCACGCCGGCGCTGAACGCCTTTCCCGTCGCTCGCAACACCAGTGCCGCCAGGTTCTTGTCCGCCAGCGCGTTCTCGAGCAACCGGTTGAATTCGTCCATCATCGGATTGTGCAGGACATTGAGCGGCGGACGATTCATCGCAACCGATGCGATGCCGTCTTGAACTTCCAAGCTGAAGAACTCGTATTGACTCATCGTGTAATCCATGCCGGTTCATTCGACATTCGATCTTCGCCATTCGCCATACTTCATTCCTTAGATGTACTGCCCCCCATCGACGCGGATCACCTCGCCGGTGATGAAACGCGCTCGATCGCCGCAGAGGAACGCAACCGTTTCGGCCACGTCTGCCACCGTCCCCGGACGTGCCAGGAGAATCTCCTTCAACGCCGCCTCCCTGGCCTCAACCGGCATCGACTGCACGATTTCCGTTTCAACGAATCCCGGCGCCACGGCGTTGACCGTAACGTTGAACTTCGCAACTTCCTTTGCCAGGGCCTTGGTCAACCCGATTACCCCCGCCTTCGCCGCCGAGTAGTTGGTCTGCCCGAACTTGCCGCGCAGCCCGTTGATGCTCGAGATATTGACAATCGCTCCCCAGCCCCCCTTTCGCATCGCGGGAGCGACCGCACGGCAGCAGTGAAACATGCCCGTGAGATCGACATCCAGAACATCGCGCCACTCCTCGTCGGTCATCTTCCAGATCACTTGATCACGGACGATTCCGGCGTTGTTGATCAGAATGTCAATTCCGCCCCACTGCGCGGCGAGGGCTTCGACGCCGTTGTTAACCTGCGCGGAATCTCGTACATCTCCGACCCGCGACCAGCCCTTGCGACCGAGCTTCTCGATGCCGGCGATTACCGGCCTGACCTCGTCCGCATCTCCCAAATAAAAGATGCCCACATCGCAGCCGTCTCGGGCCAGTGTCTCCGCGATGCACCGGCCGATGCCGCGGCTGCCGCCCGTGACCAAGGCCCGACGCACCGTCCCTTGCATGTTTCATTCCCGTAGGCGCTGGTGAAGCTATTCTCCTGACGCCGATAGGCCCTTACCGCACTGCCCACAGTAGTCGAACATGCCCGGAAGCCCTTTGGCCCCGCAGCTTGGGCAGGTTTTCGCGTACGGGCCCCACAAGAACTCGCTGGACCCACCCGATTCCGCCCGGCGCCGCATGCCCACATAGTCCGCCTTCCGCTTCTCCACAAAGGCCGTCATGCCCTCATGCGGTTCGAGACTTGTGTAGTGAATGGCCAGCCAGTCGCGGGCGTGACCGGTCGTCGCATGCCACGCCGTATCTTTCCAGTAGTTGAGCTGTGCCTTGGTATACCGCGTACACTCGAAGAACTTGTGTACGAGCTGGTCGCACAACTCGGCCACGACCTCGTCCATGCGCGAAAGATCAGTCGAGTAGCCGTCAGCGCCCTCCTGTGCTTTCTTGACCTCGGCCGGCGTGGCACGAGACTCGAACGGCTGTTCCCACGGATCGGTGTTCCAATCGGCGAGATACGTCCGTTTGTTCGTCAATCGGGTTGCAAAAGCGCCGTCCGGCCCTTTGACCGTCGGCACGGCGACGTTCACCAATCCCATGGCCAAAGAGGTAAACGCCGGGTATCGCTGGTTGAGGAACAGGATTCCGCGGGCCTTGCGATCGCCAACGTGCAGCGGCAACCATTGCGTCGATCCGCCGCATGCCACCGACCCGACGCTCGTGCCGACCTGTGCGATGTAGGCATGTTCACCCATCACCGCCAGATCACAGGCCAACTGGCTTTCGTTGCCGCCGCCGACGGCCATGCCGTTGATCCGCGCGATGACCGGCTTGGAACAATTGGTGATCGACTCGATGTAGGCCTTGAAGTACGACATGTACTTCCAATAGTCGCGCGGCTTTTGGGTGTAGCAGCTTTGATACTCCTTGACGTCGCCGCCCGTGCAGAACGCCCGCTCCCCGATCCCGGTGAACACCACTACGGCGACCCCGTCGTCGAACGAAGCATCCTGAAAGGCAACCGCTAGCTCCCGAAGTGCCGGAGTACTGTATGCGTTGTAGTTATGGGGCCGGTTGATGGTTATTCGCGCAACCCAGCCCTGCTTCGCGTATTGGACTTCCCGGAACTCGAACGACTCCGGGGTTCGCTTCGGAAACATAGACGGTGGCATTTCCAAACCCCTTTCAAGCACTCCAATAAAACAAGAGCAGTCTATCTATTAATCATGTTATCGTACGAACGTCCGTTCGCTATAATATACAATGGAAAGCGAACTAGCGTGATCATGATCAACGAGCTCGCCCTTCCATTCTTTGCCATTATGGTCTATTATTTTACCATGTCAACCTTTTTTTCGGTATTTTTCGCTTGACAGGCCACTCTTCATCGGCGATATTACAAGGAATCAGGCGTTCGTTACAGGCGTTGTATTGTAAGTTATGATATCGCAACGAGCAGAACATGTGTTCGGTAGAACGGCTGCATCGATTTCGCGCGCAAACTCTGACACCAGAGAAGGTTACGAGCAGCGCCTAGGGCACATCCTGGCGGCTGCCTGCGGTGTCATTGCCCAATTGGGATATGAACGGGCATCCATGCGAGCCGTTGCCAAAGCCACTGGGGTTAGTCTTGCCGGTCTGTATCACTACTTTGACAGTAAAGAGAAGATGCTATTTCTCATCCAATTCCGCACTTTTAGCGCATTGCACCAAAACTTGATCGAGAAGCTCCACGGGATTGTGGATCCGGAGGAGCAGTTGCGGGGCATGATTCGGGCCCATTTGAGCTACTTTGCGGCCAATATGGACGCTCTGAAGGTTTGCTCGCACGAACTCGATACGCTGAGCGGATCGGCCTATGAGCAGACCCGCGACATCCGTAAAGAGTATTATGGACTTACGCGCTTGATCATTGATCGGTTAGTCGACACCCACGCGGCCGGAGCGCCGGTGAACCGGCATGTTCTTACCATGTCGTTGTTCGGCACGCTCAATTGGCTATACCGGTGGTACGACCCGGCCGGCGGTCCGTCGGTCGCGACGGTTTCGAATCAGATTGCCTCGCAGTTTCTACATGGGATCTATCACCTAGCGGACACAGCGGACGGTGCTGCGACGAACGCACGAGGCTTGTCGCGCGATGCTTCCAACGCTGCTACGCAGTCACCCTAACCTAAAGGGAGGATCACCGGTGTACATGCCGGACATCGACCTTCACGAGTGCCGGACGCTGGAGGAAGCGTCATCGCTTATGCGGCAATATGCGCCGCAAGCCCGCTTCCTGGCTGGAGGCACGGACCTACTCGTCGATCTGAAGACCGGACGGGTCGTGACGACGCATCTCGTCTCGTTGAACCGCATTGAGTCGCTTCGCGGCATCACGATGACGGACAAGGGACTGCGGATCGGCGCGCTGGCGAGCATTACTGAACTCAACAAATCACCCATCGTGCGGCAGGAGTTCGCCCCGTTGCTCGATGCTTCGCGGCGGATGGCGGCACCGCCCATACGCAACGTGGCCACCGTCGGCGGGAATATCATGTGCGCGGTGCCCTGCGCCGACCTTCCACCGATCCTCATGGCCATGCACGCTGAGGTGGAAGTGTGGTCTCCAAAGCAAACCCGAAGCGTTCCGTTGTACGATTTCTTTGTCGGGCCCAGGCGCACGCGTTTGCAGGATGGCGAGATTCTCGTCGCCGTGATCCTCCCCATGTTGCCGATCGGTTTCGGAGCGGCCTACGAACGATTCGGTTTGCGCGAGGGAAATGCGATCGCCGTCGCTTCCGTCGCGGCGAGTCAGCGGCTCGATCACGACGGTTCGATTACCGATGCCCGGATCGTACTCGGCGCCGTAGCGCCGATTCCGAAAATTGCCGCCGACGCCGCGGAAAGTCTCATGGGCCGCCATGCGGACGAAGACGCTTTCAAAAAAGCCGCCTGTATCGCTAGGGAAGCGGCCCAACCCATCTCCGACGTGCGTGGCACGGCGCAGTTCCGGCGCGACCTGGTCGAGGTCCTGACGCAACGGGCGTTATCGACCGCCCTGCGGCGAGCGCGGGAGAAAATGGCATGATCCTAACACGCACATTAACGATCAACGGTGCGGCGCATACCGTGGCCTTCCAGGCGGGCGACACGCTGCTCGATACTCTGCGCGACAAACTCCGCCTGACCGGCACCAAGAAAGGCTGCAACGTCGGCGACTGCGGCGCGTGCACCGTGCTGGTGGACGGTCTGGCGATGAACAGTTGTCTACTCCTGGCCGCGGAAATGGAAGGTCGGTCGATCACGACGATCGAGGGTCTGGCTCAAAACGGTGAACTCACGCCGCTGCAAAAGGCGTTCGTGGCCGAGGGTGGAATCCAGTGCGGCTTCTGTACGCCGGGGATGGTCATGTCCGCCACGGCATTGCTCGCCGAAAACCAAAGTCCGACCCAAGACGAAATCAAAGAGGCCTTGAGCGGCAACCTCTGCCGGTGCACCGGGTATAGCGGCATCCTCCGCGCCGTGAAGCGATGCGAGAACTATCGCCACGATGGTTCATGCGCCAAGGCGGACCATGCCGCCATCGCACCGCCGGATGGCTCGCCCTTGACAAACGACAGCGAGCAAAGTTCGCTGGAGGTCGCTTCGCGACCGTCGTTTGTCCAGGGCGAGCAGGGCGGAAACGGAAAGCAGCGCTCGGACTACAGGCCCGGCGGCGGCCAATTCACTTCCGTCGGCGTTTCCGTGCCTCGCGTGGACGCGCGGGACAAGGTCACCGGGCGGGCCGTTTACACCGCTGATATTCATCTTGCCAACATGGTGTACGGAAAAATCCTCGGCTCGCCCATCGCCCACGGACGAATCAAGCGGATTGATACGACCAAAGCTGAAGCCCTCGACGGCGTGCTCGCGGTCATCACGGGCAAGGACGTTCCCGACACCATGTACGGCGTGTCGCCGGCGCGTTACGACGAATACGTCCTCGCCAAAGACACCGTCCGCCATGTCGGGGATGAAGTGGCCGCCGTTGCCGCCGTCGACGAAAAAACGGCCGAAAAGGCGATTTCACTCATCGAAGTCGAGTACGAAGAACTTCCCGCGGTGTTCGATCCGATCGAAGCGATCAAAGACGGGGCCCCGCAACTTCACGACCGGTACAAGAGCAACATCAACACCCACGTGGATCAGAATTTCGGGGATGTCGACAAGGGATTCGCCGAGTCGCATTACGTTCGCGAGGAGACTTTCACCGGAAACCACATCTATCAGTCGCCGCTCGAGCCGCACGCGGCCATCGCAACCTGGGAACACGACGGCACCTTGGTCCTTTACACCTCGACGCAGGTCCCGCATTACGTTCAGTACATGCTGGCTCACGTATTCCACATGCCGCTGGGCAAAATTCGCGTCATTCGCCCGGCGGTCGGCGGCGGTTTCGGCGGCAAGGCGGAGACGACGCCGCTGGACCTGTGCGCCGCCATCCTCAGCAAGAAACTTGGCCGCCCGGTCAAGATGATCTACTCGCGCGAAGAGATGTTCCATCACGGGCGAGGGCGGCACAAACAGCACATGAAGTTCAAGCTCGGCGTGGACGCCGACGGTCGCATCAAGGCGTTCAAGAGCGAAATCCACCTCGACGGAGGCGCCTATACGTCCTTCGGCGTGGCCACCGCCTATTACGCGGGCAGCGTAATCCCCACGCTCTACGTGATCCCCAATTACAAATACGATGGTTACCGCGTGATGACCAACAAGCCGGCGTGCGGCGCGATGCGCGGCCACGGCGTTCCGCAGCCGCGCTTCGCCTTCGAATGTCTGCTCAACATGATCGCCGATGATTTGGGGATTGATCCCGTCGAGATTCGGCGGCGCAACTGCATGACCCCCAACACGCTCACGGTAAACGAAATGGACGTGGGAAGCTGCGAGTTCCGCGCAACTCTCGAAGCGGTCTGCAAGAAATCCGATTGGACCCACAAGTACGGCAAACTGCCGAAGGGCAAGGGAATCGGGATCGGCTGCGGAGGGTTCGTATCAGGCGCGGGCTATTGCATCTATCGCGGTCAGGTCCAGCTCTCGCACGAGAAAGGTCCGGAGCCTTTCCGGAAAAAGGCGATCTTCCCCCATGCCAACGCCGTCGTGAAAATCAGCGAGGACGGCATGGCCGCCGTGTTGATGATCGGCGCCGCCGAGATCGGCCAGGGCAGCGACACCGTCTTGACGCAAATGTGCGCCGAAGCCCTGGGCATCCCCGACTCGCGCATACGCATCCGCAGTGAAGACAGCGACATTTCTCCGCTCGACCTGGGCGCGTATTCGTCGCGGGTTACGTTGATGGCGGGTCATGCGGTCGCGCGGGCGGGGGCGGCGGTCGTAGACAAGATGCGGCCGTACGCCGCGTCATTGCTAGGCTGCGACGAAGCTCAGGTCGAAGCCCACGATGGCCGCATGTTTGTGCGCGGGGAGGTTTCTGGTGCGAGATTCCAATCTCGCACCAGCGGTGAATCTCGCACCACCGGCGTTTCTTGGGAGGAAGTCGCCCGCAAGTATTTCAACGACAACGGCCCGCTCGTCGGCACCGGGGCGTACAAACCGCCCGACGGACTCGGCGGGGACTACAAAGGCTCCACCGTCGGCACCAGCCCGGCCTATTCCTTTGGGAGCGCCGTTTGCGAAGTCTGTGTCGATCTCGACACCGGCAAGGTCAGGATCGAACGCTTCACGGATTACCACGACTGCGGCACGCCGATCAATCCCCAGGCGGTCCACGGTCAGGTCGAGGGCGCCGTGGTCATGGGGGCAAGCGAAACGATCTTCGAGGATGTGCAGTTCGACGATAAAGGCCGAATCCTCAACGCCAATCTCCACGGCTACCTGATGATGACCATCAAGGACGCTCCGGAGATTTTCAGCGGGCTGGTCGATTCGTATGAGGCTCGCGGTCCGTTTGGGGCCAAGGAAATCGGCGAGGGCAGCACCCTTCCGGTCCTCGGCGCGGTCGCTCACGCCATCGCCAACGCGACCGGCGTCTGGATCAAGGACTTGCCCATCACGCCGGAAAAGATTCTGAACGCCCTCCGCGAACGGGCGGTCACGGGTGAACTCAGTGAATTCGCGGCGTCAGCGGGTGGGCGATAGTCGCGCGTTCGGGGGGCTTGGGAAGGGGGGCCGGCGGCGCTCATCTTTCTGAGACGGTTTTGTCGCGGGCGAGCCGAACTTGTATGATGATGAGCCTATGCCCGTAGCGCGCGTTCCCGACTTTAGGGGTCAGGTATTGGCCGTCAACCGCGTCGAGAGACTGCTTCGCAGGGTCGCCCGCGCGTTGGACGCCGCCGGTGTGCCCTACGCCGTGATCGGCGGCAATGCCGTCGCGGCCTGGGTCAGTACGGTGGATGAAGGCGCGGTGCGAGCCACCAAGGATGTGGATATTCTGCTTCGCCGCGCGGACCTTCCGACAGCGGCGGCCGCGCTTCAACGGGCCGGCTTGGTCGAGCACGAAGTGCTCGGGGTGACGATGTTCCTCGATCGCCGGCGCCCGAACCCCAAAACAGGCGCCCACGTCATTTTCGCCGGGGAGCGAGTCCGGGCGCACAGCGCGCATCCGGCCCCCGACGTGACGTCCGCGGTGCGCTCCACCGCGGGATTCCTGATCGTAGACCTTCCGGCTTTGCTGGGCATGAAGTTAGAGGCATTCCGCGACATCGACCGAGTCCACATTCGCGATCTGCTTTCTGTCGCGTTGATCGACGAGGCCCTGGCGGCGAACCTGCCGGACGACCTGCGGGCGCGGCTGCGGGAGATTCAGGCGTCGCCGGAGCGTGGACACGGGTAAGTCCGAGAGGCCTTTCTCGGAGGTTTTCGACTTGCCGATTACGCCGGAGAAAATCCTCAAGGCGCTTCGATGGAAAGATCGAGTCGAGGAACCGCTACGCGTATGACGACGAACCGTAGCGACGCCCCCTGCTCCAGGCCGACCGCGCCCCACACGCCCGAACCGTGGTTCGGCAGCTACTTTGTCTCGACCTACCCGCCGTTTTCGCAATGGTCGCCGAATGATGTAGCGCACGTCGCGCGCGTTTTGGCGGAGAAAGCCGAGTCGCCGGATATCCCCTTGGGCCTCTATTTGCACATCCCCTTTTGCGTCAAACGCTGCGATTTCTGCTACTACCTCTCCTATGCCGACAAGACACAGGACCAACATCGCGCCTATGTCGATGCGCTGCTCAATGAGCTGACGCTTTACCGACGGTATCCCGCGTTGGCGGACCGGCCACTGAGCTTTGTTTACTTTGGCGGCGGAACACCCTCCATGCTCAACGAGGCGTCCATGTACTCTCTCATGGAAGGCCTACAGAAACTGTTCCCGTGGGATCGCGTCGAGGAAGTGACCTTCGAATGCGCACCACGCACGGTCACGGAATCCAAGCTTCGTGTGCTGCACGACGCAGGCGTCACGCGACTCAGTCTCGGCGTGCAAACGCTCGACGACGAAGTCCTGCGTTTGAACGGGCGCGTGCATTTGCGGAAGGACGTCGATGAGGCCTATGAACGGATCCGCCGCGTCGGGTTCGACGTGGTCAATCTCGATCTGATCGTCGGGCTGCCGGGCGAAAGCGATGAGTCCGTCGACCAGTGCCTCGAAGGCGTCATCGCCATGTCTCCCGAGAGCATCACGATTTATCAGCTCGAAATTCCGCACAATACGCCGCTCTATCGTGCAGCCCACGGCGGCGAACCGCCCGCCACCATCCCGTCCTGGCACAAGAAGCGTCTCCGCCTCGACCGCTGTTTTGCGCGGCTCGAATCGGCAGGTTATTCGATCCGCAGCGCTTACGCGGCCGTGCGCGATCCCGATCGACACCGATTCGTCTATCAGGACGCGCAATACCACGGGGCCGATCTGCTGGGAATCGGACTGTCTTCGTTTTCGTACCTGGACGGCGTGCACTACCAGAACAAGATCGACTACGACTCGTATGTTGAGACTGTTTCCAATGGGGAGCTTCCCGTCCTACGCGCCCACCGCCTGGGTTCCAACGAGCGCCTGGTTCGAGAATTCGTCTTGCAGCTCAAGCTCGGCCAGGTAGACTCCGCATCTTTCAAGAAGAAATTCGGCACTGATATCCTCGAGCGATTCAAGAACCCCCTGCGGCAGTATGCCGAGCGCGGGTGGCTGGTAATCGACGCCGCGGGCGTACGCGTCACGCGGGAGGGACTCCTGCGGATTGACCGACTCCTGCCCGCGTTTTACCTCTCCCGGCATCGCGGGGTACGATACTCGTGATCACTGTACGGCGCGCGGCGCCGCAGCGATCCGCGAGCAAAGGCATGATGATCGAAGACGTTCTGCGCAAGGTCATTGACGAAGTGGAGGCTGGTCGTCCGGTTGCCCTTTGTGTGATCGTCGCCACCCGCGGCTCGACGCCGCAACCGCCCGGCACGATGGTTTGCGTAGACCACGCCGCCCGGATGACCGGCACGCTCGGCGGCGGGTGCGTCGAGGCCGACATCCGCCGCAAAGCTCACCATTGTTTGTCCGACAGGGTCGGCCGCATCGTCACCTTCGCACTCGACCACGACTTTGGATACGACGACGGAATGCTCTGCGGCGGCCAAATGGATGTTGCACTGGCCGTCTACTCACGTGGGGAGGAGACCGTTGCTGTTGTTGACGCATTGGAGCAGTTGAGTCAAGGATCACCTGCCGAGATTCCGCTGCGGATTGCGAACGGCACAAAAAACGACGTGTACCGCATCCGGATTGCCGCGACGCCGAAGCTGGTTATCGTCGGCGGCGGCCACATCGGACGCATTCTGGCGCAGATGTCGGTTTCGCTGGGGTTCCGCGTGACGGTCCTTGACGACCGTCAGCAGTTCGCCAATCCGGACCGTTTCCCGCTGCCTATCGCGCCGGTCGCGGGCGACATCTCCGGGATGCTGAAAGAATGGCCGATCGACGCCGACACCTACCTAGTCATCGTGACTCGCGGCCACAAACACGACGAAGCCGCGTTGCGGTCCGTCATCGGCTCCCCGGCCCGTTACATCGGGATGATCGGCAGTCGCCGCAAAATTCGCGTCATCTTTGATGATCTGAAACACGACAGCGTATCCGATGCTCAGATCGCGCGCGTCCACGCCCCGATCGGTCTCAAAATCGGCGCCGTCACCGCCGAAGAGATCGCCCTGAGCATTGCCGCGGAGTTGGTATCGGTCCGCCGCGCGGAAGGGGGGATGGTGGTCACAGGACCGACGTTGAGTGTGAGCGCGAAACCGTGAATCCGAACGCTCCTATCACACCTGTTTTCGGCGTTGTTCCTGCGGCAGGGCTTGGACGTCGCATGGGTCGGCCCAAACAGACCCTTCCCGTTCGGGGGAGCACAATGGTCGGTAGCGTTGTGCAAACACTGCTTGATGCCGGTCTGGATGCGGTCGTGGTGGTGACGCGAAGCGAGTTTGTCGCCCGTCTGGGCGTTCCAATCGACACAAGGCTATCCGTCGCCGTGAACGACAATGCTTCAAGTCAGATGATCGACTCGATCCGCATCGGGCTTTCGGTTCTGTTTGACGATTGTGTTGCTTCCGGCGGCGAAGAAGATAAACCAAGCCTGGTTGATCGTACTTCGGACTGCACCGGGATTCTCGTCGTTCCCGGGGACATGCCCGGGCTGGCCGTCGCTACGTGCCGACTTTGCGTGGAGGCGTATCGCCAAGCCCCGACCAAGATCATTGTCGCCACGCACAACGGACGGCAAGGTCATCCGCTCATCTTCCCGGCTACCCTTCGATCAGTCGTTCACCAGCTTGACGTCGGGCTCAACACCTTGCCGTGCTTGTACCGGGATCGTGTTCGACTCGTTGAGACGTGCGATCCGGCTACCCTTGAAGATGTTGATACGTGGGATCAATACCGGTCGCTATCGCCAGTTCCTCCCGAAAACTCCGTGCCGCCTTGATTGCATCGCCGGCCCGCCGCGCTGGAAAGCGCCGATCCATCCGATGAACTGCATGGAGGCGGGCGAACTTCGGTTCGCTCCGGCTTCGTCGTTGCCTTAGGTCTCGCTTTCGGAACGGTCCGTGTCCGGAATCAGCTTGTCCTATGGAGCATACTCTTGGTCAGAGTCGGTCCAGGCACCGGTCCTATGCATCAACGTCGTCAGGTTCCTCCTCGAACAAAGCAACTTCGCCGCGAACCGATTCATGTCAATGGTAGAGGGGCTTCCTGTCCCGGGCCCGACCGCCCAGCGCTCGGCGCGTCGCCGGCTCGATACGCCATCGATCTGCGTTGTTCACCTCTTTGTAGCTGGCCACCAGGCCGAAGATCGTTTGGCGCAGCGTGCCCGCCACGGTATGCCCGATGCTCTTGCCGAGCCGCGAGAGGGAGCAGAGTGCGCTTCTCCTCTCCGTCAACCGGAATGCTCGCTCCAGTTCACGAAGGATCAGCGGTCCCGCGTCGCCGATGAACGTCGCTCCGCGGAACTCGATCCTCAGCTTGCCATTCAACGGCCTACCAAGTGCCTGTCTTCACCTGTCACTCTCTGAGGTTTCCATCAATAACGGCCGGAAACCCCTGGTTTACGGGCAAACCACACACGAATCAAGCCGAAACGAAGACCCCAACCGGCAAATCCGGGCTAACGGGTTTCCCCATGGTCATAGGCTGCCCAGCCAGGCTTCCAGATCCAGAGCATCCTGCTCCGTGACACCATCCACGGTGCCGCCCGTATGCGGTTCCGCGCCGCTTAGCACCGCAAAAATCTCCTCCGCGGACGCGCCTTGGATGTTCGGCCCGAATCCGCCGCTGGCATCGGCGACGTGACAAGCCGCACAGTTGTTAGCGGCGTAAAAGGCCTCGCCGGCCGCTGCATCGCCTCCTGTGCCGCCTCCCGTCACACATTCGCCGTTCGTGCAAACTTCCCCCGCGGCGCAGTCTTCGTCGACGGCGCATTCCGACTCATCCACGCATTGCCCGTTCTCGCAAACCTGCCCGACAGCACACTGGACGTCCAATAGGCACTCGACGCATACATTGCCGCCTGCCTCCGAGCAAAAGCCCGGGTCGCAATCGGCGTCCGCCAGGCAATCGACACATGCGCCGTCCGCGGGATTGCAGGTCTGATCGCCGCAATCCACCGGCGTGTTTACTGCCGTCGCCACGCCGTCGACGTCGTCGCATGAATCTTCGGTGCACGCATTACCGTCGTCCGGGTCGAAGCTGTCGCATACGCTCGTCTGGCATCCGGCGAAGAAGCCGCCCCAGCTAAACAACAACACGCCGAACACTCCACAAAGCCTGCCCAAACGGGACATGGCACGCGCCGGCGTGCGCAACGTCGTGTCACTACAAACATTTAAACCAAGCATTACCATTGACCTCCCAGTAAAACAACTGTGGCGTGAACCGCGTCACGCGCTTTTGGTTCCCAAACCAAACATTCCAACAAACACCGACGATTGACGACTACCCGCTCCGCGCCACGTTGCCAGAAACAGCAGGTGCGTTCGTCAAACCCTCGGAGACAAATTATTACCGTTCACATCTCCGCAAAAACGCGGCCGGCGCCAAGGCCGCTCCCGGGCTACTCAACAACCACACGATCCGACCGGGCGGCACTATTCGTCCCAAGAAGCGCGCCAGCTTCTCAACGGGAAACGAACTATCCCCTAATCCTATTCGGTGCCGGCTGCAACTGTCAACCCGCCAAAGCGATCGAACGGCCGCCCTGTCAACCCCTACCCGACATCAACTGTTTATCGTCGCCCAAACCGCGCCCCATTCACAGCCTCCGGGCAGGGTCGTCACGGCGGGAGACGACAACCGCTGCTCCGCGGACATCATGTCGAAACTCCAATTCAGACAACGCGTACGGATGATCCAGGTGGGACACGTCGCACGTCGAGTCGCCGTCGGAGCGGCGGCGAGTGGCAAACGTCAGCGCCCGACTCCAACCGCGTAAACACCGAGAGACCCTGCCCCGTTGCTCAAGAATACAAAGTACTCGGCGTTGAAATCGGCCGGCACCAGGGAAGAGACTGCTGCGGGTACATCATATGCCAAGGCAATGCCGAAAGGAACGCCTGTACCCTTGCGCCGGCCGTCATCGCCGACAAGGACCAGGAGCAGTTGTCCTTCGTCGGAGAAGACATGTACGCACTCGAACTCAGCATCAGCGACGAAAACAACACCATCGTGACTTACGCCAAGGTGCTTGGGTTTGCCCATGTCGCCGAATCGGTTTCCGGGCTGTCCGAAGGCGCGCAGGAAATGCGACTGCGGATCGAAAACCTGTACGCGTGAATTCATCGTGTCGGAAACAAGGAGGCGGCCGTCCCGGGTAGAGGCAACGCCCAACGGGAAGTAGAACTTCCCCGGCTCGTCTCCGACGCCCCCGATGTGCCGGACCAGGTCGCCGGTTGCCGTCGAGTACACTTGGATTTCGTGCGCGGCGATGTCGGCGACAAAGAGATTGTCCATGTGAACGGCGACGGAAACGGGGCGGAACCGAGCGCCGCCCGCGGGTTTGATTCGCCTCACGTCGGAGCCTGACGCCGTGCTGCGGATGACCTCACCGCGGTCGGTGTCGGCGACGTACCATCGGCCGTCGTCATCCACGGCCACGGCCACGGGATGCAAAAACTCCACTCCCTCGGCGTCGTGGACACGGCGCGCCGTTCCCGTCTCTAAATCCCAGTCATGGACACAGGCAAGTTCGAGGTCACAGATCAGCAGGTGTCCCGCGGCGTACGCCAGGCCCGCCGGCCTGCCGATGGCTGAACCGCGGGCTTGACGAAAGAGGCTCAGGGGGTCGGGCTTGGGTGGCACAAGTTCTTCAAGCCGCCGGAACGTCCTTAGTTGAACTACGCGCGCCGGGCTGGGCGGCGCGGGAAAGTACGCGAGTTCAGCGGCGGGTCGCGTGGCCGTACAACTCCCCAGGAGTACGCCGAAGCCGATCACCCAGGAAGGCACAGCATCCCGAATCGGGTGTGCAAACCGGATCGACGCCGACACCCACGAGAAGGATGTTGCGTGGGTCTTCCCCGCGGCGTCCATTACTTCTTGTGGCACGTTAGACACAATGCACTGCGTGCGTTGCTCATCACCAACATGTGCTTCTCGCCCGAGAAGTTGTGCGGGTCGTGACACGATGTGCACTCAACCTTGCCGCCCGGGAGCGTAACGGATCCGGAAGCAGTGACGGCGTTGGCTGGACGGTAGCGCCGGTCGATGGGCGGATAGTCGACACCGACGGGATGGTCCTTCCGCCCGTGCCCGGCCTCGAATCGACCGGGGTGCTCCCGGCTGATGAACGGGTCTTTCCGTCCGATCATGTTGCGGGCGACGGTTCCATCGTGACAACGAATGCAAACCGCCGTACCGCTTCCGGCCCCGGCTGACCGGGCCAAGGGCGTGCCGAAAGTGCGATTCAAATCAGCCTTCGGATCCCATAACGGCGGCATCGCCGGGGGCTTTTCATTCACCGGTGTATGGCAGACCGCGCAGGGATCGGACTTGGCCCATTCCGCCTTTCGGAAGTCGTGTTTTGACCCCTCAAACCCGCTCTTGGGCGTCTCACCCGACATCATTATGAACAAGGGAATCACAACGATTCTAAACGCCATACGAAGCATCATGGACGCCCTCCGGCCGTTGCTCGCGACGAGATCCTCCGGGAGCCGCTTTGTCGGGGGTTACTATAGGGAAAGTTGACGTGGGTGACCCCGTGGCACGCGAGTGTACAGCTCCCTGAAAAACTGCCCGTGTCCAGATATTCAATCTTCGATCCGCCCGGCGTTTTGGCCGCGGTGACGATGGAAAGATCGAAATTGATCAGGCTTGCGTGGTTCACGCTGCCTCCGGATCCGCGGGGCACACCGTGGGGATCATGGCAGGCGCTGCACGGTGTGCGCTGCCCGACCACGTGCCGGCGGTGCAGCGGAAAGCTCTCGTCATTGAGGATGCTCTCGCGGGCGTGGCAAGCGTAGCACAGTGCGTAGGCGTGCCCGCTTTCGGTCGTAGAATCCGTCGTGTCATAGTTGCGGGCCAGCAGCGGCTCATTGATCGAGCCGTGGGGACCGTTGGCCCCGGTTCCCCCCAGCGCTCGAGCGCTGTCGCTGTTGTGGCAGTCCGTGCAGGTGATCATACTCCCCACACGAAGCGGTGGAATCAGGCTTATGACGTCCTGGTTCCGCCGCGGCGCGGCAACGGGGTGGAATGAGGGATTGGAGGGCTGGAATGCGGCCCGGACTCCATACGCGGTTACTTGGCGAGTGATCTCGGAGGGCCCCTGGCGCACGCCGTCGCCGTGGCACTTCAGGCAAACCTCATACAGGAACGACGCCTGCTGCACGTCCCGGCCCGAGATGGTGGTCCCCGACGCGAAAAAGTTGGGACCCTTCAGCACTTGGCCGAACGTCCCGGCCACCTGCCCGATCGAATTGTGCTCCACGGCATGAGGGTTATGACAATCCACGCATTCGACGTGCCGGCGCATGGTCAACGATCGCTCCGTGGGGTCGTGCACGTCCGTTCGCCGACGACCGTCGTGGTTGGATCGCTTGCCGATATCCGCGGCGATGTTGAAACTGGCCACGGCTCCGCTGTGGCAATTCAGGCAGCCGTCCTCCTCTCGTTGAAAGCGAAGGAGCCGCTCTCGATGCGGCGCCGAGTGGACCTTATGACAGTTCATGCAGCCGTTGTCGCCGACCGTCGCGTATTTGAGCCGCTCGGTTGCATCGACGACGCGCCCAACCGTAGTTTTGTTGCTGAGGGCGTGGGAAGAGGCGGGCCACCCCTTCAGATCATGGCAGGAGATGCAGATCAGCGACATTTGATCCGACTCCCTCAAAAAGTCTCCTAGCTCGTTGTTATGGGGATCGTGGCACGTTGTGCAGTGCATCTCTCCGTGTGCACCCAAAGGCAAGTCTGGCGAAACGATCTCCGGCGCTTTCAGTTGCCGGTCCTGGTTGGATAGCGCCCGGTCATAACGGAAACCGATCGGGTGATCATCGGACAGGTCGTTGGTCAAGTCCTTCGTTCCCGGCGGGATGGTTCGGGCGGTCATGACGATGGGGTGCGTTACGGGGCGGGAGAGAACGTTGCCCAGGGCCATCGATCCGTCGTGACAGCTCAAGCACATTTTCGAGGGACCGCTCGGCTGATCGATCCGCGCCTCGGTCGTGGAGCTTTCGTAGATTCGGTAGTGCGTTCGCGGGTTGGCGCGGTTCCAGAGCGGCGTCTGCGGCGCGGCATTGTGCGGCGTGTGGCAGAAGACGCAGATCTCGTTTTCCTGGACCGCACGAATCGGTCCCGGGCCCTGAGCGGAGAGATCGTGCTTGGAGTTGACCACGGATTCGTCGGCCCGCGCCGCGACCACAACGCACAGACCCGCTCCGAGAGCTTGAGCGACGCCCCAAAACTTGCCTTCCCTTCGCATTCGTCCTATCCGTTCTCGCGCAACGGCGGCCTCGCGTACGCGAACACCTGAAGTCGATGATTTCCGGAATCCGCAACCCATATGCGGTCCTGTTCGTCAATCGTCAGCCCGGCGGGCAGCGACAATTCACCCAATCCAACGCCTTCTTCACCGAACGCCAGGAGAAGCTCGCCTGTTTCGGCGAATATCTGAACGTTTTCAAAGTGCGCATCGACCACATAGATATGCCCGTCCCGGTCCCATGCAACTCCTTTCGGAAACGAAAGGTCCCCCGCGGCATCCCCCTTCTTGCCGAACGTTTGAATGCACTGACCGTACGGATCCAGCAACTGCACGCGGGCGTTTCCGCTATCGGAAACCAGGAGACGCTCGCCAAAGCAGCTGATGTGGGTGGGAAAGTTGAACTGCCCGGGCTCCGTGCCGCGCCCTCCCACGAGCCGGACCAACTGCCCACTCAGGTCGAAGACGGCGATTCGGTGCGCACCGCCATCAACCACGATGAGTTCCTGGCGTACCGGGATAAACGTGACCCCTACGGGCCGGACAAGCCATTCCGCGCCGAATCTCGTTCGCCACCTGCCCTGAGGATCCAGCCCAATCACCTCGCGCCTTTTTGCATCGGTGACAAACAGTCGTTCGCCGGCCCACGCGACTCCCATGGGCACGCCGAACCGCTCATCGCCGTCTCCAAACACAGTCTGGTGCGTACGTTGATCGAGGTCGATGATATGCACGGCGCCGCCATCGCCATCGGCGACTGCTACGAGGTTCGACGCGCTAACGGCGACGCCTTGCGGGCTGGAGAACCGGATCGGAGGCCGCGGACCGCGCAATGCCGTGTCCATCGCGTTGCTGAACGTTCTGGCCGCCTTCAGGTCCGAGCTGCTGGCTAGTACGCCCACCAGGCGGATGCGCGGCGTTTCGGGCGGCGACGGCCAAACGCGCGGCGGATTGATGGGAGAAAACAACGTGCCCTGCGGACGCGCGCATCCCGCGGACAGGACAGCCAGTCCGGCCGCTGCAGCCCGAAGGCTAATGAGTTCCCTGCATTCGCGACAAGACATCCGGAAACCCTCTCCGAACTCTCACAAAAACGCCAAAACCCTCATCGTCAGACTGCGGCAACGAAAGTCGATCGTACTCAAAGGTCAACTCTGCTGAAAGCTCGCCGCTCACGTACTCCAGCCCGGCATGGACGTCCCAGCCATGAGTAAGACCATCCACGGAGTCGTCCTCGAAACGATACCCGACACGGGCCAGCGTGGAGAGCGAATCCGTCAGCCTCCAACGATGGTTCAGGTCGGCGTCGATCAGGGTCACGTCGCGATCGTCCAGATCGCCGTCGAAGAAAAACCGCGAAACCCGCGAGGAGGCGTCGAGGGTGTGGTCGGCCTGCTGCACGACGTGAAGCAGGCCGTTGACGTGAAATCCATCGTAGGGGTCGATCGTGTCATCGAAGATTTCGTATTCGGCGCCGAGGGAATATCGAGGTCGTTCGAAGTTAACGCCGAGCCGGTGGTGATCCGTGCGGTCGGCTCTTTGAGCAATTCCTGTCGATTCGTCATCCTCCTGGTTTCGGTAGGAGAGGCGATAGTACGGAGTCAGCCCGTTGGCGAAGCGCTGCTCGATACTGAAGTCCGCGCGAACCGTGTCGAGATGGCCGCCCTGGGGCGCCTCGATCTGATAGTCAATCAACACCGTCTCGCCGTCCACGATGCGGCCGGTCAGGACGCGCGTCAGACGCGTGACGTTGCCCAGTTGAATGACCTGGTAGTCGAGTCCCTTCTGGTAGATCCGACGCGAGCCGCTATCCGTGACCACGATGGTACCGGGTATGGCATTTCGGTTCCGGAGCGTAACTGCGACGGGGTCACGGAGCGTTTGCGCTTCATCCAGAAAGATGCGTTTCCCCGCATCCCCGTCGACGTCCTCCCGGTCCGTCGCCAGCGCGAGATTGGCGTACAAGTACCCCCACCTGTTGCTGCGGTTGTACTGCCAGTCGACGGAGGCGCCGTACTGCGTCGTGCGAGTGTCCTCCTCCACGTCTTCGTGAAGCCCGAACAATCCAAACGTGGTCGTCAAATTCGTGTACATCTGATGGACGAGTTGCAGATCGGCGCGGTGCTGCTCGACGTCCAAGCCTTCGTAGCGTTCCCGGTTGAACTGATACTTGTGGAGCGACTGAAGACTGTCGGAGTGCTTCAGGCTAAGCTGCGGCCCGATGCGCAAGAAATCCCGGGCAAAGTCGCCGCTTTCTTCCTGCCAATTCATCAGCGTGTTGAGGCTATGACGGCCCTCGGGGCCGAAATCGAGCTTGTGCTCGACGGTGAACAGATCGCGCGTTGTCTCAAAGGTGTGTGCCGAGCCCTGATATTCCTGTTTATTCTCGGCGTGCTCGTAAGAGAAACTCAGCTTTTGACGCGTGGAGATCAACCAATCCGCCCGGAAACGCAACGTGCTCTCCGTAAAGTGCTCGTCGTCTCGCATTTCGGAATTGCCCGTGCGCTCGGTCTCCAGGTAATCGTACGACAATTCCATGGGGAGTTTGGCGTCGTTGAACAGCCAGTTTGTGCCGAACCCGTTGCGACGCTGATCGAGCGTCGGCTGAAACGCGCGGCTCAGGCGATCGTCCTGCCGCAGACCATAGACCGCCCCCGAGATCTTCTTTCCGGAAAAGAGGCTGGCACGCAGGTTGAATTGCAGTAGGTGTCCGTCGTCTCGCTCGGAAAGGTCGCGAAGCGGCCCGCGCTCTTCGTACCGGCTTTGGGTTAAGGCGAAGCTTAGATCGCCGCCGAAAGTGAGAAAGGAGGGGTCGAGCACGACTCCTCCCAGGGACAGGCCGAGGCGTTCTTGGATCTCCCACTCGCGGTTGGTTTGGCTCGTGTTGCGCCATAGCGGGGAACGCCCGTCCGTTTTCACCTCCCGGTGCGTGTACTCACCTCTCAGCTCGAGATAGGCGTCGAGCTGGGTGAGGCTCAAGTACTTCGGACGCGCCTCTGCCGTGTCGCCCTTCGTCGGCTCATCGCCAAACACGGGGCCTTGCCCCGATAGGGCGATGACCAGGGAACACCAGATGCACGTGCTGCGTATTCCGCGGACCGCGCTCCGCATCGCGCAATACCCCGCCGCTTCCACTCGCCTGGACGCCGCTCGCCGACCTTCAAGTCGGGACTCCACCATGACTTCGGCCGACAAAGTCGATACCCTGTAAGAAAAGTGCGGGAAGCTGTCAACAATAAAAGAGCCGGAACGGCAGATTGCTCTTCCCAGAATAAAACGCCGGAGATGAAGTTTCGGGCGCTTGACGGTCCGCATCGCAAACGTATGGTAGGAGTTCATGATGCCGCCACGGTCGGATTGGTGCGGGGGCGACGCGGTACGGCGGAGGCTGGCCATTCTCATCACCCTTGGTGGTTTGCTGTTCGGTGTGTCCAGTGGTTGCGGACAGGCGGCCCGCGACCGCTTTATGCATTGGTTCTTTGAAATACCGGCCGACGCGAAGGAACCAGCAGGAAAAGTGCCCGGGCCTGCCGCGGAAGTCCCCGTGCCGGACCCACCAGCAAGGCCGCCGTTGGGACCGCGGTTTGCATCGGTACACCTGCCGTTCGCCCAGCGGCGCTGTGCTCAGTGCCATAGTGAAGGAGAACGCATGCGTGTGCGAGAGGATGCGTTGGACTCCTGCCGCGGCTGCCATGAAAAGTACTTCTCGGACAGCGTCGGACACGCTCCGGTGGCGCAAGGGCAGTGCCTGGAGTGTCATGACATGCATCGCAGCCGCGAGCCGGCGTTGTTACGCAAGCCTGTTTTGGAAACGTGCGTTGAGTGCCACGACGCACCGGACTCCCTCAGCCCGGATGCCCATCGCGACGCGGAGGTGCAGCGATGCACGAAGTGTCACGACGCCCATTTTGGAGCCGAAAAACTGCTGAAGGCCGGCGTTTCGGCCGCAGCGATAAATTAGCTTCGGGAAGCGATTCTGAGGTGTGATTACGGAGTGAAACAAGCATGGCTCGAACTAGCCGAAACGAAAAGCCGAAAACGCGAAGTTTGTCGATGGAAGGCATGACCTTGCCCTACTCCAGGACTCAATCGCTGCGAAAGTGTTTCATCGCCTCTCGTTGCGCGCCTCTTTTAATTGGGATCGCGTCGCAAGTGACCGGCTGCGGGACGGATTGGCAGCAAGTCCTTATCCAGGAAAGTACGGCCGTAGGCGTCACGTTGGTCGACCGCCTGTTGACAGAAGTTGCGAACTCGCTGCTCGATAGCTTGGATGAAGTCGGACAACCCGAACCCGCGGACACTGAACCGGGGGATACCGGCGGCGAAGGTGGCGGGGCCGTGGACCTTGATACCCTGACGGGGGTGGAAGCGCAAGGCGAGAGCCTCTTTGCCGAGCAAGGCTGCACGAGTTGCCATTGCGCCGATGCAATGGGGGGATGCGTCGGTGGAGCTCCTGGCGTGGTTGGCGTTGCGGCCGAGCTACTGGACGGCGCGTTGCGCGGAGCCGCAGCCCACCCGGTCAAGCCTTCGCTAACCGACCAGGACGTCGTGGATCTTGAAGCTTTTCTCGCGTCGCTGCCCGAACCGTAAAAGCGGACCTGCGGCTCGGTGCTGCGCCGGCCTCCTCGAGCAGAAACCCTTGGCAAAATCCGTGCCAGTCTGCCCAACGGGGCGGGTTTACCGGAAAAGCGGTGCATGTCGGCAGGACAAGGATAGGGCCATTCGGTGCCCGGAGGAGGGCCCGAGGGGTCGGGGGCCCCGCCGGCAATTGCCTTTGGCTACCCCTGTCATGTTGTCGATATACGTATAGAGAATTTTCTTGACATGGATATGAGCAAAGGTATCATCTCTCCCCTTAAGGAGTGACGTCGAGCGAGGCGGATTATGCTGGCTCTTTCGCGAACGAGCGGTTATGCGATATACGCGTTGGCCCGGTTGGCGGGGCCGGGAGGGGCGTGGACGCTCGCCAAGGACATCGCATCGTCAGCCGAAATCCCCAAGGCCTACCTTTCAACCATCCTGAACGCTTTGGCCCGCAACGGACTCATCAAGGCAAAACGCGGTTACCGGGGCGGTTTCGCGCTCGCCAAGCCCGCTAAAAAGATCAGCGTATTTCAGGTGGTCGAGGCCGTCGAAGGCCGTGCGTGGCGGGAAGGGTGTTTGCTGGGGCTGGCCCGATGCTCGGACGAACGCGCATGCCCGTCGCATGCCTTCTGGAAAACCCAGCGACACAAGATCGAGCAGTTCCTGCACTCCCTGACGCTCGCGCAAGTGGCCGAATTTGAACAGAGCTATCGCGTGCTAGCCGTTCGACCTAAAGGCGCCCGGGACGGAAAGGTGAAACCACGCCGAGGCCGGACGAGGAGTCGCAGGCCGACGGCGGTGCTCAGTTAAAGAGGAGGAAGTGGAATGGTTCAGCGTGGAATGGTGTTTGCGGTCGCCGCCATTGCGGCGGGGGGGTGCGGGGTTCCTTCCGGGGGGGGCGCCGAGTTGGTGCAATCCGTTGTCTCCAAAGCCACCGACATCGCGACGCAAATCGGCGGGCCCGCCGGATACGGCGGTTCGGCGATGGCGGGGTATTACGATCACACACCGAGGATGATGGGCTTTGTCGACTCTGACGATCTCGCGGGTGAGGGTGCCACGCTGACGATCGTCCTTCGCAACGAGTCCACCGAAGAGGCGACCTTCCACCTAGCCTATTTTGCGAGCTATAGGGGTTCCGACCAGCAGTCAGAAGAGGTTGTGGTCGCTGCCGGCCAGGAGGTTGAGGTCGAACTCCCTTGTTCCGAGATCGTCGGGATGGGGTCATTGAACATGCCGGGAAGTGTCGGATGCCATCTGGCCGGGGGGGTCGAGATCGACAATTCGATGGCGGTTCCCATATTCCTTGGCATGGACTTTGCTTGTGATGAGAACCAAAGGTGGGAATTCGTGCTTACTCCCGATACGGAGGACCTCGACCTTGACGCGGACGTCGAAGAGTTGATTCTGCTGAGCGATGGGTTTGTTGGCCATATGCAGTTCGGCGGACCACTCGGGCATTCGCACCGTGGGAGCTTGATGGGCTCGCACATGATGATGCGACGGTCTGAAACCTTGGTCGAGGTGGAGGCCGCAATCTCGCCGAGGGAGTAGTTGTGTTCCAACAGGGCGGTGAAGCACGGGCGGCCCGGTCTGGCATCGCCAAATAGGCCGCTCCGGGGCCAGGGAGCCGCGTGCAAGTGACCGCGGTGATCGTTTGATGGCTCAGACGGGCTGAGCAATGCAAAAGCGCGGGATCGAGCGGCAGGCGGCGCGCTCCGTCGCGTGCCCGCCGCTCGAAAAGACCCGCGGCAGACCCTGCGCGAGGGAATCCTAGCGCTCAGTCTTGGGGCAGCGCTTGCTGCGAAATGTCCCGAACTTCTTGAACTGTGGGGTTTTCAGGATTCGCACGGTGAGAAACAGTAGACTTTTCGGAGTTCATACGATGAGAACGAAAAAACGGATTAATCGGTGGATTTGCTCGTTGGGCTTCGTGATGGCCCTTTCGGGTATGGTGCCGCTGATCGGCGGTTGTCCCTTAACGCCTCCGTCCGTCGACGGATGTACTTCGGACGCCGATTGTGATGACGGTATCGCTTGCACGGTGGATGCGTGTACTGCGGGCGTGTGTGTCAACGACCCCGTCTCCTGCCAGCCCATCGACGTGAGCACCGCGCCGGAGGAGGTTGTCGCCGCGCTGGACGTTCAGAGCGAAATCACCGCCATCACCATCGACAGCCCGCCGGTGGTCGAGTTCACCGCGACCACCGCCGGCGGCTCACCCATCACGGGCATCGGCGCCCTGTGGGCGGCTGACAATCGCTTCGTTCGATTCACTCTTACCAAACTGGTGCCGGGAACCAACGGTGATCCGAGCATCCGGGTCTCCTACACGCGGGAAACGACCAATGACGGTTCCTCTCCCCCGAACTACGATACCGGATCATCTTTGGTCGATTACGGCGACGGCAGCTATAAGTTCACCTTCAACACCGACGTGGCCAATGTGACCGGCGTGACCTACGAGCCGACTCGGACCCACCGCGTGGCCGGGCAGATCGGCTCCGGCGATGTCCCTCTGGAAGCCCAGAACCTGTTCCTGGACTTCGTGCCGGTTGGCGGCGCCTTGACCGAGACCCGCAATATCGAGGTGGTGGACTCCTGCAACGAGTGCCACGGCCGTCTAGTGATCCACGGTCGCCGTTTCATTACCGAGTACTGCGTCAACTGCCACAATCCCGACCTCGCCGAGGGCGAGGGTGACATGAAGTATATGATCCACAAAATCCACTCGGCCCAGAAGTTCGACGTCCTCGACGACGGCGTCGACTACTCCGACGTCACCTATCCGCAGGACATCAGGAACTGCCGTAAATGTCACAACGGCGAGGACGACGCGACCCCGGACGGCGATAACTGGAAGAACGTGCCCAACAAGGTGGCCTGCGGATCCTGCCATCCAGACGTGAACTTCGACACGGGCGAAAACCACGTTGGCGGCGCCCAGGCAAACAACTCCGCGTGCGCTACATGCCACCCGGCCTCTGGCGGGCTCGCCGGCATCGAAGACGTACACCTGACTAACAACGCCACGCCGAATAACCAGAGTGTTCCGGCGGGGGCGGTTAACTTCACCTACGATATTCCTGAGGTCAGGGTAAATGCCGGCAACGAACCGGTGGTGACCTTCCGCATCCTGGCGGACGACACGGCGCTGGATCTGTCCACCTATCCACCGACTGGATTCACCGGCGGTCCGAGCTTCGTCGTCGCCTATGCCGGGGCCCAGGACGGTATAGACAGCCCGACTGACTACAACAACGCGGGCAGAAGTGCGGGGCAGCCGGCCAGTGTCTCGATTGCCAACCTCGTGAACGGCACTCAGGGCACCCTGACGGGTCCGGATGCCGACGGCTACTATATCGCCACTCTGACCGCGGCGCCATTCCCGGCTGGCGCGACCTTGCGCGCCGTCGCCCTGCAAGCCTACTTCACCCAGGTGGAGCCGGCCGTCGCCCGCCACACCATCTCGGTGGTCAAGAACGTCACCGGCGACGCGCTTCGGCGTATCGTCATCGATCCCGCCAAGTGCGGCAATTGCCACGAGTGGCTCGAGTTGCACGGCGGCAGCCGGGTCATTGCGGCGGCCTCGGACCCGACTCAACCCGCGCTCTGCGTCATGTGCCACAATCCGAACCTGAGCAGCAGCGGCCGCACCGTCAATCCTGATGAGCCCCTCCAGGAGGCTACCGTTGCGGCGGTGGGTGAAGACCCGCTGATCTATCCCGAGCGCTCCATGCAACTTAAAAACTTGGTCCACGGCATCCACGCAGCGGACCGCCGTACCGAGGACTACGAGTTCGTCCGCAACTTTCGGAATGGCATCTACTTCGACTTCAGTGAGGTGACCTTCCCGGGTGTGCTCAATAACTGCCTCACCTGCCACTTCGAGGGAACCTACGAGTTGCCGTTGCCTGACGGCGTCCTGATGTCCACCGAAAGGACCACTACCGATGACCCGGCCGAAGACAAGGATGCCATCCTCGGGGTGCGGGACACCGTACCCAACAGTACCGACTTGGTGAACACGCCCACCACGTCGACCTGCTACCAGTGCCACGACAGTGAATTGGCTGTGGCCCACATGGAGCAAAACGGCGGGCAGATCAATGTTCTCCTGCGCGAGGAACTCGTCGTCGGTGCGGACTTCGTGGGTGTCGGCGCTGACGCCCTGACACGCGACGAAGTGTTGGCTAGCGGCACGACCGAAAGCTGCGTGATCTGCCACGGCGCTGGTAGAATCGCGGACCTAAAAGTCGTGCATGGGATCGAGTAGTCCGAAGGTCTCCAGCACCACCGGTGTATCGGGACAGGAGGGGCCTCGGGGCCCCTCCTCCCACACCACCCGGCATGCGCGTGCGTACCACCAGGGTGCGCTCCGAAGCGTTGCCCAGTTCAGACCCCGTCTTGACGCCCAAAGATGCACATAAACACCGGTGCACAAAGGAATTACGAAGCGATGTGCCGCTTTGTAAACCGTAGGCCCTGGGTTCTACTCCATCGGCCGGCTTTGTGACAATTCTTGGCGTTGGTGTCAGTCGTCGTCACGATCGTCCTCGGGCACGCCGGCGGGGACGGCGCGTAGCGCGACCTTGCGCTCGTCGGCGATTCCCATCAAGGCCAGCGCGTCCCGTTCGACGATCCCGCGAAGTTGCTCGCGGGGAATCGTGGGGAGGCTGGTGCCGTGGCAGAAGTGGTTGATGCTGTAAAGGGACTCGATGCAGACGGAGGCCGGCGTCAACGGAAATCCGCTCCCAAAAAGCAACTTATCCATGACTCCGCTCTGATAGGCGCTGAGCAACGCCTGGTATCCCTGCCACGGCTGGTGAAGCAGCCCGCTGATCTCCGCGTAGACATTGGCATGTTTGCTCAAAAGCACGAGGGTTTCATGCACCCAGGGATAGCCCAGGTGGGCGACGATCATGCGCAGATCCGGCAATTCGCGGGCGATGTCATCGAGCAACGCGGGCTGGGCGTATTGCAGTTTGGTTGCCGGCGAGAGATAGATGCCGGTATGGAATAGGATCGGCATTCCGCACTTGGCGGCCTCGGCGTACACCACCATCGCGCGGCTATCGCTGGGGTGAAAGTCCTGGGCCGCCGGGGCGACGGCGAGGCCCGGCATAGAAAGTTGCTCGGAAGCGCGGTGCAGCTCGGCGACGGCCTCCTTGGGCTTGCTGGGGTCGATCCCCGCGAAGCCGATCAGCCGATGCGGGTGGTTCCTAACGTACGCGGCGACCTGGTCGTTGGGGATTTCGGCGTCGAGATAGTGGCTTTTGAACCCCAAAACGATGGTGTAGTCGACGGGCTCAGAGGCGGCCAAATGCCGCGATACATTGGCCGCGGGCGCGGCTGTGGATCGGTCCGCCGTCCGTGGGTGACGGCCGTTCGGCGGAGCACATCGCCCCAATTGTGCGGTCGACTCCCAGGTATGTGTGTAGCAGTCGACGATCATTTGTGCCAATTCACGTCGCGCGATCCCATTGCCGCCCGCAGAACGAAGGCATCGTACCTCCGCCGGCCGGCCGTGGTCAAGCAGGCACTGGGCAGCACGGCCGGGACTTTCAATCGTTCCTTCTTTTGATCGTCAAGAAGGCTCAAACGTACGCCCCACAGAGGCAAACAAGGGCCAACCCGGCAAGTCGTCGAGAATAGAAAGGCCGCCCCCACCATCAGGCATCCTGCCCATAGGGTTGCTTGGCGCGGTCTTCTTTGGTAATATTGCGGACAACCTCGCCAGGGATCTTTTGGAGGCAGAAAAAATGTGCCTTACCTTTTTCCGTGTCGCGCCGGTCTTTGTGGTATGATTCCCCATCGGTTCGCTGCGTGAACTACAGGAGGATATTTCATGTTAAGAACTCGGATGTTTGGAGTTACGGTCGCACTCTTGGGCGGTATGACCCCTGCCGCGCTGGCAGGGGGAAAAAATGTCGCTGTCATTGACTTCAACCCTCCACCGGAGACGTGGGGCGAGGTGTGGTGCGACTTCTTGATAGAAAAAGGGTACGCCTGCACGCTCTTTCCCAAAGAGGGACCGACGAGTCCGTTGGATCCCTTCGACGTCGTCGTCGACCTGTCCTCCGACTGGTCCGATCCGACGGGGACGCTGGTCGACTTTATGCAGGCGGGTAAGACAGTGATAACGGCAGCCTACGCGCCGCATGCGCTGGGCATCGATTTGAACGCCACGGTCCAGGCGTGGATCGGCGCCAACCGCGGCGCCAATGGCAGCGGTCGACTGCTCACAACCGTGCAAGATCCTATCTTAGGGAATATTCCCCCTGGTGCCGAGCTGGACGACTGCGCGGACTCCGTATGCCCAGGGGTAAACGACATCTCCGGACATCCGGACGCCAAGGTCCTTGCGCGCTTCGGGAACGGTACCGGGACAATAGGAATGATGCGCAACTTTTGGGAGGGCGGAATCTCCGTGTATTTGGGCATTATTGGTCCCGGGACCCCTATCAACGACCAGATCGTATTGAACGCCGTAGGTGTGCGCACGCTAATCCCGACATTGAGTAGGATGGGTTTGATAGCCCTGGCGTTGACGATGGGTATTGCGGGGGCACTCATCTTGCGTCATCGCCGTTGGTCTCCATCAGACGGACACCGGGGGCCTCGCTCACCGGCTCGCGCCCCAACAATTCCAGTGCTGCTCGCCGCGAGTTTCCTCGTGACGAATGCGACGGCGCTAGCGGACGTGACGCAAACTCAACAAGCCGGGGTAACGTATCTGCGGCTCGTCGGCGGTGAGCCTTTTCATAGCACGGGCAGGACTGTCGCCAACCTGCGCTCGGTGGCGATTCCCAACTCGCCCGGAACGGTGGTGCTTTGGGAAGAAACCGATGCGACCGGTGTTAAATCTCCGCTCTATGCCATTAGTCTCGACGGAACCAACGTCGATACGGTTGAAGCAGCCTCCTACGATCTTGCGCTTCGCTTCGCACGCTTCGACCCCGCGGTTCAAGCACCGACCGTCCCCGCGACGCTCACGGCCGACGCAGACAGCGAGCTTCACGTCGTGCAGTTCGTGACCCAGCCCTTGTCTGCGTTCCGGGCGTCCGTCGAGGCCCAGGGCGCGACGATTTATGATTTCCTGCCCAATCACGCGTACATCGTCAAGATCCCGCCACAAGCGCGCGCTGGCGTTGAAACGCTCCCCTTCGTGCGCGCCGTCGCGCCTTATCATCCGGCCTATCGGCTGGAAAAGTTTCTGCGGGACAACCTGGATCACGCCCAGCAGCTTTTTCCTCTGCAGCGTTACAACATTCGAGTTTTCGCAGCCGGGCAGAAGACCGCGGTCGCCGCTCGCATCGCCGCCGGCGGCGGCGTTGTGGATTCGGCGGACGCAGGCAATCGCCTGCTTGCGGCCACACTCACCCCGCAACAGCTTCTTCAGGTCGTGGCTTGGAATGAGGTCGCGTACATCGACCGCTGGAGCCCCATGGCGCCGGACATGAATAACGTCCGGATCATCGGCGGGGCGAATTACATCGAGCAGACCCCCGGCAACTACCGCGGTGCCGGTGTGCGCGGGGAGGTCTTTGACTGCGGCTTCAACTTCTACGTTGATCGCTTTGGCAGCGAGGAACACGGCGATTTAGTTTCTCGTTTAACGGAGCACGGCGGGTCCGTAAGCCGGGCAAATCACGGAGCCTCCACGTCCGGAATTATTTTTGGAGATGGTACGGGAATCGTTAACGCCCGTGGTCTTCTTCCCTTGGGGCAAGGGTTTATCGCCGACTGGGACAACGTGGGGTTTTTCTGGTCCAGCCGACACACGCATACGGGGCAGCTTGTAGACCCGCTCCTCACTTACAAAGCCGTGTTCCAGTCGACCAGCGGAGGAAGCGCCCAGACAACAGACTACACGAACATCTCCGCCGATATGGACGACATCTTCTTTGACTTTGACCTGGTGCATTGCCAATCCCAGAGCAATTGTGGAGGTAGCCTAGACAACTGCGGCGCTTGTACGGATCCGCGCTGTTCGCGACCCGAGGCTTGGGCAAAGAACACGATTTCAGTCGGCGGGGTCAAACACTGCAACAACACAGATAGTACGGACGACCGGTGGTGCGGGGGTTCAACGAGTTGCGACACGTTTCCCGACAATTGTGCAAGTGTCGGTCCCGCCGCTGACGGACGCGTCAAGCCCGATCTGGTTGGTTTCTACGAAAGCATCCACACCACCCAATGTTGTAGCGCGCCGGGCTCGTGTAGCGGTTGTTCATCCTGCTCATCCACGTCGTACACACCGGACTTTGACGGGACCAGTGCCGCCACTCCCATCGTGTGCGGTCACGCCGGACTGGTCATGGAAATGTGGGCCGATGACAGCGACGCCGACGGGAAAAACATCTTCGGCGTGTCAGTTCTTTCTTGCAATCCGGCTACTGAAAACTGCGTGTTCAAGCGTCGCCCGCACATGACCACGGCCAAGGCCATGCTCATCAACAGGGCCGACCAATACGATTGGGTCGCTAACCCTCCGCCTCATCCGAACGGCGATCTCGATCGCAACAAACAGGGCTGGGGAAGGCCCAACGTCAAAAACATCTACGACCTTCGGCAGAAAATGGTCATCATCGACGAGTCGATAGTCCTCTCGGAGCTTACGTTTGTTGTGCGGACCGTGAAGGTCTACGCCGGCGAAGCGGCGCTCAAAGCGACGCTGGTCTACGCTGATCCGCCGGGGGCGCTTAGTCCCGCTCCCGCCTTGGTGAACGATCTCTCGCTGAAAGTCACTTCGCCGTCCAACGTGATCTACTGGGGAAACCGAGGGCTGCACGACGGGATCTGGTCCACCCCCGGCGGGGCGGATGAGGCGGTGGACAACGTGGAAAACGTATTCGTGCAGAACCCAGAAGCCGGACTGTGGACGATCCGCGTACGAGCGGATGCACTCGCTCAGGATGGTCACACCGAAACGCCCGCTGAAGATGCCGATTTCGCGCTGGTGGTCAGCGGCGTTTACGCGACGGGCGCCTGCACTCTTCCCGGCGGCGGCTGTATAGTGACCGATCTCGCGGACTGCCTGGCGCAGGGCGGAACTTTTCTGGGCGATAACGTCGCGTGCAATTGAATATCGGTTGCCCATAGCCCTCCCAAACCCGGTCCCATGATCCTTATTCCTCTGATTGCCCGTCCATAGGTATCTGCGGACCGCCGAATTCCAGCTACTAATCCGACACGCACGCCCTAAGATCGGACCGGATTGGGACCGGATCGGGGGCTTACAGCCGTCCCCCGCTTTCGATCGTCAAGAAGCTTCCAATGCACGTCGCACAGCGGCAAACAGGGGCCAACCCGGCAAGTCGTCGAGAATGGAAAGGCCCTGTTGAGTACCTTGTTTTCAAGGTGTCAGGGTCGTTGCACTGAGGCCGCGATCACTCCGCTCGGCGGGGATGAGGCCGAGGCATAGCGCTTTTTGGGGATTCGCCCGGAGAGGAAGGCAAGTCGTCCGGACTTCGCGCCGTGGGCCATCGCCGCGGCCATTCGTACGGGATCACCGGCGCCGGCGATGCCGGTGTTGAGCAGCACGCCGTCCGCACCTAGCTCCATAGCAATCGTGACATCGGAGGCCGTCCCCACTCCCGCATCGACAATCACCGGATAATCCGCATCACCTTCCTTGAGGTACTCGATGCAAAGCTCAATATTTGCGGGGTTGAGGATGCCCTGTCCACTGCCGATGGGCGAGCCGAGGGGCATGACGCCGGCCGCCCCCGCGTCCTTTAGTTTCTTCGCGAGGATCGGGTCATCGTTGGTATAGGCCAGCACCTCGAACCCGTCGGCGACAAGCTCGCGCGTCGCCTCCAGCGTTCCGATCGGATCGGGCAGCAGCGTTTTGGTATCGGCGAGGACCTCGATCTTGACCCATTTCATCCCCGGATTACCCAGCGCTTCGAGGAGCTCGCGGCTAAGCTTGGCCGATCGAACGGCGTCCTTGGCGTTGAAGCAGCCGGCCGTGTTGGGTAGCACCGTGTAACGCGTCAAATCGAGATAGTCGAGGATCGACTCTCGCTTCTTGCCGCCTTCCGAAGAGAGCACATCCCGGCGAACGGCCACGGTGACTACTTCGCACTCCGCCGCTTCCAGGGCGGCCTGCATCAGGTCGAAGTTCTTGTACTTACCCGTACCCACGAAAAGGCGCGAGGCGAACTCGAACGAACCGACGCGATATCGGTCCTCGCCCATCATCCGCCCCCAACGAGCGTGACAACCTCAATCCGGTCACCTTCGTGAAGAACGGTTTTGGCGAAGGTCCTGCGGGGGATCAAGTCCTCGTTGATTTCCACGGCCACGCGGATGGGCTCGAGCTTGAGCTTCGCGAGTAAACGCCCCAGCGTCATCGCGGAGTCGAGGGTTTCCGACCGGCCGTTTAGAGTGATGTGCATGATGTTCCGAAGCGTCGTTTGCAACGATCGCTCTCCTTGGCGGATAATGATACACGTCGGACGTTCTGCGATCAAGCGGTTCCAGTTTGTGGGAGAAAATGACGAGCAGATAGACGATCGCAGCGGCGACGAGGGACAAAACGATGGCGACTTGCGCTTGTTTGCGTTGCGCGGCAACGCCCGGATCGTTCCCATCGTCCTTTCGATAGGCCCATAGGACCAGCCCGGCAAAACACAATGACCCCGGAGACCCGAAATACAACACAAGGGTGACCGTGAGGTCGGTAAACGTCGGTCGATAGACCGCCATTGCCGCCGACAGGGCCAACGCCGCCAAGCCGATCCAGACACTTGCTAACGCGAGCATTCGAGTATCCTATTCAGGCGCCGCAGAGGTCCGTGCTCCAAACCGAGCCACGACTATAGGGGGTTTGACTATAATGCCCCGCGATTCTACGATTTCGATCTGTTACAGGAAATTGTCTGTGGAACACTGAATGGTTCATGATCTTTCCCAATGGGTGCGCTCTTTTCCCGGTCGCCGCGTGCTGGTCATCGGCGATCTGATTCTCGATCGCTATATTTATGGCGATGCGGAGCGGATCAGCCCCGAGGCGCCGGTGCCCGTGCTTCGAGCGGTGGAGACCCGCGAGGCGGTGGGCGGTTGCGCCAACGTGGCCGCGTGTCTGCGGGCATTGGGTTGCGAGGCGGCATGTTGCGGGATGATCGGGGCCGATGGACATGGCGAGACGCTGCGCCGACTGCTTCAGGAATCCGGAGTCGATGACTCCGCGGTCGTTGTGCAATCGGATCGCCCCACGACGACCAAAACCCGTCTGGTGGGCCTGGCCCAACATCGTCACCGCCAACAGCTTCTTCGCCTCGACGAGGAGGACGCGAGTCAATTAACAGATAACGCGATAAATGAGCTGATCGACCGTGCATCTGGACAGATCGCTCAATGCAATGTGGTATGCATCGAGGATTACGACAAGGGTGTTGTGAGCGAGAGGCTTGTGCAAGCGGTGGTCCGTGAGGCCAAGCGCCAGGGAAAACCGGTGCTCGTCGATCCAGCGAGGTTAAACGACTACTCGCGCTATCGAGGTGCGGATATCATCACTCCGAACCGCGATGAGCTGTCGATCGTCACGCAAAGGCCATGCGATTCGGTCGAGGCCGTCTCCGCCGCCGCACAACAGGCGTTGGGATCGAATGGTTTTCGCGCTGTGGTGGCGACCATAGACCGCGACGGAGCCGTATTGGTCGAACGGGGGCAGAGTCCGCAGCACCTTCCAACCGTCCCCCGCACGGTGTACGACAACACCGGGGCGGGTGATGCGGTGTTGGCAATGCTCTCGGCGGCCCTCGCCGCCGGGGGCGATCTCGTCGCAGCAACACGTCTGGCCAACATGGCCGGCGGCTTGGAGGTGGAGAAGTTCGGCTGCGTCCCCATCACCGCCGACGAAGTACTCGCGGAGCTGCGCCTGGAACATCGAACGCGAAACGGCAAGCTCACCGGAAGGGACGAACTTGTCGCCGAATTGCAGCTCCGTCGCGACCGCGGGGAGACCGTCGCCTTCACCAACGGTTGCTTCGACATCCTTCACGCCGGCCATGTGGACTTCCTTAAACGCTGCAGGCAAGAGGCGTCGGTGTTGGTGGTGGCGCTCAACAGCGATGCGTCCGTGCGTCGGCAGAACAAATCCGAAAATCGTCCCATCAACCCCTTCGAGCATCGCGCGACCGTCCTGGGGGCGATGGAGTGCGTCGATTATGTTGTGGGGTTTGAGGAAGCGACGCCGGAATCGTTGATCCGAAGTGTGCGCCCGGACGTGCTCATTAAAGGTGAGGACTGGGCCGAGAAGGGCGTCGTCGGTCGGGAGTTCGTCGAATCCGCCGGAGGACGAATCGTCCTGCTGCCACTCGTAGACGGCTTGAGCACGACAAACCTGATTGAGCGTATTCGAGGGAGCAAGTGATACCACGGAGCCACGAGGGCACGAAGTGTGGTTGATGAAAGAACAAATCCTCGAACATCAGCGTGTCGTTGAGGCCGCGATCGGGGAGGTCGGTCTGCTCGAGCGTATTGCCGACCGTTTGATCGCTTGCTTTGACTCGGGCGGACGGGTGTATCTGTTGGGCAATGGCGGCAGCGCCGCGGATGCCCAGCACATTGCCGCCGAACTCGTAGGACGTTTTAAGAAAGATCGCAAGGCTCTACCCGCGACTGCACTTACGACGGATACTTCGACGCTCACGGCGGTTTCAAACGACATTGGCTTTGAGCAGGTGTTCTCGCGTCAGGTCGAGGCCTTGGTCACCAAGCGGGATACAGTCTGGGCGCTCAGCGTGTCCGGTCGATCGGCCAATGTGCTCCGCGCGCTTCAAGCGGCCAAGAAGCTTGGCGCGACAGTCATCGGCTTTACCGGTAAGTCCGGGGGAGCGATGGCTGAGCTTTGCAACCTCTGTTTCCGCGTGGAGCAAGAGCAAAGTGATCGCGTCCAGGAAGTTCACCAGCTCGCGTACCACCTGATCTGCGACCGCGTCGAACGACATTATGCGCAAAAATGACGGATCTTGAATCAACCGCGGCGAAAGTGCACTCTTTGTAACTCGTAACTGGTAACTTGTAACTTCGTCAATATCCCGCCGCTTGCCCGTCCTTGCGAAAATCAGAACCACCGATGTATAGATCGCGCTTTGCGTCATACCGAATCGCTTGATAACCGCCAAAGCCGTCTACTTCGACGCGGATTTGATGACCCTTCTGTGCCAGGGAGTGCCGAGCCTCGGTTGAAACGCCCGATTCGAGCGCCACCCAACCGCCATCGGACATTTTTTCATCCGTCGGCTCGGACGAACCTTGATGGTGGAACCGGGCCGCGTCGCCGGCTTCTTGCAGGTTCATCCCGAAGTCGATCAGATTGCACAGCACCTGCACATGCCCCTGCGGCTGCATGTCACCACCCATGACCCCGAAGCTCAACCAGGGAGTGCCGTCTTTGGTCACAAAGCCGGGAATGATGGTGTGAAAAGGCCGTTTGTGGGGCGCGTAGCAATTCGGATGGCCTACTTCGAGGGAGAACAGTTCCCCGCGATCCTGAAATACAAACCCCAGTCCGTCCGGCGCCAGCCCCGATCCAAACCCGCGATAATTGCTTTGGATGAGTGACACCATGTTGCGCTCGTCATCGGCAACCGTCAGATAAATGGTGTCGCCCTCGCGAAGCCTGGGATCGCCGGAGTCGATTTGGCTGGACGCGACACGAGGGTTGAGGAGCTTCCGCCGTTCGTCCGCGTAGGATTTGGAGAGGAGCGTCGCCACCGGGATCTTGGCAAAGTCAGGGTCGGCGTAGAATCGCGCCCGATCTTCATAGGCGATTTTCTTGGCCTCGATCAGTCGATGAAGATATTCGCCGGAATTATGCCCCATCGAGGCGAGATCATAGGGTTCCAGCAAGTTGAGCATCTGCAATACGGCGATGCCTTGGCCGTTGGGCGGCATTTCCCAAATATCGTAACCACGATAACTCGCCGAGACCGGCTCGACCCATGTCGAAGTATGGTCAGCGAAATCTTTTGCAGTCAGAAAGCAACCGACGCGCGTGCAAAACGACGCCATCCCTTGCGTCAACTCCCCGCGATAGAAGGCGTCACGACCTTTTTCGGCGAGGATTTCATAGGTCCGGGCGAGATCGGGATTCTTGAACACGTCACCTTTCTTTGGCGGCTCGCCGCCGGGAAGGAAGGTCGCCGCGAAGTTGGGAAAGTCCTTCAACGCTCGCCCGCCGAATCCCCAGTAATGGGCGATCAACTCCGAAACAGGGAACCCTTCTCGCGCGTACCGGATCGCCGGGGCAAGAACGGCGTTCATGGGAAGTTTGCCGTATTTTTTGTGCAGCTCGAACCACCCGTCGACGCAACCCGGTACGCTCACCGGCAGCGGGCCACGTGCAGGGATGGACTCAAGTCCGAGGTCCTTTAGGGCCTTCAGAGTTAGTCCGTAAGGGCTGCGCCCGCTGGCATTAAGTCCGTGGAGCCTGTTATCCTTGGTGCTCCACACCATGGCAAAAAGGTCGCCGCCGATTCCACAGCCGGTCGGTTCCATCACTCCCAGAACGGCGTTGGCGGCGACGGCGGCATCGACCGCGTTTCCGCCTTGTTTCAGAATGTCCAGTGCGACCTGGGTGGCCAGCGGCTGACTGGTAGCGGCCATGCCGTGTCGGGCGATGACTTCGGATCGGCCGGCGAAGGCACGTCCGGTCATTCTGTCGCCGCCGCCGCGACTTTCCGCCAGCACCGCAAGCGGCGTCAACAAAACAACCGCTGCCCATTCCATCACACCCAGTTGCATCGGCCTACTCCCGTTGTTGACGCTCAAACCATACTGTTCGCGGGCGATCATTCGACTCTCGGCACATCGTAGCGAAATCGCCCAAAGAGTGGTACCCTGAGCATTCTCGTCAGACCCTGGGTAGACTGACGTGCCTATTCCTGGAGAGGGCGGAGAGGCGTCAATGTCTTGGGACGAGATCATCGGTCTCACCATTACGGCCGCGTTGATCGGCGGGGCGGTGGGTGCGGCGCTCGCCGCACTGGCCTGGCGCTGTGGCGTTGCGCTTGTGGAGCGACGGGAGCACACCAGGCAGGCCTTCGCGCGATGGCTTGCCGCTCGACTGACGTTCAGCCGGGCCTCGGCGTCCTTCGTTGCGGCGTTTCGGACGCTGGCCGCGGAGCGCCGTGACTCGCCGCAATTCCGTCTGCGAATGGAGGAAGCCCAGCGGGCCCGTGTGTCTTGGTCTGAGGCCTTACGCGGACTCGACCTCGCCAAGGCGATGTTGTTGACGAGTGTCCATGACCCGGCGATCGACCGGCGGCTTGGCGAGTATGAGCCGGATTTAGGGGAGTCCTTGCGCGACGCCGTCGCGGGTGATTCGAAAGGCGTGGAGAAATGGCTGTACGAGCTTCGCGCCGCCGACCAACGGGCGCTCGACTTCGTCCGCGGGGCGACGGCGAGCACTCAAGGAAAGCAATCGATCCGGTGCAAACGATGGGCGCATCTCACGACGCCGATCCGAAACATCGTGGACCGGTGGAGTCGTGGGTAGCGGTCGGTCACGAACTAGGTGTTGGATTCGCGGACGTGAGAGCGCTGGAAGTGGTTGACGATCCGGACCAGGCGGTCGAGAAGGCGCAGGCCGTCCGGCGTCGCTTCCATGCCCACGAACTGGAAGCCCAACGACGCCCGCCCCTGGTCAACGGCCTCGCGGTGACGCAGTACGGCATCGAGCACCAGTGCCGGCTTTCCGGGTCGGGGGGTGAAGACACATCGGTAGGTTCGATCGACCGGCACGTCTTTGGAATCGGCGACTTTGATCCGCATGCCGCCCGCGGAGATATCCTCGAGCTGTCCGTATCGTACGTTTCGAGCGTCCACGGCCGCATGATCGCCCCCAACGTCACGCCAAAACCGCACCGCGACGACGGAGCCTTTCGGGGGGGCCGCTCGTTCGTATGCCCGCCGCTGGAGTTGTTGGATTTGTTCAGGTCGGCGGATCGTCCAAAGGGAATCCCCGGTTTTTCCTTGAACGGACAGAAGTGCAGTGCCGAACATGCACTTCTTGTGTCCGACGCGGAAGGTCACGCCCAGTGCGTCGCCGACCACCGGAAACTTCTCTTGGACGCCGTCTTCAGCGCAGGTCACCTTGACGAGGATGCACTTCGTCGGAGTGTGCCCGGATACGAAACTGGCCTTGTAGGTTCGCCACCCGTCATTGCTGTTGTGGGTCAACACCAACTGCCGCTCGTCGCGGACCGCGTCCTCGAGAATCTGGTCGTGTCGCTCCCGGGCGATGGTTTGCGTGGCGCTCATGGTCGAATCCTCAGACTGTCTCGTCGCCGGCGCGACGCAGCGATTCCAAGAGTTTGGTCTGCATACTCTTCATGCGACGATCGGCGACGAACTCCATACCCAACACCATGCTGCCCATCGTGCCGGCCGGAGTGATGTTGGCGATGCGGGCCTTCAGGTCGAACACCGCCGACGTCGGCCCGACGCGGAAGACAACGTGCAGCATTTGTCCGATCAATAAAGGGCGCGCCTTTTGCAGTGGAACGCGACAGGCAATGCCGTTCGCACCGGCGTTCAGCAGCACACCTGTGCCGGTCCACTCGACGTCCGGGCCGGTACCGCGGAGCGACACTTCGCTGGCGTCCTGGAGGCGTCGCCGGCGACTACGTCGCCGCTCCGCGAGCGTGGCCTGGTTGGCGCTCTTGCCGACCGACGCAGGGACCGAGTGCGGAAATATCATGCGATCGTTTCCTCTGCCAACGCATGCGCCGCTCGTATATCGGCGATGAACCTGGCGAACCGTGCTGTGCGCACTGGTCATTCGCCGAAACGCTCACGGGCGTTTCGGCTGACTGCCGAGCCGTCGCCCTACCTATTTCGGACCGACGTAGCGCCTACTTAATCTGCAAGACCGGGAGCCGATAATCCGCGCCCTCCATCGCCGCGGCGGCGAGGAGCATCCGATAAGGAAGGGAAGACGCGCCGTCGCCGCAAAGGGTTGCGCGGCTATCGCTCGCTTCCGCCCGTGTATTCCGCGCAGGTCCTGGGCGTTTCCCACACACGAACGGAGGCCAGCCGGCAGTCGTCGAAGGCGCCGTCCAACCGCTGCCAGATCACGCGGGCGATATTCTCCACGCTGGGATTGAGGTGCGCAAACTCCGGGCACTCGACGTTGAGGTTCCGGTGATCAAACAGTTCGATCACCCGCTCGCTAACGACGCGATCAATATGGCCGAGGTCCGTGACGCCGGCTCTGCTCGCATCGGTCGTGCCGCATACTGTCACTTCCAAGACGTAGTTATGACCATGTCCATTCGGGTTGCTGCATTTGCCGAAGAGCCGCCGGTTCTCCGCGTCGCTCAACTCCGCGCAGTAGAGCCGGTGGGCGGCGGAAAATTCAAACGATTGGGTCAATCGGATCATGCCCGAATCTCCCTTGTCGATTGCCAGGCGCGTGTGAGGCGAGACATGAAGTTCTATTGCCAAAAGCGCCGCACGCGCGGGACTCTGCTCCGCCGCCGCTGGAAACGCAGCAGCCAGGGCCCGCGCGAGTGAACTCACTTGATGCGTAACGCCGCGTAAACTAGGCGCGACGACCTCGCGGAGCACCCGGTCGATCTCCTTGATATCGCACAGATATCCGGTCCTCCGGTCCACCGGTCCTTCAACCACGGCGCGAAGGACCCGGTACGCGCCCAGGTACGCGCTTTCGCCCGTCCCCGCCCACGAGTTCCCCACGCCTGCCGCGCCGTCACTGGGATAACAACGGATTTCCCGGATGAGCCTCATGGATGCATTGTAGGGCACGCCGCATTCGCCATCGACGTGCCTTGCAGCGCCGCCGCGGCGCATATCGTGACCGCAGCCGTCTCCGATCGAAGGATCGTGGGAGACAGTCTGATCGAGATGGCCCCTGCGCCCAGAGCCGCTAGACGTTCGCCGTCCGACCAGCCTCCCTCCGGGCCCACAAACACCAGCAAGGTGCTGCCCTCCCCGTGAGTGCCCAGAAACAGAGCGAAGGGTGTGCCCCACGAGTCGGGGTCCGCGATCGCCGCCGCGGAGAATTCGCCGATGCGGGCGACCGCTCCGCCGAAAGTCTGCGGCGCCTCGACCGTCGGCACCCACGCCCGGGCAGATTGCTTGGAAGCCTCAACCGCCCGACGAAACAATTTGTCGACGGCGGAGGCTGCGGGTCGAGCGACGCTCCGCTCGGCCAAGATCGGCCAGAACGCCGCCATGCCCAGCTCCGTGCATTTTTCAATGAGATAGCCCTGCCGATGGGCCTTGGGCATCGCCACAGCAAGGGTGATCCGATGCAACAGGTCAAAGGGGCGCACGGTGATTCGTTCCACGACGACCTGGATTTGCCGCTGCGTGACCCGCTCCACCCGCGCCGCAGCCTCACGGCCTCGGCCGTCGAATATCACGATTTCGTCACCCGCTCGGGCCCGCAGCGACGAAACCGCATGGCGGGATTCTTCGGGCGGCAATTGATTGAGGCCCTCCTTCAGGTCTGGGCAGAAAAGCCGACGTAGGGACATAGCCGCGATTATTACCGATAGCTTGGGAGTGGCAACTTCAATCATGCTCGTCCAAGTACCGATAATCACGACGGAGAAATTACGAATGACGAATTAAGAATTACGAAAAGGATGAGTGTATTCGCGCCTACTTTCGCCATTCGCAATTTGCCATTCGTAACTCTCCTTAAGGACCGACCATGAGCGACCAGCCGCCGCCCGATAGCGCCCCTTCAAATCCGACCAGGCAGGCCGCTTGGGACTCGGTATCCGAGGCGGAGTTGGACGCGGCCCTGTCCCACGCCGCGTCGCTCGCCGCGGAACTCTCCGGACAAATCCAATCGGCGGGCGGTCCCGCGCCCGCTACGGGACCGCCTTCGGGGGGAAACCCGTTGGATAATCCGCGAAACGAACTCGATGCCGAGCTAGAGCATTTGGAACACCTCGTGAGCACCACTGCGGCGCAGCTACAATCCGCGGAGAATACTTCTCCCGGTGCGTCGGCCGTTCCCGCATACGCCGTCCCTGATTTCATGGCCGAGCTTACAACGCCGCAAAAGCCTGCCGCTCGCTCCGCCCCCGACAGGGCGCCGTCCTCGGTCCACAGCGACCCGGTGCCCGCGCCGGCCTATGGAACGCCGGATTGGGCGAAGCCCGATGGTGCATCAGTCAAACCCGGTGTCGTCGGGAGCGGAATGATGGGGGTCGTCGGTGGTGCGGTGAATATCCCCCCCCTGGCCCCTCCTCGAGCCGGTGAGCCTGTCGTGTATGCCGAGTGCGAACGCGAAAGCCCCCCGGGATGGCATGTCCGACTTGTCGCGCCCATTATCGTCGTCTTGCACGGGCTTGCGTCGTGGTTGGAAGTGATCGATCGGCCGTTGGCTCGCGTCGGCGGTCGTGTACGACGAATCAGTGGATGGATCGCCATTGCCCTCATCATGGGTTCAATGATGGTGTTCGTTCGATCGGTCGGTTAGGCTGTGACCGGCGGTTTCCTTTCCCCTTGAGAGGATTGGGGTCTTTGGCCGTCGGACACGAGGAATGCACGGTACTTACCCGGTGGCAACCACCACTTCGATGCGACGCCGTCGCCGACTCGAGCGAACTTTAATTTGGATGTTCGTCGGCCTCATTCGCTTCTACCAAGTCAACGTTCGCCCGCATCTGCTCGGTTCCTGCAAATTCTGCCCGACGTGCAGCCAATATGTGATCGAGGCGCTACTCGCCCACGGGTTGGTGCGCGGTTCGGTGCTCGGCGCTCGCCGTGTCGTTCGCTGCCACCCGTTCTCACCGGGCGGGATCGATCCCGTGCCCTCGCCGGACCATGATCCTCAAGGGAAAAGAAGTCGGCCGGCTTTCCGGGCCGGCCGGATCAAAACAGGGGGTTAAGCTCCGACCGGTTGGCGAGACGGTAGATACGTCGAACTCCGTGCCCCGCGGAGCAAAGCCGCCGCCGCACCGGAGACCACCAGCCCGGCCAACACCCATCGCACGGTGGCGCTGCCCGTTACCAGGAACACCAGGCCGATCAACCCCGCTGCAACCATCACCAGCACAACATTGGCGAGCAACTTGGGCTTGTACACCAACGGCACCGCGATCCCCACGGTGCTGTAAGTTCCGCTGATCACGCCGATCAGAAGGGCCACGCTGAACCCGTGGACGCCCGTCCCGCCGAACACATAAAGCACAAAAACCACGAAAAACACCGTCAGCGAGGTCAGCAACGTACGCGGCATCGTTTGATTGAGGCTATCGTTGATGAGATGGGCGGACAGCGTACCGGTGCGGCCTTTGTTCTCCCGAACTCGGTCGAAGACGACGATGGTGTCGTTGAGACTAAAGCCGATGACGGTCAGCACCGCGGCGACCATGGCAAGATCGACCTTGAAGTCGTTGAATAACAAGGCCTTGGCGATGAACGTGTTATAAACATAATGGCTCAAGGCGATCATGCCCAGCGTGATGGCCACGTCGTGCACCAATGCGACCAACACCGCGAAGCCGAAGTCGCGGTTCCCGAAGCGCATCCAGATGTATACGGCGATGGACGCCATGGCCAAGATCATGGCGAACAAGGCGCGGTTCTGCGTTTGCCCGGCGATCTGCGGGGCAAACTGAATCACTTTGGAGAGGGACTTCTCACTGCCCAACGCCGCTTGCACGTGGGCCAATTCGGTTTTCGCCAGCGATTCCGTCCAAAGCGTCGCATCGTCATCGTATAGGACAGACTCATCGAGCGAGCAGACCACGAACTGCTTATAGCCGGTGGTGCGGTCCGATCGGACCGTGCCCGCGCCGATTGGGAAGACCGCCCATTCCCTTGCCCGGTATTGCTCGAACTCCGCTTGCAGGCCCACTTCGCGTATGCGGCGCTCCAGCTCTTCCCTCGCTAAGGGCGGTTCCCCCGCGTCGAGCGCCACCTGCACCGCCACTCCCCCGCGGAAGCGACGGATGTCAAAGCGGGCGTCGCCCCCGATGACGTCGGATAGATATTGATCGTCGGCCTCGATGACGAAGAAGGCATCCCTGGTGAGGTCCGGGTCCACAACCGTGTTGTATTGTATGGCGCGTTGCACGGCGAGTTGATCGCCGAGCACCGCCAAGATCGCCTTTTGCACCAAGGGTCGGTTCGTCTCCACGGTGACCACTTCGAAGGACAACCCTGCGTCGCTCGCCGTGCCCTCGCCTACGGTCTGTACCCTGGCCGCCCGCAGCCTGTTGGCCGCGTTCCGCGCCTCCTCCGCCGCCTGCGTGACGGCCTGCTGAAAGGTCTCCAATGTTAAAGCTCCGGGTCGAGAGTCGAACCGTGCCGTCATTCCAGAACTGGAAATCCCATCTCTTTCGACCTTCGGCTCAATCGCCTTGCGCATCAGCACGCCGAGTTGGTCGCCGGAGAGGGCCTCCGATGTCAGCGTGTATTGACCCGGCACTTCGCCGTCCGAGGCCGTCGCCGCCGCGAGCTGGTCGGCCGCGGTCAGCAACCACTGCACGGCGGACGGGCCGTCTGCGCGATTCTCCGACGAGATCGCGTCGCGGATTCTGTCATCCGACATCTCCACGCCCGGCTTGAGGTCCAGTTGCACGCTCGTCCCGCCCAGGAACTCTATGTCGTACAGGCGCTCGGTGTGACGCACGCTGGTGTAAAGGAAGAGGATCAGGCTCAAGGACACTGCCACTCCGGAGATCGGTAGGAAGTAGCGACGCAATCCGACCCAGTCGATCGAGGGAATGCTGATCAGCGTCCTCATGTGCAGATCGTGAAGCCAACCCTTGGCGATCAACGAATTAAACGTCAAACGCGTGCAGAACAAGGCCGTGAACATGCTCGTCACCAGCCCGAATCCCAACACAATAGCGAAGCCCTTCACCTCTTCACTCCCCACAAATCCCAGGATCACACACGTAATCAGCGTGGTGAGGTTGGAGTCGAATATGGCCGAGAAGGCCTTGTCGTAGCCCGCGTTGATCGCTTTCTTGAAGATCACCCCGCGAGCCCGCTCCTCGCGGACACGCTCAAAAATGAGCACGTTGGCGTCGACGGCCATACCCACCGTCAGGATCAGACCGGCGATGCCGGGCAGCGTAAACGTCGCCTGCATCAGGGACATGATCGCCAACGTGAAGAGCAGGTTGAGCACCAAGGCGATATTGGCCACGCCGCCGCCCGCGATCCCGTAATAGAAAAGGATGAAGAGCGCGACCAAGGAGCCGCCCCACACGCACGCCCTTACGCCGTTGCGACGGTTCGTCTCCCCCAGGCTGGGGCCCACCGTCTGCTCGGACAGCGGCGTTTCCTTCAACCGCGCCGGGAGAGAGCCTGCTTCTAGCGTCCCGACCAGATCCTGCACATCTTCGGGCGAGAATTTGCCGCTGATTTGGCAACGGTCCGTAATGCGCTCGTTGATCGTCGCGTGAGAGATGGCCGTGTTGTCCAGCACAATGCACAATTGGCGCTTCACGTTCGACCCGGTGAGTTCGCCGAATTGCCGACCGCCGCGGGCATCGAGGGCGAAGGAAACGACGTTCTCGCCGGTGAGCGGATTACGGTCGGGGTAGGCCGTCCGAAGCGCCCAGGTCTTGGACTTGCCCGAACCTTGCAGCAGACCGAATGGGGGGTCGTTGTGCATCAGGACGTAGTAGCGCCCGGCGTATTCCTCGATGATCGGTTGGCCCGGCGCGGCCCGCTTCGTTTCAAAATCGGCCATGTTGTCGGTGTTCGTGAACTTCAGCACGTCATCGAGCGGAAACCATCGATAGCGGTCCCCCCCCTTGGGCCTGGGGCCGTACTTGGCGAGTTGTTCGGCGAACCTCTGGATCGGTAGTTTCAACTGTGCGTCCGTATGCGTAGTGAACTCAGGTGATCCGGGGTCGCGGTCCGCAAGGATGCGAAACTCGAGCACGCCGGCCCCGCGCAATCGGCGCTTCAGATCCGAGGGATCCTCAAGATCAGCCTTATTCGCCGCCCACGCGGAGTAAGCCGCTACCGCTACCGTGAGCAACCCGCCCTTTCCCGCCCCTTCCTCGCCCACGTCGTACGACGGAAACTCCGTCCGCAGCTTCTGCAACTCGGCATCGCGCTTCTCCCCGGTCGGCAGGGCGACCACGTCGTTAAACCGGCTCAACGGCAGAGTCGTGGCCAGTAAGTCCGATATGGCCTTCTCGTATGCTGCGGAAGCCGTGGCGATCGCAGCCGCCTCACCGCCAACTTGTGCCGCGGAATGGGCGTCAAAGGCGGTTACCACCGCGTCAAGAAGCGGCTTACGCTCCTTGACGCCACGCTCTAACGCAGCAACGGCTGGGGCGCGTTCCGGCCCGGTAGCGTTCAGGGCCTCTTCCACGTCGCGGCGCTTGATGTTCAAGGCCCCCAGACGCTCGACGGCTTGGTTATATAACTCGCGACGATCAAGGGCTTCTTTGGGCGGCCTCGGCATGCGGATTTCGAGCCGGGCATTGCCCACGGGACGCCATTCGAGGTTCATCTGGCCCTTCGGGTCGACACGGTCCTTGAGGATGCGCATGACGCGCGTCGAAAGCTCGCGCTGCATCAACGGATCCAAGCCGGTCGTGTCGATCTCGAACAACAAGCTCGTGCCGCCGACCAGGTCGATACCCCCTTTCAGCTTCTCGTTGGGCGGATAAAGGATGGCGAGCGAAATCACTACCAACGCGATGATGAGCAACCACTTAAAAAGCCGATTGGGATCGTGCATGAGTCAAACTCCGCTGAACGACGCGACAGCGCCGTTGAAACCTGTTAGATAACCGTCAAAGCAACCCGTAGCAAGATTGAGTACGCTAAACGCTGCAACTGGATTAAACCGCCAGCGGTGGGGCGTGGGTATGGATCGGATGGGCGGCAAGACCGATCGAAGCGACCGCGAACTGTTCAGGAAGTACCTTTGGCGAGATCCGACGCGCCGTCGACACGCCGTCAACCCAACAGGCGGCAGTTCCGCTATCAATATCCCACCCAAGGCGTTTTATGGCCGGGACACGATAAGCCTGTTCGCTTGCTCCGATACCTCCTGGGAAAAAGCCCACGAGTTCGATGGGCCAAGCCCGTTCCGGTACTCGCTCATCGTCAGTCTTGCTTGAACCGTGGCTCGCCGCTCTTTCCATCGCCGCCGCAGCCGCGCCTAACGCTGCGTGTGAAGGTTCAATAAATGCACCCAGTCTATACATAGGCTGGCCCGCCAAGCATAGGAACAATACAGGGAGGGCCACGAGTATATTTCTTGGCAGCATGAGCGGCATTATAGCGCTTTCAAGACGGGGAGCAATTGGCCAAACTGAAACAGGGTTGCAAACCTGTGAGTTTAGACCTGTGAACGACCGCTGTCCGGGAATCCTCGATTCCTGAAAACCACAGTGCCTTTTGCGGCGTATCATCTTTTGGCGAGGGAAGTTATGGCTGTTTATGGGCGATTGCGTAAGAAATCGTGAAGTAATTAAATAATCTCTTGGACTTAGTACTGCTGCCCCCTATAATGCCCTTTGCGGGCGGTATTTACAGACGGATTCGTTTTTAGAGGAAGCCGTGGAACGAGAACAAACGAAGCAGCGCGTAGAAGAACTACTTTTTTGCCTTTACCAACGACCGATCCACCCGGAGTTGTTCCACATCCATAGTGTGAAGCGACTTCGCCAAAACCGCTACACGGCTGAGGTTTGGGTCATCGGATTGGCCCACGTCGTCATCGTGCAGGCCGGGAAGCAGATTCTAACGGAATTGGTCTGCGAGGATAACGAACTACTCCCTAAAGGCGGATTGGCGACGTCCTTCCGCTTCCGCGGCGAACGCGATCATGCGCAGTCGTTTAACGACGGACTGAAGTACATTCTTTCCACGCAGGTTGAACGGATGTCGCCCCAGCTTTTCCCCGCGACTCACCGCGACTACGTGCACTACGCCAAGAACCGCGGGCTCTTCGTCTCCTTCGATGATTGGACCTACGAAGGGTTGGCGCCCTTTAGCTTCATCGATTTCGACGCCCGGGACCATGAGTTGCACATTCATGCGTTCCATGCGTTCCCCGAAGAACAGACGCTTCTCAAAACGCAGTCAATCTTCGAAGTCGGTAAACCGACGATTCCGCTACACTAACGGCCCGTGGTCCTTCCTTAACGGGCTGGTGTGGTAACGCTCGCGGAGGAAGTATGCGCGGTGTTGCGCAAGTTGAAGCCCCAAGTCAGGGTCAGAATCGATCGCGCATCGATTATCGGGCCACGATTGGCGCATGATTTTGAATCATGCGCTGCGTTTTCCGTTTCCCTTGTTATACTCAACGACACTTCCAACAGGTCTGGAAGCGGAGAGAAGTACATGCGCATTCGATTGGTAATAGGTTTCTTGATCGCACTCGTAGCCGTTGCACCCTCGCTAGGTGAGACTCCCTTGAGCACGGCCTTTACCTATCAGGGTCAGCTCAAACAGGACGGCCTGCCCTTCGACGGCACGGCCGACTTCGAGTTCACGCTGTGGGACAACGCCGGAAGCGGCAACCCGCCTGTGGGGGGAATCCAAGTCGGCGGCGTGCAAGCGATCAACGCCCTGCCGGTGACCGCGGGCCTGTTCAACGCAACGCTCAACGGGGCCAACGAGTTCGGGGGCAATGCATTCAACGGCAACGCCCGCTGGCTTCAGATCGCGGTGCGCAGTCCGGCGGGCGGCGGTGGAGGCTTCACCACCCTCACTCCGCGTCAGCCGCTGACGGCCACGCCGCAGGCGCTGTTCGCCCTAAGCGTCCCCGGCGGTGTTAGCGGCAGCGGCACGCCGAACAGCATTCCATTCTGGAGCTCCGCCACGACACTGGGTAATTCGCAGATCACACAGTCAGTCAATGGCGTTCAATTGCCAAATGGCGTTCAACTGGCGGTTGGTGACCAAGGATACCAGCTTTCTTTTGGCTCACCCAACGGGGAAACCGGGCTGTCCATCGCGGGTCCAACGGCCCTGAAAAGGGCCGATCTCAGATTCGACGGCACAACGCTTAAACTGAATGCCGGTCCGGCGGGCACGCCACCGGCCAATGGTATAGCTATCGACACAACGGGCAACGTCGGCATCGGGACGACAACCCCGGGCTCGAAGCTGGACATCGCAGCGACCGGGGACGGTGCTGAACTGCTTCGATTTACCACCGAACGCCCGTGGGTATTCCGCCAAGCCTACAGCGGTCCGGGGACCGCTCTCCGGCTCCAGCCCTTCACCGGCCTCAAGAACTTCGAAATCACAGCCGCGGGTGGCACGAACGTCGCCACGTTTGTCGGCGACGACGCCAACCCCCGGGTGGGCATCGGCACCACCAACCCTTTGACTCGTTTAGCCTTGAACGGCGGCACTTCGTGGACTTCCGCCCTTTGGAGCGGCTCGCTTTCTCTGTCAAATGCCTCAGCTATCGGTTGGGAGGCAAACGCATCGGGGCAGCGATTCGGAATCGGACAATCGACCGGCGGATTGTATTTCTTCCGCACCTATGCCGCATTTGGTCAGACTGTCCCTCCGGCAAACTATGACTTGGAAATCACCGATAACGGCAATCTCATTCAGGCACGCAGCAATAACGGCCTTGTCAAGGCGATGGTTTTCGTCAACGCAGACGGCACGATCCTGCGTTGCTACAACGGCGTTACCGGCGCATCTGGAAACTGCGGGTTTAGTGTTTTTCGCCCCGGAGGACCTGCAAGTAGCTATTATAACATCAATTTTGGATTTCAAGTCGATGACCGCTTTGTTTTCGTTACGCCGCAATCGGCTGCTAGCGTAAACATCGGTGCGGGTTTCCTTTATCTTTCGTCCACTGTCGTGCAAGTTAAGACGTTTATCACAGACGTAGATTATTCCTCGTCGAGTGCGCCCAACCCGTTCATGATTATCGTGCACTGATGACGCCGACAATCCGAATTGCGTATCCGGCAGTATGAAACGGCAACAGATCAGAAGCGTGGAAAACGATGGGAATTAGCCATGTCGCTCCTGGTTTATGAACTGATCGACGTGGGCCGCCCCGCGCGGGTCAGACGATCGGAAACCCTTCGCCTTGCGTAAGTTCCTGAAAAAGTGAGCTCAGCCGCAAAGTCATCGGCCCGACGCAACCAGCGCCGATGGTCCGGCCATCGACTTTCACCACGCCCGCGAGTTCGCCCATCGTTCCTGTGCAAAAGACTTCGTCTGCGCGATACACCTCGGCTAAAGATATATCTTTTTCGGCATGCGGAATGTTCTGCGCGCGGCATAAATCGAGCACGGTCGCGCGGGTGATGCCCTCCGGACAGGCGACGGTGTGGCTGGTCAGCAACTTTCCGCCGGCAACGATGAAGACGTTCGTGGCGTTGGTCTCGGCCACAAAGCCGCGAATATCCAACATGAGGGCGTCGTCGGCCCCAGCATTGTTGGCCTCGATCTTGGCCAGGATTGAGGGAACCAAATTGGCATGATGAATTTTGGGGTCCAGGCAATCAGGAGGCGAACGGCGGATGCTGGAAGTGATCAGCGTGAGGCCGGTTCTGTCGTAAACCGGCGGCTTGTGCTCAGCCAGCACGATCAACGTGGGGCCGAATTGATTGAGGCGCGGGTCCATGCCGGAGGTGAACTTGATCCCGCGGGTAAGCGTAAGCCGAATATGCACCTGGTCGGTCATCTTGTTCGCGACGAGGGTTCTGCGGATCTGCTCAATGATCTCCTCCTGCGGCGGTATGCTCTGGAAGGCCAGAGCGAGGGCGGAACCGCGAAGACGGTCCAAGTGTTCGACGAGTTTGAAGATGCGTCCGTTGTAGAGGCGCAACCCCTCCCAGACGGCGTCACCGCCTTGGACCGCCGAGTCGAAAGGGCTTACTCCGGCCTCGTCGCGGTGGACCAGCCGACCGTTGATGTTGACAAGAAGGTCTTTGTTCTTGAGGTTGAAAGTCTGGAGCATAGGTGGGACTCCAACACGCGGTCCTCAACTTGCGCCGCCCACAAGGGGCGGCGCTACACTTGAAGTCGAAGCTCGTACAATTCTTCATAATAGTCCATGCACTGCGAGTGCAACGGGTGAAACTCAGCCGGAACGGCCTCGTGTTTCGGTTGATAGGGCTGAAACCCGGTCGATTGTTCGACGGCGGCGTACCAGTGTTTCGCCCAAACACCGTCGGTGTCGCGCCGTCCCGCGGGCCAATGGAGCATGGCGTCGTCAAAAGTCACGCCGACGGCATCGCAAAGCCGCGCGAGCATGGGTCGCGGGGACTGGAGAACGTCGCGTGCATCCACGATGGGAGGAACTCGTCCGGTCTCTTTCTGCACGAGTCGCATGAGCTCCAATTGTTGCGGTAGACCCGTGTCCGTGAGCCGAGGGTTCGGGAGGGTCTTGAGGAGCGAGGTCAGCATTTCACGAGGCTCACGAATCAGAAAGCCGTGGACCAATCCCGCCAACCATTCCCGGTCGATTTCGGGGAGCAGGTGATGGGCCATGTGCTTCTGATAGAAGATCGCTTTCCCTTCCGGGACCGGACCGGTCAGCCAGGCGACGACTCTCCGCCAATCGGCCTCGTGGCGAGCCAAGACTTCGTTACGGCCAGGATGGTCGATGCCCGTCGCCTGCAGATAAGAAGCATAAAGGGGTTCGTCGCACACGTAGACGTCCGGGCGGTTTCCCCAGGAGCGCATCATTGCGGTGGAGATGTTGCGAGGCCCGGACCAGAAGGCGAGTCGTAACGGCGTTCTCAAGGGCTGCTCCAAAGGCCGTTGCGATCCTAGCGGTGGCGGTAGGGATCGGGCAAGCCGCCCGCCTCCGACCGCCTCACCTCCATTGGGGGAGAATCCGATAGAACCGACACGGGCACGGGGCCTGGCTTGCGGTCTGATTGATTTCGCACCGAAGCGGGCCGCGGGCTTCAGCCCGCGCGGGGCCGCGGATGTGGCTCCCGCCCCCGGCCTTCGGTTGATCCAGGGCAAGAGAACAGCGAGTCGCTACACCAGAGGATTGCGGGCGGGCGATGTTCAACAGAGATTCGGCAACGCGACCACTAGGTCCGGACAGTGCCAGGGCCACGATCTCACGTCGGGAGTTCCTCGGAGTCGCCGCATCCGTCGCCGGGGGATCGGTTTTGCGACCGCCCAAGTCCTTGGCATCGGATCGACTCTCTCGAACTCTCTTGGGTCGTTCGGCGTCGCGGGTGGTGCGCATCCAGAATCGGTTCGTGGTGCGAGGGCCTGAAGTCCATCGCCCGGCATTCGGCGAGATGTTGGATCGGGCGCTCACCGTGCTGACCCAGAAGCCGACGACGGCGGCGGCGTGGCGATCCATCTTGCGTGCAAACGACGTCATCGGGCTGAAATTCAACCGTTCGGGACAGGAGGCGTTACTGACGACAAGCGTCGTCGGCGACACCATCATTGCATCCCTCGTCGGGGCCGGTTGGAGCGCGGAACAGATCGTGTGCATCGAAGCACCGCCGGAAATGGAGAGTCGCAATGGGACCACGCCGGCGGCGGCGGGCTACGCCGAAGCGCCGACGGATTTCGGCAGCGGATCGGACAACCTTGCGAACGTGCTCGATCAGGTGACGGCGCTGATCGACATCCCCTACCTGAAGAGCCACAACATCACCGGGTTGACATGTTGTTTGAAGAACCTCTCGCACGGACTGATCAAACATCCGGCGCGGTTCCACGGGAACGGTTGCTCACCGTATATCGCGGACATCGTGGGCCTGCCGCAAATCCGCGCCAAGCTCCGGCTCTGCCTGGTGGACGCTACGCGCATCGTGTTCGATAAGGGGCCGCAGCCAAGCGCGCAGACCGTTCGCGACGAGGGCATCTTATTGGCCGCATTCGACCCCGTGGCCGCGGATAGCGTGGCAGCGACGACTTTGAATGACGTTCGACGGGAAAACGGCGTCGAGCCGATCACGCAACCGGGAGAATATCTCCCATACCTTCACGATGCTCGACAGATGGGGCTTGGAGAGCTTGAGCCAAACGGGATCGACCTGATCGATGTCCAACCGTGAGCTGTACTCGCACATGGGCATTCTTTCATCTCCATGCCGGTCGTAAATCATAAGTTATTATAATATAATAGCTTACCGGTTTAAAGCGGATAAGGGTACACCCCAGGCGGCCGCATTTCGGGTCGCCTGCCGAAGAATCTTAAAGGAATTTCGCTGTCGGTTGTTGACATGGGGGCGAGGTCCGAGTACACTTACGAGAGGTGAAGATGTTCTAGGACTAGTGACCAAGGATACGCGACACGATTGGTGCGCGAACGATAAATCAGTCATCCATAACATAATTGTTTTATTCGAATCCTTCCTCCTCGGTCCTTCGGTCACGCCTGAACTTCACCGTGCGTCGTTACGCGTTTTAGGAGAAAGACGTCGTCTCATTGGGGTGAGACGGGGTTGCGTTGACGGTTGCGGCTGAGGTCCCGTTGCGTCGGACGACTACCGGTTAGTGTGTGCACGACGTCCGCGAGGAACGGGTTGTTATCGCTATACGTAATTGTGGGTTGGTAACGGGTTGGGCGCGCGGCACGCGCTTGCGCTAAACGCGAGGTTTCGCAGGCGTTCCGTGGGCCGAAGGTAAGTAAGGGTTGGTGTTTGGCGGATAATCTGGGCGGCGTTACACCTTTCCACGAGCAGTGGATAAGGACTTGCCGCGCCCGGCAGTGAGGTCCTGACGGGTCCGCCACGCGTTTTGTGCAGAGGAGATCCCATGGTCAAGAAAAGATTCAAAGGGTTTACGCTGATCGAACTTCTGGTGGTCATCGCGATTATCGCGCTCTTGATCTCCATCTTGCTGCCGAGCTTGTCGCGCGCTCGGGAGCTCAGCAAGCGGCTGGTATGCGCGGCGAATGTGAAGGGCATTGGAACGACGGGGAAGATTTACGCCAACGAAAACCAGGAGCGCTGGATGACCCCGCCGTTTAAGCGAACCGCGATCGACGCGGGCGGCATCGACTACACAAACGACAGTGAACCCGGTGTGGATCCCGGCGACGTGGGCGAGATTCAAGAGCGTCGAGTCCAAACGACATCGGAAACGGCGGCCAGCGCCAACACGGGTAGCGAGAGCGTTTCGGTCACCCGTGCGTATTGGATGTTGGTGCGTTCGGGCGATATCACGGTGAAGCAATTCATCTGCCCCAGCAGCGGCGACAGGGAGGACGAGACGGAAAACCTTGAGTTGTATTATGATTTCAGCAATTATGAGAATATCAGTTACGGATACCAAGTTCCGTTCGGGCCGCGGGACACGCTGGCGCGAGAGGGCGCGGATAACCGGATGGTATTCGCCGGAGACCAGGGTCCGTTCTACAAACCCGCCACCCCGAAGTGGGACACGGCTGGGGAAAACGGCGGCGCCATTACAGCAGATGACGGGCCGAAGAACTGGCGGCCGTTCAACTCACCAAACCACGGCGGACAGGCCAACGGTGAGGGCCAGAACGCCCTGTATGCCGATGGTCACGCGTCGTTCGGGCGGACCCCGCTCTTGGGCATCGACAGCGACAACATCTACACCTTGATGACCAACGAGTGGAGTATCAAGTTGGACAACCGGATTCACGGATGGACGCCGCAGGAAGCGCCCGATCCACCGTACCCCGGTCAGAACTCGTTCGGTAGCGGTGCGGGTAAGTATTCGTCTACCGACTCTTTGATTTATCCGTAGTAACGTTTCCATGGTCCCTGGTGGGCATGGGGGCGGCGGGTGGGGGCCCGCCGCCCCGGCTTTTTTACGTGGGGGTATGGAGTCGGGTTTAGGGTGCACCTCGTCTGCTTGCACCAAAGACGTTAGGTCGTACTTCTACAACTTGTGGAATCGCAAGTCGGGATTGACTCCTTGGCGGGTATGGGTAGACTCGCCGGACGACAGGCGCCCGGGTGGCGGAATTGGCAGACGCGCAAGCTTGAGGTGCTTGTGTCCGTAAGGACGTGCTGGTTCGACTCCAGTCTCGGGCAGTGCTGCCTCGCCGGATCAGACGAAAACCGATTGTGCGTTTTCATTTCCAAGTAAGTCGGAGTAGCGGTGGATGACGACGCCGCAGGAACCGTTCGCGGCGCACCCAGAAGGCTCCCCATGAAATGTCCTCTGCCGATACCTTCGATCGGTACATCTGACGACCGCGGGGTTGTCGAGGCAAGCGAGGAGTCCATGGGTGACGGTTGGCGGCTTACGCCGTTTCGACCGTGGCACGCGTTGACGATGGCTCGGTGGGTCCAGACGGAGCAGCAACTTCAATGGCTCGCCCCCAGCACTCGCCCGCCTCTGACGGCGGAGAAGATATTGGCGTGGAAAAAATCCGGAGGTTCGGAGTTCGTGCTGGTCAACGGCGTCGATGGATCGCCCCTGGGTTATGGGGAGATCAACCCCATGGGCGGAGGCGGGGGGGACGTGTGGCTGGGGCATGTGATTGTGCGTCCGGACCGGCGTGGCCGAGGGATGGGGACCTTTCTGTTGCGCTCGCTGCTGGCCGAATCCTTCGAGCGGCGAAATGCCACTCGCGTGGCACTGATCGTCTTTCCGGACAATCTTGCGGCATTGCGGTGCTACCGGCGAGTGGGCTTTCGCCTGGCGGGCGAGGAGTTTCATCGGTTCGGCGGGGGGGGACCGGCGCAACGACTCCTGCGACTGGAAATCACGCGCCCGGCGAGGCAGTCGGCGTGCGTGCCCTTGCCGGCTCAGGGAATCGACTGAGCGGCGCCGTACGTCAAACGTACGGCGGCGAGCAGGAGAAGCAGGTTAAATGCGCCTTTGACGAATCGCACGGGCAGGCGATGCGTGAAGTGGCTCCCCACCAGACTTCCCGCCACGGCCGTGGGGATCAAGACGCACGCCAGCAAGATCGGCCCCGCCGGATCCTCCGCGGCGGACATCACCGCATAGTTCTTGGCCAAGGCTCCCACGAGGCTGGTGGCGACGATGATCGCGGCGGAGTTGGCGATCGCAGTGCGGATAGGAGTACGGAGGCAGCGTCGTTGCAAAGGAACCGCCAGGATTCCGCCGCCGACGCCAAGCAGACCGGACGCGAACCCCGTGGGAATGGCGACCGCGGCGAGGGCCCCCCATCTGTGGCGGGCGATGCCGCCGCCGTCGGAAGCGGCCGCCGGAGAGTCGGATTTTCGCCATATGCGGCCGGTGTCGTAAGCGGCGCAGGCGAATAGGAATAGGCCGAAGAGTCCGCGAAGGTAGGCTTCGCCATCGCCGGCAAACACTCCCAGTTCACTCGCCGCCACTCCGACGACGACGGAAGCGACTGCCAACGGAATAATACGCAACACAATCGCCATGTCTACGACCTTCATGGAGTGATGCTGATAGGCCGCGGGCATGGCGACGAAAAGATTGACGATCATGGCCGTCGATTGGTAGAGGTGTTGATCGGGGCCTAGGACCTCGGTCAGGGCGGGAATCAAAACGATGCCGCCGCCGACGCCGAACATTCCGCCGACCAGTCCGACGAACAATCCGACGATGGCCAATGTGAGCAGATCCAATCCGCGCCTCGCAGGGTGTAACCCGTCATTGCTACGCTCGCCGCGCGGAAGGTAGCAGAATCGATCGCGGCGTCATCGGCAAGGCCGGTGGACCAAAAAACAAGTGTGCCGCCTCACAAGCGTTAAGACCCCGGTGATGGAACAGGCGGCGAGGCGAGGTTAGGCTTACAGGTAACGGTTGATTGAGGGTTTGCTCATGAAGTGCACCCATGTGGCGTTGCAAGTTCGTGATATGGCGGCGTCGGTCGCTTTCTACGACCGGTACTGCCGACTACGTGTGATCCATGAACGCCGCGAGGACGGCGGCCATGTCGTATGGCTGGGGTGGGGAGAGGACCCGCCGAAGTTCGTGATCGTTCTGCTCGCGGGAGAGTATGAGCTAAACGTCCAGCCGCCGTGGCAACACATCGGGATGGCGGTGGACCATCATGCGGAAGTCGACGACGCCTTCGAGAAGGCAAAAAGCGATGGCTTGAGCGGCGTCTGGCCGCCGACGGACGCAGGGGCGATCGTGGGGTATTACTGCGGCGTGCCCGATCCGGACGGGAACGTGGTGGAATTCTCTTTCGGGCAGCGGATCGGATAGACGAAAACCGCAATCCTACCCTACCCGCCAACGGCACCGATGATCTGTCCGATTGCGCTATTCCCGTCACGCCACCGGCGTTATCATTCGCCGCTAACGAGCACGGAGCGCGCATGGCACGACGAAAGAGCCGTATACCCGACGGACCCGGGCTTTACGAAGAGCAAGAGCGGCGTCTTTCGCGGCGTATCCGTCGCCAGCGGGCGCTGTTCATTCCTCGCTTCTTGCGCGAAGCGGCCTCCAACGTACAACTGAAGGATGCGGCGCAGGATCGGGCGTACGACATCGCGCTTCGCTGGGCGGAGCTTGAGACGCGCGGCCATCTCCCCCAGTACAATGAAACGTCGATTGACACGCAATTCCTGGATCAGCTTTTCGGCGAGGGGCTGGGATATCAGGTCAAAACGACCAGCCCGGACGCATGGCAATTGGAACACAAGTTTACCGTGCCGGAAGTTGGTACGGCCGACGCGGCGCACACGCTCCTGCGTTCCGAACAGTAGGCGTTCGAGGCATGGGCACGCTTCCTTTCGCCACCTGAGGTTCGCGCCGATCACGATCAAGAGAATAGGCTCGGTGTTTCGATCCGTCGGACGCTCTCGCCCAATTCGGGCCAACGGTCGATAAACGACGCAGCGCAAATCCGGCCAAGCTCGCTCGGCTCGATTTTGTGGAGTCCGCCGCCGTAAACTCGACCTTCGCCGCGGAGCTCGTCACCCGTTACGCGGCCCAGCAGTTCATGGATGCTCGCAGCGCGGTTTGGGTGCTTGTGTAACATGGTCGCGAGTGCCTTTTGGGGATAGAGCATGAGATAAAGGTTAGTTCCAATCGCCTTGGACCGGTTGAGGATGAAACGGAACGGCTGCTTCTCGTGAGTTCCGCGACCCATGTACGTACAAAGAAATGGGGCTGGCTCGCGCTGTTCTTGCTTGTACCAGGGGCTGCGCTTGCCAACGAGATACCCATCCCTTATTCCAAGGAGATTGGCAGTGTTTAGGTATTCCCACAGCGCGGGGTAGTGTTCCTCAAGAACGTGCTCGGGCAAGTCGCAGTCGATAACGCAGAGTTGCCGGTCGATTAGCGGGTATCCAACGTTGTCCGCGTCAATCACCGTCGCTCGCATGTGCCGCGGACTCGGTAGGATCGGTCGAAGGTAGCGACTTGGAAGGCCCCGGCGTTTTGCCTCGGCACGATCGAGAATGAAAAACCCGTTGCTCCCTGTGGCGATCCCACGTTGAATACGGAACAAGTGGGCCAATCTCGGTCCCCCATCATCGCAAGATACGCGGCGGTCGTTTTGCGCATGGCTGGGGTAGACGGTCCATTTGCGGGAATCTCGCAACGTCTGTGACGAGATACGGTCGCAGGCGTGCGGCTCGGCGATCGTGCCGCCGAAACTGAACTCAACGGCGTGCTGGGGCGGCGGAGGCGCTTTCCGGAGCACGATAACGACCGACGACACAAGTGCGTCGCCAAACTGAACCTCGGCGGGGTCGAACCGATGGGCCCGAATAAGAGTCACGCGATCACAAAGGTAGCGTTTGATCCCGGTTCCGTAGTTAACATCCATGAATTCTGAGGGGATCAACCACGCGGCGTGACCACTGTCAGCCATCCACGCGGTTGCGAGCAAAAGAAAGTAGACGTAGAGCCCCGAGAGGCCGTTGACCTCCACGCCAGTCATCTTGTGGGTAAGCCGCTGGAGGTGGTCCTTTTGCGCACGGTTCAAGTGATGATGCCGCACGTACGGCGGATTCGCCAAGACGAGGTTGGGAGCTGGTGGGCAAGAGGCGCTCGCGACGACGCGTGTGAAGTCGCCGCAAACCACTTCAAGCCCATTCTCAGTCCACAGATCGCGCGCCGCGTTGCAGAAACTCGTGTCCAGCTCGATGCCGACCGCGCTCTTGATTCGCCTCTGACCGAACACAGTAAGCGCAGCGGAGAAGAAGCTGCCGGTCCCAATGGCCGGGTCAGCGAAGCGAACGCCTCGCGTACGGGTGCCGATTAACGAATTCAAGTAACGAGCAATCTCGATGGCGAGAGCATTCGGCGTCGCGAACTGGCCGAGGCGGTTGCGGTCTGCGGATGATTTTGTTGCGTCAATGGAGGCTTGAAGCGCTTCGCGGCGCGCCTCGACTGATGTTTCTCGCTGCGCGATCATATCACCTACAAACCCAATCTCGTGAGATCATCAATGCGATGCTCCCACACCCAATCCAATCCTTCCGCAGCCTCGTAGCCAAGGTAGTCGGTGCCGAAGTACCCACACAAGAACAGGATGAATGGAACTGCCTTACCATAAGCCGCTTGAAGCTGATGGATCTTCGTCGCCTCTTCCTTACGGCGCTTATTCGTGTTGGTGAAGTCGCCGGCCGATTTCGCTTCGATCAGGACCGGTAGCCGATCATTACCGGGCCTCTTGGGTTGGACGACCACGTCAACCGGGATGTTTACCTTGTGCGACTTTCCCACAGCGAGGTTCATACGGAAAGCGTAGGTTGCGGGCTGCATATCTTTCAACGGCTTCCCAACCGGGTGTGCCTGCCTTTGGTAACCTCGTGCTCCCAGCCAGTCGCCGATCATCTTGAGTTGACGCTTCTCTTGCGCGTTTCGGACGATGGGATTTGCTACGGCGCTGCACCGGCGATCTGCAATGATGGTCGAGGCGCGGTCGCGCTCGTGCTCGGTCGGATTCTTGGCGGCGTCCAGCCAAGGGAAGATATCACGATCAAGCAGCTTGGTCAGGACTTGACAGACTTTGGTCAAGTTCTCGTCGAGCAGTTCCGCCTTCATGCGCGACGCGAGTTTTCCTTCTTCCATGCAGCCGATGAGCGATTTGCTTACGCCTGACAAGCCGACAAGTCGGTCTACCGCCAAAGGCGGGGCCGTACACATGCGAAGCGTGGGAAGCGCGCCCGGACTTTTCTTCAGAGTAGCGGCGTTGATATTGCGAAGATCGCCCGTTGCAAACAAGGCGCCCTTGACCTCCTCGGTCGTTTCAATACGGGTCGATCGAAATGCCGCTGGCGCGAATTGCATGAACCATTTGTTGAACTGGTCAACAGAGGCCGCGATATCGGCTTTCCAGAGATGGGGCTTGTCGGCGTTGATTCGCTTCGGCCGCATCAGGTCAATCCGAAAGTAAACAGCCTCGCTGCCTGTACATCATGCAGAACCATTTGTCGTGCCGGGCGGCGTCCTCGCCTTCTTTGCCTTTGAACTGTAGCGTACGCAACCGACCGCCTCCTGCAACGATTACCGCGTGAACATTACCCTAACGGTAAGCAACCGGTTGGACAAGGGATGCCGGGAGGGCTGTGAATTGTTGCCGAAGTCGTCGATTCCCATCGCGTAACTCGAATTGCCGGATGCACGCAGCGTCACGTGAAATACTGCGAAGCCACGTCCTCATCCGTAAAGTGCTGAGTCGTCTGATCGAGTTCTTGACGCAGCCGGATGGCATCATCACCCTGAAGAAAAACGATCGTGCCGTCAGCCTTCCGAATTATCTGGTAAGCAAAGCCATTCCCGTAAGACTCGATCCCGAAAGCGCCGGTACGGTTCAATTGACCTGTGAGGTTCAATGCCCTGCCCTCCATTCTGACACCAGATTATCGCGCCGATTCATCCTGAATCCAAGGCCGGAGACGTCACGATCAATTTCTTCATTGTCGAACAGCTTCCGACGTTACCACCGGATCGTAATGCCGAAAAGTGCCCGTGGTCCAAGCGCGAGACGCTATTACTACACGCCGACGGAGGTTTGATCGATGGCATTTTCGATGGCGCGGCGGATTTTGGCGTGGACTTCGTCGGGGTGGGCGATAGAGCGCCACACGTGCGGCGCCTGATCGGGCTCATCGGTGACGAAGGTGATCGTGCCGATGCGTGTCATTTTTTCGACCGCGGTGATGTGCAAATACGTGTTGCGAACGTGCACGAGGAGGCACGCGGAGATTCGCGGGGTGCGGACGCCCTGGATGTCGATGATTCGCCGATTGGTTAAAACGTGCCAGGTCGTGGTCCATCGAATGACGGACAGACCCAGGCCGGCAAAACCGATGAGAAGTACGAGTTGGGCCGTCGTCGCAGGGGACAGACCGGGGAGGGGAATGCCGAGCGTGGTCAAAACCACCGCGAGCAGAACGCTGGTCACCAGCATGGCAGCGGAATCGAACACCGGTCGCCAAAGCGAAGGCTTAATGGCCAGGACGACGATTTCGCCGCCGTCGATGACTCCGCCGGGGAGCGTCGTCCATCGAGCGGTGACATCGGATGCCCGCGATGGCGCATCGGACATGGTCGCGACGAAGGCGGTCGTGGAAATCCGTCTAACTGGTACGACTGCGGTCATGCGTCCTCCGAACTGCGTCAGCAGGCGGGCCCACTCACTTTGCAAAGCCTATCCGACCGCGCTTCAGGGTTCAACACCGCCACCACTGACCTTAGTACGAGGAGGCGACCCGCAGTCCGTCCATTCAACACTCTCAACCGACTTTGCGCCGGGTCGCGAGTGTGCCTGCGATGCCGGTATTATCGACCGTCGGCGGGCGAGAGTTGCATAGTTTCCGCACCCAAGGACTCACGCGCCCAAATACCTGGCATACAGCGTTCGTGCCTTGTCGGGGTCGTGGGTGCCTTTGATGATGGCCCGGCCGTCGGGGAATAGGGTCCATTCGTAACCTTCCACGTCGGCTTTGAGCATGAAACGGTTGTGGGACACAGGGTGGGCGGCGACGGGTTGGAGTTTCGAGGCGATGGCGACGAAGTCGATCCGGGTCTCGCCGCCGGGATTGACCTGCACGGCGTCGCGGCCACAAAGAGTGGTCGTGGAGCCCGCGAACTTTCCGTCGAGATAGTGGAACTCGCCACGCTTGCAGCACGGGCAATTGCCGTTGTCATAGGCCGACTGCACGTTCATGTTCACGAGCCGGCCCGACCAGGCGTCAATGTGCACGAGGTGTCGGTTGATGTCATCTTTCCGGCCGATGAGCAACTTGACGGCCTCAATCGCCTGAAGGCCGGCAACCAGGTTCACGGCCGGCCCGAGTATGCCCGCCGTGTCACACGTGGGGTTCAGCTCCGGCGGAGGAGCGTCCTCGAACACGCATCGCAGGCAAGGAGTGTCGTGCGGGACGACGGTCATGCACAGGCCGGTAGCGCCGATGACCGCGCCGTAAATCCACGGTCGGCGGGTCTTGACCGCGAGATCGTTGATGAGAAAGCGGGTCTCAAAGTTGTCGGTGCCGTCGAGAAAAAGTTCGGCGCCGCCGGCGAGGCGTTCGATGTTGGTGGGATTGATGTCAATGACGAACGGCTCGATGGTCACGGAAGAGTTGATGCGGCGGAGTTTCGCGGCGGCGGCCTCCGCCTTGGGCAGGCCGGCGGCGATATCGTCTTCGTCGAAGAGTACTTGGCGCTGGAGGTTGTCGCGTTCGATGAAGTCGCGATCGCAAATGCGCATGAACCCCACGCCCGCGCGAACGAGCGTGTTGGCCAGAACCGTTCCCAGGGCGCCGCATCCGAAGAGGATGACCCGCGAATCAGAGAGGCGACGCTGCCCTTCCACGCCGACTTTCTCGTAAAGTACTTGCCGCGAGTAGCGCGCCAGAGCGGGGTCGCGGATCGGCCAATCGCCCTCGGTTCGACTCACGTACTCGATCCTTCGTCCGCGGTTGGCGCCGGCGGCTTTTTTGCCAGCGAGGCTAAGAACCCCTCCGGCGGAGGGGCGACCGGCTTCGTCGGTTCCGGTCGCGTACGACCCTCACGCCGATCCTCTCCCGGAGAGGGAGTGGGAAATGGTCGGTGTCCGTCAGGGGAAGCGCGCGGACGCCGATCGAAGGTACCAAGATCGCGGGTTCTTGTTGCGGGATCGTTCGGCGTTCTGGTCGCGCTGAACAACCGGTAATCTCTCCAGTTGCGTACGCCGGAAGAAGTAAACATGCCGCCGCAGACGACGTTTATGATCGTCTGGACCATGGCCCCGCCGTCAACGGCCATGCCCAGTCCCGTAAGGATAAGGAGTCCGCCGATCGCGACGGTGACGACGGCGTCGACGGCGAGAGTGATGGACTGACCCAATAGGGACCAAGCGGCGACGACGCCCATCGCCAATCCGCCTAGGCGAAGGGTGTAATAGAAAACCCAGTTGGCACGGTGGAAGAGATCTGTGCCCGTCGGTTCAGTTAATTGGAAGAAGCCAAAATAAAGTAGGAAGGCCGTTCCGATGGCGGCGGGAGCAACGTTCTGCCGGACGCGCTTCGCCGCGCATTCCCGTCGTTCGTGATAGTCCCGTGGTTGCATAAAAGACTTTAACTCCGCTGCGCTAGCGACGATCGGTCACACTGAATTCTATTGTTGTCAACCTCACTGTACGAGGAAAGATGTCACACCTTGACCCTCGCTCCGACTATTTTGGATTCGCTAGAATCAGCGAATTTCATACCCGTTCCGCTTGCCGACGCTTTGCGGCCAACGTAGTATACCCCGTTCACCGTGTGAGGTGGACCTATCCAAGGGTTCAATGTACAGGAGGCACGTATGAAAGCGCGATCTCGGTTCGAGCGGGCGGTCCGCTGGGTGTTCATCGTCGCGGCAGCGGGTGTTTTGCCGGCATTCGTAATGCGGTGCGACAAGGCCGCGTTGAACTTCCAGCGGGGGTTGTACACGGGACTTGGCGCGAGCTTAAGCCAGTCCCTTGTCGACGCCGGGCTCCTCAACCTCGACCAAACGACGGAATAGCAATAAGCGGGGCGGTACGGGCACCGTACTGGCACGTTTAGGTGCGCGGGAGGGGGCGTTTGTGCGCGCCGGCTAGGGCATCTCGAATGGGTGATCGGAAGTGCGGATGGTCAGGATGGGGCACGGAGACTTGCGCACGACCTTCTCCGTGGTGCTCCCTAAGAGGACGTGGGCGATGGTCCCGCGGCCATGCGTGGCCATGACGATCAGATCAACCGCGTGCTCTCGGGCGTACGAAATGATCTCGGCAAAGGGTCGGCCATAGGCGACGTAGGTAATCGCAGGCCCCTTCGTACCGGACAAGTACTCGACGGCGAACTTCTCCATTCTCGTCCGACCCAATTGAAGCAACTCATCGGGCGGAGGACCGATGGGAAGACTCTCCGGCCCGATCGCGCTCCAGTATTGATACGCGTCGTCTACCACGTGCAAGCAGTGGAGCTGGGCGTCAAAGGCTTCCGCCAAGCCCTTCGCATATTCGATCGCCGGTTTGGACAATTCAGAAAAGTCCGTCGGAATGAGAATGTTTTGTAATCGCAAGGACATAAGACGAGTCCTCTATCTCGGCGCAGCCCGTGCCCGGCCGTGCCGCATAAGTAATCCTAACCGGGAAGCCCGGGACCGTCAACCGGCAGGTGTGCCACCGTTGTGTCAATGTGTCAACGGTAGCCTCGCACGAATCCACGCAAAAAAAGCTCAAAGAGCAGTTGCGCCCGGCCTGCGTAGGATGGAGAGAACCAGTTTCGGGTCGAAGTCACAGCGATCGTTATTGGCGGCCACGCAGCAGTTCGCGGGTCCGCCTTGGGGGCCGACGCAGATCGCAAGCGGTCTCAGACCCTAATGGGTGCTTGCCTGCTGAGCCCAAATGCGGCAGACTGCTTGCTGTTGTGCGCTGAGGGGGTGCCCGCGCCCCGGGATGCACGTCCGGACGATGGGCCTTTGAAGGAGCACGAACCTTCATGGCGATAAACAAGACTGCCTCAGGGCGGAAGCCGCGGCCGCGAGAGTCGAAGAAGAAACCCATCGAGTTCTGCGACCACAAGGACAAGAAGCGGGCCTACAACCCGCCGGTGGGGTTGGTGACGCCAGAGACCGACCCGGACGCCGGGCGCCCCAAATTGGATGACGGATCCCGGGTAGCCGTGCTTGGAGGCGGTCCCGCGGGTTCTTTCTTCGCCTACTTTCTACTGGCCTTCGCGGAGAGGGTCGGTGTCGAGATCGAAGTCGATCTCTATGAGGCGCGGGACTTTTCCAGGCCCGCACCCCATGGCTGCAACATGTGCGGCGGCATTATCTCTGAATCACTCGTGCAAACGCTGGCTGCCGAGGGCATCAATCTACCCCGCACCGTCGTACAACGAGGCATCGACTCCTACGTGCTTCATACGGATGAGGGCACCGTTCGCATAGCCACGCCGCTCGATGAAAAGAGGATCGGTGCCGTTCACCGGGGATCCGGACCGAGGGACATCGAGGAGCCGATGTTGGATAGCTTCGACGGACATCTGCTGAGGCTGGCCGTCGAGAAGGGGGCCTGTTTGATACCAGCGAAGGTGGCCGAGGTCACCCGTAACGACGGACGGCCGCAGGTCAAAGCCCGAGACGGCTCAATACAGACTTACGATCTGCTGGCGGTGGCAACCGGCGTGAACGCCGGCAAGAACCTCTTTGCGGACTGGGATTTCGGCTACCGGCCGCCCGCCACCACGAAGACCTACATCCAGGAATGCCGCCTCGGCGAAGAGACCGTGAACCGGGTCATGGGCAATTCCATGCACGTGTTCCTCGCCGACATTCCCCGGCTCGCATTCGCGGCCATCATCCCCAAGGGCGACTACGTGACCATCTGCCTTCTGGGCGCCGGCGTCGATGACGCCCTGGTGAAGAGCTTCCTACATTCGCCCATGGTGCGCGAGTGCATGCCCGCCGGGTGGGACGTGAACCTGCGCTCGTGCCATTGTTTTCCCAGAATCAACGTACGCGGCGCGGTCGAGCCGTTTGCGGATCGGCTTGTGTTCATCGGCGATTGCGCCGTGACCAAGCTGTACAAGGACGGCATCGGATCCGCCTACCGCACGGCCAAGGCCGCCGCAAGGACGGCCGTTTTCAGGGATGTTTCGGCAGACAGCTTCCGACGTTTCTACCTTCCCTTGTGCAAAGCGATCGCCCGCGACAATCTGGTTGGCAAATTCCAGTTTGCCGTAGCTCGCCGAATCCAAAAGAGACGCGTTGCCCGTCGCACGATATTGCGTATGACCGCCGGCGAGCAGAGAAAAGAGGGCCGTCGTCCGCGCATGAGCATGGTCCTGTGGGACATGTTCACGGGCAGCGCCTCCTACGGGGAGATCTTCAAGCGTGCGCTGCGCCCGGCATTCCTGTGCAGCCTGCTTTGGAACTTTGGTTGTTGTCTTCTGCATCCGCGTGCAATCGGCGGCGTTAGGAGAGGCAGCGATGGATAAGGGTGATCTGGGCAAGGTCTACAAGGACGGCGAGGTAATCATTCGCCAGGGTGACGTGGGACAGACCATGTATGTCATTCAGGAGGGTCAGGTGGAAGTGCTCCAGGAGATGGAGGGCCGGACCGTGCGCTTGCGGACCGCGGCGGCCGGAGAGATTCTGGGAGAAATGGCCGTCATCGACCGGGAGACCCGCTCCGCGACCGTCCGCGCGCTGGGCGAGGTTCGCGTGCTCACCATCGACAAGAAGACCTTCCTACGGAGGATCAGCGAAGACCCCTCCGTGGCCTTTAGAATGCTGCAGGAGCTGTCGAACCGGATTCGAGAGCTCAGCGCGAAGCTCGCCCGGCTGGAAAGCGAGAGCTAGCGGCCGCAGTCGACCGTATACGATTGCCAAGCTACCTACTGCGACCGGCGGATTCGAGAATCGTTTTGTGCTTGGGGCTCTGGACGATGCCCACACCACCGGCAAGCGATTGTCCTTCGACGCCGGAGCGCGTTTTGAAGACCTTGCTGTTGATCGATCTGGTTGACAGCACCGTTCTCGTGGAAGCACTCGGTGACCACCGCGCTGCGCAGCTCTTCGCCCGGTGCGACGCGACGGCGCGGGAACTGCTCCTTCAGCACCACGGGGCCGAGATCGACAAGACAGACGGGTTCTTGTTGATCTTCGATCGACCCATTGACGCGGTTTGGTATTGCCTGGCATTGCACGATAGGCTCGCCGAGTTGTCGGAGCAGTACAAGGTGAAGCTCGCAGCTCGATCCGGGATCCACCTTGGGGAAATCGTCCTTCGCAGGAATCCTCCGGAACACGTGGCGCGCGGCGCCAAACCATTGGAAGTGGAGGGGCTCGCCAAGGCCGTCGCGGCACGGATTATGGCGCTGGCGCTAGGAACTCAAACCCTCATGACCCGGGCGGCTTTCGACCTGGCGCGGCGCGCCGCCGCCGATAAACGCGAAAGTACTCTCGATCTGAAATGGATCAGTCACGGCGCGTATCGTTTCAAGGGAATCGATGAGATCCAGTCGGTGTGTGAGGTCGGTCGGAATGGACGTTCACCCTTGGTGGCGCCTCCGAGCTCGGATAAGGCCTGGCGCCCGGGGGTGCAGCGGGACGACTCGGAGCTGGGGTGGCGACCATCCGCCGGCGAGAGCATGCCCGGCCTGGACCGTTGGACCCTCGAGCGCCGACTCGGCCAGGGTCGCCTGGGCGAACTCTGGCTGGGCCGTACCAAGGCGGTGGATGCCCAGGCGGAGACCGTCGGTAGCGACATAAGCCTCGGACCCCGAGACAAACCGCAGGAGCGAGCTTTTTTGTTCTATCGCACGCACGGGGCGGATCCCGCTAGTGACCACACGCCCTCCTGGCGTCTCTCCGGTTGCGTTTCGTGTTTGCATATTACCGACGGTAATCAGCAAGGCACGTTCGTGGTCCTGACGAAGAAGCCGCTCACGGGCGGCCGGGATCCAACGGTAGACCTGCAGATCGACGATCCGCGCGTGTCGCGAAGGCACTTTGAGGTGCATTCGACGGATGACACGTATTGGATCCGGGAACTCCACTCGCGCAACGGCGTGTTTGTGAACGGTACCAGGATTTCCGGAGAACAAGACCTTCAAAGCGGCGACATGATCAGAATTGGTGACACCACATTGACATTCTACTCGGACCGTTGACTCTTGCAATGTTGCATCTCCGGGCCATTCCGTAGCCTTGGTGCGAGATGCCCGCGGTCGTGTTTTCGATCGCCCGACAGCCCTCGACGATGCTCCCTTCGCTGACTTCAATACCGATGTCGTTCAACAGCGCTGAGCAGTTGACGAACTTGGCTGGACCGGCGGCGTGGAATCCGACGGTGCCATACGACTCCGCCGAGCAATGCTGCACCGCCATGGAGGGTCCGACGCCGATGCCCGGCGATCGAGGGCATCGTCTCTCGCGAGTCCGACGTTAGCCCGACCTTCGCAGATTTTTGAAATCTTCGGCGATTTTCGGGGCGGAATCCGTGTTGGCGTCGGTGGGAATGGGGGTGGAGGAGGCCTTCAGGACGCTCAAGAGCGATCTGGACCTGCGCCCCATTCATCATCAGATCGAACGGCGCGTCGAGGCGCACCTCTTCATCGCGTTCCTGGCCTATGGCCTGACGATGACGCTACGGATGAAACTGAAACGCCTGGCGCCGGGATTAACGCCGCGCGAAGCGCTGAAGTCGCTGGCGACCATCCAGATGGTGAACGTGCACTTCCCGACCACCGATGGCCGCACGCTGGTGATGTTACGCTACACCGAACCGGAGTTTGAGCAGCAGATGCTTCTGGACAGGTTACGTCTGATGCTGCCGTCCCAACCACCGCCAAGAATCCGAAACGGAACCGCCGTCTTGCCCACGCCGCATCCGAACCTATGACACCGCCGCCGACCTGCGTTTGTAGTGCAGACCTTGGGGGTCAAAACCCACTTCCCGGCCGCGCCAAGGCGGTTCAACGATCCGAAGTACGAAGGTTGGGTTAGAATGATCAGGCAGTAGCGGAAGACATCCGCCGACGGCGTCGTCACTCGCACACGGTCGAGTTCGTCCCGATGCTGCTCGGTCAGTTTGAGGCCGTGTCCCATGGCCGCCTCCCCGCGGCCCCGCCGCGATTGTGAATTTCGACCAACGAACCTGAATAGGGTAAATCACTCTACGGCCCTACTTAGGAATTCTTATCGAGCTTTAACGGGCTGCGGTCTCCGCCGCTCGTCTCCGCGATTTGGCAACGCATCTCTCCCCGGCCAAGCCCTACCGGATTAGAAAAGGGTAGTGTGTAATTCCCTTTCGTCGCGCCGACCCCGAGCCCGCCCTGAGCGAATGTGAAGGCGCGCTCCGTGCCTCCGATTCTCCCGGGCTTCGTCACTCGGCTGGTCGTGGGTCGGTTCCTGGTCGGTGTCGCTAACCCTTAAACCCTTCAACTCTTCAACCGTTCAGTTTTTCGTGCCTACGCACCTAAGTGCCTCGCCTCTTGAGCCGTGTTCACCTCCTGGGCCGTCCCCTCTAGTCTCTAGTTCTCTAGTTTCTAGATCACGGCGTACACCTCCCGCAACGGTCCCGGCAGGAGCCGTTCCCACAGGTTCCGCCACCCGCGCAATGCGTGTCGTTGATGCACGGCTCGCCGGCATTGTCGCCGCCGGTGCACGTCTTCACGCACATGGCCCCGGTCCCAAGCCCGGGAAGGGCCGAACCGGTGCACGTCCCCGGCGTCGCACACGCCAAAGCGTTGCACGTCGCCTGCGACGGGCAGGGGCACGGACCGCTGATCGCATAGGCCAACTCCTTCACCGCATCCACGGCGGCCACAATGTCCAAGGCGCCCACGTCGGCGTTCAACTCCGGCAAGTTGGGTTGAAGCT